>Ga0123339_10001466_pt1 | contig 16373 bp, 8 predicted proteins | sample lystaG_FD_89956 | JGI IMG/M metagenome (GOLD analysis project Ga0123339, IMG submission 89956) | Glacier valley bacterial and archeal communities from Borup Fiord, Nunavut, Canada, to study Microbial Dark Matter (Phase II) -... | ecosystem: Environmental > Aquatic > Freshwater > Ice > Glacier ... | reverse complement strand
CCAATTCCCATGTCAAAGGTTATCCCCTTGCTGGTCGTTTTCCCGTTTACATAAGGTCCCTCATAGGTTATGAGTCCAGTGATATCATCATAACTAGTACCTGAAGCTCCTGTTTCGGTATGACGCTTGCCTTTACTGAAGCCACCGATATAAGCTAAATTGCCATTCGCATGATATTCAGATCCAAAACTATCTTGTTTCTCGTTTAACCAAGAACCCGCATACCTTTTAACACCTTTATCATCGTATAAACTGCCATACTTTGCCTTCCCCTTTACATATTCTCCTCCGCTGAAAACAATTTGACCGTCTGCACTATAGGTAGTTCCGTTAAGCTTCACGCCTTTATTAAATTCGCCCGCAAAAACCATATTTCCCTTTGCATCATAAAAATAACCATCGCCATGTGCCTTCCCATCTTTCCATTGTCCGATGTAAGTGGTTTTATCTGTATAGGTTACTTTATATTCTGTATATGATTCTTTATATTCATAGGTATATTCACTATTTATTTCTACCGACTTTACTTTCGAAGTACCAAGTTTTTTATTAAAATCTGCCCGTTTAATCATCTCTTCAAATGTGAGTTTTGAATATTTATCCATAGCGCCGAGCTTTGACGGTGTATTCGGATCAAAATCCACATAGTCGATATTCGTAGAGATATCTCCCTGATCGCACTGTAACGTGATGGTAGCTCCTTTGGGAATATCTACCTTGATGGACAATAAATCATAACGCTTTTCCCAATATCCGGTATTAGGAAACACTACATCCTGGTTGTGCGTTCCGTTAATATATAGGCTTAACACACCCGGTCCCTCATCCCCTCTGGCATATGCTATAACAATATTCTTTGCCTCAGGACAATCAACAATACTGACAGAATCGCCTACATCATTCAGCGTAGCGATGATATAACCTCCGGATGCTGATATATCCTTGTAGATTGTACAAGTACCTTTTAATGAAGCCTGGATACCCTCCGCTTCTATTTTGACCACCGGTGCAGTCGTTGTAGCTGCCGCGGATGCAGATGATGTCAATCCAGACCCAGTAATCAATAATGTCATGGTAAATGCTATGATCTTTGTTATTCGTTTACTCCTTCTTATATTCATTTTTTCCTCCTTATATAACAAGCGTACTTAGTTAAGAACTATTTCAAGTATATATTATCACAGAATTTCAACAATAATATTGTTCACTCATAATTATCTATTTCATTTGATACACCGGAAGAACACCGGATGCAGGTAATCTACCAATTACTTCTCTACTACTGTTCATATCCCTAAATCCTACTCTAAATGAATCACTTAAACCAATTAGTGCTGATTTAGTAACTCTTGCTTCATATGCTGTTTTACTTACTGATACAACAACATTTTTACTACCCAAATTTGTCCAGTTCCAAGAATTATCATTGGCTGGATGACTGAACAAACGTTGATTTGAAATCAAGTAGTCAATACCTGCTGTTGTCCATGTATCTTCGATATAACCTGTTTCAGAATTATTGTCAATTTCTATATAGATAGATCCTCTTAATTCCAATCCCTTCCCCTGGATACAAATATAGATATAATCTGCATCATCAATCACTTTAAGACTGATTGCTGCTTGATCCGTTGCCGATGCTATGGAATCAACTCTATTCCAATCAGTTATGCCATTGACCTGTATCGGGGGAATGCCAACTTTAAAGGGAATATTGTATTCTTTTGCATATTTTTCGGCTACGCTGCCCTTACTGCCATAAATGGTTAGATTCTCGCAACATAAAAATGCGTTCCGCTCAATGGTTTTGACTGATTTCGGAATGGTTATGCTTGTTAGTCTTGTAGCTTTATAGAAAGCATTGCTTCCGATTTCAGTGACCGATTCCGGGATCGTTATATTAGTTAAAGCGGTGCAATTAATAAATGCATTACTTCCAATTGTTTTAACTGAATCTGTAATGGTAACACTTGTAAGCGCAGTACAGTCACTAAACATGTCATTACCAATCATCTTGCTTTCTATCGTTACACTCGTTAAACCAAAGCACCATTGAAACGCATAAGGTTGTATCTTGGTGACTGTATTCGGTATTATCACACTTGATAAACCATTCCAATTAGCAAATGAATACTCACCAATCGTTTTGAGTGACTTTGGTATGGTTAGATTTGTTACAGCTGAGCACCCATTAAAAGCATTCCATTCTGTTGTTGTAACTGAATCTGGGATTGTTAGGTCTGATAAACCAGAGCAACCCTCAAACGCACCCTGACCAATCGTCTTGACTGAACCTGGAATACTTACACTTGTTAAATCAGTACAATTAATAAATGCCTCACGACCAATGGTCTTAACTGTCTTCGAGACAGAATACTTACTCGCTTTAATTCCTCTAGGATAACACAAGAGTGTCGTTTTGTCTTTCGTAAACAGCACACCCTCCTCCGAGGCAAAGTATTTATTTGCACCGTCCACAGTAATTGATGTTAAATTCGTACAGTTTTCAAATGCACCGCCATCATCAATCGTCTTGACTGACTTAGGGATGGTTACCTCTGTTAAAGCAGTACAACTACCAAAAGCAGCGTAACCAATCTCCGTAACTGAATTCGGGATTTTTATACTTTCCAGACTGCTGCAACCCTCAAACGCAGCCATGCCGATGGTTTTGACTGAATTGGAGATATTTATTTTCTTTAGACTCGTACAGCTCCCAAAAACACCACGGCCAATTGTCTTGACTGAATTCGTTAGGGTTACGCTTGCTAATAATCCGCAGTGTGCAAATGCACCAAGGCCAATTGTTGCACTTGGGATCGTTACACTCGTTAATGAGGTGCAATAAAAAGCACATTTACCAATCGTCTTGACTGAGCTTGGGATGGTTACACTAGTTAAGCCATCACCATTACTACCAGAATTATCAAAAGCACTCTCCCCAATCGATATAACCGAATCAGGGATGTTTATGGTATTTAGATTCCCGCAGGCTCTAAATGCATAATCATCAATGATCGTAACTGAATCCGGAATCATTACACTTGTTATATCATTTCGACTACCAAATGCATAATAGCCAATTTTCTTAACTGTCTTCGGAATCGTTACAGCACCACCCTGCCCTTTATATTGGATCAGCTCCCCATTCTTAATATCAAAATCGCTGCTTCTTGCAAAAACAGACACGGGCAACGTACTACACAAAAGACAAACCATCAATGCAAAACATAAAAGCTTCTTCATAATATGTTCCTCCTCTTTCGTCATATTGTAATTTAGTTATTATGATATCCTCGTATGAATCAAAAACAGCTTGCATCCAATTGCTGAAATACAAATTCAGATACAAGCTGTTATTATAACCATACTGTCCTAGTTACATCAACCTTTTCATTATTAGCACTTCTTCATTATAACTTTCCCTTGCTCGTATTAGTAATTTTATGTGATAACAATTACCAAATTGATTATTGATTTAATCGGGTTCATTGTTATTTATAAGCCTTTTTTGTATCAATTGTAATTCCTTTTGCTGCACTTCCTTTCACATAAATATTAAGTTTTTTCATTATATCATGCAGCTTAAAGTATATTTCATTATTAATTTCATATACTGAGAATTTTACTTTTTCCCCATCAACATAAATCTCTAACGATTTTTTTACAATTACTTTTGGCTTTTTATCTCCCTTTGCAAGCTCACCACCTATGGCCTTATAATCAGTCTTAGAATTTATTTTAATTGACTTTTTTAGACCATCACCCGCTACGGAAAACTTATTATTCGTTCCCTTTAACACATAAGCTAAATCACGAATTTTTACATAGGTGCTCTTATTGATCATGTATGCTTCAATGGTGAATTTTTTACTGTTAACTTCAATTTTTGAATTAGTGGATGTTGCAGTTACAGCTTTCTCTTTCTCGACCTTAAGCATCCATCCCTGAACATCGCACTGTCCGACATCCCAGGTCATATTTGCTTCTATTGCAACAACCGTTCCATCACTTTTCAGTCCCACAAGATGTGATCCACTGGCACTAATTGCTATTATATTTTTCCATGATGAAACGTTAATTGTGTCTGAAGTAGTAACTACCGTTCCATCTTTCTTTAGCCCTGCCTCATAGCCCAATGAAGCATCTATTGCAATAACATCTTTAAACTCTGAAGTTTTGCTACTCATTGTATTAACAACTGTTCCATCTTTTTTAAGGCCTATAATGTTGTCAACCGCTGCCTGGATCTCTATGATATCTCTCCACTCTCCTACATCAAGAATACCGAGACAATCTTTTCCGATCGCTAAAACCGTGCCATCACTTTTTAAACCCACCGTAACGTGCGAACCTGCGGAAACAGACACAATATTCTTCCAATCTTCTACTTCTGCTACCCCGTGTTCATTCGAGCCTGTTGCTACCACTGTCCCATTCTTTTTCAGCCCAATTGTAAAGTCCTGACCTGTCACTATCATCTTTATATCTTTCCATTCCTCAACGTCACATTCCCCCGAACCGCTGGAACCGACAGCGACAACTGTCCCATCTGATTTCAAACCTACGCTGTGATTATTTCCACAAGCAATCATTGTTATATTCGACCAATCACTCACCTGATCTGCTCCACTTAAACTCAATCCCGCAGATATGACCGTCCCATCTGTCTTAAGCCCCAAAGTATAACCATCTCCTACTGCTATCATCATATCGGTTTCGATTGTACTCTTATTCCCAGTCGAATTTTGTATATTACTTGTTGTTACATCATCTAAATTGTCTATATCTCCTAAATTGTCCAACCCTTTCAGTGCTTCTTCAAATTCTTTTAGCATATCGACTGGATCACTTGAAGTCTCCTTTGCATAGGCCATATACCCAGATTGGCTATGCGAAGTAGCCGCAGACAAAACAACCATCACAATGGTCAATGCTATGCTTAATATTGATTTTTTCATAATCTGTTTTCTCCTGTTATAGAATTTTTCCATGCCTTTTTTATTTAACAAGACATACCTTCATCCAATATCCTCTTCTTTACGCCTAAATAATACAACCAATTTGACCGATAATCTGCACCATAGTTCATTGGACAACTCCAACTATCATTATAACAAATTTCCCCACAAATAAATGCCACGTGCATGAAATGACTTTATTTGGTCATGAAATGACACCTAGAATTTTTTCACTGCCTTGTGCTAAGAGCAAGCTTCTGAATCTTTCTAAGGTTGCGCAGTCAGATTTCTTGTAATTGCATACTAATCAAACATGCCTACCCTTTGATTTAGTTTGTGCCGAGGATTTCGCAGGCACAAACTTCTAAGTGTTTTTACTCACTTAGCTTGATACCCCTATTTTTAAGGAATTAAACTATGAATTTGAATTATTCCTTCAGGCCAGTAATCACATGTTCCAGTGCCTCAGGTACTTGATATAAACTACGAAATATAGTAATATACAATGGTCTTTGCCCCTTTGTCGACCGAATGTACAAGGCTATTACAGAAGAAAGGATATAGTAACAGACATGAAAGCATCTAACAATTTGATTAATGGAAATGAAGCAAAATCAATGATAAATAGCTTTGGAGTTTTAGTTATGGCTGCATATACTGCAGTTGTAAAAATAGATAGTTTTGCTTATATGCCTGTACAGGATTTTGGTAATGCATTTTCAACTTTTATTGCACAAAATAAAGGTGCCAATAAGCAAAAGCGTATCCACACCGGAATACGCTCAGCAGTTAAAATTATTACTATTTATTGTGTTTTAATAACTGTACTGGTTTTAATTTTTGCAAAACCTCTTATGAGAATTTTTATAGATGCTCACGAAACTGAAATCTTGCGTATTGGTATGCAATACCTCGCGATTGTATCAACTTTTTATGTTTTAATTGGTTATCTATTTATGTTTTATGGATTATTTAGAGGTTTAGGTAAAAGTGAAATATCCATTATACTAACGATTGTAAGTCTTGGAACCCGAGTGGTTTTAGCATACGCTCTTTCCTCCATACCATCTAATGGCATCCTGGGGATATGGTGGGCAATTCCTATTGGATGGGCACTGGCTGATTTAATTGGTTTATATAAAGTACGAGCTTTACTTCGTCCTGAGTTACAACATAGATAGGATACTATTTAATATATAACATATTGAATGAAGTCTATTATATTACAAAAGTTTTTACCTATTTCGCAAACTGCCTTCCCGTATGGTCAATTGTATACTCCCCGTTATAAATCAATTGAGAAATCGGTACCAGCTCATAGCCCTGATCCTTAAGTCCGATGATAACCTTTTCCAGTGCTTCCGGTGTATACTTAGCCCCATTGTGCATTAATATGATCGAACCTTTACCGAGATTCTTATGCTGGGTGCACTTCTTGATGATGCTGTCCACTCCGTAATCCTTCCAGTCCAGACTGTCAACATCCCACTGAATTGTATAATAACCGCAATCCCTGGCTGTTCCCACCACATTATTGTTATAGTCGCCAAACGGTGGTCGGAATAAATTCATCTCAATTCCTGTCAGTTCTTTCACTTTATTGTGTACCTTCATTATTTCCGTTGTACATTGTTCCTTTGATAATTGTGACATCTGTTTATGATTTTCGCTATGGTTTCCCAAATCATGCCCTGCTGCCGCAATCGCTTTTACATCCTCCGGATACTTATTTACCCATTCACCAGTCATAAAAAATGTAACCTTAACATTATTCTTCGCTAAGATGTCCAGTATGTTTTGTGTATCATCATTCCCCCATGCTGCATCAAAGCTTAGTGCAACTTTATTATACTCGGTATTCACACAATAAATAGGCAAGTCTCTTTTGCTTCCAATACTAGAGACTGTGATAGCATTTGGCAGGAACTTTATGCCTAGTCCAATAAGTACTATAATAGTTAATACAATGATTCCTATCTTAACAAATAACGAAATATCGATCTGCTCGTTTGCATTCTGCTCCATAATATCACCATAATCTACGACTTCTTACTATAATATATTGAAGAAGAAAAACAATTATGAATGCAAATGACGGTCATGGAAAATAAGCATCAATAGCCGCCTTGAAGCCATCCGAGAAGCTGTAACCTTGGGCGCTGCCTGTCGATTCACTCTGTTGCCAGTCCGCTTCACCGAAGGCAGGGAGCACAACTAAATTTTTACTTGCATCATGAATTTTTCCAAGATCAACATTCAGTTTATTCTGGGCTAGCAGCAATTTATAGGTTGCCTCCAAGGCTTCCAGCTGCTTCCCTGGATCGTCAAAGCTTGTGCCTATCTTCGAGGTAATGTCTGCAGCTGATTCAATATTAGCCAGCAATTCCTGAACGCCTGAGACTAGCATCTTTGTCTGTGCCAGAATTGAGGCATAGTTCTCTGTTTGCAGGGAATAGGTAGCAATGCCCCAATCAATGCAGGTGATGCCGTACAGGAAACCTGCAGCACCTTCTGCGCTCAAGGGTTTCACTCCGACGGATGCAGCATTAAGCACAATGTATTCCGCCATTCCAGAGTGTTCACCCGTTTCACTGACAGAAATTATTTGAGTTCCATTATTATTTTCCGTTATTTCAAGCCATGCATAGCGCGTTTTCCCATCGATGACAGCAGGGCTTTTCGGTACCATAAAAATTGCTTTTATGTTTTTTTTTCCCTGTTCCCTCAACCGTTCAACCAGCTTAGGCGGCCCCTCGTTTTCCTCGAAGGCTTTCGCGTAATCCTCCATTTTTTCCCTCGTTATTACGAAAATAGGGGTGTTCTCCGGCAGTTGTGTCCATACCTGTAAAAAGCCAACCGCTTTATCTTCGCCAAGTGCATAGGCTTCGAGCATACTGACAAATAGCCCATAGGAGGAACTGAAGCCGTCTTTGCTGGCTTTCTCCGGATTGTTTAGCATCTTGATTTCATGTTGCATGATGTCAACAGTTGCAATGGCTTTACTGCCATCGGATACCATTGTTACCATCAGCACAAGCGGGCATGAATCGATCCGAGCTGCCTTGACGCCAAACAGTGGCATATTTTCCTCCTCGAAGGCCGTAAGATCTCTGACAAATTTATTGATCGTAGCGTGCCCTAACCATTTTACGGTTGCATAATCTCCAGCATCTTTTCCCTCGGATGCTTTCGCTTCAACCGCAGTTTGAAGTGTATTGGCAGCGGTCTGCGTCATGCCTGGAACGTTGAAAGCCAGAGTCTGGAATACACTGCTCAGCTTCTGTTCTTCCTCGAGGTAAGTTGTATGTGTTACATCCTTTCCACCTACGTCCATTGTCACTGTAACTGATTCTATTTTATAAAACGATGTATCGATAAATAGCTTGTCGTTGTATAGGATACCCTGCTTTGTATCAATGAGTGCCGCTATGATTTCATGCTGACCATCGGCGCTTGTTCCAATCGGTGCATAGCTGATGTCTACAGCGTCAAGGCTCAAGTCGGCGCGGGATAGTTCCCTGTCAAAGAGTGTGATATCCTCATAGTTAACTTGATCGCTGTCATTTCCGCCTTCCCCACCAAACATGGAATTCAAGCTGTTGAAGGCTTCTGCCTGCGGCAAACCCCCTGGCTGTTTGACAATTTGTGCATGGACTTTAATGGTCATACGGCTCAGTTTGGATCCAAAGTTGTTATCATATACATTTGCATTCGCTACGTACGCAAGCCCAGAAAGCTCTGAAATATCTCGCATGAACGGCAGTACAAACACTTTTTGTAGGCCTTGGCTGTCCATGTAGGTAATGCCAGGTATCTGATTTTGATACCTTAATCCTGTGATGCCCTCCATATTTTTTATACCGGCAGCTGTCAGTTTCACTGTTATAATCCTTGGCTGATATCCAAGCCTTGAGAGCATAGTAAGAGCTAACCTTGCCAAATCCAGCTCCGTTCCCCACCCTTGCGTAATCACTGCCTCAGGGGAATATATATTTTGATATGCTTCTCCGTTTGGAATACAGGAAAGGGCGTACATGACCTGAAGGAAATCCTCGTCTGATGTTATACTTTCCAATATTTTTCTTCCATGAATCGTTAAAGCCGGTGTAATGCTCTGTCTGCCGACAGTTTCCTCCTGTGACAAGCCCATTGTGGTGTAAGTATTAGCAGTTGTCCGGGTAGATTGATACTTCGCAACTGCTGCCGTAACAGCCTCGCGCAGTTGTAATTCAACAGTATCATTGCGGTCAACCTTCTGCTTTTTCGAAAGTAATGCGGGATATTCATAATAAGATGCCTCAATGGGTTGGCTCAACTCCTCTATAACTCCGCAGTTCAATTTCCACTGGGAGATATCTGCACCATTAGGTAATCTGAATAAAAGGATTCCTCTACGCGCAGCCCCATCTAGACAAGCCCAATCGGAATTAGCAGCGTATAGTAAATCATTTGTCTCACCGCTAACAGGAACCACATTGTTGTTTACGGGTGTATTATTCAGGTTACCGATTCCGTTTCTGCCTACAGCAAGATTGCTTCCAAAATACTTTGCACTGTCCTGCGAAAGCTTGCCATCGGATTCCGTTTTGGCTAGGGCAAGCAATCCCGAGATATCCTTTAGCCCAAGGCCATCCTTTTTGTCATTTATGGTAAAGTCAAGTACGATTATTTTTTCATTATCCTTGGCTACCCGGCGCAATGCGTTGATCGTTATGTCAAAATATTCATGGCTCCATTTACTGCCAAGGCTCCCTGTTTTATAAGGAGCTGCCTTGGTCACCGGAATGTTAACACCACCAGTTGCAAGGTCAGCAAATAGATACGAGGAATTTCCGGCAAGGCTGATCGGTATTTGAAACGGCATTCGAACAGGTGCGGATGCTCCGGGTGCAATCATGGTACTGCCTGTAAATCCCATTGGCATGTTATAAACGACATTGTTCATTTTCGTAACAAGAGGACCCTGGTCCGTTTCGATGGCATATAGGAATCGCTCAGTCGGATCAATATTTAGTAGTGCCTGCATGTTGCTTTGAAACTGCCCCTCAAGAATACGAAAGGTCGTGTTTTTAACTGCGTCAGAGCCTTTCACCTGATAGATATCTATTCCTGAAAGATTCGTTATATCAATCTTTCCATTTACTGATAGGCTGAAAGTGTCAGAAAGCTTAGTAAAAGCTGTTTTCGACAGAGCACTGATATCAGCTACATTTGCGGGAATACTGCCAATGAGCGGGATACTGATATGTCCATAACTGGTATCATAGAAATGTAACGAAAGCTGATCTACTCGCTGGCCTAATTTGCGATCCACTAGGAATACCAGTACACCTGATGGTTTCCCATTATCTAATATCGTAAGGGAAGGATTTCCAGGCTCTGAAAGCGGTGTTTCTGCCAGCCATGTCGCTTGCGAAGCTGGTGTCATCACGTTGTTCAGACTTATATAAAAATGCCTGAAAATGGAAGGTATCTGATATTCCTTAATCGGCGCACCATCTGCGAGTGTAAGCTCAACTTTTAATGCAAGAAACTGGCGCTGATCCTTTAATTCAATTCCCTTGAAAGGGTTCATATAGTAGGCCTCATGTACCTTCAGCTTAATTTCCTTGTTTTCTGCCGAAAAACTGCCGGAGGACGCGGAGGCTGTTTCATAAGGAATGTACTCAAGCACGGTACTTTCCTGATTTGGTCTGTCCGAGCCATATAATAGCATTGAGGCATCTCTGTTGTAGGTGTTATACACCTCCCCGGTAGAGATTTTTACAATCTCTGGCTTCATCACTTCACCTTTTTTTTCACGCCCAGTAAATTTTTCCACCTGCTTCCCGGCACCATATTCCATACGGCTCCCGTCATCTGCCAGGCTGTTTAGAGAAATTGAAAAGTCCATCTTCTTGTCATCTACTGCTGATTTGTCAATGCGGTTCATCAGATCGTCTAGTTTCTTTTGAATATCCTCGATATTATCTGTGATAATGTACTCACCGCCGGAAATTGCCGCAGCTTCTGAAAAGGCATCATTGTAAAGCCCGGCAAACTCATCGTTTCCAAGCCCGGCAAAGAGAATACGGAATCCATCCTTTTTCATCTTAGCTAATATTTCTTCCAGTTGTACCTTCTCCGATTCAGTCTTGCAAGCCAGTGCGGCATCGGTAAAATAAATAAGAGTCTTTTTGCTGCTAGGAACCGTGGATAAATAACAATAAGCAGTCGTCATTGCAGATACAATTGGTGTTCCCCCCTCGGCCTCAAACTGGCCTATTCCTTGGAGAACCGGTGCCTTTTGGTCCGTTGTTATTTGATCATAGTATATATGATCTGCTTGCGTGGCAGGTGTTCGAAAGGAACCGAGCTGTAACAGTGTTCCTTCCGGAATCTTCAGAACGAAATCATGAAACAGATTTTTCACGATATCAATACGGTAGCCGACATCTTCCTTTGATTTTGACGGTTCCATATCCATGGAGCCTGAGCGGTCAATCATAAAGGACACGACAGGGATATCGCTGTCTCTATCTTTTACTGCTGTAGGGCGGTCATAGGTAATAGTAAACTGGTTTCCAAATTTGCCCGATACAGCTGCAAATGCCTGTTCCAGTGCAGCCGGATCCAATGCGGCAAAATAAGCACCTTCCTTGCTGGCTCCGCTCATTTCAACAAGTACTCGAGGGTCATGGCCTTCTCCAAAGCCTATAGAGAGAACCGTTGCACCGCTTGCTGTAATCTTTTTCAAAATCTGATCCTTTTTCAGGGTACTTCCTTTCCCCATGTTTTTCAGCTCACGGCTGTCAGCCCCATCTGAGAAAAGCACAACATAGGGCTTTTTTTTACCTTCCAACAACTTCAATGCATTGTCAGTTGCATCGTACAAGGCTGTACCGCCTTTTGCCTTAACAGTATCCAGAGCGGCTATAACTTTAGCTTTATTATTAGCTTTATGCTCAGTAATTTTTTGCTCAAACTGGACTAAACGGATATTGGTGTTATCTGGAAGCCGCTCGACAAATTTCTTTGCCGCTTCCACCGCAGCCTTCATGTTATCTCCCATGGATCCGGAGGTATCCAAAACAAGTACAATGTCTGCCGGTGCAGTCTCTCGTTTAATATCCGTCACAATAGCTTTTAACCCGTTTTCAGTAATCGTGATATCTTCTTTTTCAGGGAAAACATCCCTTTCCAGCGGATCGTTGATTACGATGGATACAGTTGCAGTGTCACCATTATCTTTATTGTCAGTAATCTCTATATTACCAGCCGTCGCAAAGGTCCCGTATTGTTTTTGCAGCAAGCTATAGGCAAGCTGAGTTTCCCTAGGTATTGTTACCGTGGTAATTTCACCTGCACTTACAGGAACAAGTCGCATCACACCCGGAGCATCAATACTGAGTGGAGGGCCATCATTCCTTCCCCATTTCTGACTACTGCTGAAACGGACGCTGTAGTATCCCGAGGGCAAAGAGAAAACAGTATTGCCATCTTTATCGCGGGAACCTATGATATACGAAGCATCAACATCAGGGTGGCGGTTTTCTGCACTGTCTCCCGGCAGGATCTCCACCTCACCAAATGGAACGCCGACAACACGCAGCATACCAAGCTGTTCACCGTTTTTTACCGGTTCGATATCAGCAACGTTTTCTATCAAAAAGGTTATCTCAGAGGGTTTGACCGTACCACGCAGGGATGACCAGTCAAATGTCCATCTTAACTGACCGTCGGTAATGGGTATGTCATCAAATACATAGGTGTTAGTTTTCTTTGTGTTAATTTGTTCCGCATTGCCGATTTCTTTACGCAATAGACGAGTATACTCGCCATATTGGCGATCATTTTGACAATCGAGTTTAACTCCGCTGTTGTCTGGTCCTGTTAAGGTAACTGTTACGGATTGAAGCTTTCCCTCTGTGCAGTCTGTATAAAAACTGACAGTATTTTTATTGTAATCAGCCGTTTTATATGTCTTTATCACTCCAATAGGAGCCACATCATTTCGGATAATATGTAGAACGCACCCACCCTCAGATAGCTCAGCTTTTACCCAGTATTGTGAATTTTCGTTCTCTTTCACATAGAAAACAGCTGTATCTCCCGGAGTTTCGTAAATAGTTGCTCCGATACTTTTTGCATAAGCCCGTAACCAGAATATTTTAAAATCGGGATTCTTAATTTTTATGCCCCAATACTCGCCCTGAACGTTAAAGGTGTTAGTAAAATAATGATCGAGTATTTCAAGCTTTAGGCCAGCGTCCGGCTTGTTATTTACATTGCCGCCTTCATAAAGCTTCTTAGAGCCTAGTGGATTGAAATAGGGAACTTTAATATTGCCCCAGTCATCAGCCGGACCAGTAGCAAGATTGGCGTAATCTACACCTGCCACACCTATGCCATCGGCGGGGAAAGCTACAACTCCAGTGATTTCAGGTGCCTTAAGTATTTGTTTATCATCGACTGTGATAGCGGAAGGACTGCCTGTATTAGAGGAATTGTCTGTAGGATTAGTTGATACGTTTTCCTCGCTGCTTTCACTTGTTTCTGATACTATGTCTTTACCTGTATTGTCAGCCTCTTCAGTTTTTTTACCTGAGTTTTGCTTGCAGCCTGTGAGCGTTATGCTCATACAAAGAATAACTACAAAAATACACCGTATCCTCTTTCTCATGTCCCTACCTCCCAAATAGAATTTAATTTCTACAATCTTTAATCTGGTGTATGGCTTTAAGCAGTACGATGTTTATATTTACCATAATATGGGATTATTAGTTTATTATAGTATCATTTACCAATGATACTATGGTCTTTCGCTTTATGATGCCTGTAATTACTAAATAGGATGCAAATTAATGCTAAGGATTTGGTATTAGAGTTCGACTGGTTTCATGGAAAGCATAGAAGCAGGTTGCTCGGTAAAAAATAAGGCTCCCAGTATTTACTGAGAACCTCAAAATTTTAATAGTGAAACCAAAGCGTTATAAATGCATCTTCAAATTCATAATAAAGTATTGTCTTGTTTTTATGCAACACCAATAGTAATTAATAGATTTGCATAAACACGCTTTTCCCCGGTAGAAATTGCCATAAGAACTTTTTCCTCGCAACATGCCTTATAGAAATCCCATCTTGCAATACCTTTCAATTCCATTCCATCCAACATTTTTTCAAACTCTGCAAATATTTCCGGAGTGGAGCCATCATCTGTGAGCATAACTTCCGCTTTTTCAATGTTGATTGTCGCTTTTAAAGCCTCTAGAACTTGAGTGACAGTTGGAATCCCGGCAGATAAGCCCAAATAGACCTTTTTCGCATTGCCTGTCTCGCTACCTAGAGGATAGTTACCATCAGCGATCAAAATTTTATCACCATGTCCGCAAAGAGACAACGTTTTCATGATTTCCGGATTAATACATGTTGTTTTCAGCATTTGACTTACCTCCTATTTTTCTACATCGCGTAACTTACCTAGAGAACCACCCGGATGACGTTTCACATACTCCTGGGGAGTCAGGTCACATTTTTCCTGTAATATCACCGATAAAGCCTGCAGTACAAGAATTTCCGCGATAATTGATGTACGCGGCGCCCGGTTCAAGTGACCGCCTTCGTTTGTTATGCCTGCATACAGATGGAAATCAGCATACTTCGCAAGCCAGGATTCGCTATTGCCGGTAACTGCAATAATCTTGCAATCATTGTTTCGTATGGCCATAGCTGTTGCTTTCATTTCCGCTGTTTCTCCACTATTGGAGATACAAATCACCACATCCCCGGCTACAAGCTGGCCGCAGGAACCATGTACCGCTTCTGTCCCATGTAAAAAGTAAGTCGGTGTACCAGTGGAGGACATTAAGGAGGCAATGAAATTTGCCACATGTCCAGGTTTACCAATGCCAGTGATATGTACTCGGTTTCCTGTCTTTTCTGCATCTATTATTATTTTTACAGCATCTTCAAAATTCATCTTTTTGATGCTGTTCATTGTTTGGAAATACTCCTCATCCGAGTACTGAATAAATTTTTCTAATGCATCCATTTTTAGTTCTCCTTTATCATATTTTTTGTAAATTTTCCAGCCCAGTAATATTACAGCCCATTTTCTGCATTAAAGCAATGACCTCACCAATTGCCGGAAGGCTCGGCTGTGCACCTATTTTTGACACAGTGATTGCTGCAGCGCAGTTTGCGAACTCTAAAGCTTGGATATTCGATAATCCAAGGCAAACCCCCGTGCAAAACGTTCCTACAAAGCTGTCGCCAGCCGCTGTCGGATCCGCTACCTGTACATTCGGTACACATGGGCTATGGAGGAATTCATTTTTACTGCCTAGTACTGCGCCATTTCCTCCCAATGTTATTAATGCATTGGCAGCTCCCATGTTCATGAGTGCCTTTGCACACTCATTTGCACTATCCAGTCCATGAATCGCAATCCCTGTTATATCAGCAGCTTCATGCTCATTTGGAGAAATGTATGTCACATGGGACAGTAATTCTCTGGAAAGTGGTGCAGAAGGTGCAGGATTAAGCATTACTGGGACATTTTTTTCGAATGCATAGGTCGCCACCAATTCATTAATCTCCATAGGAATCTCAATCTGCAATATTACCATATCATAGTTTCCGATTGTATCTTTCAAAAAAGCAACATCCTCCGGTCTAATACGCATATTGGCACCGGGCACTACAATAATTCGATTTACTGATTTTCCATCAGCCGTCTCAATCTGAACATTTCCAATGGAAGATGGGGCTTCTTGATCAACCATTATTTTGGAGATATCAACTCCCATGGAAGATACAGAATCCAACATTTCCTTCCCAAATGAATCATTGCCCACTTTACCCACGAAAGTAACGTTGGCACCCAACCGCGCTGCTTGTACCGCTTGATTGGCTCCTTTGCCACCAGAAGCCGTATGAAAATCTGTTCCCAGCACAGTTTCTCCTTCCTTGGGGAATCTGGTTGTTATTACGATCAAATCCATGACTAAACTGCCTACTACTAAAATGTTTGGCCTTTTCATAGATATCTCTCCCTCTGCATTTAAAATTTTTGATATCTTACTATTCTTCGAATATCTTATGTGGATTTAATATATTCTTAGGATCGAATACCAACTTAATTCCTTTCATAATACCCAATACGTCTTTGTCGCTGAATTCTATCAGATATGGTTTCTTTGCAAAACCAATGCCATGCTCTCCGGATACCATTCCTTTAAGTTCCCCTGCTTTATCGTAGATTAACTGCATGGCTTTCTTCATTTTGACTTCCCATTCTTCATCACTCAGATTATCCTTTAATATATAAATATGAAGATTTCCATCACCTGCATGTCCGAAGCTCTTGATGTGGATGCCTACTCTATTCTCAATAGTGTGAGTGTACTCCACCAATTTACTGACCTCGCTCCT
>Ga0123339_10001464_pt1 | contig 16384 bp, 8 predicted proteins | sample lystaG_FD_89956 | JGI IMG/M metagenome (GOLD analysis project Ga0123339, IMG submission 89956) | Glacier valley bacterial and archeal communities from Borup Fiord, Nunavut, Canada, to study Microbial Dark Matter (Phase II) -... | ecosystem: Environmental > Aquatic > Freshwater > Ice > Glacier ... | reverse complement strand
TAAGGGTTCCTGTCTTATCCAGACATAGGACATCCACATGGGCCAAGGTTTCCATGCTGTGCATGTCCTGCACGAGAACATTCTTCTTCGCGAGCTTCATCACACCTGTGGCGGAAGACAGGCTCATGAGGAGTACAAGGCCTTTAGGCAGCATCCCCAGAATCGCTGCCGCCGTGGTAACGACGGAGAGAAGAAGGGTATCTCGTCTCCCATAAAATGCTTCCAAGAACAATATGATTCCCAATGGAACGATGATCAGTGTTGTAAATTTCGTGACGGTGTTCATGGCATCAATCATTTCAGAATGGATGCCTCTGTCTTTTTTGGCTTCAGAAATGATTTTCGCGGAATAATTCTCCAGTCCCACATGTTCCACCTTGGTATAAGCCATGCCGCTGACGACGAAACTTCCCGAATAGAGGAGTCTTCCGGTCACTTTTTCAATGACATCGGACTCTCCAGTCAGCAGGGACTCATTGACTTCAATCTCACCCAACACCATGATGGCATCAGAGACAATTTGGTCCCCTGCCGCCAAGATGACGACATCATCCTGGACCAGCTCCTCTACGCCAATCGATTTTTCTTCTCCATTCCGCATGACCTTGACCTTCAAGGCATTGACCACGGAGAGTTTTTCGACGAGGTTTCTGGCATGGATTTCCTGGCTAATTCCAATGAGGATATTGACTGCAATGATAGCAAGAAACATCAGATTGGCGTAAGCCCCCACGAAGGAGAGAGCCAGGGCAATGAGAAGATTAAGGAGATTAAACAATGTGAAGACATTCTCCTTGATGATCTGGACGGATGTTTTCGTCGTAGTTTTGGGTATCTTGTTTCCCAGCCCTTTGGAACGCTGGCTTTCTACCTGCCCATCACTAAGTCCTTTGTTATATTCTGCTGTAATCCGGTTCATATCCATATTGTGTTCCTCCATGTGTCTGTACCCTGGCCTCTTTTATCTGTCTTCAGTATAAGGATTATTTATCTTTCCGTAACTTGTAGAACATGAAGGGATTATAAAAAATTCTTCATGTTTCATTTGTAGGACAAAAGAAAAACGCAGAGACCTCTGTGAGAGATTTCTCTGCATCTAAGAAATTGATCAAATTTAAATCGAAAACAAGAATCTTTCCTTCCTCAGCGCATACAATCGCATTTAAAGCTTTATTTCAAGGGTGGTGTGCCTGCAAGTGGCAGACGGATGACGAAGGCACTTCCTTCGGGTTCTGCATTCTCCACAAAGAGATTCCCTTCATTTCGCATCACTAACTGCTTGGCGATGGAAAGACCAATTCCCGTTCCGCTGACCTGGCTTGACCGGGATTGGTCAAGGCGATAGAAACGTTCAAAAATCTTTTCTTTTTCTGGCTCCGGAATTCCAGGGCCATTGTCTTGCACTCGGATGACACCCTTCTGAAGCGAGTTGTCCTTATAGGCATGGAGTTCTATGGCTCCTTCCTTTGGAGTATACGCAATGGCATTTTCAAGGAGTGCCGTGACTGCACGTTCGATCTCCTCTGGGTTTGCCATAACATGAACATCAGGCTCAACAACAATCTTAAAACTTTGCTTGATGATGGGTTCATAGGTTTTCCCCAGCTGTTCGATAAGTTCCGACAAACTGATTTCCTGGACGTCTTTCTTTTTTTCCATCATATCCAGTTCATTCAGCCTTGCGTTCTCCAGAAGCTGTACAACCAGGCTTTGCAGCCGGAGCGATTCCTTGTCGATGTATTCCAGGGAAGTCTCCAGCACTTCCGGATGTTCCTTCATCCGCCTTTTCAGTAGGTTCACATGTCCTCTGATGGCAGCGATGGGTGTCCTCAGTTCATGGGAGGCATCGGTGACAAATTGGTTTTCCTTGTCAATTTTCTTTTGGAGAACGGAAAGCAAATTCTTAAAAGCCATAGATAATTCCCGGACTTCCTCTGGGTGCTCTGGGACGGTAAGACGCGTATCCTGTGGAGAACTTTGAGAGAACTGATTGATTTCATTTTTCATCTTGACTAATGGCATACTTATTTTTTTAGATAGTTTAAAAATGATATAGGAACCTGTGATTACGCTGACGATAATGATCCAGAAGAGGGATTTCACGAGTTCTTCAATGACATCCAAAGGCTCCTTGACATTCAGGCTGACCACGAACTCGAAGCCCTTATAGCTGCCTGGCTTTTGGAGATAGGGATCCCCCGAAGAATTCAGGACCAGGTCTTTGATTCCTGGAATAAAGCTCCACTTATCCGATTCCTTAAAAAGAATTTCCGCTCCTTCTGAATAATAGGTGAGGTTATCCGGGGTTGTCAATTGAATGAAATATTGCCGGTTGCTTAAGTTTTTCAGTTCTTGGTTCCAGTCGTTTCCGGGTTCATCAATGACGTTCTTCAGGGAAGCGTCCAGAATTCTTGCTTCCGATAGCTTTCCCTGATAACTTTGATAGCTCACTACGCTCACGAGGAGAATTCCCATGATCAAAGTGATCACAAAAAGCACGATGACAAAGCTTCTCGTCATCTGGTACGCGATTTTCTTTTTATTCTTACGATATTGTCCAATTGCGCCCATCTCAAACACCTTCTTCTCTCAGGGAATATCCAATACCTCTTTGCGTATGGATGAGCCGGGCATTTTTATCCGTATCTATCTTATTCCTCAGGGTCCTTATATAGACATCGATGATATTCGTCTGACCGACGTAATCATACCCCCAAACCTCATTGATCAAATTCTCTCGGCTCATGACAACCCCTTTATGCTTCATCAGGCATGCCAGAAGGTCAAATTCTTTTTGTGTCAGATAGATGCCTTGATTGAATCGCTCCACTGTCCTTTTGCTGAGGTCCAGTTTCAAGTCTGCGACCTGTAGGATATTGCTCTCATTCAAAAATTCATTTCTTCTCAGGATGACGCGAATCCTTGCAAGCAACTCTTCAATTTCGAAAGGTTTCGTGATATAGTCGTCTGCACCACCATCGAGACCAGCCACCTTATCCCCGATATAGTCTCGTGCCGTCATGAAGATGACGGGCACATGGCTGATTTTTCTGATTCTGCGGCAAACCTCGAGACCGTTGAGCTTCGGAAGCATCCAGTCCAATAAGATCATGCTCCATTCCACATCTTTTCTTTCGAATTGATGCAAGGCTTCTTCGCCATCTTCTGCTACTGTTACCTCATATCCTTCATACCTGAGTTCTGTTGTGATAAAGCTGGAAAGGCTCCTCTCATCATCAACCAATAATATTTTCACTGTAGCCATCTATATCCCTTCTCTCTATTCTATAGAGTAATCGTACAACAAAAATTCAGGATATCAAACATCCGAAGAAAATAATATCGTTTCAATTATTCGTACTCCTGTACTATTTGACTCACTGAATAGCCTTGTTGAAATCTTTTGCCTCCTTTTCGGCCTTTCACAATTTTAACCTTTTCACTCTTTCTCTATCGTGACGATAATGAATTTCCAGAGAAGCTCTTCCTTTACATCAGTTATACTTCCGATTACAATTCCAACTTATAGTTATAAATGTAAAAACCAAATATCTATATATACTTATAATTTTAAAATCATAGATAATCTCGAAAGATTTATGGATAACTCCTAACTATCTGAAGTAAAAGAATATTAATCGACTAATCTGTAAGAATGTAGTTACTCGTGAAAAACAGACATAAAACCTTGCTTTAACCTGAGTGGTAAAGCAAGGTTATCCCATTTTATTACACTGCTTTTATAGGTCCTCTCAACAAATTTGTAGCTAACTATACAAATATTTAAGACCCAGAATTTTAAATTGTGTATTTGATTACGTGAATTGAAGATATTCCATTTTCATCAGTGTTCACCACATGAATTTGTCAGCAGTAAGATTGGTAATTACCAATTCTTTTCCCTTCACACTTCCTCCAGCATTATGAATGATATCATACTCTTGCATATGGAATTTTTTGTACAATTCTCTTATAAAAGTACATTCATCATATGTTATTATCCACGGAAACTTTTCATCTAAATATTTTGCTACAACTCGCTCAAGATTTAGATGGTCAGCTTCTTTAAAAAAGTTTGTATAAAGTTGATTCCCTTTCATTACATATGGTGGATCAATGTTCAAAAACATAGGATCTTTCATCTTAATTAGACTCATTCTTATTAAATAACCGGCATCTTTATTATAGAGTTTAATTTTGTTTTTTAGTTTAGCAATTGTTTCGATTTTACTTTTTAAATCTTCCTTATTGAATCTACAGTCTAGCTTATAAGTTCCTGTTTGATTTGATCCCCCAATGGGACCTCCCTTGATAACACCTGAGAAATTGACGCGATTTAAGAATAGCGTAGCAAATCCATCGCGAAGTGGATCTGCATCCGCATCACGGTAGTTTAGCTTTTGCTTCTCGCGTTCTTCAATTGTTATTGGTGTATCCGAAATCAGTCGCAAAAGGTTATCGGTATCGTTCAACACAGAGTACCAGAAGTGATAAATATGAGAATCGAAATCGTTCAGGATAGCTGCTTTCACCACGCCTTCGCAGAGCAAACCTATACCTATGCCAAAACCACCTGCAAAAGGCTCAACGTATGTTCTGCCATAATACTCGTTGGCTATAATCAAGTTTTTCACTTTATCATATATTTTTGATTTACCGCCCGGATATCGAAGCGGCGAAAGCGACTTAGTCATATTACCCCTCACTTACTAATTTTTTATAAATTATAAACGCATTCGGTAGCCAATCTGTTAAATCGTATGGATTGAGATACATTTTGTTACTTGTGTTGTCGGGCTTCTTTCGCATCGCAGGAATAACCTCAAACGAGATCGGCGGATTTATTGCTGCTCTATCGTCTTCGGATATCAGTTTCAGCAAAGGTTGGACTTGTATTTGCTGCTCATTTGTATCATAATCATCGGGTAATTGCCCCAGCTGTGCGTAGTCGAGTAGTTGCAAACCAAGGCGACGATCGAACAACTGATGATTCCGCTGATTCCAATAATTTTCCAAACAATTCTTGCATGATCGTGAGCATTCACAATCTCTTAGTATTATCCGCGCTCTTTCAAGTACATTGTCTAAAATTGAACCAATAAGCGATGAATATCCCGCACCACTGGTCAGATTGTCATAGAAGAACATTTCTATGTGTGAGTTTCCGTCGCTTTTAATTCTTGGACGCCAACCTCCACTGATTTCATTGCAGTCAACATCCAAAACAAGCGAGACAGCCTTCTTGAGTGCCTCGTGTAAAGTGGTGACTGCAGCTCGTAGTATGTTTTTTTCTTCTGCACTATGGTTACCTACAAGTTTTGCTGAATCGTAAGCTATGTCGAGCATAAACATATCTGTTAGAAATTCGTAGCCGAGATAAATTCCGGGAGTTACTGTCCCGTCATGACGACACAGTGGGTGATTGTCGTGATACGGCTGTGAGAACGAATACGTCCCGTTTCCTTTTATATCAGCGACTTCTGCACCTCCGCACTTTTTGCATACATTAAACCCGTTTTTGCTCTTGCCCATATTAACAGTCAATACTTTGCGGTCAGGGAGATTAGCAAAACGAATTTTACTCTGCCCAAAGTGATCCATTCTTGTACCTTCAGGCACATAAGAATAGTACGGCGATTCTGCATAGGTGTATTGTTCATCCTCATCCTCAAATTTCACTTCTTCTCCTTTTACAGATGAAAATCCCCAAGGACGCAGCATTTTGTTTTTCACAATGCCTGAGCCACAGTACGGGCATTGTGAAAGTTGAGGATCATGTAGTCCGAACCAATTACACTCTGAACAGATAAAGATGTCTTTGTAATAATCATTGTTCTTGAAATAGAACTCAGCTTGATTCGTTTCATATCCACGAGGACGAGGATTTGCATAAATTCCGCCACTCTTAAATATTTTCTTATCAATTGTAACGAAACGCCCGGGGGCATATTCACTAAGTGCCATAGCAATATCACGTTCAGGCGCATACTGAATGTTCCTTGGCGCATTTTTCCCACGTTCGGATTCCTTTTCAACGAAGAATCTTACAACATTTTTGGGAAATGAGTATGAAGGAATAAAACCTTCTCGGTAAAATATATCAAACGCAGGTGTTTCTTTGTCATTATTAATAAACTCATCTCGCTTGCCCTCTGCCAAAACAAGGCCACATATGTCTCTGAAATGGTCAGTTGTTTTAGTAGTTGACAGACTTGTATCTCGTGAAAATTGATCTGCAAACTCAACAAAATTTTCACCATATGATTCGCAAAACGTGATAATTCCTATGTCAGCAATCCCGTCAAATTGAGGACGCATGGCTTCTGTAGACATAAAGCCATTTAGTGCTAACATATTTACGTGACGCTGTTTGATTTTGGGGTTGTCGCGGTCTATCCAAGGCTTGCGAGGCGCCCCAGATATCATTTCGTCAGGATGTTGGAAATAGTGGCTGTCGTGTGTGCCTCCAGAGGCGTAAGTTACAATAGTTGATATGCCTGCGTTTTTACGCCCTGCGCGCCCCGCTCTTTGCTGATAGTTTTCCCTCATAGGAGGTATGTTACGAAGCCCGACCGCAGTAAGGGAGCCAATATCAATACCGACTTCCATTGTTGTTGTGCAACTAAGAACGTCAATAGCTTCTTCTCCACGTTCTCAGGCATTGATATCTTGGAAGCGCATTTCGTATTTCTCAGTACGGCTCCAAGTGTCATTTCGTATTTCCTTATGTGATAACTGTGCCGTATGTTCTTCCGTATCAATCGTATGAATGTTCTCTATCTTCTTAAGAGCATTAAGAACAGGAATACGCCAGAAATCAAAGCGGGACAATTCTCGATCACTTATTGGAACTAAGTTAGCCGAATCAAAACAAGAACCGCAGTAATCACCTATCTTAAATGGCGACAACTTGCCACATTTTATGCATCGATACCAAGTGAATTCCTCACCAGCAAGTACAATTTTAACTGCACTTAATTTAATGTAGTAGCGATTGGTTGATGATGAAGCAAAGAACAGATCGCGCACCTTATCTACAATCCTGCCAATCGTTCCAACATCAAAATTTAACAATTCTTGAACTCGCTGGAGTAGCCCCTTATCCAGTGATGTTGAAAAGTCAAAGCTCAGTCCGAATGTCTGGTTCTTGCTCCGTCCGGGCAATCCTTTTCGCACATCATCTTGAATCGTCTCTCCCAAAGCAGCACTCTCATCCATGACATCCCAAAACGTTAACACAAGTAACTGAAACAATATGCTTTTATCAAAAGTTATTCCACTGTCCTCTAAATCATCCAAGCAATCATCAAGAATAGATGATAGTGGAGCCAAAAATCCCATACCGATATCTTTAAACGAACGAGGACTCTCAGTAAAGAAGGTCAGTAATTGTTCATAGTAGTCATCTGGGAGAGAGCGATACTCTGCCGAAAGTGCGGCATAATCGACATCTCGACTACGCCTTTTGGCTCGTGCTTTTGAATCAATAAATTTTCGCTTGTCATCGGTAAATTTCTCCTTACTCTTCCCGCTAAAGAAAACAAGGTCATTTTGGATGCATACATCTAAAAATGCAGGGTACAAGTCTGCTAAAGAATGCTCTTTGCCATCAATCTCTAATAGTAGAGAAGCAAGCATTACCGATTGACGAAATGCATCTGCATCAGACGATTTGGAAAGGTCTAATGCCAACTTTGCTGCATTCTGCCTCGAATCCGAGAATAGCAATACTTTTTTTCCTTGATTGATAAGGTCTGATTTGGGTGGCTGAAGTTCAAATTGAGCCTTGGTTAAATTATAAAAAGGTATATTCCCTTTTGTAGACAGGTCGACAGGCTTCTTCATTGGCATCGTTTTTTTGCATTTTGGACACACTCCAAAGTTAAAGGATTGAGTCTTTGCATCAAATTTATCACTATACACCACAGGAAGTAAAGCCTCGTTGTCTTGTGGTGTTAGGTATAGTTTACCTGTTAGAGGGTCAAGTGCACCAATTTTATCATTTTTCCTCTTTTGATAGTTTTCTGACATTATATATAGAAGCATCTCCTTAAGAGAATTGGCATCACCACTTAATCCGCGTTGCGAGAAAACATACCAAAATGGATATCCTTCATTTTTTTGAACATACACCCTGAAATATAATGCACCACATTTTATGTGATTGACAAGTTCGTATATCCTACCACCACATTCACATTTGTCTTTGGGAATAGAAATTACTTTTCCAAGCGGTAGTTTTTCATTTTCCGAATACTTTGTACAAGTACATTTTGGATTGGAGCAGGCATAAAGCCCTTGCAGTCCACGAAGGAACATATGAAGTCTAACGGGGAATAGAATATTTCCATCTTTTGCAGCTAATGAAACTAATACTAGCAAGGCATCGAGGGCTTTTCCAGAATTCGATACAGTTCCAAATATACTGTTTTTTATATCACTATATGATTTTGCACCATCACGACAAAGTTGATTCAACTTAACAAACGCCTCATATTTCGGCAAGTTGTCATACAGCCATTCTTGTGCAGTGTCTTTAGTTATATCAGATGGTAAGACTGTTTTAAAAACGGACAAAGCAAAAGTGACAATCCGCTTTGTTATTTCATCACTTTGAACTTGGTCAGAACCTATTGAAGCTAAATCATCAATATCCGTTCGTATCTCCTGTTCATCATGTATCTCTTCTTTTGAACCAAAGAGAAATTTACATGTAGATACATCTTTTCCTGTTAAACCATTGTAGAAATCATTAATCGCCTCCTGATCATTCTGTGGCATACTCGCAGTTGTTAGGATAAATTGTACCTTTTCTACTGAAATGCCCAGACGGTAGAAAAGCCTTTCTAGCAATAGTGCAATTTCACCTCCTGCAGAGCCACGATACATATGCGCCTCATCAAGAACGATTAGCAGTTTATTTTCTTTTGACGCATCAAGCCATTCCTTTGTTTTGTCCCAAATATTAGCTTCACGTTGCCTCATAAGCATATACTCTAACATTGAGTAGTTGGTAATTAGAATATCCGGCGGACAATTTTGCATCTCAAAACGAGTAATGAACTCTGCGTCGTATGGTGATGGTCTGTGTATGTTGTTTTCGAGATTCTCTATAAAAATACGAAGACCCTCATTGCTGAATCTGGCAGGGTATTTGTTGATGCTTTTTAGTCCTTGAATGTTGCTAGTTTGCCTTCTCTGTATATCAGCATCAGCGGTTTTGTCAACTAGATAATTGTCTCGGAAAGTTTCTGCCAGTTCTCTACTACTTGCCAACTTCTCATCTCCAGAGTAAGGAGTTCTCCCTGTATACATTCCAAAATGGGGTATGCGTGTTGAGTTGGTATCACGAGTAAAAATATCTTTAAATTCAGCACTACCGATTATTTTTCTGAAACGCGCCAATTGGTCTGAAACTAGGGCATTCATCGGATAAATAATAAGGGTGCGAACTGCCTCGTTTTTGAAAGATGCAGGGTGATTCTTGGATTCATCAAAACACTTCGCAATAATGGGCCAAAGAAAGCACTCCGTTTTACCCGATCCAGTTCCCGTAGAAACAAACAAGTCACGTCCTGCAAGGAAATATTCAAGAGCCAAAACCTGATGTTCAAATGGGTCAGAAAAAACACCAAGTCCCTTTGATATCAATTCTAGCAAAGAATCTTTTACCTCTTGTTCAATCTTGGTTGAATTCTTAATTCCATTTTGTATTTTCTTGTAAGAGGCAGAGGTCTCGATAAAAGGCTCACGTGCGATGTTTGTATGCTCGGAACACAACTCACCGAGAAGGTCATCAACATAGAGCAATAACGTTTCGCTATTTGCTAAATAGTCTGACTTGATATAGTTTTTCAATCTATCCCGAATAGCCTGATAATACTCCTGAACTCCGTTAGGATTATTCATTTGTTTATCCTCCCTTAATTTCTATTCCGATGTTTGTAAGTGCATCTGTTACTTTAACCAGCAGGTCATTTCGAATTATAAAATTTACTTTATCAAAGGCATTACGCTCCGGCCATGACAGCAGCAACAGCAGATAGTATTCGCGATTTGGCAACTGTCCTCCTATACGAATCTTTGAGTATGACTCATCAAGCTTCGTTACTATCGCTTTCAAAGGAGCCCCATAATGGGCTTTCAGCGCAAAGTATAAACGCCTATATTCAAATGATGTAAAACTATCAGTTTGTTGCTCAACAGCTTCATCAGCAATCTGATGCTTTCCGTCAATTTTCATTATACGATAAAAGGTTCCCAGTTCCATCTTTCGTGCTACAGTGCAATCTGTTTCCAGTTTTTTGCTCCACGACATAGATGGAACATTGTCTGACTTTGGATTGAAGAATTCTAACTCGGCGAAATCAATATCTCTATCATAAAAATCAATTGGGTCAAATCTAGTTTCAAAATATGCCTCGCTCATCAGATTATCTCTAATTAGAAAATCATTCAAATCAACCGCATAATACGTGTGATTTGAAAAAACTCCAAGTCCATTGACTTTAGATGTTGTACTTGGCAGCCCAAAGAACAGTGATTTGTCACCAACTTGGATTGTTCGGCCAAAGTTTACAACTTGATTATGATTATTGCTGTTAGTTAGCAAATATCCTGTTTCCTCATAAACCCTGCGGACACTAACTGAAAAACTTTTTTGCTGATTGCTTTCATCAGAAAATCTCTCAGATATGTATGGAAACAGCTCTGTAAATCTTGATAACAGATCATTAAGCACAATAGTCTGATTATGCTTTGATGTTCCAATTATACCCTCAGTTGAGTTTTTCGCCGTGTGAAGACACCATAGTCCCATTGCTGAATAGCATATTCGATAAACAAAAGACTCATCGGTTTCATTTTGGTATCGCTGTATACCCATATCGTTTGACATTGCTTTCAGAAGGTTATTCATCATGTGAACCACCGCTTAAACAAATCCTTATAGGAACATCTGCCCCCATCTCCTATATACTTAACTAAATGTTCAGATACATTAAATGGAGCAATCTTAAGAACATCCACACAATAAGGGAGAATATCGAATGCCAACAAACGACACAAGCTTAACTCGTCGGCAACTAGTGAACTTTTAAATATGGATAAAGCACCCCGCACACCAAAATCATCAAGCAAATCTTTTAAGAATTTAGACCAACGAGAATCCGGAATATTTGCAGCATACAATATTTCGGTTTCATCCAAGATGGACGGGTCTTCTGTCAGCTTTTTATCACCTATAAAAGCCTCAATACGGTTAAGGTTTATGTAGTGGCAGTATTTCATCAGTTCATCAGGTACAAAGCAGAGCGTCCGGTCATATGTGACTGTTAAGAAAATAATTTTATCCTTGTGCTTATCACAGATTGTTATCAATGTTGTTTCATTGTAATTTCCAATAAAATTATCCAAACAAGCGATACGCTTGTCCTGTGATAGAAAGCTATCAATTGCTTTCTCTGTAATATCAGAAGTAAAGGCTAAGGTTTGGGTAGTAGGTGTTTTGACAAGCGTGTTAGAAACGCATTTCATTAAAGATAACCCCGTATTTCGGGTGATTATAATGGGCTTCCCTTGAAACAGAATCTCGCTCATATGGTCCTTAAGCATAGTATAATACTCTGATTCAGTTGGTACACCAATGTTTTCTAAGTTATACCCTAAGTAATCCTTAAACTCATCGAGGTCTTTAGGACGTCTGATCTTTCCAGCAATTTCTTGTCGAACACACTCGGCAACTTGTTGTTTTGAAAGTTCCTCACGAATTTTCTGTTCAAGTTGCTGTTGTTTAACTCTTTCCGCTGACAATTTCTTGTTTAATCTTTGTATGTAGTCCTCTCGTTCTTGTGATTTTTGCTTCAGAATATCAACTACTTGTTCTCTAGCTGTGAGACTCTCTTTAAGTTTTTCAATATCTAAACTAGTGCGTTTAAGTGCTTTAATTTCATTAAGGTGGTCTCTATACTTTTTGCTTACTTTGTTTAATTGAGTTTGAACACGCTCAAGCTCTGCTTCTGTGCGTCTACTCTCAGTAGTCTTGGTCTTCAATATTGTTTGTAAGCGTTCGCGTTCAGTGTCGGAATCTTTAATAATTTTTATACTTGCCCTGAGTATCGAGAGAAAGTCCTCGGTGTACTCTTCTCCAGTCAACTTAAAATACAGACCAATATTATCCATGAAGAAGCAGTGTGGCAAAGTCTGAAGTAAAGCGGTTTCTTTACCTATACCCTCCTCAATTTTTTCATTGATAGCCTTTCCTATTTCATCCAACCAACGATTGATATGCTTCTCAATAAAGGATGAGACGAAATACTGATTGCGGCTCCTAAACAAAATGCTGCTGACTTGCTCTTGGCTTTTTAAGCTTGTCGCCCGAAAACCAGGCATCATTTTTGCAAAGTCTTTCGGAAAACGCTTGAAATATCCTTCTGAATCTTCGAGTGGTATTACCGAGCAAATATAACGAATTTCACCTTCAGTCATTGCAGGAAGATAATTCATATCAGCCCCTCCTCAATAAAATATTTTACCGCCGAGTTAATTTGTCCGTGTTTTTCGCAGGTTTCGATATACTTAAAGGCAACTTGACTAAGGTAAAGTGACTCATAATCCTTCCATTTGAAGATTTCTGTTCTTTTATAGTTCATTAGTATGTCTTGAAGAAGAGAATCCCCAGATATGGTGGGATGTTTTTTTGTGGAAATTATTTCATTAAGATATCCAAATCTATAATGACGAACTTCACTTTCAGGCGTCATTTGTAAAACCATACCCTTGCTCAACGAGGTAACTCCAGAGTGACAGTTGAATAAATAGAAATTGTCATCTGTCACAATGTATTTTTTTGCTATTGTCCTCGCTACAGGAACAACTATGTAATCATCATGTATATGTTCATTCTTAACAATCGTCAATTCAGTATTTTTCTTATATACCTTAGTTCTTGTGAAAACGGAAACCTTTGAAAGCCCATTTGAAATCCTTTCGATGTCCTCAGAATGGACATTTATATTTCCGTGTGCTTGGATCTCAAAAGTTGAGTAAAGATAAGCGGCATCCGCATCTATTTGTGCCGTATCATCTAAAAGAATTGCTGGCGGCCACAGTAAGGTCAGGGTTTCTTCTACTTCCAACTGATATCCCCAAGATGATAATAGCAAATCAATTTGTGCAGTTTTCGACGTTATATTCAAAACCTTTCCTAAAAATTTCTTTCCCATTGTTTCAAATTTGAAATTGCTTTCAACCCTGATTTCTTCTGGAAGGTACACGTCTATTGGAGTCCAATATTGACTCGAATTTTGATAAACTACTAAGTAAGGGATGTTAGTATAGAGTACGGAACTACGGACTAATTTGGCACGGTAGCTAGAATCGCCAACTTTCATCTTGAAAAAAGTCGCAGTAATATTTCCAATATTATTGAACACTTCGTATTTTCGTTTAATGCCATTAAGCGTATTTGACAAAAAATAACTGTATGCAAATTTATCAAGAGGTATGATTCTTTGGATATCAGGGGTAAAGTTTTTCCTGTTAATATGCAAAGAGTAGATCGGTTGTGCCTGAGTCTTTACTCTCAACTCGAAAACTGTAGATAGTTGTTCATATGCAGCTATCTCATCTTCACTAAATCCTAGACCTATATAAAACATCTTTGTATTACTATCAAAGTAGAATTCTCCCTTATCACTTTTGCTTTTTCTGGAGCGAGCATCAGAGCTAAACGCACCGTATTGCCCAAGATAGTATTCGCATTCAACATCACTGTTTCCGCTTCGATGTCTGAAATGCGAAGCCCTACTAATGCTACCTATTGCTGCAAGACGAACTTCCTCGCCGCAATGCGCGCATTCATAACGATAAGGCTCAAAACTACCAACTTTTGCAGCCAAATCTGCAGACACTTCAGATAGCAAAAATGTATCGTATGCTTTTCGCATTTTCATCCTCCTTCTTTCAAAAAAAAATAGATGAAACAAACATTAAACAAGTAAAAAAGCTGATCAAATTAAATGTGATTATTGATGAAGTCAGTTATCCTAAATAAATCCAATTTTTACTTCTGCATCTCAGGTCTTATCCAAGTGTCAACTTCTAACTTCTTAAATTTCCAGAATTTACCCGCACGTGAGAAAGGAATACATTATGCTTCTATCCCCTTGCGTACCGTTTCTAACGTTACAACAAAACGCTCTACAATTTCTTTTGTTAAGACCCAAGGTTCATTCATATTACTTTCTGATAAACTAGGTACATCCAATTACATTTATAATAATTGTAACATGTAAAATATAACCTGTATATGATTTAATTAGTTTTAATACAAATTAATAACAATTAATAATAAGTACTGTACCAGTACTTTTACCTTTTATGTATTTATTTTAAAGAGTGAATCACTACAAAGAGGACTACAAAAACGAAAAAATCAATGAACACTTTCGAAACTTATCTTCTGATTATACTGATAAACAAAAAAATTCTGCGATTAAGCATACCAAAAGTAAAAGAAAAATTGAAGAGCTAAAGAACTCACTCACGAATGTAGAACAATTTATTGAAAAATCGAAACGGTATAAGGACGCTATATAATTGACTTATGGAATATTACACCTCTTCATAGATAGGATTGTGGTAGTTGAAAAGACTCAAAGATACTCAAGAACTGCAAAACAATGTGTATGGATTTACTATTGTGATATTGAAAGACTTGATGATGTCACAATAGAATTTGATATTTTAGCACCTCAACATGAATTCGTAGAAGATGATCAGGACTGCAATTTGTGCAAAACAAAAGCGGACAGTCATCACTGTCCGCCTATTATCGCCGGCTAATAGATTTGTTCAGAAAGTATTTCTATGAATACTAGCATAAATCCAGCATGCGTTATTTTGGTTACATTATATTTTTTAAAGTAGCACAATTAGTATGTTATTTTTTCATGCTACTTTTTGTGTTACCGCTGAAGTATTTTGGGCGACAAAAAGTCGCTATAAATGGCGGAGAAAGAGGGTATAGCTTGAGCGCTTTTATCACGTTCTACCGCATTAAACAAATCACTTCAAACCGTTGATTTGTCTAGTTTCTATTAAATACCGTAACATATAATTATAAGTCAGTAGACGTACAAATAGACGTGCTCCCATGGGCATTCATTAAGAGCTGTGAGGCTCTTTTTTATTTTAATCTATACTTATTCCCCCTTTTTAGGGTGTCGGAAATGTCGGGATACATCTCCCCAATTTTGGGGGCATCTCCTCAATTTTGAGGGCATCTACTCAACGCATAATTACGTTTAGTTCCTCGTGATGGTCTCTTGAGTCACTACCCCATACCCGTTGTTTTGGTAGATATGAGAAATAGGATTCTCAATAACGAATTGTTATCGAGTTTGAGTCGGTAGGCCGTTTCTGGCTTGCGAGATCAAGCTGTTAGTCTTTTTTGGTTAATAGCTCTTACTTTTTTTAGAGTAAGAGCCCTGCTCATTTTTGAGCTCCCTGCCGAATATCCCGCAACCCTAAAACTTTCTAACAAAAAAGTGAGGAAGTCTTTATCTCAATTTTGGGAGAAAGTACCGGAGGACGTCCGAGTAATATCCGAGTAATCTTGAACTGACAAGATTCAACCTAAGTAGGTGATTCACCGACTCAGATTTCCATACAGTTTATAAGGGGTCTCCCCAAAATTGAGAACACCCTAGGTTCAGCATAGACCGTTCGCCACATCTGGCGAATTATTTCATTCCCCACATTTGGGGAATGCTCATGGCTCAAAATAAAGCTGTGAGATCCGCTCAATTTTGAGCACATGTTTTTCACTGCGGAATTTCCCGCTGTGAGATTGGTCGAGTTTTCGGCACATCTGCCCAAAACTGGACACATCTTTTTCACTGTCGAATTTTCGGCAGTGAGATGTACTCACCCCAAGCTTGGGTGCAGTTCGTCCGGAAACTCGGCTCAGTAGATAGATCACTCCACAATATTGTGGAATGCTTTCCCAACTTCTTGGGAATCTATAACCATCTCTATATAGCTCTATAACGCCTTTTAATGGCTTTGTTTATTGTGTGAGCAATTCTTCGTTTATAAACCTATCAAGTGAAGGTATAAGCAGAATCAAGCTTTATTTCACCTTGAAACTCTATGTCATTTCAGGATAATAGCTACTATTAAATAAACCTGGGAGGAATATCCAGATGCTCATGTTATGCTATAATATTTCAGGATAGCACCCCTATCTACCCGGCACTTAGTGCGGGGTTTTTTATTGCATAAAAATAAGCCGGGGTGATCCGGCTGAAACTTTACTATTATATCTCAAGAACTTTGTTAACTCAAGCTTTCAAATATTAAATTTCGTTAACAATTGTTGACT
>Ga0123339_10001457_pt1 | contig 16400 bp, 17 predicted proteins | sample lystaG_FD_89956 | JGI IMG/M metagenome (GOLD analysis project Ga0123339, IMG submission 89956) | Glacier valley bacterial and archeal communities from Borup Fiord, Nunavut, Canada, to study Microbial Dark Matter (Phase II) -... | ecosystem: Environmental > Aquatic > Freshwater > Ice > Glacier ... | reverse complement strand
GAAGAGCTTTGGGATAACTTTCCTTGGAGAACCAAGATCATTAAAAGCAGTAAATGTTAAAAAGATTCCGGCTTCCATGAATCTGGGCATGGCGATTTTAGCTGCCTGTACTGCTATCTTGGGAGTATTCTCACCCTTTGTTATAAATTTTATTTATCAAGGAATTTCAAATGCACAATATAAAAATATTGCTGGATATGAAATCACTGTAGTTTCAGCAATTCTGATAGTAGTTGTGCTGCTTATATACGTTTTTACGAAAATATTTTCAAAAGAGGATAAGGCTCAAATTTATGAAACTTGGGGATGTGGATTCAATAATAATAAACCTTACATTCAGTATTCACCAGAGGGTTTTGTACAGCCTGGATTAAAGCTTTTTGGCAACATAGTAAGCTATAGAAAAGAAGTTAATATTAAAGAAACAGTATATATAAAGGGAAGAATAAGAGACATAATAGAATCAAATATTTACTTGAAAATAATAAAGACTGTGGATTATGTGGCATCAAAGATTATAAAGATTCACTACGGTAAAATTCAGATCTATGTTTCCTATATATTCATAGCTCTTATTATTTCAATGATATTTGTTATAAAATTTGTATAGGGGGGTTACATTATGAAGTATATTATTTATTTTATTCAAAGCTTAATATTATTGGCATTGACCCCGCTTTTCATTGGAATTATTAAAAATTTTAAAGCAACCTTCAGAGGGTATAAAGGGTCTTCAGTATTTCAGCCCTATTTTGACTTACAAAAGTTATTTGGCAAAGACAGGGTGATATCAAAGAGCAGCTCTTTTATTACAGCGATTGCTCCAATAATAAGCTTAAGTTCTAGTATAACAGTGATTTTTTTGATTCCAGTATTTTTTAATGCAGAAAATAGCTATTATGGAAATCTGTTTATTATTTTTTTCCTACTGGGAATTATTAAGTTCTTAAGCTCCCTATTGGGACTGGACTCTGCTAGTACCTTCGGAGGAATGGGGAGTAGTCGAGAGTTGTTCATATCGATGTTTGCAGAGCCAATCATGTTCATTCTGGTGGCATTTTTATATCTAGAAACAAAAACCTTTAACATTTTCAGTATTTCATTAATAAATTCTGAGGGGTTTAAATACAACGTTGCACACACAATTGCTGCCATTGGGTTTGCAGTACTGCTTATGGTTGAAAATGCAAGAATGCCGGTGGACAACCCCGAGACACATCTTGAACTCACTATGATTCACGAAGCTATGATATTAGATATATCGGGAAGAGATTTGGCTTATATGGAATTTGCTGCCTATATTAAATTAACAGCATTTATAACTATATTCATTAACTGCTTTTTCCCCATAGGAATAACATACTCCCTTAATTTATCATCAATTTGCATTGCATTTGCAATTTATATATTAAAGGTTTTAGGTGTTTTAACAGTTATATCAATAATAGAAAGCACAATGGCAAAATTCAGATTGTTCAGGATTCCTGAGTTGCTCTCCGCAGCATTTTCATTGAGTTTAGTAGCAATTGTTATCAATTACTTTTAGAGGAGTTATAATATATGGTTGAAGTTTTAGTTTCATTTATTTTAATATCAGGAATAGCCATGTCTGGATTTAGAAGGGTTAATCTTTTAAATCGAGGATTTGCATTGCAGTCCCTTTCAATAGCTTTGGTTTGTTTGGTAAAAGGGTATACTTCCGGTGAGTATCACTACTATATTTTATTTTTACTTACATTAATTACAAAGGTTATTATTATTCCTTTTATTATAGACAGGTCAATAAAAGACACAAAAAAGAAGAGGGAAACGGAGCTTATATTAAGTGGAAATTGGTCCTATATTTTACTTGGGATATCTGTGGCATTATGTTTTGTGTTTTTAAGAGATTTTTCAGATTATTTATTTAAAGTAGGGTGTATTTTAATAATTACAGGGATAATACTTATGATGGGAAGAAAAAAGGCAGTTACACAGATGATAGGACTTTTGACCATGGAAAATGGTATTGTTTTATTTGAAATATCCATGGTTAAAATGGGATCTATAATAGAATTTGGCATAGTATTTGAAATGCTTATAATGGCAATGGTTATGGGAGTCATGGTTTTTAGAATAAATAAAACCTTTGATACAATAAATACAGATTATCTTTCGAATTTAAAGGAATAGCAGGTGTATTAATGTATATTTACCTTATGATTGCAGTATTTACTGGAGCAATTCTAGTAGCTTTATTATCAAACAATATTAATAAAATATCCTGTGTGAATATATTGGGAATGCTTATTCTAGTTATATTGACACTGGGCATTGGAATAAATATAGCACATCAGGAGCATATTTATTATTTTGGAGGCTATGTGTATATTGACAGCCTTAGCCAGATTCAGCTAATAATAATTACAACTGTGAGTTTCATAACCGCAGCATATTCTCATAAATATATAGTGGATGAATATAAGGAAAAAATCATATCCTTAAAGAAAGCAAAGGGCTATTTCGTGTTATTTCAAATTTTTGTGCTTTCAATGATATTTCTATGTATGAGCAATAATATTATGGGCATGTGGATTGGACTTGAAGCTACTACGCTGTCCACTGCATTCCTAATTGGATTTAATAGTAGCAAATTGTCACTGGAGGCTGCCTGGAAGTACATCATCATATGTTCTGTAGGTTTAGCTATAGGATTGATTGGAATAATTCTTTTTATATATTCTTTAAATGCGGAAGTAAATACCTCTATGCTTCAATGGACCTATCTTTTAAGTAGAGGTAATATCTTTAACAGGAACATATTGATGGTAGCCTTTACATTTATATTTGTAGGAATTGGTACAAAGGCAGGTATTGCGCCCATGCATACCTGGCTTTCAGATGGACACAGTGAGGCACCTTCACCTATAAGTGCAATGATGTCGGGAATACTAATTAACCTGGCATTATATGTAATAATAAGGTTTTATATTATTGTGAGGTTGGTAAATGGAACTGAAAATATTAGATATATGTTTATTGTTTTTGGATGTATTTCACTAATAATTTCAAGTTTCAGCATATTAAAGCAGACAAATTACAAAAGGTTGTTAGCTTTTTCCTCTGTTGAAAATATTGGAATTATGTGCCTGGGATTTGGATTTGGAGGAACCTTAGGGGTCTTCGGGTCTCTCCTTCACTCAATTGTGCATGCCTTTGGAAAGAGCCTTCTCTTTTTAGTCTCAGGAAATATATTAAAGGCATATAAGACAAAGAGAATAGGAAATATAAAGTATTTGATTAAGACTATGCCCTATAACTCAGTATTTCTTATAATAGGTATTTTGGTTATCACAGGTACACCTCCTTTTGCATCCTTTTTCAGCGAATTTAAAATATTGCAGAATGGCTTTAATAATGGAAATTATATTTCTGTAGCCATATTGGCATTTGCACTACTTATTGCTTTTGTGGGATTTGTGATTCCCTTTATAAAGATGATTTTTCAGGGAGACAATACTGAGTACATGAGAATGGAAAAGGATAAAGAAAATATTATTCCACTTATTATTGCAGTTATATTCATTTTATTTATAAGTTGTACTTTTGATAATTTGCTTTATCCTCTAATAAATAAAGCAGTTATCATCATTTGTGGTTAGGAGGAGAAACTTTGAAAATTGATTTATTTGGGAAGGAATTAGAAAAACTTAATTACAATACATCTTTTAAAAATAATAATGAAATATATGTAGATGTGCTAGGCGAAAATGTTGTGGAAGTTGTAAGTTCCTTAGTGTCATTATATAAGCTGAATTTTGCAGCGGAGTTTTGCCTAGAAAATAATGGATTTATCATTAATGTTTTATTCACCAGCAGAAAATATAGTTATTACGTAATTATAAGGTATAAAGCGGAAAACTATATTGTATCCCTTCAGAATTTGCTTTATCAGGCAAATATTTTTGAAAGGGAAATCTCTGATTTATTTGGACTGGAAATTGCAGGAGGAAAAGATACCAGAAATATTGTAAAACACGAGAGCTGGGATAAGAATGTATTCCCCTTAAGAAAGGCATTTACCTATGGGAGCAAAATAAAAGATAAAAATGAAATTGAAGAATATAAGTTCAAAGGACTGTCTGGTGAAGGCGGCTATCAGATAGCCGTGGGACCTGTGCATGCAGGAATTATCGAGCCAGGTCACTTCAGGTTCAGCGTTATTGGAGAGCAGATCGAAAACCTAGAGATAAGGCTTATGTATAAGCACCGAGGCATAGAGAAAACCTTAGAGAATGTGCAGGCAGATAAATTGAATCTTATATTTGAAAGGGTTGCAGGGGAGTCCTCTGCTGCTTATTCAGAAAGTTATGCACTGCTTATTGAAAAGCTTAATAACTGTAATGTTTCAAAGGATGTTAAGTGTTTAAGAATGATATTTCTAGAGCTTGAAAGAGCCTATAATTTTCTGGAGGACATAGCTGGAATCTGCGTAGATATAGGATTCAGTTATCCTGCTAAAAAATTAAGCTATTTTTCGGAAATTATTCATCAACTCTGCGAGCGAGTTACAGGAAGCAGATTTTTAAGAAACTCCATTGTACCCTTGGGCAATAATGTGTATTTTGACAAGTTGAAAGCATCGGATATCCTGGATACTATTGATTATATTTCGGGTAGATTAAATAAAATAGTTGAAATAACAATAAATTCAGTTTCCTTTTTAGACAGGGTGGAGCATACAGGAATTGTTCGAAATGATAAGGCTATAAGATTGGGCATGACTGGTGTAGTTGGAAGAGCCAGCGGAGTTAGTTATGATGTTAGAAATAGTTTTAGCTATGAGCTCTATAATGATTTTAAAAGACCAGTAAAAACTGAAACTATGGGAGGCGTTTTTGAGAGATATAAGTTAAAAATTGAAGAAGTTAATTATGCTTTTGACTATATAAAAAAGGCAATTAGTTTAATAGATGGAACGATACTTAAGGAAAGAAAGGACGTTGAATTAGATGAAGGCAGGGAAGCTATAGTATCTGTGGAAACTGTTAAGGGAGAACTCATAGTTTACGGTCTTACAGGAAAAAACAATAAATTCAGTAGGATATATCTTAAGACACCTTCTTTTACAAACTGGAAGGGACTTAGCTATTCCATTTTAAGTGAAATAGTTCCGGATTTCCCTTTATGTAACAAGAGCTTTAATATGTCTTATTCTGAAAATGATAGGTAGGTAGAGTATGAAATTTATTTATGATAGAGTAATGAACGGAAGTGAAACTGCTGTGGATCCTCTATATTTCAATAAAAATTCTTATGGAACATTGAAAGTAAAGGATAACTGCAATCTCTGTGAAAAATGCGTTAAGGAATGCCTGGTAAAGGCAATAAGTAAAGAAAAGGGAAAGATTATTATAGACAGTAAAAAATGCATTTATTGCGGGAACTGCATTAATGCCTGTGAAATAGGGTCTATTGAGAACAGTCATGATTATAAAATGGCGTGTATAGAAACAGAGGGAGATAAATTACGAGAAAAGATATATAAAAAGTTCAAGAGATCTCTTATGTTGAGATCCTTTGATGCGGGCTCTTGCAATGCATGTATGATGGAGTTATCTGCTATGTCAAATACTTATTATTCTCTTTCAAGGTTTGGTATTGATTTTGCATCTTCGCCAAGACATTCAGATGGCATAGTGGTTACAGGACCGGTTACTATAAATATGAAAGAAGCATTAATTAAGACCTATAATGCCATGCCATATCCTAAAATAGTAATTGCCATAGGAGCTTGTGCTCATGACGGAGGAGTATTTAAAGAAAGCTATGGCACAGTTAATTTACTCAATGAAATTGTGCCTGTAGATTTAACCATTCAGGGCTGTCCGCCTTCTCCTCAAGCAATGATATACGGGATGTTAAAGCTTATGGGCAGGATTTAGGCTTCTGCTTAAAAACTCCACTACCATATGATTGTTTATCGCTTCATTTAAATAATGAAGCTGAAGGTTTAGCTTCATTAGTTTTTCTTCAGGTACATTGTCTAAAAGGCATAATGTACCTATTTTATTTTGATTTTCAGATACATCCTTAATAATAATAGCTTTAGCTTTTTCTGTAACATACATATGAAGAGAATTTTTTATAGTACCCTTATCCTTGTATATTAAACCTTTATTGAATAGGTTTTTAACCACTAGGTTTGCAGAAGAAGGAGACCATAGTGCCAGTTCGCTCAATTGAACCGAGGTTATTCCTTTAAAGGCATATATTATTTTTAAGGCTCTCATTTGTGGATAGGTTAAGTTTAAAGATTTCAATAGCAGGCTGTGGTCATTTTCTACAGTGAGCACAAAAACTCTCAAAAGATTATACAGTGCAACCAGATTTTTAAGATTGGTATGCTGGGATTCAGGGAAGGTGTCATATTGGATTTTCAAAGATAGTATATTTATCCTTTCTATATAATCAAGAATAAATAGATTATTGGATTTTACAGCGGTGAACTTATATATATCTATGAGTTGTTCCAAGTCATAGTAGTGGTTGGAATTTAACAATTTTAGCAGAGGGAAATTGCTGTTATTAGTCTGTTTATTTATTTCAATCATATTAAAGCCTTCCTCGGTTAGGTGAATGCTTTTTGATTTTTTATTTGGAGCTAAATCTCTGGATACAAGGTTTTTATTAAGTAGCATTTTAATTATTTTAGTTACAGTAGGACGAGTCCAGCAGCCAACCTTTGAAATCATACTGGAATTAACACCAGGAAATGCATTGATTATCCAAAGTGCTCTTAGTTGAGGAAGGGTTACTCCATATTTTTCAACTATGGTGCTATAATTTCGTTCTATTTTTAAAAATAAATATCTTGATAATATATAAAATTCATATTTCATTATTATTCCTCCGTTACTAGTAATAATAACAATTAAAATTTATATAGGCAATAAATTTGATTTGCAATATATAATTTAGTATAATAATTTAGTAGTGATTAGGAGAGATGTCCGAGTGGCCGATGGTGACAGCCTCGAAAACTGTTGAGGTGAAAGCCTCCGAGGGTTCAAATCCCTCTCTCTCCGCCAAGTTAAAAGCTGCGTTTTAGTTGGAATACCCAATCAAAGACGCAGCTTTTTATTTTATTTAAAATTTTTAGTAGTGGAATTACCTCTCATATCAACTTCTATCAGTTTCTCTGCTATATCGCCACGACAGCCGATTAAATAATTTGTAAGGTTTGCGGAGGAGCAGGCATGATTTGGGATAATTTCTATTTTGTCTCCAACCTTAAGTGTAGTGGAACCTTCAACGTATAACTTTCCTACCTCCTCAGAGAGCATGTCAACTGTAAGCTCAGGGTGTGACTTAACATAACCATGTCCCTTTATTGCAGTGTTGCCATGTGCACCTTGATCAAGTCCCAGACATTTAGCTCCTGCATCACAGATAAACATATCCGTAGAAGGATGAGAGATAACCGTGGCATACACAGAAAGGGAACACTCAGATTCTTTAGCCGTTTCTGTTGAAAGCTGGATATAATCATTGAAAATATAATTACCAGGGTGGAACACATTGATGTATTCATCTGAAACTGCTCCAAAAAAGGTTGGAGTAGAGCCACTGGTAATATACTCCAGCGTATAGCCGGCATTTTTCAGTGCATCCACCGCAGTTTTGATTGCACTTTTTTCCTGTTCAACATATCTTTGGATATCTTTATGCTTTAGGGCAGAGTAAACATGACCTGGATGTGTTGAGATTCCTCTGAAACTAAGCGATTTCAATTCCTTTAATGAATTTGCAAAGTCCACAGCTTTATTAGGTAGCACACCGAAGCGATGTAATCCGCTATCAATGATTATGGTATAATTCACTTTAACCCCTGCTGATAATGCTGCAGCATTAAGCATCTCGGCGCCGTTAAAGTTATCAATACGTATTATAAAATTAGATTTTTTGGCTAACTCAATTACTCTATTAACGCTGACATCACTAGCAACTGGGTAGGCATACATAATATTTTTTACCCCAGCTTCGCAAATTGCCTCACATTCGTCAAGAGTTCCACAAAGAAAACCGGTGGAGCCTTCAGTTTCCTGAATTTTCACTATTTCTGTGCTTTTATGTGTTTTAATCATTGGCCAGAGCTGTTTATTATTTTCATTGCACAAGGCTTGAAATTTTTTTATGTTACATTTTAAGATATCAAGGTCAACCAAAATTGCTGGTGTTTGAAGTTCAGTTTTTTTCATGTGAAATTCCCCCTTTTATTTAATGCCTTTGGAAGCGATTAATCTCCTTTTAAACAAAAACATAACATTAATTTTTAAATAAATCAAGCTTCGTTGACCTTTGATAACTTTATGATAAAATTAAAATAATATAATTTTTAAGGAGGTTCTGTTATGCTTATAACTACAACACCTAGTATCGAAGGAAAACATATAGTGGAATACAAAGGAATTGTGTGTGGAGAAGTTATTTCGGGGATAAATTTCATCAAGGATTTCACTGCGGGGCTATCAAATTTTTTTGGTGGACGTTCAGCAACTTATGAAGATGAATTAATTCAGGCAAGAGAAAATGCCTTAAGAGAAATGGAACAGCGTGCTTCAAATTTAGGGGCAAATGCAGTAGTGGGAGTGGATATTGACTACGAAGTACTTGGAGCGGACAATGGAATGATTATGGTTTCTGTTTCTGGTACTGCCGTAAGATACGAGTAATATATAATGTAAAACTCTGGGGTTTTCTCCAGAGTTTTTTAATAAAGGGTACCAGGAATAAATAAATATTCACGAACTTATAAGGAGGTGTTAAGAATGAAGAAATTGCTTCATATAATTGCTCAAAGGCCGGAAAAAACAGGAAGTGGGACTTTTCTCCAGGAAATGCTTAAAGAAGCAGATGAGAAGAATTATGAACAGGCTTTTGTGGCAGCGTTAAATAATAGTGAAGACTTCAAATTTAGAAGTAAGAATGAAATAGAATTTTTTCCGGTTTATTTTCAGGCTGAAGACCTCCCTTTTAATATAATAGGTATGAGTGATAACATGCCTTATGAAAGTACAAAATACAGTGAACTTACTGATGAAATGCTTGCTAAGTGGAAAAAGGCTTTCAAAGAAGTTATTACCCAGGCTGTATCTGAGTTCAAACCAGATGTAATAATATCTCATCATCTTTGGATTTTAACTGCTTATGTTAAAGAGTTATTTCCGGATATTACAGTATGTGGCATTTGTCATGGTACTGATTTAAGGCAGCTTAAGCTAGCACCGAGGTTTTCCAATTATGTTATAAAGGGTTGTGCAAAGCTGGACTTTATATTTTCATTAAACGAATTCCAAAAGGATAAAGTAATTAAGAAGTTTAGTATACAAAGTTGTAAGGTACAAATTATTGGGATTGGGTACAATTCGTCAATATTTCAATTTTTTGAATCTTTTAAAGACCAAAATTCTATTGAACTGGTTTATGCTGGTAAGATATCTTGTTCTAAAGGAGTTCTATCCTTAATAAAAGCATTGGGTAAGATTGATGTCAAAAATAAAAAGCTTCGATTAACCATAGCTGGTTCAGGTAATCAAGGAAAAGAAACCGAAGAAATATATGCTGCTGGTAAACTGTGTACACATGAAGTGGATTTTATTGGAACTGTTTCACAGGAAAAGCTGGCAAGTATTTTTAATAAATCAGATATATTTATTCTTCCATCCTTTTATGAAGGGCTACCCCTAGTTTTAATTGAGGCAATGGCCTGTGGCTTGAGAGTTGTAACTACAGATATTCCTGGAGTAAAGCAGTGGATAGGTGAAGAAATAAACAGTAGCGGAATAATATATTATATAAAACTTCCTAAAATGGAAAAAGTTGATGCTCCTTTTAAGGAAGAGCTTCCTGAGTTTGAAAATAGATTAAAAGCGTCTATAGAGACTCAAATAAAAAGGCTATCTGAACCTAATTTTACATTAAAGGAATCAGTCTATGACAGCATTAAGAAAATGACATGGTTCGATGTTTTTGAAACAATAGAAAATATTTTGAATAAATCTATTGAAGAAAGTAAAGAATCATAGTATAATAGCTTGTGTTGTGATTTACAATTTAATATTATTCATGAGCAAGTCAATTATGGAGAGATGTCCGAGTGGTTTAAGGAGCACGCCTGGAAAGCGTGTGTAGGGGAAACTCTACCGGGGGTTCGAATCCCCCTTTCTCCGCCATTAAGACTTTGTCGTGCTAGATGGGGAGTTAGCGGTGCCCTGTAACCTGCAATCCGCTACAGCAGGGTTGAATTCCTTGCTTAGACTATAATCTGTGGGGTCTGGCCTGTAAAAGTGGCGTTGAGAATCGGGTCCCGCGCAACGGAAACTCATGAACCCCGTCAGGTCCGGAAGGAAGCAGCGGTAAGTGATACTTTTCGTGTGCCGCGGAGCAACCTGGTTTGAGCTAACTATACAGGTAACGCTCATAGGTTATCAGACGAAGCAAGGTGCACGACATTAATTAAAAACTGAGATACCAATTTGGTATCTTTTTTGTTATATTAAATTTAATTTTCAGGTATAACTATAATAATGTATAATATAATTAGGAACTAAAGTAGAGAAGGTGAAGCAATGTCTTACACGGCACTTTATAGAGAATGGAGACCCAAGACTTTTGATGAAGTGGTGGGTCAGAAACATATTACTATAACATTAAAAAACCAAATATTAAAAAACAGAATAGCTCATGCATATCTTTTTTGTGGAACAAGAGGTACAGGAAAGACCTCTACTGCAAAAATACTTGCCAAAGCTGTAAATTGCACGGATATTCAAAATGGGGAACCTTGCAATAAATGCGATATGTGTAAGAAGATTGATGCAGGTGCTCTAATTGATGTAATCGAAATGGATGCAGCTTCAAAAAGAAAATTAGAGGATATTAAGGATATTATTGAAAATGTAAAATATCCACCTCAAGAGGGTAAATATAAGGTGTATATTTTGGATGAAGTTCATATGCTTACTGCGGAAGCTGTTAACGCTTTTCTTAAGACATTAGAGGAACCTCCCGCCAATGTTATATTCATATTGGCAACCACGGATCCACAAAAGCTTCCGGTTACTATACTTTCAAGATGTCAGAAGTTTGATTTCAGAAGAATTAAAACCACTGAGATATTTGAGCGGTTAAGAAGTATTGTGTATGATCAGCGAGTTTTTGCTGATGACAAGAGTCTGAATTTAATTGGAAGAATGTCGGACGGTGCTATGAGAGATGCATTGAGTATTTTAGATCAGGCCATATCTATGGGAGAAGGAAAGGTTCAATATGAGAATTTGCTGGATATGCTTGGATTGGCAACAAATGAAAATCTCATAAGGTTAACTGAGGGGATAATAAATAAAGATATAGATAAATCCATCACCGTCATTGAGGAAGTAGTATATAGCGGTAAAGATATATATAATTTTATTAGGGATATGATATCACATATGAGAAATCTGTTGGTGATAAAAGTAAGTCAGAATGCATCTGATATCCTAGATATGTCTGAGGAAAATATTGAACTTTTAAGAAATCAGGCAGATAATATAAGGGTTGAAGAAATCATGAGAAATATAAGGATTCTTCAGGACACTGAAGAGCAGACAAAATGGATTAAGCAAAGCAGAATATATCTGGAACTTGCTGTAATTAAGATGTGTAAAATTGAATATGACACCTCAAAAGAAGTTGTACTTTCCAGACTTAATAGACTTGAAGAAGCCTATAAGCAAGGAGATATAAAGGTTTCCTGCGAAAGAATCATAGATAACGAACCCAAGCAGAAAAATAAACCTGAAAGTAAACCTGCACATGAGAAAATCATTCAACCTTTAAAGGGTGAAAACAGAGAATCAAAGCTCACCTCGGATTCTGTAAAGAAGAGATGGAAGGACATACTGGAAACCTTTAAGGCAAGAAGGATGATGGTTTTGTTTGCTGCACTTACTACTGGCGAAGTAGCGGATTGCAGCAATGGAACAATAATAATTGAATATGATAGTAACTTCAAATTCAACAAGGATCGTCTTGAAAAAGATGAAAATCGAAAAGCTGTAAATAGCTTGTTTTCAGAGGTTTTGGGAGAACCAGTGATGGTAAAATATAGAATTGACAATATTAAAACACAGAAAAATACAGAGGATATTATTAAAGAAGCCTTTGGAGATGATTTTGTTGAAATTATAGAAGAATAAACTATGGAGTATGAACTTTACAGTGTGGTATAATAAAAACGAAATTAATATTATTTTAGATATTTTAAGGAGGACAATATAATGGCAAAAGGTGGATTACCTAACTTTGGTGGCGGAGCAAATATGAACAATATAATGAAGCAGGCTCAGAAATTTCAAAAGCAAATGGAAGAAAAGCAAAAGGAACTTGAAAATAAAACCTATGAAGCTACAGTGGGTGGCGGAGCAGTTATAGCATATGCCAATGGAAAAAAACAGATAACTGATATTAAAATAAAGCCCGAGGTTGTAGATCCAGAGGATATAGAAATGTTGCAGGATTTAATTTTAACCGCTTGTAACGAAGTCCTTGCAAAAGCTGAATCAGAAAGTGCTGCAGAAATAGGGAAATTAACTGGTGGTATGAATATCCCAGGCATGTTTTAATAATTGAGGTGAATAATTTGGATTTTTATCCTGTTGCAATTGAAAGACTAATAGAAGAATTTGCAAAGCTTCCGGGAATAGGATATAAGACGGCTCAGAGATTGACCATTCACGTGCTTAACCTTCCGGGAGATGAAGTTAAGGAATTTGCTGCTGCACTGGTTAATGCTCGGGGAACAATAAAATATTGTTCTATCTGCGGAAATTATACAGATACAGATCCTTGTGCAATATGCAAAAATCCTAACAGAGAAAAAGCTTTGATATGTGTGGTTGAACAGCCTAAGGATATTATTGCAATGGAAAGGGTAAAGGAATTTAATGGAACCTACCATGTACTTCATGGAACAATATCGCCCATGGCAGGAAGAGGGCCTGAAGATATAAAACTCAAGGAATTGATACGACGAGTAAATGGAGAATTGAAGGAAGTAATTATTGCTACCAATTCCAATATTGAGGGAGAAGCAACCGCAATGTATATATCAAAAATATTGAAACCCTTAGGTGTAAAGGTTACTAGAATTGCCCATGGAATTCCCATGGGGGGCGATTTGGAATATGCTGATGAAGTTACACTTTCAAAAGCATTAGAAGGAAGAACTGAAATATAGTATAAAAATCCCATGTTATGTCAATTATGATAAAAAGTCATAAAATGGGAGGTTTTTATGAGAAAGAAAATTATATATTCACAGGAACAGAAACTTTTATTAAAAGCAATAGAACAAGCTGTAGAAGAATTAAATTCAGCGAGAAATTTTTTCGACAATGCAAATGACCCTAGATTGGTAGATGTTGCAATTTATCAAGAGGAAGCGGCCAAGGCAAGATACGGCTATTTGATTTATCAGGCAAAACAGAAGGACCTTAGGGTTGAAGGCAGACATTATTTGTTAGAAGATAATCAAGCAGGTTAATAAGTGAAGAGTGAGGCATTTGGTAATAATATAGTTACTTTATGTTTATCACTCTTAATTTTTATTAATAGTAATCAATAAAATGAATATATATTAATAAAAAGATTAATAGGGGGATATATTATGGGCATTGAATATGTAGGATATTTTTTAATTGCGGTGGCTTGTTTATATATTATTGTAAGGTTATTTGCCTGGCCCATTAAAATTTTAGGAAAGTTGTTAATTAATGCTGTTTTGGGCGTAATTCTACTGATAGCAACAAATTTTATTGGTCAGTATTTTAATTTTTACATTGCAATAAATGAAGTGACTGCATTGATTGCTGGTTTTTTCGGTGTGCCCGGAGTAATATTTTTAATTATTTACAAAATATATTTCTAACCAACAAACTTTATCCACACTGTGGATAAAATAATTACAAAAGCTTAAGTACTAATCTTAGAAGGTGATGTTTTGAAAATAGAAAAAAAGATTATTAATGGGAAGTTTATATTTAGGCCGAACAGATTTCAAGCTTATGTGGATATAAACGGAGAAGAGACAATAGTGCATGTTCCTAATACGGGAAGGTGCAGGGAGATCTTGATACCTGGTATTACTGTTGTATTAAGGGAGGAAAATAACCAAAATAGAAAAACAAAATATGACCTTATTGCAGCTTACAAAAACGAGAAAATAATAAACATTGATTCAATGCTTCCAAATAAAATTGTTGAGGAAGCTCTATTGGAGAACAGAATTGAATCTCTTAAGCACTACACTAAGGTAGAAAGAGAAAAAACTTACGGCAACAGCAGATTTGATTTTAAACTAACTGATAATGATAATAATATTTATTACCTTGAAGTTAAAGGAGTGACACTTGAAGAAGAGGGGCTGGCAATGTTTCCTGATGCACCTACAGAAAGAGGTAGGAAGCATCTTCTTGAACTTATTAGTGCAAAAGATAACGTTGGAGGAGCAGGTGTTTTATTCCTAATTCAAATGGAGAATGTACATGCCTTTACTCCTAATGATTGTATGGACAAGCAATTTGGCTATGCTTTAAGGCAGGCTAATGACCGTGGCGTGGATGTCTTGGCTTATAACTGTGAAGTTGGAGAAAACTATATATCTATGCTTGAAAAAATACCAATTTTATTGTAGTGGTACCAGGTAAAATTTTGTTATATAATGAATTTGTAAATAGGTATATTGAAGAATTAAGGAGTAGAAACTATGAAATATAAGTACTGCCCAATATGTGGAAGAAAACTTGAAATAAAAGATAGCTGGGATGAAGGTGATGTACCCTATTGTCCTGTGGATAATATAATGTACTTTGATACTCCTAAACCTTGTATTGTAGTGGCGATAATCAAAGAGAAAGATATATTGCTGTTAAAACAAAACTACACCTATAAAAATTCAATGATATTGCTTTCTGGTTATGTTACAAATGGTGAAAATGCAGAGGAAGCAGTACACAGGGAAGTAAAAGAAGAGGCTGGAATTACAATAAAAAACCTTAAGTATTTGGGTAGTGAGTATTTAAAATCTAAAGAGATCCTCATGCTAACCTATATGGCGGTGTACGAATCAGGAGAAATAGTAAAATCACCGGAAGTGGATTCAGCAGAATGGATTAGTTTAGAGGTCGCACTAAATGAAATGTATGAAGATGAGATAGGAAAGAATATAGTGAAAAAAGTATTAGTGGAATTGAATTAATACAAATTTAATAATTTGTTGATCATATTATAGAGGATTTTACTGAGTAAATATAGAATCAATATATGGAATATAATACCAATAATGTTAAGGAGGTATAAGATGGCTAAATATGTACCGGAAATAAAGGGAATATTGAGAAATCACATGATTGAATTGCCTGAGGTTATAAGAGAGGCTAGTGGAATAAGAATTTTTGGCAAAAGACTTAAGTCTTTCATATTCAGTACCGATGTGGCCGTAATTAAAAATACAAATGCAGATGCAGTTATAGCAGTTTACCCATTTACACCTCAACCGGTAATAACTGAAGCTTTGGTTAATTCAGCTGATATACCAGTTTTTTGCGGTGTTGGTGGTGGAATAACTACAGGAAAAAGAGTAATAAATTTGGCTTTTGACGCTGAGTTCAAAGGAGCTATGGGTGTGGTGGTTAATAGTCCAACTCCAAACGAATTAATAAGGCAGATGAGAGATAGCATTGATATTCCAATAGTGGTATCTGTTGTATCTGAATTTGAAGATATAGAGGAAAGAATAAAAGCAGGTGCTACCATATTAAATGTATCTGGTGCTAAAAGAACTGCCTACATAGTAAAAAAAATAAGAGAAAAGCATCCTCTTTTCCCTATAATTGCAACAGGTGGACCTACAGAACAATCGATAAGAGAGACTATTGAAGCAGGAGCAAATGCAATTACCTATACTCCGCCTACGGCATCTGACATATTGAATGAGATAATGAATAAATATAGAAAACAGTACCAAGAAGAATCTATGGAATAGATTCATGAATCTCAGCAAACCAGCTGAGATTTTTACATAAATATGTATTTAACTAAGGTTTAAGTGGAAAGCTAAACTGAGGTGATTACATGAGAAATCGAAGAATAGAAAGTCCTATTGTAGCGGTTGGCAATAATAGTGATGAATCCATGGCTATAAAGCAGGCCATATCATTTCTTCCCCAAGCTGAGTTTATTAATAGTAATGATACCATGGTTATTACCGCAAATATGGTTAATATGAATCCGCCGAACAAAGCGGTTGTTGTAGGACCTGAATCTTTGAGGACGATAATAAAGTATTTCAAGGAGAAAAATCCTGCAAGGATTGTTGT
>Ga0123339_10001456_pt1 | contig 16401 bp, 10 predicted proteins | sample lystaG_FD_89956 | JGI IMG/M metagenome (GOLD analysis project Ga0123339, IMG submission 89956) | Glacier valley bacterial and archeal communities from Borup Fiord, Nunavut, Canada, to study Microbial Dark Matter (Phase II) -... | ecosystem: Environmental > Aquatic > Freshwater > Ice > Glacier ... | reverse complement strand
GGCGGCAAGCTCAGCTTCACCATCAAGGCCGAGTACCTGTTCGGCGGCGGCGTGGCGGGCGGTCAGGTCAGCTACTCGGTGGTGAAAAATCGGCTGTACAACTCCTACTGGGAGTCGGATTACAGCTTCTACCCCAACCCCTACACCTACGATGCCGACGACACCATCGTGCTGCGGGCCGAGGGTCAGTTGAGCGCCAAGGGCGAACTGGTGGTTACAATACCGCTCGAGCGCGATAAAACCAACGCCGACGACTACAGCCTCACCCTGCAAGCTAACGTGACCGACGAGGCCCGCCGTGAGGTCTCGAGCAGCGCCTCGGTGTATGCCTACCGCTCGGCGGTGGTCATGAACGTCTCGAGCGGGCGCTACAGCCTGCCGGTGGGCGAAACCGCCAACCTGGCCGTGACCGCCGCCGACCTTGAGGGCCAACCTGTGAACACCCCGTTTACGCTCGAGGTGCGCCGCGAATACTGGCTGCGGGGCCGGGGTCAGCAGTCGGTCCGGGTGGCCATGCTCGAGGGCAAAACCGACGCTAAGGGCGACGCTAAACTCAGCTACACTCCCAAAGAGCAGGGCGATTTCCACTTTATCGTGCGGGCCAAGGACGCCGCAGGCAACCCCACCGAGAGCAGCGATTATGTGTGGGCCTACGACGGTAGCCCGTGGTATTACGATTACCAGAGCGTGACCGTCAACTCCGACAAGCCCGAGTACGCCGTCGGCGATACCGCTACGCTCACCATAGACTCGCCCATCGAGAACGGCTACGCGCTCATCACGCTCGAGGGTATTGGTCTGGGCAAGGCCGAGGTGGTCCCTATCAAGGGCAGCACCCTCACCTACAAGGTCAAAGTGACAGACGCCATGCGCCCCAACCAGACGGTGGGCGTGACCTTACTCGGTAAAGGGCAGTATTACACCGATACCACCACGCTGGTGGTTCCCCCCAAAGAGAAGTTTCTGGACTTCAAACTCTCGAGCGATAAAGAGGTGTACAAGCCCGGTGAAACTGCGACCTACACCGTCAAACTCACCGACTCGAGCGGTAAAGGGGTTCAGGCTCAGGTCTCGCTGGGCTTGGTGGATGAAGGCATCTATCTGGTCCGCGAGGACACCACCCCGGACATTCGCGGCTTTTTCTACGCTTGGCGCGGCAATGTGGTGGGCACCCAGACCGCCGGAGACTACTACTTTGGTCAGGCGGCTCCCGCGCCCGGCAGCGCCCTGAGCGCTCGAGCGCCGATGTCGGAAGCGGTGTTCGCGCAGGGCAAGGGCGACGCGGCGGCCAAAGTTCGCAGCGACTTTCAGGACACCGCGCTGTGGATGCCTTCCGTCGAAACCGACGCGAACGGGGTCGCTCAAATTAAGGTCAAGCTGCCTGACAACCTGACCACTTGGAGGCTCACCGCTCGGGCCATCACCAAGAAAGATTTGGTGGGTCAGGACACTTACAAAATCAAGACCACCCTGCCGGTCATCGCGCGCCTCGCCACGCCGCGCTTTCTGGTTCGTACCGACAGCGCCAACCTGCGGGTCATCGGGCAGAGCAACCTCGATAAGCCTGCGGCGTTCACGCTCAAGCTCGAGACCGACAGCTTGCTCAAGGTTTCTGGAAGCCTCTCCTCGAGCAAAAATGTGAACGCCGGGGGCCGGGTCAGCGCCGACTTCACCGTCAAGGCCGCTCAGATTGGCTCGAGCGTGCTCAAGGCCAGCACGCTGAGCAAGACCAACTCGGACGCCCTCGAGCGCTCCATCCCCATTCAACCGCGCGGCATTCGCAGCGACCTGGGCTGGGCCGGACAGAACTCGAGCAAGTGGACCTTCACCCTGCCCGAGAAAACCGCCATGAGTAGCGTCAAGGGCAAGCTTTTTCTCACTCCCTCACTGGTGGCCGCCGTGTCGCCCGCGCTGCGCTATCTGGCGGGCTATCCCTACGGCTGCACCGAGCAGACCCTGAGCCGCTTCGTGCCTTCGCTGCTGGCGCGGCGGGTGGGTGGTGGACTGGCCGACCTGCCCGAGGAGGTAGCCGCCAACCTGGACAACTACGTTCAGGACGGCCTTAAGCGCTTATACGCCTTCCAGCACGAGGACGGCGGCTGGGGTTTCTGGGAAAACGATTCCTCGAGTGCGTTCAACAGCGCCAACGTGCTCTCGGGGCTGCTCGAGGCCAAGGTGGCGGGCTATCCGGTGCGTCAGGACGCGCTCGAGAATGGGGTCAAGTACCTGCAAAGCGTCATTCGGGGCAAGAAAACGGTGGGTAACGCCGACGCCAAAGCCTACGCGCTCTACGCCCTGGCTCGAGCCGGATACGGCGTAACGGGCCTGTCTGACGTGCTGCTCGAGACGGATGTTACCCCGTATGGCCTCTCTCTTGGAGCGCTGGCTTATCAGGCTGCCGGAATGCCGGACAAGGCTAAGACCGTGCTCGAGCGACTGGTCGGGGCCGTCACCGAGCGTCAGCAGGGGGCTTACTGGGAATCTAAAGCACAGAAGTACGCCTGGAACGACGACCGGGTGGAGACCACCGCCTACGCGCTCGAGGCCCTGCTGAGAAGCAACCCCGACCACCCACTCATTCCCAAAATCGTGAATTGGCTGCTGCTCCAGCGCAAGGGCGACCAGTGGGTCAGCACCAAGGACACCGCCGCCGTGGTGCGCGCCGCGCTGCTGCTTTCACAGGTCAAGGCCGAGAACACTCTCAAGGTGACGGTCAAGGCCACGCTCAACGGTCAGGAGGTGGCCAGTCAGGCGCTCGAGGGTCAGACCCGCAAAGGGTTTGAGTTCGATTTGTCTGGCTATAAAGTGGGCCAGAACGTGCTCGAGCTGAGCGTGAACGGAACTGGAACCCTGTACTCGAGCGCCAACACCCAGTATGTGAGTGAGGACGATTACCTGCGCTCGCAGAGTAACGGTATCCGGGTGGCCCGCACCTATCAAAGTCTCACACCCGTGTACGACGAGAAAAACAAGCGCTACGAATACCAGAAGGGAGCCATCACTGGCCCGGTCAAATCCGGCGATTTGGTGCTGGTCACGCTGGCGGTCACGCCCGACAAGGGCAAGAACCTGCGCTACCTGCTGGTGAACGACCCCATCCCGGCGGGCTATAGCGTGGTCGAGGACGACAGCGCTATCCGCATCAAGGGCGACAAGCCGCGCTACGGCTACGATTACTATGGCTGGAACTACTGGTACGATGGGCGCGAAATCCGCGATAACCGGGTCGAGTTCTACTTCTCCTACCTCTCGAGTCCGGCGGTCTACACCTACCTGATGCGGGCCGAAACCGGAGGTCAGTACACCGCGCTGCCCACCCAGGCGTTCCTGATGTACGAACCCGAGGTGCGCGGGGTGGGGACTGCCCGCAGGCTCGAGGTGAGCGATAAAGAGAAGTGAAGGACTCGAGTTAAAGCGTTGATGTTTCTGTAGGGGCGCATCGAATGCGCCCTTCTCGCTTTCGCTCGAGAGTTTGGGCGACCTGCTGTCTTGGCCCAACTTCAGCACCTTCCGGGCTGGGCCGCCAGTCGCCCCTACCACGGATTTTATCAAGAGGAAATTTCCTGATGCGCTGGACTCCATTTTTGATTTCCGCCACCCTTGTTCTACTGCCTCCCTCGAGCGCCCAATCTCAAACCGCTGCTAGCGCACACTTTCGCATTCAAACAACCTCGAGTGCGGACCTTAAATTCTTGCCTCGAGCGTTCAAAGCGTTAGAAAAAGCCAGGAAAGATTTAATCGCGCTCAAACTCAACCCGCCAGGGCGTGTTACGGTCATCGTCCACCCCACCCTCGAGCACTTTCAAAAAACCCTCGATGCTCCGCAGTATGAAGCGGCCCGTGCCAATCGAAAGCGGTCTCAGATAGACACCCAGCGCTTCGTCGCGCTCGAGGAACATGGAGGACTCGAGCAGACCTTGCGCCACGAACTCTTTCACCTGGCGCAGCCCGAAAGCTGGCCGCGCTGGAAAGCCGAGGGCAGCGCGGTGCGTTTCTCCGGCGAACGCCTCACCGCGTCCCCGATTTCAGGCATCAGTGAGGAAAAACTCGAGAAGTTGCTCGGTAATCCTCCCTCGAGAGACCTACTCGCTCGAGCGATGGCGACGGCGGCCCGGTGGGTTGCTGAGGACCATCCCTAGCCCTGCCTTAACTTTTTCAAATAGCCCTCGAGCTGAATGAACTGGGTTCAAACCCGCCGTGTACAACGCACTATGAAGCTCATTTGGGCGTCGCACCAGACCCTATTTTTGCCAGTTTGTGAATAATCCAACGGGTTAATCAATTGTAGGCTGTGAACAAGTTAATAAAGTCCTCTCGCCTCTAAGCTGAGACATCTATGAGCTATTCCTTACGCCTGCTTGGACTGCCTGCCCTACGGGTAGCGGGGGAATGGCAGCTTATACCCGCCCAGAAGCCGACCCTGATGTTGCTTTACTTAGCTGCTCGAGGGATGTGGCTCGAGCGTACCGAACTGTGCGCCCTCTTTTTCGGCGACGGTCCGCTCGAAGCGGGTCGGCTGAGCCTGCGTCAGCTCATTTCACGGGCGCGGCGGCTCGAGTGGGCCACTGCTCTAGAGGTCGAGGGAGACCGCCTGCGCTTTCAGGTGGCCAGCGACCTGTCTTATTTCCGAACACACCTGGGAAATCGGCACTGGGAGGGGGCGCTCGAGGTACCCAGTGGCGAGTTCCTCGAGGGGATGAGTGGCCCTACCGCTTTTGTTCGCTGGCTCGACGCCGAGCGCCAGCAGGTCCGCGACGGGTGGCAAGAGGCGTGCGCTCAAGAGGCCCAGCGGCTGAGCGACTTGGGGCGCTTCGAGGACAGCATGAAGCGGCTCGAGGGTGTGCTCGAGGGCCTGGGTGAACACGGGGGTGGACCCGCGCGCGAAACTGTGCTCAAGCTTTACCTGACCAGCGCCCTGCGCTGTGGTCAGCAGGCCACAGCCCTCGAGCGATTTGAGGTGTACCGCGCCCGTCTGCTCGAGGACTATGGGACCTTGACGGGAGCGTCGGTTCTGGCTCTGGTCCACGATTTGGCGCGGGATTTGGCACATCGACTTGAACGGGGTCTGGAAAGAGGTTCAGAACACGGCAAACCACCAAGCCGCCGCACACCCGCCCGCTCGAGTGGGGAGCCGGAACGCACCACCCCGCTGTGGGGACGCGACGCCGAGTTGAGCCTCTGGCGTGGCGCGCTCGAGTCTGGTCATCGCCTGCTGTCGCTGTGGGCGGGGCCGGGAGTGGGAAAAACCCGTCTGGCGCTCGAGCTGTGCGCGTGGGCGCGCTCGGCGGGCCGTGGAGTGTGCTACGTGGACGCCTCGAGCGCCCAATTCAACTCACAGAGCAATGAGGGCAGTGAGAGCAGTGAGGGCAGTGGAGTGACCCTCGAGACCCTGCTGGCCGACGCCCTTCAGCTTTCGCTCGAGGAGCGGTCCAGCGGTGAGGCCGGACTGTGGCAGGCATTGAGCGCAGACCCCATAGTGCTGGTGCTGGACCACATTGGGGCCTCGGAAACGCTTATGGCCCGCCTGCTCGAGCACTGTCCGTCGCTCTGCATTCTGGGGGTGGGTCATCAGCCTCTCCCGGAAGCCAATTTTTCGCGTGAACTGCCCGGTTTGAGTGGCACAGAGGCGCTCGAGCTGCTCGAGGGGATGGGTCGGCAGGCAGGTCCTGCCCGTGGACTGACCCGGCGAGGGGCGGGTGCCACGAGTGTGCCTACACAACTCCAGGGGAGCTATTCGGCGCTCGAGCTGTATCTCTGTGGGGTGGGGGGCCTGGAGCTGTCCAACGCCACGCCTGAGTTGACGCTGGAATCGCGACTCGAGCGGTGCTTTGAGGGGGTGTGGAGCGCGCTCAGCGAGGCTGAAAAAGCTGCGCTGCGGTTGTTGTCCCACTTTGCCGAGGGGTGTTCTCCTGAGACCGCCGAGGTATTGGGAGTGGCTCGGGCGCAGCAGATGCAGCTCGAGCGCCGGGGACTGCTGCAAGGCGGAGAACGTTGGGTCCGGTTGCACGGTGCGCTCTCGAGTTGGCTGCTCGAGCATGAAACACAGGGCGCAGATGAACGGTCCCGCCAAAAGGCCACCGCGAAGTGGCAGGGCGAAGGTCACGCGCTCGAGCGCAGCCATTTTTTTCACTACATGCGCTCTCTGAGTCAGCAAGAACACCGCCTGGGAGGTCCGCACACCGCCGAGCAACTGGCCGAACTCGATGCCGACAAGGTAGGACTGCGCCGCGCCCTGTGTTGGGGATTGAAAAGCGCCCGTGAACGCGAGGTCGAGGCGGCCTTTGAGACCTTGATTTACGGCTATGCCTTTTACAGAGCGCTCGAGGGGGGGCCGCAGACGCTGGGTCAGACCTTGCCGCTGTTGCTCGAGACCGATGATGCGCTATTCACCCCGGTGGCAACGTCGCTGCCCCCTGAAGCCCTGCTCAGCCTCGAGCGGATGCGTCTGGGCTTGGGTTTAGGTCTGGCGGGTCTCGGCTCGAGCACCATCGCCAGGAAAACAACCCGCTTTGCGGCCCAGCGGTTGCTCGAACTCGGCGCTCGACAGGGCGCGGCGCTGGCCTGGGGCTGGGTGGCCCTGCTCGACTTGTGGGGGGCTGAATCTGGGTCGGAGGCGCATAGTTTGCCAGAAAGAAGTATGCCCGAAAGAAGTGTGCCAGAAAGCAACCCGGACCATCCCGCACACAATCCCTCGGCGTCGCTCGAGCTGGCGGCGTCGCTCGCAGGTCGTCCCTTGCCCGCACTCGAGGGGCAGACCCCCCCTCAGCAAGCGCTGACCCTGAGCGGCTGGCTCGAGGTATTGCCTCCCTTGTCATCCGACCCCTGCCACCGAGCCTGGACCCAGTACTCTACCCAGCTCGTGGTTGGTCATGCAGCGATAAGCCAGGGCATGGCCAGCGCAGCGCGGGAAGCGTATGGGCGTGCGCTCGAGGGCGCTCAGACCCTGAACCATCCCGGAGCGCTGGCCTGGGCGCAGATGCACTCGGGGCGGGCTTACCTGCTCGAGGGGAACTGGGGCGAGGCGCTGGGCTGCCTGAATCTGGCGCTCGAGGCGGGAAGGCGTATGGCGGCTCCTTTCCTGATGCTCGAGGTGCTGAGCGCTTTGGTTGAACTGCACGCGGCTCATTCGCTGGCAGCCGCTCAATCTCGGCAAGTGCAGCGCGACCTGGAGGGCTTTCAGGGCTTGCCGCAGCCCTCGAGCAAATTCAACTTGCGGGCTGCGGGTTTGCTCGAGCGCTTGCGGGTGGGCGTGAGTTGAGCGAGGCCGCATTGGGTCTCAGAATTCTATTTTCCTCGAGTTTTCTTCGAGCCAGACGGTAGATAAATAGCACATAAAGTGCCATAATCGCAGTCCTAATGAAACTCACCGTGCTCAGTTACAAAGGAGGTGTGGGCAAAACCACCACCTCGGTTCACCTGGCTGCCTACCTGTCCCAGCGCGGTAAAACTGTGTTGCTCGACGCCGACCCTAACAGCTCGAGCCTGGAGTGGGCTGAAATGGGCAAGCTGCCCTTCGAAGTGCGTCCGCTCGAGGATCCCGGTAAGCTCAAGAAGTTTGCTCACATCGTCACCGACACCCCGGCGAGGCCGCGCAACAAGACTTTGCGCGAACTGGTGCGCGAAAGCGAGTTGGTGGTGGTCCCCACCGCCCCGGACCAGCTCTCGATGCGGGCGCTGCTCAAAACCGTGGAGGCGCTGCGCGAGTTCCTGGTGCCGTACTACGCGCTCATCACCCTCATACCGCCGCCTCCCTCGAAAGATGGCAGCGAGGCGCGCAAAACCCTGCTCGAGGCCGGTGTGCCGACCTTGAGAAGTGAGGTGAGGCGCTGGGCCGCTTTTAACCGCGCTGCATTGGCTGGAACCACCGTGCGCGAGGTCCGGGGCGACCCCCGAGCGCCGCTGGCGTGGCTCGAGTACGAAGCGGTGGGACGTGAACTCGAGTGGCTGAGTCAGGGCTAGGCGGGGTTTTGAGCTTGGGTCGCGCCTCGAACTGTACCTCTGTCCCTCGCTTCCATAGGGTCGAAAGAACCTTAAAGCTTCAAACCTGTCTGAATCAGACTCGAGAACATAACCTTTTCGTAAGTGTATTGGGGAGAAGTTGGATAATCATTCGTATCCTCTAGGGCGTTCTAAACAGCCAGAAAAGATTTCACCCCTGGAGAAGTCCTTTGCACAAGTCGAGTGCGTCTCAGACGTTCGAGCTTTGACGTTTTCCCTCGAGTATGTACCCTGTTTGCCCCACTCGGGCGTCTCTGGGTCTACCCCGCTCTCTTTTCCCCCATCCCCAAACGCGCTATAACCTTGCTATGCACCCGTTTATGCCTTATCCACCGCTCGAGGTCCACCTGTGAACTTTCTGGCCGTGGGCGACCTCGCCTGGGACGTGCTGGCCAAGCCGGACACCCCACTGCAATCCGGCGGCGACACCACCGGTCAGCTCGAGCTGTTGGGCGGGGGCAGCGCGGCCAATCTGGCGACCTGGGCGGCGCGCTGCGGCTTGCCCACGAGTTTTGTGGGCAAGGTGGGCTTTGGTCGCTTTGGCGAGTTCGCGGTGTCCGACCTCGAGAGTGAGGGGGTCGCGGTTCACCCTATCTGGACCTCCGAGCGGCGCACTGGGGTGGTGCTGGCCCTGATTGACAGGAGCGGTCAGCGCTCGATGCTGTCCGGTCAGGGCGCGGATTTCCTGCTCACGCCCGACGAGTTGCCCCTTAAGGTGATTCAGAACAGCCAGCACCTGCACCTCACTGCCTGGAGTCTGTTCACCAACCCTCCGCGTGAGGCGGCGCTCGAGGCGGCTAAAATTGCCAAGGAATCGGGCGCAACCGTATCGCTGGACCCCGGCAGTTTTCAGATGATTATGCAGACTGGGCGCAACACCTTTTTGAGCCTGATGGACACCCTCGAGTTCGATTATCTGTTGCCCAACCGCGACGAGGCCCAGGCGCTGAGCGGTGAGAGTGCTCCGCTCGAGATGCTGGGGTGGCTTCAAGCGCACTATCCCAAAGCCTGCATCGTGCTCAAGCTCGACCATGAAGGTGTGCTGGTCGGTGAACCGGGCCGGGAAGCCCTGCATGTGGCGGCCACCACGGACGCGGTGGTGGACGCCACAGGTGCGGGCGACGCCTTCGGAGGCGCGTTCCTGAGCCACTTCTTGCGCTCTGGCGACGCCAAGGCTGCCGCGACCCTGGCGGTTCAGGTGGCGGGTTGGGTCATTGGGCGCTTTGGGGCCAGGGTGGGCATGGACGATGAAATCCGGGCGCGGCTCGAGCACTACGGATTGGCTCCCATCTCGGTTTAATTTGGTTTGGCCCACTTTGTCGTAAACTGCAACACTGAACTCGAGTTGTGTTTGCACTCGCCCCCTTCCGCCCTCACCCCTCGACTCGAGCACCCTTTAACCCTATGCACAGACATCTGGACATCGCCCCGCCCCGCCGCCTCAGCCCCTGGTTGATCCTTCTGGGCGTTCTCTCGCTCATCGTGCTGGCCCTGCTGGCCTTCATCCTGTACGCCTACACGCTGACGGCGGGCACTGGAGCCAAGAAAATCGAACTCGAGGTGGAGCGCGGTATGACCGTGAGCCAGATTATTAGCGCGCTCGAGAAGAAAAAACTCATTCACAACGCCGACCTCGCCGCGCTGGTTTTTAGGTATAAGCGTCTGGGGGGTAAGCTGCACGAGGGCTTTTATACCCTCAGTGGCGACCAGAACCTCTTTGACCTGGCCGATACCCTCTCGCAACCCGGTCGGCCCGCCACCGTGCGCGTCACCTTCCCCGAGGGTCGCCGGGTGCGCGACGTGGCCTCGAGCTTTGCTCGGGCGGGGTTTGGCGACTACGCCAGCAACCTCAAACTGCTGCGAAACACCTCGCTCTCCAAGTTCACCAAAGGAAAAGCCTCGCTCGAAGGCTTTCTCTTTCCCGACACCTACGAGTTTCGGGTACGTGACACGCCGCAAAAGATTGTGACTACCCAGCTCGAGCGCATGAACGTGGAACTCACCCCCCAAAACATCGCCCGAGCTGGGAAACTGGGCCTCAACGTGTACCAGTGGGTCACGCTCTCGAGCATGGTTCAGGCCGAGGCGGGTGGGGCCAAAGAGATGCCCAGCATTGCCGGGGTGTTTTTCAACCGCATCGAGATGGGAATGCGGCTGCAATCCGACCCCACCATCGCTTATGGACTGGGCATCGGACTACCCGAATTGGACCGCTCGAGGGGAGATTTCACCCGCGACACCCCGTTCAATACCTACACCAGGGCCGGACTGCCGCCCACCCCCATCAACAATCCGGGAGCGGCGGCGCTCGAGGCAACCCTCAAGCCGGTGCGCCTGATCAACGGGAAGCCCGCGCTGTACTTTTTGCACGGCACCGACGGCAAGCTCTACCTGAACACCAATTTTGACAACCACCTGCGCGACGTGAACCGTTTCCGCTAAAATGCTCTTATGGCGCTAGACGAGGGTACATTTCGATTGGACAAAGCGCATTTCTCGGTGGTAGATATGGGGGAAGATTCGGATGACTTGGCGTTCTGGCTTGCAAAAACTCCCCAGGAGCGGATGGCGGCGCTCGAGCATCTGAGGCAGGTGAATTTTGGCTACCATCCAACTGAACTCCGACTTCAAAGAGTTTTTGAGGTTGTTGAGCAGCCGTGGGGTTGAGTATCTGTTGTTGGGTGGGTATGCGGTCAATTATTACGGCTTTGTGCGCGCCACAGGTGATATTGACCTGTGGATTCGGGTCAGTCCTGAAAACGCTGAAAAAATCGCACTGGCGCTCGAGGACTTTGGATTCACAGGCTTGTCGCCAGAAATCTTTCTCGAGCGCGGTAAGATTTTCCGTATGGGCGTACCTCCAGCCCGTATTGAAATGTTGACCGCGCCTTCGGGGGTCGAATTCGATGCCAGCTACGCCCGCCGTAAAATGGATGTGATTGACGGCCTCGAGCTGCCCATTATCGGGCTTGAAGACCTGCTCCAAAATAAGCGGGCCAGCGGGCAGGCCCCAGGGGGTGCCGTTCTGCCCAAGACAGCGGACGCTCTAAAGATTTGGCGGACCTCGATAATTTGCCTAAACTCGAGTAACTCTAAAACGCCTCGAGCCTCAGCGCACGCTCTCGAGCAGCAATTCAGCCACGTCTTTCACCTGCACATCCTCATCCCGGCCCGGACTCGAGCTGAGCATAGATTTGCAAAACGGGCAGCCCACCGCCAGGGTTTTAGGTTTACCTTTCTCCGGGTTGGCCGCGTCTAGCCGCGCCTGAATCTCGCCCATGCGTTTGCTCGAGACCTTCAGGTCGCCAGGTTCCTCCTCCTTCCAGAACTGCGCCCCACCTGCGCCACAACAAAACGAGTTCTCACGGCTGCGCTCGAGTTCCAGAATCTCTGCGCCCAGCGAATTCAAGACCGCTCGAGGAGCCTCGTACACCCCGTTGTGGCGACCCAGATAGCAGGGGTCGTGGTAGGTCAGTCCGCCCTCGAGCGTGTAGCGCGGCTCGAGACGGTTTTCCTCGAGCAACATCTCTAAATACTGGGTGTGGTGCATCACCTCGAAATGGCCGCCCAGTTGCGGGTATTCGTTGCCGAGCGCGTTCATGCAGTGCGGACAGGTGGCCACAATCAATTTCGGGTTTACTGTGTTGAGCGTGCTGATGTTCTGGCCTGCGAGTTCCTGATACAGCGCCTCGTTTCCGGCCCGCCTCGCGGTGTCCCCGGTGCAGCCCTCCGCTTTGCCCAGCACGGCGTAATTGACTCCGGCTTTCTCGAGCAGTTGTACGAACGCTCGAGCCACTTTTTGCGCGTTTGGGTCGTAGGCGGCGGCGCAACCCACCCAGTAAAGTACGTCTGGATAGGGGTTTTCCTCCACGGTGGGCACGTTTAAACCGTCGGCCCACTCGAGCCGTTTTTCCTTTGAGATGCCCCACGGGTTGCTCGAGCGCTCCATGCCCCGAAACGCCGCCGTGAGTTGGGCTGGAAACTGGCCTTCCACCATCACCTGATGCCGCCGAATATCGATGAGGTCCAGCATTTGCTCGTCTTGCACCGGGCAAACCTGCATACACGCGCCGCAGGTGGTGCAAGCCCACAGCGCCTCCTCGCTCAGCGCGAACTCGAGCAGCGGACGCGGTTCGCTGCCGCCAAACTCGAGCGAATTGAGTTCAATGCGCTTGTTAATCTCGAGTGCCGCCGGACTCAGCGCCTTTCCGGTGGCGCTGGCCGGACACACGTCCTGACAGCGGTTGCACTGAATGCAGGAGTAAGCGTCGAGCAGGCGCGGCCACGCCAAATCCTCGAGCAACTTCGCGCCTAATTTGGGTTCTTCGTTTTCATGGTGCTCGAGCTTGAGAAACGGGAGGGTTCCGCTGTTTTCCTCTCGAGCCAGCGCGTAGTTCAGCGGAGCCATAAACAGATGAATGTGCTTGGTGCGAGGAAAGTAACTCAGGAACAGCAAAATGCTGCCCAGTGCGCCCCAGTACGCGAAAATTCGCCAGTCATGCGCGCTCGAGGGTGATGCTCCCAGTGCTATAAAAAGCGAAGCCACCGCGCTCGAGAGCGGCTGTAACGCATCCCGCCCCTCTTCTACCAGCTTGAAACCCTGCCCCACCACCCGCATTCCGACGTGAAACAGGATAAAAGTGCTGACAATCAGACTATCCCTCGAGATGTAATTCTGTTTGATTTTCTCGTGTAGCAAAGTGCGCTCGTTGAATTTGAAATCTCGCCTAGACTTTCCGTAAAAGCGCCGATAAACCAGCGCCATCACGCCGATGAGCACGCCCAGACTGAGCACATCAGCCAGAAAGTTATAGGCGGCACCCAGAAAGTTGCTCGAGAGAACGCTGAATTTGAAGTAGCCCTCGAGTCCGTCCACTACGTTGACCAGCAGGTAAAAAGTGAAGCCGTACATGATAAGTGAGTGCAGGCTGCTCACCACGCTGCGCTTCCTGAACACCCGTTCCTGGGTCAGCGTGGTCAGAAGTGCATTCAAAACGCGCTCGAGCGGATTATTCCAGCGGGCCTCTGGCGAGGGTGCGCCGCTCGAGATTCGCTTATACACCCGGAAAAAGCCGAGGGTTCCAAACGCTCCAGCAATCAGAGCGAAGATAAAAAACGCGATTTGATGCGCCAGGGGCAGCAAGAGGGGCCTCCAAATTTAAATCTGGTGCGGTGAACTGGATGCAGTTTAGCACCACACAGGCTTGAGGGCAGACTCGAGGGCGTTTTTGCCTCACGGGTCCTAATTCCTGGGACAGTTCTGGTCTCAAGACATTGGGACAAGCCCCGGCTTAAAATGAAGTGGTCTTCAAGATTCCGACCCACCGCCGCTTTCTCGAGTTCCGTGTTCAAACCGTATCCGAAACCCAGCTCGAGGAAGTTTAAGCGCCGTCCTCGAGCGAATGTCGAAAGGCGCTCTTTTAGGGAGAGAACCGTGATGCACAAGCCTGCCTCAATCTGCCTGCTGATTCTTGGCCTGACCCTGACCGCCTGCAACGGGGGCGGCACCCCTGCACCCGTCGAGCCGCCCCCGAAAACGGACTTTGTGCAGCCCACCGCTATCGAGGGAACGGTTCAGGTCATCAGTGTGGGAAGTACCGCCACCGTGCAGCTACGCTCAAAAGATGGGCTTACCACCCTGAGCAGCGCGCCGATAAAAGCTGTGAGCGGTCAGTTCTCGTTCTCGTTGCTGCTGCCGAGCGCTGCCCTAACCAGCAAACTCCAGAGCAGTCCAATTTCAGCACTCTTTCAAGCCTTAAACTCGGGCGGCACAGATTGCACGGGTACGATTCAAGTCAGCGACCTGCTCGCAAACGTGTATTCATTCGCAGAGTTGCAGCTCGTGGACGGCACCACGGTGACAAAGTTGAGCAGTATAGCCGCGAGTGCCACAGGAGACAGCAGCGAAATTTCTATCAACGGCTGGTTTTATAGCCTGAGCAGCGTGACCATAACCGGAACCCGAAGCTGTCCCTCTGGACAAAAATACGTCGCTAACGTTTATCTCAAACCGGGCTGGAACGCACTCCAGTTTAATTCGGGTAAAAATGGCCAAATTTATCAAAGCGTAGACCCCACCAAGACGGTATGGCGTTCGATGTGAGATATTCGGCTCGAGAATCGGACCGCTAACCACGCACTCGAGCACCTAATTCACAGCCTCAACCCCGCCCTCGACCCAAAGCAAAAGCCCCCTCACTCGAGGGGGCTTTTTCAACTCCAAAACCCTCAAACCAGCAGGGTGATGGGTTTGTGCAGGCTGTCGGCCACCGCGTTGAGGAACGCCGCCCCAACTTGTACGCTGACCTCGCCGCGCAGGGTGAGGCCGGTGGTCTCGCCGTAAGGCTTGCCCAGCGAGACGGTGTAAGCGGCCTGAGCGCTCGAGGCTTCCTCGAGACCCAGCTCTCCGGCGTAGGCCACCGCAATGCCGACGGCTTGGGCCGCCGGAGCGGTGCCGTAGTCCTCGAGCGCTGACTTAAACTCGCTGCCGATACCGTGCAGCGGTGCAAAACTGCCGTCCGAGAGCCTCGAGTGCGAGACTGCGCTCTGACCCAGCAGGTGAGCGTGGTGCGACACCGCGCGGGCCAGGAAGAAGGCCATACCGACCTGACCGATGAGCGGCTCGAGCTGGAGTGCAGCTTCTTGAAGCGCCGAGACATCGAATTGAACCCGCAGGCTGACTTCCGAGAGGCGGCCCATCGCCCCCGCAGACGCCCCCGCAGATGCCATAGGGGCGTAAGTGGGTGCCGAGGCGGGAGTGGGAACGTAAACCGGAATGGGCGAAGCCACCACAGGCTCGGGTTCGTTGAGCACTGGCGTTCCGGCCAGCACAACGAAATCGTCCTCGAGCGCGGGCTTGTGCTCCACGGCGGGTGCGGCCATGAGCGGCTCGAGGTCGGTAACGGTTTCTGCGGAGAGGCCAGAAGCGGCCATCGGCTCGAGTTCGTGGTCGTCGGGTGCAAAGTCTGCTTGAGGAGCATGAATGCCCTCGAGTTCGTCTTCTGGCGAATCGGACGCGGCCAACATAGGCTCATGGGCAGGCTCGAGCGCGTCAGTGGGCGTAGACGGAATGGGGTCGCCCATCAGCGCGGCCAAATCCTCGTCCGAGAGCGGGGTCACGTCGCCCAGCGCCATCGGCTCGAAGGCGGGCAGTTCGGCCTGCGGCATGGACGCCTGCACGGTCTCGGGGTCGCTCGAGAGGGCAGCCATCGGCTCGACTTCTGCCTCGTAATTGGACAACGGTACGGCTGCGCTGGCGGCCAGTGGGTCTTCCATCTCGAAGTCGAAGTCGTCGGCCTCGAGCGAATCGCCCTCGTGTGCGTCGCTCGAGGGAGCCGAAATGGCCGCTGCGCGCTCTTGTTCGCTGTGCTCACTGTGAAGGGGTTCGGCGCGCTCGAGGGGTTGCTCGTCATCCTCGAGCAGTCGGTCTTCCATCGCCCCTATATCGGTGGCACCCATCTCACCCGCACCGTGGGCGGCGATGGGTTCTGGACTAAACATCGGTTCAGCGGCAGGAATTGGCTTAGAACTCGCCATCAACGAATCAATTTCGCCTTCCTCGGCCATGCCCGAGCCAGCAATCATGCTCCGCATGGCGGCCATATCCTGCTCGAGTGTGGCGGGAATAGGGTCCACACTGCCTTCAGGCAACTCCTCTTCGCCACTCATAACCCGCATCAGATAGTCGAGAACGTCGCCCTCGCTAATCTGTCCACCTGTGCCACTTCCCTGAATTCTGCGCCAGTCGAGGCCATTTTCCTCGGCCAACTGGCGAGCGGTCGCTGCAATCATCGGTTCCATTAGGTCTATGCCCCCTTATCTACGCGATTCTAGCAGAGCTTTGAGGGTTGCCTCTGATAAGAATTTCGCACCCACGGCTCGAGCGTATCTCGTTTACCCATCGGCTCGAGCGATGGTCATCAAGTTACACCTGCACACCTGTGACCCCTTCGATGATGAGAATCTTAGCAGGTTGGTGAAAACGGTGCAAGATTGAGCGGTGGGGTGGGGCTTCATGGTTGGGGCTGCGCTCGAGGCCCTCCATTCAGGCTCGAGGGGTAGAAGTGCTATTTTAGACGGTGTGCGTAAACCCATGACTTCCCAACTGACACTTCTCTACTTAGTTTTCTTGGCTCGAGCACGTCAAAGAGCGCCACAATGAACCCGCCTTTTGTTATTGGGGTGGCCGGAGGCAGCGGCAGCGGTAAAACTACCGTGACCCACCGCATTCTCGAGACGGTGGGCGAGGATAAGGTGGCGCTGCTGATTCAGGACAACTATTAGAGGGTGCCTAACAAGATTCTGAAGTTGCTACATACAATTCTGTATTTAGCTAAGATGGGCAAAAAAACGTTGTTCAGCACACATCTTCCATATTAAAACACCAAATGTACCCCTCAGCAT
>Ga0123339_10001453_pt1 | contig 16412 bp, 12 predicted proteins | sample lystaG_FD_89956 | JGI IMG/M metagenome (GOLD analysis project Ga0123339, IMG submission 89956) | Glacier valley bacterial and archeal communities from Borup Fiord, Nunavut, Canada, to study Microbial Dark Matter (Phase II) -... | ecosystem: Environmental > Aquatic > Freshwater > Ice > Glacier ... | reverse complement strand
TATTCCGGCGGGCGCAAACTGGTGATGCCGGGCATTGCGGCGATGGAAACGATCAAACGCTGGCACTGCCCGCGATTTCTGGAGTCGCCGTTCGCCAACAATGGAATCGTGGAGAACAATCCGGTTCATGCCGCGTCGCTGGCGATCGCGCGTATGATGCCGCCGGACCTGATAATGGATGTTACGCTCGACGAAACTAATCGGATCACGGGCGTCTTCGCGGGGGAACTCGAACAGGCATGGCTGTGCGGTGTAGATTTTGCGGCGCAGCGGCTTCTGGCTGCCGTGCCCGCCGCAGCAGATATCGTCATCACATCCAGTGCAGGTTATCCGCTCGACGGCACGTTTTATCAGGCGGTCAAAGGAATGGTCGGTGCGCTGCCAGTGGTCAAAAAGGGAGGCACGATCGTAATCGCGTCTGCCTGTGGCGAGGGAATCGGCAGCCCGGAATTTACACGTACTCTTCTCGAAACCGAAGACCTGGAAGCGTTCGTCGCACATATTTCTCAGCCTGAAGTTTTTCTGCCGGAAGAGTGGCAGATCGAAGAACTGGCAAAAGCCGTCCGGCACGCGAACATCGTAATCGTCACCGACGGTATCGACGCGGCGACGGTGCGACGCTGTTTCGTGACGCCCGCCAGAACGCTGGAGGAAGGGTTACAGATCGCTTTCGCGCGACAGGGCGCTGACGCTAAAGTGATCGCGATTCCGCGCGGACCATATGTGATTCCTCATGTGATACCGCAGCCCGGCTCAGCATCGGTCTGAGGAATGGTCTCGGTTTTGCCTGCAAAGGCGAATACGAATACATGTCCGGACAATGCAGGCAGCATTTCGCTTGATTTTTGACACGGAACGTGTTATACTTGCGAGCAGTCAGGGAACGCAGCGCTGCGGACGCTCTATTTGTCCGTATCCGCCGACACTACCAACCGATACCGTCTCTGACACGGGAGAAGCGACCAGATGAGCAGCCAGGGCAGCGTCGGCATCGAGCGTGGCATCGCGTTCAAAACCGAGGGGCGCTATGACGAAGCGATCACCGAGTTTCAGGCAGTGCTGAGCGCGGACGCCAACGCCTGCGATGCACACCACCAACTCGGGCTGGTCTACGGTTTTGTCGGGATGTTCGATGAATCCATCGAAGAGCTTCAGCACGCCATCACACTCGACGCCTCACGCATCGATGTTCGAAACGATCTCGCGCTGACGTTTTCGATGCTTGGAGATTACGATAAAGCCAAGCTGGAGTTCGAGGAGGTGCTGCGGCGCGATCCGACCAACAAGCGCGCGCTCGACAGCATGGTGTTCTTCTCCGAACCCGTGTGATCGATCGTTATCACAACTCTCGTTTGCCGCTCGCTTCCTGATCGTTTTTTTATCGTTTCTTGATTTCCTTCCCTGTTTCCTGCCTTCCTATCGATTACTCCCGCAGGTTGATACAACACAATGCCGCCAACACAACCGTCGGCAAAAACTCACACACAATCCTCCGACGTGGTGCCCGCTCGAGCGCTTCCCAAATGGTTCGCTCCCCTCTTCTATTTGCTGCTCGCAATCTTTTTTTTGTGGCGCTCGACGCTGACTTCGCAGGTTTTCCTGCCCGCTGGCTTGCTCGGACATATCGCTCCTTACAGCGGGGCTCCTCATGCGGACATCTTACCCGCCTGGAATCCACTGCGCTGGGACGGTATCGCGCAGTTCTATCCCTGGCGCATTTTTGCCTTCAGGACAGTTCATTCCGGCTGTCTGCCGCTCTGGAACCCCTACCAGTTTTGCGGAACGCCATTCGTCGCCAACAGCCAGTCTGCGCCGTTTTATCCCGGCAATCTGCTCTTCTATTTACTGCCGACAGCACACGCTTTCGGCTACAGCGCGGCCCTGCATCTTGCACTTTGCGGCTGGTTTATGTATCTGTTTCTGCGGCGACTTCGCTGCGGCGAGTATGCAGCGCTGCTCGGCGGGATCGTATTCGCCTACTCCGCCTGGCAGGTCAACTGGCTGCAGCTTCCGACTTTCCTCGCTACTTCCTGCTGGTTTCCGCTGCTGCTGCGTCAAATATATATCGCGTTTGAATCCCGCAATCTCGCCATTCCAGCCAACTACGACCGCAAACCGGGGTCGCGTCCCTGGCTCGAAAGTCTGCTTTCGATCGCTGAAATCGGTGCGGTGATCGGTATGATGATACTTGCCGGGCATCTGCAGATCGCCTTCTACGGGCTGCTGGCAGGTACTCTCTGGACGCTTGCACTGCTCGCTGCACGACTTCGGGCGAACAATGGGCGAGGCGGTATGCCGTCAGCTGGCAGAACCAGAGGTCTGCAGGGAATCCTCCGATGCGTATGTGGCATGGCGCTCGGTCTGATGCTGGCTGCGCCGCAGCTGTTGCCGACCCTCGAACTTTCACGACAATCGCATCGCGTTGGCAGCGCCTCGTCTGAAGGCTATGCCGCCTATACAGAGTACGCGCTTCCCGCCGCCGATCTGACAATGCTCGCACTGCCTGAGTTTTTTGGAAACGACAGCGATCCCACTTCGCCCTACTGGGGCTTTTATACGAAGCGGCTGACGGAGAATCAAACTCTCGCGATCCGTCATAATGCAGCGGAAACAGCTCTCTACGTTGGACTGCTCCCCCTTCTGCTCACGCTGTTCGCTATTGTCAGGCTGTTCAAAACCAGAGCGGCGCACGATCGGCGAGTTGTTTTCATGGCACTGCTCAGTCTGCTTGCCCTGCTGTTCGCGCTCGGAACGCCTCTCAATGCGCTTTTCTACTTTGGCATTCCGGGATTCGGGCAGTCCGGATCGCCCGCCCGTTGTCTCGTGCTGTGGGCGATGGCGTGCGCGTGTCTGGCTGCGTTTGGACTCGATGCCCTGCTCTCTCAGCCCCCCACAAAACGCGAAGTCGGTATCGTTGCGGGAACCAGCGCCTTATTGCTCGCGCTGTGCTTTAGCTGGACTGCGCACTCGCTGCAGTCTCAGCTTCCCGGCTTCGACGCGCTCAAAGTTCCAACGCTCGGGGAAGCATTCGGGCGGATCGGTATCGGCTGGCTTCGTCTGGCAATTTCCGGCGGCTGTTCCATGATTATTTTGCTGATTGCATCGCGGTCGAGAGCGTCGGCAGGACAGAGTCTGCAGGATATCTCTGGCATACAGCATAGGAAGACAACGAATTTACTGCCAGTGAGCGCACTGGTGATCGTGACACTAGACCTGTTCATTACAGGCATCGGTATCAATCCGACGGCTGACCAGAGTGAAGTTTATCCCATAACGCCCGGCATCGCCTACCTCCAGCAGCACACCGCCCACAGCAGAATTATGCCGCTCAATAGACGCTGGAGTCTGCTGAAACCACCGCCCGCTGTGCTGCCGCCAAACGGCGCAACTGTCTATGGTTTGCGGGATGTGCAGGGCTATGACTCGCTCCTTACAGGGCAGTACAAAGCCTTCGCTAACCAGTTTGCGCTGCCCACACTCAATGGGTCACTCGATGCGAGTCCGCCGGAAGTCGGCAATATGGTCTTCTTCCAGAACCCGGAAGCCGCACTGCTTCCTACGCTCGGCGCCGAATATGCCGTGACGACTTCGAACGCGAGCTTGCAGTCCGCGACCTCCTCTGCTCCCCGCACGTCTGCTGTTTACGACAGCGTGAATGAAATGGCAATCTATCCACTTTCAAATGCGCTTCCACGCGCCTATGTACAGGTTTCAGGGCAAAATACGGACACAACCCGCGTTCCCGCTGTTTTTATCACCGATACAGCAACAAAAGTTGTCCTGCGTACAGACGTGGAGACAGCAGGAACTCTTCATCTCGCCGATCAAAACTACCCCGGCTGGAAAGCGCTGCTGGATGGAAAGCCTGCCGCTCTGCTGCCACAGGACGCTCAGTTCGGCAGCGTATTCCGATCTATTGCAGTTCCTGCCGGAACGCATACCGTCGAATTTCGCTTCCAGCCAGCGAGTTTTTTAGTTGGATGTTACGCGGCATTTCTTGGTATCGGTTTTCTTACCGCGCTTGCTGCGCAGATGTTCGCGCTTGCTGCGCAGATGTTCGCACTGCGTCGACGGATTTCAAGATAATGAAACAATTTTCGAGGCTTTTGATGAACTATAGTACAGGAGTGCAGAATGCGCAATGATGCCGTTCACGTCACAGATGATATGCTCGCCAAAATCGCGCTGGCACGCTCGCTGCCCGAGGGCGATCGAATGCAGTCACCAACCCCTTACCGCAATATCGGCGAACTTTTTGCTGCAAATGTTCACGCACAGCCAGACAAAAATTTCCTGAGTTTCGTCGATGAAGACGGAAGCGATACCCACTGGAGTTACAGCGAATTCTACGCACTCGCCTGCCAGATCACAGCTTTCTTTACATCATTCGGACTGCGACACGGCGACCGAATCGGAACACTGATGCGTAACGACCCGCTAACCGTGATGATTTATTTTGGCGCATGGTTCGGAGGCCTGACCGTCGTGCCGATCAACTGCGGAGAAGACGACGAACGCGCCGCGTTCATTGTTCAGAACTCCGGAGTCAAAGCGGTCTTCACGAACGAGGAGCAGGCGGAGAGATGCCTGTCACTTGCTGCAGGAGCAGGAAGCGTTGCTGTCATTCAGGTAAATGGAACAACGAAACAGGGGTGTCTCGATCTCACAGAAGCCCTGAAATCGACGCCAATTCCGAAAACGCTGCCCGACGTTCCTATGGAGACTGAATGCCTGATCGTCTATACTTCCTGGACGACTGGTGCGCCGAAAGGCGTCGTGCTGGATCAATCCAATCTTCTCGCTGATGCGCAGAGCATCGCGGAGTGGCACCATTTCGGCTCAAGCGACCGCGCTTTATGCGTACTGCCGCTCCACCACGTCAATGGCATCACGGTCACGCTGATGACGCCGCTCTACTCGGGCGGCAGTATCGTCCTGACGCGCCGTTTCCATGCACAGACTTTCTGGCAGACACTCGCCAACGAAGCCTGCACATGGGTCAGCGTAGTGCCGACGGTACTGGCTTTTCTCACTGAGCGCGGCGACGATCTGGCACAGTTCGATCTCCCCAAATTTCGACACATCATCTGCGGTGCTGGTCCGCTGACGGTCGAAACCGCCCGCCGCTTCGATGCCGCGTTCGGTATCCGCGTCGTGCATGGCTACGGGCTGTCGGAAACGACCTGCTACTCTTGCTTTCTGCCGGTCGACCTCTCGCCTGAAAAATATGCCTGCTGGATGTTCGAATGCGGCTACCCGTCGATCGGATGCCCGATCAGCGCGAACCTGATGGCGATTCAGGACGCGGAAGGCAGCACTCTTCCGCCCGAAGTGCGCGGTGAGATTTGTATCCGTGGCACAAACGTTATGAAGTACTATTTCCAGCGTCCCGAGGTCAACCGGGAGACTTTCGCGCATGGCTGGTTTCGATCCGGTGACGAGGGGTTTTACCGCGTCGGCGAGGATGGCAGAGACTACTTTTTCATCACCGGGCGGCTGAAAGAACTGATCATTCGCGGAGGGATCAACTACTCTCCCTTCGACATCGACGAAGTGCTGAATGCGATTCCCGGCGTTCGGGCGGCAATGGCGGTCGGTTTTGAGAACAATTTCTATGGCGAGGAGATCGGGGCGTATGTGCAGGCGGAACCAGGGGTCGAACTCAGTGAGGAAACCGTTATTGCAGCCTGCCGAGCTAGTATGCCCTATGCAAAGTGCCCGAAAGTGGTTGTTTTCGGCACCGAGTTTCCGGTCACATCGACCGGAAAATATCAACGTAATCGACTGAAGCCGCTCTTCACTGAGTGGTGTGACGTTCAGTTCCGCGAAGCAAAAGCGGACAAGAAAAAGTGAGCGGTCTACAGATCGAGGATGTTTTTGGTCAGTCGGAATACAGATGCCGACTGCATTGGGGCAGGCACGGGGCGCATAGGGCAGCCGATCGTGGCGACATTCTCGTTGTGGTTGATGTGCTGAGCTTTACCTCTTCCGTCGCAACAGCGATCGCGTACGACGGGCAAATTATCCCCTGCCCGGACACGGCGTCTGCACTCGAAATCGCTCATCAGAAGAATGCCATTGCGGCAGTATCGAGGCGGGACGCGGTTGAAAATGGAGGCTTCTCCCTGTCTCCTATCAGCTATATCGAGATGAAAGCAAGGAAGCGAGTAGCGGTAAAATCACTGAACGGAGCGGTTTGCAGTGCACTGGCATATCAGCTGCCTTTTGTGTTCGCTGCCTCACTGCTAAATGCGAACGCGGTGGCCGAAAGCATATCTTGCCTGCTAACCAATACAGAATACAACGTAACGGTTCTGGCGTGTGGCGAAAGATGGGAAGTGCCCGATGGAGACGGCGACCTGCGCTTTGCGATCGAGGATTATCTCGGAGCGGGAGCCGTACTCACCGGGATATTGAACACGATTGGCAGAGAGAATACATCGCCTGAAGCGATCGTATGCGCCGGGGCATTCACCGCTTCTAAACCAGATATTACGCGTATTTTATGGGAGTGCGAAAGCGGACAGGAGCTGCGTCAGCGTGGTTTCGATGAGGACGTGCGTCATGCATCTCAACTCGACATGTATTCAGCAGTTCCCATTTTGCGCGACGGTGTTTTCGTTCGCGATGGGGCTCTAACCGTAGGAACGGAAGTTTAGCTTCCTGTTTGCCAGCCCTGAAGGTAATCTGAGGATAAGTGTATTTTCACCCCCTCCTTGCGAAGGAGGGGGTGAGGATGGTTGTCCTCCTCGCGAAGAAGAGCACGGGGATTTTCATCTTCCTTGCGATGGTAGAAGTCGGGGTGGCGAATAGTTACAACGGCGCTAAGTATCTGTAAATATATAACTTCCCGACTCAGGAGGGCGCAGCAAGCAGCGCCCCTACAAATGCCCGGGAGATTATTCTTTTACAGTCCCTAAATAAGGATCGACATTGGCGCTTCGAGAAGTTCTTTGACCCGCTGCAGGAAGTGGGCAGCGGGTGCGCCATCAAGCACTCGGTGGTCGAACGAGAGACAGAGATTCATCATCGTGCGGACGACGATCTCCCTGTCGATCACGACCGGTTTGTCCGCAATGCGTCCGACACCAAGAATTGCCGACTGCGGTGGTACGATAATCGGGTCGAAAATGTCGATGCCGAAGCCGCCGAGATTCGTGATTGTGAACGTGCCGCCGCTGAGATCGTCCGGCGTAAACTTCCCCGACTTTGCCCGTTCGACGAGCTGCTTCAGTTCCGCAGAGACCACGCCAAGCGATTTCTTGTCCACATTCTTGACCACGGGGACGATCAAACCGTCGTCGAGCGCGACTGCAACTCCGATGTTTCGTTCAGAATGTAGGCGAATCTCCTCACCGATCAGCGAAGCGTTGAGCAGCGGATGTGCGGCGAGAGCGATCGCTGCCGCTTTGATCAGAATGTCATTATAACCGAGTCGTACGCCATAAATCTTTTCGACATCGGGCATTAAACGGCTGCGGAACTCTGCGGCGGCGGTCATATCCACCTCGAGCGTTAGCGTCACATGTGGCGCACTGAACGCCGATTTGGTGACATTCTCAGCGATGCGGCGACGCATGCCCGAGAGAGGAAGAGTCGTGTGGGAGTTAGAGGCAGGATCTGACGCCGCCAGAGAATTCGCCCCCGAACCATTTGGGATTGAGACAGCAGCGGCTGCGGGCGGCAGGGTGGTCCCGACTGCAGGATGCGCGTTTTCGACGTGGCGTAGGACGTCTTCTCGGCGCACACGACTTCCCGGCAGCCCCGTCGCCAGATCATTTAGATCGATCCCGAGATCGTCGGCGATCCGCGCAGCGAGAGGCGTTGTGCGGTTTACAAAGGTCGTAATCGGTGACGCAGTATGCTGGAGGCGGGAGTCTTGCAGGTAGGCGAGCACATCCCGCTCGATTAAGCGAGCCTCGGGACCAGTCCCTTTTCCCGCAAGCGCACCGAGTGGAACGCCCTGCTCTTCTGCGAGACGTCTCGCTCGTGGCGAAGCAAACACTTCAATCGGCGAAGAAACTGCCTGCACCGCAGCCCCGGCTCTCGGATCAGGCATAGCGGTCATGACGGAGTGTGAACCGCTCGTGGTGGAAATATCCGAACCCGTGTCGCTCAACACGAAGTTACCGGCGGTCTCCTTGCTGATTCCAAGCTCAGCCAGCAGCCCGTCGATTGACTCTTCCGCTTGCCCGAGTATCGCAATCGCCTCACGAACTGGCACGACAGTGTTCGCCTGCGCGAGTATTTTACGCAGCACGCCTTCGACGGGCGATTCCACTTCGACGGTCGCTTTGTCGGTTTCGATCTCGAGCAGCGGTGCACCCTTACCGATCGGTTCACCTTCCTGAACGAACCAGCGGACGATCGTGCCCTCCTCCATTGTCGAACCGGGCTGTGGCATCGTAATTATCTGCGCCATCGTGCTTTGTGTCTCCGTTTGCGGTAAAGTATTCAATTACGAGAAAGTCGTATCCAATTACGAGGATGTTTCACCACAGGGGGGTTTGTTTCCTTTGCGTTTGCTTCTTTTTGTTTGCGTTTGGCAGCCACTGCCAATGTTTCAGCATGGAACCAAAACCCAGGAGGATAGGTATTTTCGCCCCTCCTTCGTAACGAGTGGGTGGTGAATACTTACTGCGTTTCAAGCAGAAACTGCGTTTCAAGCAGAAACTGCGTTTCAAGCAGAATAGGAATGTCAGCCGAGAAATCCTTTGATCATAAAGCCGAGACCAATCGCTCCTAAAGCCAGACTTCCGTACCAGACCGGTCGTCGTCTTGTGAGCGCAGCGATCGCTGCGAGCGCGATTGCTACCTGCGTAAATGTAACGCAGTAGGCAAAGATATGGTGCGAATGCATGAAATGGTCGGATTCGTGTTCGCTCTCGTCGCGCTTCTTTTCCAGCTCTTTCGCCTGTTTTGTGATTTCCTCTTTTTTAGACTCGTATTTCACCGACTGATCTTTGTATTTCTGTGTCGAGGCTGCTCCCGCCGGAATAACTGCCAGCAGATCGGACGTCTGTTCCGCCGTATTAGCTTTGATGCCCGCCGCCTGATAGTATGCCCATTGATCGGACGCCTGCGCCTGATACTGGACGGCTTTGCTCTGTTCCAGCAGCGCTTCGTTGACCAGCGTCCCGGATTGCAGGGAGGCAACCGCCGCGATCACCGCGAGGATTGCCGTACTCAGCGAGATCCACCGCAGCCAGCCATTTCCGCCTTCGTGTTCAGCCTCCTCATGACCGTGACGTATCTCTTCGACCGTTTCATGCTGCTCACGAATGTCCATCTCCGGCTCTTCGGGCATTTGTTCATCTCCTGATCTTACTGCTTTGTGTCTGACCGTTTCTCATCAAAGTGGTATCAATAAAGTGAAACCCAGGTCTTGCCTCGCTTGACACGAGGGAGTTATCGCGTACATAATTGTTATAGTCACTGACAGAAAAAGCAGAGTGACAGCCGCGATATTACAGGCGGGCAAGCATTCCCTGCCCATCATTTCGGGCTCAAAGCACTTTTCGGAACGAACCTACGATGACGGGTAGGAAGAGGAATCGAAGACAATGCCAATCGATGTCGGCAGGCTGCCGAAAATTGCTCTGTTTGCAGGTCTCTCACCGGAGCAGATGCTCTGCATCGCCCAGCACACGCGTGAACGCAATTACCGTGCCGACATCACCATTCTCAATCAGGACGATCCGGGCGAAACATTCTATGTCATTCAGCGCGGAACTCTGAAAATTTCGACAACGCTGCCCGATGGAAAAGAGGTCTTTCTGGCGCTATTGGCGACTGGCGACACGGTAGGAGAGATGAGCCTGATCGATTTAGGAGGTCGCTCCGCCGATGTCGTTACGCAGGAAGAGACGACCCTGCTGGCGATCGACCGTGTCGCCTTCGATAAGCTGATGAACGACGGCTCGACTTTCCCACGCAATCTGATGCGGATTCTCGCGCGCCGCCTGCGCCTTGCGAACGTCCGCATTCAGGCGCACTGTACGCTCGATGTGTATGGAATGGTGGCGTTCCAGATTTTAGAGTTCGGGGAACTGTATGGCGAAAAGCAGCCCGATGACAGCATCCTGATCCCGATTCGACTTACACAGGGCGACATCGCGGAACTCGTCGGCGCATCCCGAGAAAGAGTCAATCAGGTCGTTGTCGCCTATCGCAAAAAAAATATCATTTCCAGTGACGCGCACTTCTATATCACGATCCACAAACCAGAGGAGCTCAAGAAACGCCTGCTCTAACGCCGGCATCAGGGTACCATGAGCAGCGTAACTGTACCCGATGCCTCAGGGACCTTAAACGTAATATCGCACGGGCATTTGTAGGGGCGCTGCTTGCTGCGCCCTTTCCTTTCGTGAACTGCTTCGTTCGATATCCCCTGGCGACGGCGGTCTTCAGCCACTGACATCTTTGAAGAGCGGTTTGATCAACCGCTATCCTGCGCGGTTTCCGGCTGCTTGAGCGGCAGCTTCATCCAGATTCGCGCTCCGTGCCCGAGTTCGCTTTCGACCCCGACCTGGCCGTGATGTGCATTGGCAACGCTTTTTACAAAGCGTGTGCCGATCCCGGTTCCGCCCGGCGTCGTGCTCATCGCAAGCGGAGTGAACAGCAGGTCTCGTATGCGCGTCGGGATTCCCGGACCATCGTCCATTACCTCGATCAAACAGTATCCGCCGTTCGGAAACTCTCCCTCGACGACAGCGGTCGCGCGTATCCAGACATTGAAGGGACGAAGCTCCATCACCTTGCGTTTTACGGCATCGTCGAGCGCGCCCAGAGCGTTGTTGACGAGATTGTAGAGTGCGCGCCCGAGCAGACGCTGATCGAACGCGAATGGCGGAACACTCTCCATATTTTCCGTATGCAGGGTTACGTAACGCTGTCGCGCGAGCATTTTCAACCGTTCGAGGCGCTCCTCGACGATCTCTTTCAGATTGCTGACGATAAGGTTGCTGGACTGTGTGCCCTTCACATAGTCGGCGATCTCCGAAACCATTTCCCGAATGTCGGTACAGCCGTAATGCACTGCCATTTCAGCGTCGGGGTACCACTCACGCAAAGGTTCGGTCGCCAGCTTGACTGCCGCGAGGATTTCAGGCGGTGAGGCCGACGGCTCCTGCTGCATCCGGTCGAGATCTTCATACATCGGCACGATGAAGGCGGAAACGGTCGTCTGCATCGTCGTCTCGATCGGCGTCAGATGATTCTTGATGTCGTGACTCAGATCGCCGACGGCACGTGCAACCGCTGCCAACTGCGCCTCTTCGTAAAGCTGTGCTGATACGATTGCCGTCGCTGCCATACTGCAGACGGTCTCGAGCAGAGCCTGATCATCGAGATCGAACTGCTTGTGCCGCTTGTTCAGCGCCTGCATTACGCCGATGGTCTGCCCGCCGTGTACGATCAATGGGACTGTAAGCATCGTGCGGGTCTGGTAGCCAGTTTCCTGATCGAAGGTTCGATCATAGCCTGCCTCGATCGTGTCGGAAATCAGAAGCGACTGCCCGCTGCGGTAGACGAGTGAAACTTTGGCGGAAGGGTCGTTGGGATCGACCTCTCGCCCGCGCAGATCAGCCGGACCTTCGACATGGGAGAAGATCAGCCGGTCTTTATCCCGATCGTAGAGCAGCAGTGACCCGGCATCTGCATCCACTGTTTCGAGAGAGACATTGAGCGTCTGGCGGAGCAGGGATTCGAGGTCTTTTTGCGAATACAGCGCCGCGCTCACGCGGTAGACCGTCGAAAGCTGCTTTTCGCGAAGATCGAGCCGCTCACGCAGCACTCGCATCGCTTCCGGTTCAATCACGTCGGGGGATTCTTCTGTCATGGTCGATCATTTACTCGCTGCTGTGGGAATTTCTCTCTCGAGATCAGTCGAACTGTGCTGTCGAGCGCGGCGCTGTCTGCGTGGAAACCGACAGCAGATTTCTCGTAATACTTCCTGGTAACTATTCACCCCCTCTCGAAATGTGATCACTCTCCCCTATGCTCGAAGATTCGAGAGAGGGGTCGTTCACAGAGATAGGCAGTAACTATTCACCACTTCCCAGCTCCCTTCTTACGAAGGAGGGGGTCATTCACAGGGGTGGTTTCATCCCCTTACGAAAGAGAGGTAAGGCGGCTAATAAGTGTTTACGGTTTCGCTTTCGATTTTGGTGAGTCGCCAGAAGGGGCGGCTTTTGGATCGTTCGAGGGTTTCGTAGCGCCCTTTGTAACTGTCACTCCTGATCGTTCAAAGTCCAACTCATTCTTTCCAGCGTCACCTGCATCGCCATTACCCTTGCCAGACAGCTTGATTATTCTTCCCGTGACCGCATTGAGGCTGCCTGTGCCCTCGAAATGAATTTTAATCGGCAGTTGATCGCCTTTTGTCGGATTAACCATCTTTGCGACGGAGTCAGTGACGATTTTCACCTTGAGTGTCGCCACACCATCGATTGTTTCTTTTCCGACAAGGGTCGCTTTACCGGAAAGCTTCGAATCTGCATCCTTTGCATCTGTGTCTTCGATTTTCCAGCTATCACCCACTTTGACGGGCGCGGAGGGATACAACTGTCCCTGAACTCGTCCGATTCGCTCGAAGACCTGGCTGAAGAAACTCGCCAACTGCTCGTTGCCGCCCTTGGTTTTGGTGCCGATCATGTGCCCCTGCTTATCCAGGGTCTGTATCACCTGAGGCATTGCGGCGGTGAATTCGGTTTCCTGATCCCCGAATTTGCCATCGGCTCTCTCGACATCTGTCACGATCGTTGTGACCCCATTGGGCTTCGCTTCTTTCACCGTATCGACAATGATCATATCTATGACCACATCGAGCGTCGGCGCGGATGTTTTGGGGTCGAGTTGGCGAATATGTACCTTCAGTTTATACCGGTCGGTCTCACCCTGTTGATAAACGCGCTTGATGATAGAGGCAGCATCGTCTGTACCTTGTGCAAGGGGCTTTGTTTGCGCGAAGAGTATCGCTGAGGACGGAGCGAATGCCAGGCAGGCAAGCAGTCCCGCGCTGCTCATGATTGACAAATTTCTGCCTCGACATATTCGACCAGCAGGGGAATAGTTATACATCGTTTCAATCTCCTGAAATAATTCCATTTATCAAGGTTTCATTCGTATCCTGATCGCTGTCCTGCGGAATGCAGGCTACACAGATGCAGATGGTCAGGGCGTAGATGGGAAGAGGGCGCAGCAAGCAGCGCCCCTGCGGACTTTGTTGGGCGCAGCAAGCAGCGCCCCTGCGGACTTTGTTGGGCGCAGCAAGCAGCGCCCCTGCGAATACTCGGAGGCTCATTGTTTTACAGTCGCTTAGCCAGGAGGTTTGCGTTCCCCGTCCAGCGAAGCGCTCATACCTCGGTCAGCGCAGGAGCCGCCCCCACCGAGCAGTCTTCAAAAGCTGGTTGCTGCTTCTGTTCCTGCAGAGTAAGGAGCCATTCTTCTATACGCTCGTACTGCAGCGCACCGTTCGAGAGCATCAACTGCTGGAGCGCGAGCGCTTTCCCCCCCGTAAAGTCGCGCACTCCAAAATCCGAGTCTCCAATTAAAACGACTGTTTTGCCTGAAGCCTGTGCTGTTCGTGCAAGTTCGAGATTGGCATAGTTGCCGTTGCCAAAAGGCACTGGCGCAATCACTATCGTGTCTGCATTCTCGATCAGCGCAGCACAGGCGGCGCGAGCGACGGGTCCGATTGCCGAAAAGGGAGCCTCGACAACGGTCGGATATTCGAGCGCGTCTGCAGCCTCCTGATCCGTATCGAGACGGTTTAGCACCCCCACTGTGACACGGCATCCCGCTCTGCTAAGAGTGCCGAGGGTCTGTACGCCGGAGCCACCACCGCAAATCAAATGAATACGCGGGGACGGCTCGAGCCCCGATTTTATTCCTGTCCCTGCTGGATAGACGGCAAGCAGTGTCGGTCTGCCAGTTGCTGCGTTACGCCCGATCTGCACCTGAGCGCCATAGGCAATCCGCAGATTTCGGGCAGTCAGTACCGCCCCAGGCACGCCCTCCGCGATCACCGTTCCCTCGTGCATCAAAATGAGCCGATCGCAGAATTCCGCTGCCTGATTCAGATCGTGGAGGGCGGCGAGCGCACCGAACCCGCCCTCTGGCTGATGTGTGCGCTTTCGGAGCAGCAACAGCAGTTCTACCTGGTGCGTGATGTCCAGATGCGCTGTCGGCTCGTCGAGGAGCAGCAGCGGCGTGTCCTGAGCGAAGGCGCGCGCCAGCAGCACCCGTCGGTACTCTCCCCCGGAGAGCGACGTCACCAGTCTGTCTTTCAGGTGTAGAATATCGGCTTGCGCAAGCGCCTGAGTCGCGCAGCGAAAATCCTCGACGCTCACTCTGGTTCTGCCAGCGCGGTGAGCATACCGACCCATCAGGACGACATCCTGTACGATAAAATCGAATGCGGCCTTTTCCTGCTGCGGAACGAAACCAAGGGCTCGCGCAAAGTCCCGAGAAGAATACGCAGACACGTCTCGGCCATCCAACTGCACTTCGCCGGTTCGTGGCCGAAGTGTACGTGCCAGCACGCGCAGCAGAGTGGATTTGCCGCAGCCATTCGGACCGATAAGTCCGACGAACTCGCCCGTGTTCAGGGAGACATCGACGCGATGGAGCACCTCTTTTTTGAGATAACCCGCTGCAATGTGTCTCGCTGCAAGGTGCATGATGGTTCATTATACCAGACGCCACACGAACTCATTCGCGAATCGGCAGCAGGTGTGACCTTATTCACACGTTTTCTCTAACAGGCACAAAAAAGCGTCGCTGTCTGGTTGATAGCGACGAACGGATGAACGCGAAAAATAGGCGGGCGTGACGACGTTCCCCCCAGAAGTCGCCACGCCCTTTATTTCCCTCACAGTTTCAAGCAGGCTCCCTGTCCTGCCTTTCCCCGGGAGAGTACGGCTACCTCGGACGCCCCCCGCGTCGATGTAGCACGACTGTAAAAATTGTATAGTATGATTATAACACTGTCAGCCAGATTTGACAAGCCTTTTCAAAAGTTTTTTGGATTATTTCGAAAAATATTTTCCATGATGGCTATTTGCAGCTTTACCGCCCTGATTTCGGCGATACTCTGGTCGTTTTTCTGCCAGGACACTCTGTCTGGCTGACTTGAAAGTGTTTCTCAAAGCGGCACATGGACGAAAAGCTACGACTTGTGAAAATGGCGACACTCCGATTCAGCGCTGGCGGCTTTTCATAATGCGGTTCAATATATCGATTCCCGATTGAAGAATTGGGTCTTCGCTCCGGAGAGCAGCGGAAGAGAGTAGATCGATCGAGACCGTTGGAAGGAAGGTCTCTCGTGGTTTTCCATTGACGTGGAAGAGTTTTTCTGCAGGATAGTGAATATGAATTCGAGAGTTGGGAAGCAGAACACTATCTGTTGCGCCGAGTAGACGTGCCATTGCGGTGCCGACTGTGCGCGTCCTGTTCATACCACCTAAACCAACTGCGACTCCCTCCCCCCTGCCCCCCCCGTCCAGTGGTCGACCAGCACAACTACGGGTGCGCTGTAACAAAACGATCCTCGCGGCGACGCCTCCTCGATCCAACTGCGTTTGCCTCCGTAGGCACGTTCTTCGGCAGGAACGCTATGTCTCTGGTAGGACATCGTTTGGTCTATGAAGCGTCCCATAATCGCTCTCGCAACCGTAGTATTCCCTCCGCTCGGGGTATCCCGCATATCTAAGATCAGTCCTTTTGTCGATTTGAGGCTGTCGAGTGCGCTGTCGAAGGCTGCAATCAAGTTCGTATCGCCCAGCGAATTGTGTAAGCGGATATAGCCGATCTGTGGCTTCTGAGAGAGAACACGAGATTCTAACAGGCTTTGAAGTGTTCGAACGCCAGGCTCCTCGCGCCGGTAGGCAGATAGTTTTTTTATACTAAGGCTAACCTCAATAATTATCGAGCGAAATTTTCGGCTATTTTGATCTCAAAACGACCCCAAATTCAGTGCGGTAATTTTTGCGCGTTGCCTAACGATATTTCCGTCTAAAAGCTCTATGCGACGGGTCTCGTTGTGCCGCCCGCAAGCAGGGTGAGCAATACCCAGTTCTCTGCTTCAATATCGTTTGCTTTTAGACACACGCCGAGACGCGCATCAACCGCCTGGCGAATGGGAGCGCCATTGATCGCGCTGATCTTCATGCCGGGTCATACTCCAGCGCAACTGGCAGGAGAATCAGCACGCACTTCGGTGATAACCGCTTTTTCGCCTCTCCATTCTGCCCAGATGTCGGCATCTGTGGGGACAAGGACGGGGGAGTGTGCAGTATTGGCATCAAGGTTGCAATGGAAGTCGTAAAGGTAACTATTCAGCCCCATTTTCGGGCAGAAAACTCTTAGGGACTGTAAAAGAATAATCTCCCGGGCATTTGTAGGGGCGCTGC
>Ga0123339_10001452_pt1 | contig 16414 bp, 13 predicted proteins | sample lystaG_FD_89956 | JGI IMG/M metagenome (GOLD analysis project Ga0123339, IMG submission 89956) | Glacier valley bacterial and archeal communities from Borup Fiord, Nunavut, Canada, to study Microbial Dark Matter (Phase II) -... | ecosystem: Environmental > Aquatic > Freshwater > Ice > Glacier ... | reverse complement strand
TTGGAGAGCGATAGTTTCGAAGACAGCGTTCGAAAGGCGGTCTCGATCGGCTGGGACAGCGACACAATCGCGAGTATGGCGGGTGCAGTCGCGGAAGCGTTTTATGGCGGCGTGTCGACGAATATTCAGCATGAAGTTTTCGCCCGCCTCGACCCCGCGCTGACAAAAGTGGTTCGTGACTTTACCGAACGCTATCGAATAACTGTCCAATCGAATTGACATTCGCCCTGCAATGCAGTAAATTCAACCATACTTTCGTCGCGTGGTTCTGGTATGACAGGCTGGATTGCCGACTGTCCGGCGCGCTCAAGACTCTATTGCTGCAACATCAGCAGAAGTGCAGCGTCTAAAAATGAATGTTTTGCGATCGATCTGCATCGTTTCAAGGTACGCTTTTAGAGGCAGTAAAGTTTTTGCACAACTCTTGACTCTATCACAAAATTCGATCTTCCTTCCCTCCTCTCGAAGCATCGACAGAGGCGGCTCAGGGGGAGTGTGAAGAGTAAAGTTTTCAAGTGGTTTTGGAATCGAATCAAAACAGTTCGTTCAGGAGCATAGGAATGTTGAGAAATGGTTTGTCGCAGTTGAGTGTAGTTCTTGCGATAGGTATGCTTGCCAGTAGTTTCGTTGCCGCGCCCAGGTTGGCGCAAGCCGATGGCAGAGCCGCGCTTCCCGCTTCGGCAGGAGGCTTCAAGATTCATGGAGCGGTGCAGACTTTCAATCCTGGGACACTGGATAATCATATCGATGGTCAGGCGGAATCGGTCAAGCGCTATCAGTTCAAGCAGTGTACCTATGCCGAATACGCTCCCAACGGGCAGGGCAATCAGCTGATCACTGTTGACATCTTCGAGATGGGCAGCCCGCTCGATTCGTATGGCTACTACTCCTTCCAGCTCAGTCCCAGCGCTAAAACCGCCAAAGTCATCAAAATCGGCGGCGAGGGCAACGTTACGCATGACAATCTGAGTTTCTGGAAAGGTCCCTACTATGTTGTCGTGACGATCACAGCTTCGCCAGCGCCCGCGAACTTCCAGACGGCGATGCCGCAGATCGCGCAGGCGATAGCAGCGAAACTTCCAGGCGCGACACAGCCTCCGGCTATGCTCAAGCTGCTGCCGCCCGGACGCCTGCCGCACAGCGAAAAATATCAGCGAGAGAATATCGGCGCACAGTCTTTCATCAAGAACGGCGTTACAGCGACTTACCCATCTGCAGGTCAACAGGCAGAACTGTTCATTGCGGATATGGGCTCTCCTGCCGCCGCAAAGGGCGCATTCGCACAATTTCAAGCATATCTGACCAAACCCGTCAACCTTGCGCTCGGCGCAAAGCCTGCAGCGTTGAAGGGCGTCGGCGACAGTGCCGTGGCAGTGCGAACGAAGTTTGGCGGTCAGGTCGTGACTGCGGTCAAAGGGAAGTACCTCGTCGGCGTTCGCAAGGCAAAAGACCCGGCAAGCGCGCTTGCCCTCGTCAAATCCGCCGTAGCTAAAATATAGGCTCGCAGGCAGCATTTCAGCAACAGGCTGGAGTTTGAAGTCGTGTAGATTTTCGGTCGCTCGTAAAGTCGAGGAGAAATCTGATGGACACACCCTGCATTTGTGGAGTTCCTGAGAGGTATGCTGGCGCGCCAGCGTTCCCAATCGAACATGACATCATATTGAATGAATACTCGATTGCGTACGGCACTCCCGGGCATAGTGGAATTTTGCGGATGCGTTTTTGTTTCTTTTGTGGCGGAAACTCCCTGAATTCAGGCGACAGGCAATGTTCACACAGCCCGATCCAATTGAGCAGGCTGCCGCAAAGCTGATCACAGATCAGATCAAAAATACAGCCGATATGCGAATGCTACTGGGGGAACCGATTCCGTCTTAGATCAGAACACTTTCAAATGCGATGAGTTCATACTGCCTGACACTGAACCATGGAAGATCCAGTACACCTACACCAATAAGTGGAATACTTTGAATGTAATGGTCTTCGAAAAAGAAGACGGCACTGTCACTTTTGCCTGTGTAGCCAAACAGAAGCAGACTATGGCTGAACTTGCAGCTTCACTCGGCATTGTCGCAGATGCCTCAATATCAGCAGAACGGTAACACTCACCACTCTCCACCCCCTCCTTCGGAAGGAGGGGGTGGAGAGAACACACTTTTCGTTAGCTTATGCCTCCTTAACGACATGTTCGATAAACAGCTACGCCAACCGATAGCAAATGGCGCTGTGCGAGGAGTGACCGGTTACGATCGAGGACGGATTTGATTCAGGTTGTGCAGAACCAGTTCCGGTCTGAATCGTCAGTATGATATAATCTGCCGATGGGCACTGTTTCGGCTGACGAACACTTCAATAAACACGTATTGAGATTGGCGATGCCGTTCGGGCAGCAAATGCTAGTTCGGACGTATGCCGAATGACAGCCTACACAGGGCTGTATTCGAGGAGGCAGTGATGTCGGAAGAAAAAGATTCGGGAGCCGCTGAGAATATGTCCGAGACAGTGCCGTCGCCTGTACCGGCTGTCGCAAAACGTATGCCGGATGCTGAGGAGCGCAAAGCGACACGACGAAAGTTTGTCGAGATCGCGGGCGGCACGGCGCTGCTTGGCGGTCTTTACGGCCTGACTTATATCGAGCATGAAGAATTCGCGAAGCCGAAAGGCATTCGTGCGCCCGCCAAAGCTGCGCCTACCACGCCCGATATCGTCTGCGTCGAGGGCAACCCGGAAAGCTACGGTGATATAACCGAACGCGCAATCAATGAATTGGGCGGCATCGAAAAGTTCGTCAAAAAAGGCGATAAAGTCGTCATCACGCCTAATATGGGCTGGATGCGTACGCCTGAGCAAGCCGCCGCAACGCACCCGGACGTGTTACGTCGCCTCGTTCAGTTGTGCGAGCGAGCCGGAGCGTCGCGCATAACCTGTATCGACTACACCCTAGACGACTGGAAACTCGCCTTCGAGATTTGCGGCGCGAACAAGGCAGTGCTCGGCACGAAAGCCAAACTGCTGTCGCCGACCGAGATCACGATGTATAAAGCGGTCGATATTCCGTCCGCCGTCCCAAAAATGACAGCCGATGGACTAGTCTACGACCCGAAACACCATTTCAACCAGATCGATCAGCACCTTCCCCATGACATCATCGAAGCCGACTGTTTCATCGTCAATCCAGTGGTCAAAGACCACGAGGCGGCTGTGATCACAATCGCGATGAAGAAGCTAATGGGCTGTATCTGGAACCGCAAGGATTATCATCGGTACGGTCTGCACGACTGTATCGCCGAACTAAATATGTTCGTCAAGCCAACGCTGATCGTTACCGACGCGACCCGCGCTCTGCAGACTCGCGGTCCCAAAGGTCCTGGCGATGTCACGACGCCGCACAAAGTGGTCGCGGGCATCGACCCTGTCGCGCTCGATTCCTACTGCTGCCAGTTTCTGACGGTCAAGGGCATCACGCCGGATCAGGTCAATCACCTCGTGCTCGCCAACAGTCTCGGACGTGGTCAGATCGATACGAGCCAGTTGAACATCCGTGAGGTGGCAGGTGCAAAGGGCGCATGATTTTGGTATTCTGCGATTGCCGTGTGACACTTTTGGAGTGGAATGATGACTGTCGGCGCGTTACAAAAACACAAAATAAGTACGATTGCCGACCTCGAACGCTTATCGCACGAGGGACTTCGCTATGAACTGCTCTCAGGAGAACTAAAAGCGATGTCCCCGATAAATATGGCTCATGGCGATGTCACAAACTGTGTAGCAGACTATGTTATGTCATTCGCAATCGAGCACGACCTTGGACGAGGATTCGTCGGTGATCTCGGTGTCACGATTTCGCGGGATCTCGATACTGTACTGGCAGCAGACTGGGCATTCTACCTCAAGGAGAGACTGCCGAATCCCTATTCAACAGGCTATACGACTGTAATGCCGGATATCGTTCTTGAAACGCGTTCTCCTGGCGATTCCAAACGAGAGATTAAACGAGAGATTACAAGAAAAGGTGCAGATGTGGCTGGAAGCGGGTGTAAAGCTCGTGTGGACTGCCGATCCAAAGGCGAAAACGCTGACGGTTTATCGTCCGAACACAACACCTCAAACGCTCACCGAGAATGAACTGCTCGACAGTGCGGACATTCTGCCCGGCTTCTCGGTCGTTATCAGCAAATTATTTCCCTCACAAAGCTGACACGCCACCAATAATAATTGTTCTGGTCGAACGGCCAAGACTTTTTTCGATACATGGAGTAAGTTAACATGGCGGATATACCGCAGCAAATGCCGCAGGGCTTCGGCGGCGTGCGGCGACGTAAACCACAAACGAACGCGCAACAGAATGTTGTTCGTGTGGCAGATATCGGGGTGATTCGGCGTGGAACCACTCCTCCGATACCACCAGTCCCTACGCCTCCCCGAACCGCTCCGACCAACGCTCCCTCCCCGACGCTAATCAAAATGGCGGATGTCGGCACGATCGGCATCGGCGATCTCGGTTCGGGAGGCAGCGCACAGGCGAAATTCACTGCCGAGCAGAAACGGCGCATGAAGGAAGCGCCAGGGAACGTTGCCGCACATCAGATCGTGATGATTCGGCGAAGCATTCAGATTTTCACGTTCGCGCTGTTCGTACTGTTTTTCTTCCTCACCACCGCTTCGAGTCAGATGGCGTGGGGCATCCCGAAGAACCTGTTCATGACGATGGACTTCCTGAACACGCTCAAGAACGGGATTGCTTCACACCGAGTCGCGGTTTACGCGATCGGTCCAGGACTGTTCATTCTACTGCTCACGCTGTGGGGAGGACGCATCTTCTGCGGCTGGATTTGTCCGCTCGGGACCGCGATCGACATCGGCGATAAATTGCTTTATCGTAAGGGACGATTGTTCTATACGAAAAAGCGGAGCGACACACGCCGTTTCCGAAACTGGAAGTACATCTATCTGCTCGTCGGGCTCGGCGCAGTCGTTTTCGGCGTCGATATACTGACATTCGGCGACCCGATTTCGCTGATCACGCGCACTTTTGCCTTCTGTGTCTATGCGCCCGTTGCCTACATCTGGAACGGTATGCTCGGGGTGGGAGACAAGGTCGGACTCGGTCATGTCGTCTATAATCTGGGCGGAAACATGGACAACTGGCACCTCCAGATGATGCACTTCTGGAACGGTGTGCCTGTCCTGCTGATGTTCGTCGGAGTCATTGCGCTGTCTGGCTTCCAGGAGCGCTTCTGGTGTCGCAACCTCTGTCCGTATGGCGGACTGCTGGCTGTGTTGTCACGCGTGTCCTGGCTGCGCCACTACATCAAAATGGACGGCTGTATCCACTGCAAGAAGTGCGAAGTGCAGTCGCGTATGGGATGCTACGATAACCTCGATAAAAAGGCGACTCAGGAGGAAATGCACAGCATCAGCGAGTGCATCCAGTGTTTCCGCTGCGAGACGATCTGCCCGACGGATGTGATTCAGATACAGGCGAAAGTACCGGCCGGCATCAAAGAAGCGCTCGGCATGGCAGCAAAAGGCACTGCCCCACGCCCTGAACCGCAGACTGAAATCGACCTCGGTCGTCGCCGGGTGATCGCCGCTGTAGGTGCAGGAATGCTGTGGGGCACGGCAACCAAAGCGAGCGCGAGCGAATATCAGGGCAAGATGCGCCGCTATCCGCGCAACAACCGCTCGATGCGTCCGCCCGGTGCGCTCGACGAAGGCGCGTTTCTCTCTGCCTGTACGCGGTGTGCGGAGTGCATGAAGGTCTGCCCGACCAATGCCCTCCAGCCCGCGACATTCGAGACAGGCTTGCAGGGATTGTGGACACCGATTCTCGTTCCCAGCATCGGACCCTGCGCCGAAAAATGTACGAGCTGCGGCGACGTCTGCCCGACCGGCGCGATCCGTCCGTTCACCTGGCAGGATAAGCGGTATAAGATCAAGATGGGCCTGGCAAATGTCAACCAGTCCACCTGCGTGGCTTACAATGGCGGGCGCGACTGTATCGTTTGCGCGGAAGTCTGCCCCTACTCGGCAGTGATCTTCAAGGACACGTTCGACGATAAGCTGCCCAAAGACCCTGGGATCGCACTCGACCACAAGGACGCTAACGGTAAGGAAGACAATCGCGGTCGCATGAAGCGTGTGCCAACGGTCGATGAAAAACTTTGCACAGGCTGCGGTATTTGCGAATATCACTGCCCTGTGCTGCCTGATCACTCGATCGTCGTCTATACTTTCCAGGAGGATCGCGAGTACAAAGAGCCGCGTGAGCGACCGCTCGATGGCTTCCTGCGCGGCGATTGGGATACTCGCAAGGAGATGGGGAAGGACGCGGAATACGCCCCGACTGTCAAAGAGTTTGAGAAGCATATCGGTCAGGAGGGTCCGCAGGGAGCCGCCTCGCAGCAGGGCGCCTACAACCCGAATCCCAACCCGTAACCTCGGTATCTCCGCCCCTCCACGCAAGAAGGGGTGGAGAAGCATTGTACAAACACACTGGAGGCATAGTTGGAATATCGGAAAATGGGACGCACGGGCGTCAAAGTGTCGGAAATCTGTCTTGGAACCATGCAGTTCGGCTGGACTGCCGACGAAGCGACCTCTTTCCGCGTTATGGATACATTCATGGAAGCGGGCGGCAACTTCATCGACACTGCGGACATCTATACCAGTTGGGCTGGCGATGTTGCTTATGCCGGCAAAACAGAGGAGATCATCGGTCGCTGGCTGACAGCCCGAGGCGGCCGACAGGACATGATACTGGCGACCAAAGTGCGCGGCGAAATGTGGAGCGGTCCGAATGGTGAGGGACTGTCGCGCAGCCGCATTTTCCGTGCCTGTGATGACAGCCTCCGCCGCCTGCAGACGGACTATATCGACCTGTATCAATGCCACTGGGCGGATTTGAACACGCCGATTGAAGAGACACTTTCTGCACTCGACGATCTGGTCAAAGCGGGGAAGGTGCGTTATATCGGCGCGTCGAACTATCCGGCATGGCGCTTGATGGAAGCGGTCGCGGCTTCTGCGAAGCACAATTTCGCGCGGTTCGAGACCTATCAACCTGAGTATTCTCTCATGGAACGGGCGGGTTTCGAGATCGAAGCCAGACCGTTCTGCAAGCACTACGAGCTTGGCGTAATCCCCTATTCCCCACTGGCAGGTGGGTTCCTGACCGGTAAATATAGACGTGACAGTCCGCAGCCGGACAGCGTACGCGCTGGCGGCAACATGAGCAGCTACGGTAACGATCGCGGCTGGACGATCATCGATGCGCTGGATGAAATCGGGAAAGCGCATGGCAAGACTGTTGCACAGACAGCGCTTGCGTGGCTGCTCGACAGCCCTGTGATGACCGCGCCGATCATCGGCGCGAATACGCCCGAACAGCTGACCGACCTGCTGGGCACATCGGGTTATCGCCTTGCCACTGAGGAAGTCGAGCGTCTGAACGAGCTGACAAAATACCCGCGCAACTGGCGTCCAATCTGGGACTGACCTTGCAGCAGGAAGGGCACCCAAAATGGAATGGACCTCACCGGACTGGGCTTGCCCGAACTTTCCTGTCTCTTTCGAAGGTCAGGAAGTCGTGTCGACCGAAACTATCATTGCAGATATGAATGCCTTGCTCGATATGGTAACCGATGGCGACACTTCCGCGCGGAGCAAAGTGCTGCATGTGGCACATATGTTCGTGACGCTGCAGGAGGCAGACGGTCACTGGGCTGCAATGCGAAATCTGCGGACCGGAGAGCCCGTCGGCACAGCGCGTACAGCCGCACCAATTCCAGTTTTTGCGCGGCTTGGCGAAATGCTGCAATCATCCGAGTTCGACCACGCGATCGAGCGTGCCAGCACATCGACCGTTTTTGTCTGATCGAATACCAATTTACCCTCTGTTCGTAATCAAAGCCTGTTTGTCAGCACCATTGGTGCGAAAGGAGTGCGAGGTATGGAACACGAAGATCAATTGAGCCGCCTTAAAGCGCAGAGCCAGGATAATCCCCTGTCACGCCGCGATTTTATGCGCGTTCTTTCCGTTGCGACCACCGCGGGAACCGGTCTGATGACCGCTGCGTTCACAGGCATGAACCTGACCAGCACACAGCGGGCAGAAGCCGCCGAAGCCCTCGTCGACGGTATGGGCAAGATGCCGAAAGTTCAGTTCGGGACACGCCTGGGCAAGATGAAAGTCACCCCTGTGACAATGTGCCAGGACTGGAATCCAGAACTGTTCGGTCCAGCGCTCGCGCTCGGCTGCAATTTTATCCACAAAGCAGGCTATTGGAAAGGCAATGTTCCTTCCGAAATCGCTAAACTGCCGCGTGAATCTTATTACACGGATATCACTGTCGACTCGACGCCGGAAAACCCGGATGACTATGACAACGCTTATAATCAGGTCATCTCGTCATTGAACGCGAACGGTCTGAAGTACTACGATGTATTCCGTGCCCATTATGGCTGGAAATCAGTCAATGTTTTCAAGACGCAGACTGGAACCTACCGTGCCTTTCAGCGTCTCAAAAAAGAAGGCAAGGTCAAATACTTCGGCGTGTCCCAACATCCTTTCATACCTTATCCAGAGATGATTCAGGCAGAGATAGACTCGGGTCTGATCGATGCAATGCAGGTACAGGTGACGTATGGAATGAAGAAAGAAGATATGGAGATCTTCGCCAAAGCCAGCAAAGCTGGCATCGCAATGACGGCAATGAAGATATGCGCCTATGGTATGGGTACGATGCGTAAGGATAATGCGCGTCAGGACCAGCTCAAGGCATCCGGTCTGCCAGGACGTGCACTGCTTCGCGACGTGCTGACAGCAAAGCGCCCCGACGGTAAGCCGATCTTTCAGACCTGCGTGACTGCGCTCGGCAACGTACAGCATTTCGACGAAAATATGGGATCAGTAGCGACCAAAACGGCGATGCTCGATGGCTTCGGCGAATACCACAGCCTGATCCAGCACGAAGCCTGAGTTCATACACGCGATTTGCTGCTGAGGTATGATTCATTTGATTGCTTTTGCTGAAGGTTCATTAAACGTCCCTGCCTGATTTCGGGCAGGGGCATTTTTCCGTCACTTTTTGCCCGATTCGGTGTCGAGCTATACATAACTTCCTGAGACCTGACAGGGATGCCGTGCGCGACACGCACAGGACCGACACGACACGTGAAATCGAACCTACTATTTCGACTCCTAAAAGCGACTCGACGGACGACTTTGCTGTCGTTTATTCTCTGGCTCGTGTCGTTCGCCTCGGTCGGCGCGCAGGCACAGACACACAAATCGGCGCCTGCCCCCGCCCCCGCTTCATCCACTTCGCCGCTTTTCGAGACCAAGATTCGTCCGATGCTGCTGACGTCCTGCATTGGCTGTCATGGCAAAGAAGCGCCGCAGGGAGGTCTGCGCCTCGATATAGCCATGCCTCTCGCGAAGGCGCAGGAGATGCTCCATCGCGTCAAAGGCGAAGGCGGCGGGCAGCGTATGCCGCTCGGCGCAAAACTCTCTGACGATAAGATCGCCGCACTCGAAGCCTGGGTCGTGGCAGGAGCACAATGGAGCAGCGCGAAGCCCATCGCGACACTCAGCCTGATAGAAAAAGGTAAGCAACACTGGGCATTCCAGCCACTGACTCGCCCCGGCGTTCCGAAAACGAAACTTGCAGGATGGGTACGCAGCCCGATCGACGCCTTCATTCTCAAACGCCTCGAAGATAAAGGACTGAAGCCCGCGCCGACCGCCTCACGCCGTGAACTCATCCGCCGCCTCACCTATGACTTGATTGGACTTCCGCCCTCACCACAGGAGGTCGCGGCGTTCGACACCGATAAATCTCCCGACGCCTATGCGAAACTGGTGGATCGCCTGCTCGCCTCACCGCACTACGGCGAAAAGTGGGGACGGCACTGGCTCGACCTCGTACGCTATGCCGAGACCAACTCGTACGAGCGCGACAACCCGAAACCGCACATCTACAAATACCGTGACTACGTGATACGCGCTTTCAACGACGATAAGCCTTTCGACCGTTTCCTGCGCGAACAGATCGCGGGCGACGAAATGCCCGACGCCACAGGGGACGCGCAGATCGCAACCGCCTACTATCGCCTCGGCATCTGGGATGACGAACCCGCCGACGCGAAACAGGCGGAATACGACGATATGGATGACCTCGTGGCGACGACAGGGCAGACGTTTCTCGGGCTGACGCTCGACTGCGCCCGCTGCCACGACCACAAACTCGACCCGATCCCGCAGAAGGACTACTATCGGTTCCTGTCGTTTTTTCACAACATCAACCGCTTCAAGAACGGCGGACCCACCGATGAAGTGACCTATTTTTCGACAGCGGAACAGCGGCTGGCATACGAGCGCGGAGCCGCCGAACTGGATGTGAAACGTAAAACCAACGCCGCACAGATTGCACTGATCGAGGCGGAGTATCGAAAACTGCGACCCAGCCTGCTCGATCCGAACGACATCAGCGATCTGCATTATCGGTACTTCCAGGGAACGTGGGACCACATCCCTGATTTCGACAAAATCAAACCAGAGGCTGTTGGAGCGCTGACGACGCGCGCTATTTCGCTGAGCCCGCGCAAACGCGACGAGAACTTCGGCTTCGTCTACGAAGGCTTCCTGAACGTGCTGAAAGAAGGCGATTACACGTTCTTCCTAGATAGTGACGACGGCTCACGCCTCACCATCGCGGGCAAGAAACTGCTCGAAAAAGATATGGGCGGCGGTCAGGGCAACGAGATGCACGGCATCGTGCATCTTGCTCGAGGTCGCATTCCGTTTCGTCTCGATTACTTCGAAGGAGCTCCTCCCTTCGGTCTCAACTTTGCATGGGGCGGACCCGGATTTGTCCGCCGTCCGCTTTCGCCGCTGTCCGACTGTTCTGAACTGGGTCTGCCTTCGCTGATCGCGGCAGAATTGCCGCTGCTCGGCGGGGATCGCGCAGCAAAGTACTCTGCGCTGACGAAAGAACAGACGGCGCTTGCAGTGCAGGAACCGCCCGGCGAGAAGATACTTTGTGTGTCGGAAGCAGGAGCAAAAGCTCCGGACACTTTCGTGCTGCTGCGCGGCAATCCCACCACTCCGGGTGAGAGGGTCGAGCCCGCGTTTCCAGTTTGCGTCAGCGGCAAAATGGCGAGCGTTCCCACTCGACCGATGAACGCGAAGACGACGGGCCGACGCACTGCGCTCGCAGCCTGGCTGGCATCGCCCGACAATCCACTGACGGCGCGGGTGATCGTCAACCGCCTCTGGCAGCACCATTTCGGGCGCGGAATCGTACGTACGCCCAACGATTTCGGTCTGCAGGGCGCAGCGCCGACACACCCGGAACTGCTGAACTGGCTGGCGAAAGAGTTCATTGCGCAGGGCTGGAGTATGAAGCGTCTCCACCGCTTGATACTGACGAGCAACACCTACAAACAGTCTTCACGTTCCAACAAAATCGGGCTTGACAGAGACCCTCAGAACGACCTGTTCTGGCGATTCGATATGCGGCGACTGACGGCCGAGGAGGTTCGCGATAGTCTGCTTGCGGTCTCTGGCAATCTAAACCTGAAGATGTTCGGAGAGAGCATCTATCCAGAGATGCCGAAAGCGATACTGGCGGGGCAGTCGATACCTGGCGCGGATTGGCACACCGAACTGATGAAGCCGGACGATCTCAATCGGCGCAGTATCTATGTGCATCTGAAACGGTCGCTGATCTATCCGCTGTTTGCTAGCTTCGACCTGCCCGAGACGGATAGACCGATACCGGTACGCTTCTCATCGACGCAACCGACGCAGGCGCTCGGTTTGATGAATGGCGCACTATTCAACAAACAGGCAGCGGTCCTTGCTGACCGCGTCCGCGCTGAGTTGGTTGTGAAACCGCCAGCCGATAGCCCTGCCCGGGGTGCAAACAATGCTGTTCCGATCAGTGTCGTTCCTAACACTGCCGCTGGCAATCGCATTTTTGCCGCACGAGTTTTTTCGCTGGTGTTGCAGCGTCCGGCAACTGAACCGGAAATCGCCGAAGGTCTCGCTCTGATGCAGCGTCTCGAAAAGCGCGGCGCGAAACATGAACTGGCACAGAACTACCTCTGCCTGATGGCGTTGAACCTCGACGAATTCATGTATTTGGATTGAGACACCGCTCTTTCCCCCTCTCCCTAACGAAGATTGAGTGGTAGGATGAGGAGTAGGGGGAGAGGGCAGGACCATCCCCCCAACCCCTCCCTTGAAAAAAGTGACGGAGGGAGAAAATTCAGATATTGTCAGCTTTTGCTTTGGCTGACAACCTGACTATCTTGTTTTAGCGAGCAGTTGACTCTTCGAAGCGAAACGACAGGAGAATTGTGGTATGAGCGGTATCTGCGATAAGTCACGGCGCGAGTTTGTATGGGAAGCGGGAGCGGGATTCACCGGTCTGGCAATGACGGGGCTGCTTTCGATCGACGGCTTCTTTGCACAGCAGGCAGGCGCAGTTCCGTCCACCGCCAACCCACTCACGCCCAAACCCCCGATGTTTCCGGCGAAAGCGAAGAGCGTGATTTTCCTCTTCATGTATGGCGGACCGAGTCAGCTCGACACTTTCGACTATAAGCCGAATCTAATCGGGCGCGACGGACAGACCGTCACTGTCCGCAGTTTCCGCGAAGGCAACGTACCGAAACAACTGAAACTGATGGAGCCGCGCTGGAAGTTCAAACCCTATGGCAAGTCCGGCAAATACGTCTCCGACCTCTATCCGCACGTCGGACAGTGCGTGGACGACATCGCCTTCATCCACTCGATGTACTCAGATGCGCCGGTGCACGGCTCCGCGATGCTGCAGATGAACACCGGCAAGATCATCAGTGGCAGCCCGAGCCTCGGCTCGTGGATCAACTACGGGCTCGGCAGCGTCAATCAAAACCTTCCCGGTTTCGTCGTGATGACCGACACGACCGGCGGTCCGATCTCGGGTGCGAAAAACTGGTCAACGGGCTATATGCCTGCCGCCTATCAGGGAACTGTGCTCCGCGCGGCAGGCGATCCGATCCTCGACCTTACGCGTCCCGACGGCATGACCGACGAGATGCAGCGCGACGTATTGAACTCTGCAGGGAAGCTGAACGAAGTCCATCGGGAAGCACGCGCCGACAACTCCAACCTGTCCGCGCGGATCGCAAGCTATGAACTCGCCTACAAAATGCAGAGCCATGCGCCCGAGGTGGTGGATATTTCGAAAGAGTCGGAGCAGATCAAAACGCTGTATGGCATGGACAGACCCGAGACGCACGACTTCGGCTACCGCTGTCTGCTGGCGCGGCGAATGGTCGAGCGCGGTGTGCGCTTCATCCAGCTGTATGCGGGCGGCGGCAATACCGACTTCCTGAACTTCTGGGACGCGCACGGCAATTTAGTCGCCAACCATAATCGGAATGCGGGGCGCACCGACAAGCCAATCGCGGCTCTGCTCAAAGATTTGAAACAGCGTGGGCTGCTCGATTCGACGCTCGTCGTCTGGGGCGGGGAGTTCGGGCGCACTTCACATGGGACGGGTGACGGGCGCGATCACAATGCTTACGGCTATACGATGTGGATGGCGGGCGGCGGTATCAAAGGCGGCGTTTCTGCGGGCGCGACCGATGAGTTGGGCATGGAGGCGGCCGTCGATCGCTATCATGTCAAGAACCTACATGCGACCGTCCTGCACCAGATGGGTCTCGATCCGAACCGTCTGAGCTATTTCTACAATGGTCTGAACCAGAAGCTCGTCGGTGTCGTTCCCGTTGAACCGATCCATTCTATCATCTCCTGATGCCTCCCTATAGTGAACACGTCTGGTTGGTGAAGGCAGAATTGTGTTACAATGAAGCAAATTAGGACATGGCGATGATGAAATGACAATTGTACACTACACCGCAAAGGTTCAGGACAAACGGATATTAGAACTTCCTGAAGAGGCTATACAGCTGAATTTAAAGGCGTGCAATAAGGTTGAAGTCCCCGTTTCGACTGCGCCCGCCTCAATCGGTCCGGAAACAAAGTTGTTACCAACACCTGGCGAGCGAGCCAGGGCATTTCGCGCCTGGGCAGAGAGCCATTCCCACAATTTGCCCCTGTTGTCAGATGAAGCCATCAGCCGCGAAGCGATTTATTCGGAGCGCGGCTGGATGGCATATCTAATCTACACGAACATTTTGCTTCGAAGCATCCAGCCAGCCCAGCCATTTTACGAGCGTACCGTGAGTGCGGCAGAGAGTCTGCTGAATCACAACGAAACGCTCTATTATTGCGGTCAGAACGTTCGAGAGTTTTGGAACGTATGCACACGTCCACAACAGAACAACGGGCTCGGCATGACGTTGGCTCAAACAATCTGAGAAGTGGAAAATTTAAAGACAGCACTCGTTTTTCGTCCCGAAAATCCATCAATATATGGTGAGTAGCGCCGCCTTGTTGAAGCATGTTCAGTGATGGGCGTTCAGGTGCATGACACGAATCTTGTAGTGATTATGTGTGCGAGTGGCATAACCCATTTGCTCACCGTGAATCCTGCACACTTTGAACGTTTTTCCGAAATTATTGTTGTCGAACCGTGAATCATCAAAAACCTGCAGAACCAAAACCTCCTCTTTACAATCATTCTTACAGCAGGTTCGCGTCGAAATAAACCGCAGACCTACCGTGATCGAGAAATACAAATTTGCCCGTAGACACACCGAAGGAGTTGAAGACGATGAGCAATCCTAACCTGGAGATTGTAAAGGGTTTGTATGCGGCTTTTGCAAAAGGAGATATTCCGGGAGTGCTAGGGAACTTTAGCGCAGATATGGAGTGGACCGAGGCGGAGGGATTTCCGTATGGAGGCACTTATGTCGGCGCGGAAGCCATACTCGCTGGCGTATTCATGAAGCTGGGAACCGAGTGGGAAGGTTTCGCGGTCGTCCCGTATGAGTTCATCGATGGTGGGAGCAGCATCGTCGCGCTCGGCATCTACAGCGGCAAGTATAATGCGACGGGGAAGAGCTTTAATGCCCATTTTGCCCATGTCTGGAAGTTTCGCGATGGCAAAGCGTACTGGTTCCAGCAGTATGTCGACTCCGCGAAGGTCAACGAAGCCCTAAAGTAGCGTATCGCGGCAGAATATCAGAACAATTTAGTTCTCCGCTGCAGATCAGGTACGATCTGTCCTTCCTGCATTTCCAGTACTCAGTCAATAACGGATCACTGTAGCCGGTGACATGGATTGTGTCGATGACAAGGACGAGTATTTTTGATGTTGCGACAGGTATCCCAGTGGTTAATGGACGCGTCCCGTAGACGACCTCATGCTGGCTGTTCCTAGTGCGTATCGATGATCAAAACCTCGCATCGAAAATCACCATTCTGCACAAGGCAGACATCACACCGTTTCATGCCTGAAGTGATGGGAATATCGAGGCAGTTGTAGAGGTAGGAAGGATCGGGACTGTCTGCGCCTACCTGAAGTCTTAGTGACGTGTCTTGAACATCGAAAAGCAGCGACCGTTGCAGATCTTTCCCTCCTATGCTTGCGGAAATGCCTTCTGTCAGGCGGATAAGCTCCTCGTCTGGAAAGCACATTGTCAGGACGACAACTTCTGGTCTGAAGTACAGAAGCTGTGGCGGAACACGAATCGCCCCGAACTCGCTGTCCCAGAGCACCAACATTTCGCGACAGTAGCGGGTGCCGATGCCTATTCCTTCCTTGGTCTGTATGTCACAAATAATAGCGTAGTCCGTCTCGACATTCCCGCCATTCATCAGACTTTTGTCAAAATCGATCGCTCCCTGCCATATCGCTGCAGCAGTAGATTGCAGCACTACGAGTGGACCCCCATCGCCCCCCCTGAACAAGAATTTGCCTTGATCATGCCCATCTCCATCGGCTAGTTTCGACTATATTTTTGCGGTAACAGTCCGCATTCGAATCGCAGCCACGAGCGTCGCAATAGACGCGCCCACATATGCCCCGTTATGCCAGCAGCCTACTGCGAAGGCTGAACGCACATCTTCGATGCCGTCCAGTAGAGGCCAATAGTCGAGATTGACGCCGGGCTCTGCGAGGTATCCGATGGTTCCGAAAACTACGGAAGAGCAGAGTGTGCATAACATAATCCCACCAACGATCCACAGGTAGTGGCGGATCGATACCTGTTTTGAGCGTCTGAAGATGCGATTGGTGCTAAGTACAACAGAGAGGAGTAGACCAAACCACCATGTCGTAAGCATACCGATGAACGCGGCTTGAACTCGGATCGGCGCGTCCAGCAGACCGGTTTGCTTCAGCGCGTGATGGAACAGATTTCGCTGAATCACTGAGAAGAATTCCGGCGACAAGGAGACCGTAATTTGATTGTTGATAATACCGTAGAGCACCGACGCGGCGATACCGAGCGC
>Ga0123339_10001450_pt1 | contig 16418 bp, 16 predicted proteins | sample lystaG_FD_89956 | JGI IMG/M metagenome (GOLD analysis project Ga0123339, IMG submission 89956) | Glacier valley bacterial and archeal communities from Borup Fiord, Nunavut, Canada, to study Microbial Dark Matter (Phase II) -... | ecosystem: Environmental > Aquatic > Freshwater > Ice > Glacier ... | reverse complement strand
GTGCCGCTTATCCCAAGCGGTCAAGCGTCCTCATGCGGGCAGGCCCGATAGGTGCCGCTTTGCCCAAGCGGCCCAGCCCGTCAGGTGCTGAAGTTGGGCCAAGACAGACGGGCGCTGCTCTGACCAAGAAGACAGTGCCGTTCTGCCCAAGACAGGATGGCAGCACAGCGGCGTTTACGGGTGGTTTACGATTCGGTGAGTGCCAATATTCGCGGCTGGAACTGGCTGCCCATGCTACGTTTATTGTTACGACGTGCTGGATGTAGGAAATCGCTGAATGCCGACTAGGATAGATTCGGACTATCTCTAAGGAGTTACAGGTAGCCCATGATTGAATTCAAGCGAATGACGGAAGACTCCTACCGTAATTTTGTGGCGTCTGGCGTTGCCGACTTTGCCGAAGAAAATGTGAAAAGTGGCGAATGGGACGTTGCGGACGCTCAGGAAAAGGCACAGAAGGAACTCGCTGACCTCCTCCCGAATGGCCTGGAAACGCTCAACCACTTTCTCTTTGATTTAGTTGACCCGTCCAAAGGGGAACGTGTAGGGGTATTGTGGTTTGCGCTGCGTGGACCGCAGGAGCGTCGCAGCGTATTTATCTATGACGTCCGCATTGATCCACACTTCCAACGGCAGGGGTACGCGACGCAAGCCTTTGAGGTGTTGAAGGAGAAGGTACGAGCGTTAGGTGCGAAGAGCGTCCATCTGCACGTCTTTGGTCACAACCAGGGTGCCCGTGCCTTGTACGAGAGCCTAGGGTTCGTGACTACCCACCTGATGATGGAACTGGACGTCACTTCCGGTCAATCACTGACTTTACAAGATACGGAATAGAGTGGATAGAAAGAAGGGCAAGCGCGAAATTTACACACTCGAGGAATTGCCGAGCTGGACTCGAGATTTCGAGGTCGAGAAATGGCTTCACCTTGAGGTTTGGCGCTCGGATGGAGAACTCGAGCTGCTGATGAATCCTGTTTTTGCAAACCGTTCGCAAAGCATTCCGGAAGAGTTTAGAACCCGGTAAACGATACTCTCAGCGCCTGACCCACGCAGCCCTCGCTCGAGGCCCGCCTCACCGCGCTGCCCGCCGGGGCAGCGGCTTTGGGAGACTCGAGCGTGCGGGTGCCCCCCTTCATCCGAACCGAGATGCCCAGTTGACACAGCGCCTCGAGTTGAACGTAGGGCACGCCGTTTACGGTGGCGGTCCCCAGGCTCGAGGGCTGGCCATTCACGAGCAGCAGGGCGCTTGAGAGCACTAAAACTAAAACGCAGTTACATTAGGACATTATTTTACCACGAAAGGATGTGAGCACAGGGTAAGACGGGAGAATTTAGGCTTCTCGCAAGCGCTCGAGCGCTGAACGGTCGTCGGCTCAGCGCTCGAGCACTTCAGCGGATGCGCCGGATGGTCTGGCTCGTGTCGTCCGAGACGTAGAGCCGCTTATTAAAGTACGCCAGCCCGTACGGTTCTTGGAAAGTGGCCACCGAGAGCTTACCATCGGCGTCTCCCCGTACGCCCGAGACGCCGACCAACGTGCTCACCGTGCCGTCTGGGGTGATTTTGCGGATGGCGTAGTTCTTGGTGTCGGCGACATAGATGTTGCCGTATTCGTCCAGCGCGATGCCGTGCAAACCATCGAAGCGGGCCTCGAGACCAGGGCCGTCCTTGTAGCCGCTAAAGTCGCCCGCCAGGGTCGTGACCACCCCGGTAGGCGTAACCTTTCGCACTCTGTAAGTTTCGGTGACGTAGAGATTTCCAGCCCCATCGAGCGCCAACCCATTTATGCCGGAGAAGCGGGCCACGCCACCGGTGCCGTCCACGTGGCCGGGCTTGCCCGCCACGCCTGCCAGAGTGCTCACCGTGCCGCCCGAGATGACCCGAATCGTGCTATTTTCGTTGTCGCCCACAAACACCTCGCCGGTGCGGGGGTTGACCGCGATGCCTTTGGGGCTGTAAAAGCGGGCATTGGCGCTCGAGCCATCGGCATCCCCACAAGCGTTGGCTTTGCCCGCCACGGTTACGGCCCTCTGGTTGGCGTCGCCCGGAGCGCGGGTCAGCTTGCGGACTACGCAAGAAGCCTCGGTCCAGTAGGCGTCGGCCTCGGAGGCGTCCGAGCTGTAGCCCACGGCGAATCCGTATTGACTATCTACCCGTGCGGTGCTGGGGTCGCCGTCCACGCTGCCGGACTGGCCTGTACCGAGGGCAGTTTTCACCGAGCTGCCGTTTGCATCCACCTGCACGTAGCGAATTTTACCGCTCGTACTGCCGACGTAAATCAGGGTTGCATCGCCGGTGGTCCCCGGTGCTTGGGTGGCAGCCAGACTTACTGGACCGTCTAAGGTAGCCTCGCTGCCCTTACCGTCCTTGCTGCCGTAAACACCCGCCTGTCCGGCGATGGTGTCCACGACTGTGAAGGCGATGCCGGGCGTTGGCTCAGGCTTGGACGTTCCGCCCCCACCCCCAGGGCAGGCGGTGAGCAGCAGGGCGCAGGATAGAGCTAGTAGTGCGATTCGGGTTTTCATGATTTCACCTCGAGAGGGATTTGGGGAAAGGGACGCTCGAGTTTGTTTGTGACAGACTCGAGCGCCGAGGTCACTTCAGCGGTGGCGTACATCTGTACACGGTAGTACATTTGCCGCTCCAGACGACAATGGGTCCTTTGCTGCGCGCAGGGTCAGGGGCGTTGACCTTCAGCGTCACCCTCGGAGAGTTGGGTCTCGGCGGGCGGGTTGGGCGTGGTGCTCGAGCCGCCCCCGTAGGACGCCAGGCACAGGCTCAGGTCCAGGATGGGATGAGGGCTGAAATTCTGGGAAGGTCCCTTGTCACTCCTTGAATCTGGGGCGCTCGAGCGGACTCAAACCCGCCCGAGCGCGCTCGAGGGCCTAGAAGGCCAGGGGGGTGGGCAATCACGTAAAGGTTGGGCGCGGCAGCGTTCTCGCGCTTCACCAGGGTTCTTGAAGGGGGCAACACGCACACCAGGTCGCTGCTCAAGGCTTCGCGTCACACGTAACCGCTCACACAGGTGTCGGGGCCGGAGGGCAGCGCAGCACTAGCCTGGGCCGCACTTCTACACACGGCGGCGAGAGAGAGGGCGGCGAAGGACAGGCTGACAAGGAGGGAGGTTTTCATGGTGTGCTCCTTGTTCTGAGGGCGCTCGAGCAGGAGCATCAAGCTCGAGGAAGAGGCTTGGGGCTGAGGTTTTTGAACCTTTCCTACCTTAAGTTGGGGCCTGTCCCGTTGTCTTGAGACCGGGTTGTCCCGGTTTCTGGGACAGGGCAGGCTCGAGGGTGGGCGGTTCCCCCAGTGGTTCCCAAAGGGTAAAAAGTTTGGGGAAGCGGAAAGCGTTTACTCGAGCGGCTGATGGCTGATGGCTGACCGCAATTCAGCCGTGGGGGGTCAGGGCAGTGACCAAACCCAGCCCCAGGTACACCCCAGCCGCAAGCCGCGTCTCAAACACCCAGAAGCGGGCGTTGCCGCGCAGTACCCCACCCAGCGCACTCGAGCACAGCGCGCAGATTGTGTTGGTGACGCAGGCCAGGGCCACGAACAGCAGGCCCAGCATCAGAAACTGCGGCGGCAGCGGACCCCGCTCGGCGCTGACGAAGTTCGGCAAAAAGGCCACGAAAAACAGGGCGATTTTTGGGTTGAGCACGTTGACCAGCACGCTCTGCACGAAGCTTTGACGCCAACAGTGACCGCTCAACTCGAGCGCTGGGGCCGCGCTGGGGCTAAACCACTGTCGTAGGCCCAGCACAATCAGGTAGCCCGCGCCGCCGAAACGCAGCAAGTCCATGAGCAGCGCGCTCGAGGCCAGCAGGGTGGACAGGCCCAGGGTCAGGGTGGCCACATGGACCAGGGTGCCGCACGCCAGACCGAAGACGCACCAGAGGCCCGCCCGCCTACCTTGCACGACGCTGCGGGTCACGATGTAGAGCACCGTGGGACCCGGAACGAGCAGCAGCGCCACGGTGGAGAGCACGAATACCCAAAGGTGAGGGGAAGGAAGCATGGGGAGGGGGCCTCGCTGGGTTAGGGGCAGGCCGAGGAGACCGGATACGGAGCGCCCCTCGAGCAGCGAACCGGGGAGCCTCAATCCTTCAGGCCGAAGCGCTGCTGAATTTCACGGTAAGACAGGCTTTGCTGCCTCGAGCCAGAGCCGAGGCTCTGCGGCCCGATGGGTACACCCCCAGGGACGATGACGTAGCGAATTTCAGACAACTTACGCGACGCGAAAACCCCGTTACAGCCTGCGTTTGTGGTGACTGGGTAATTGCGAAAAACCAGTTGGATGCGTTTGTCGGACACGTTGACGGCACCGCTCACCGACGGGGTATAAAACGGCAGCGCTTGGATGCTCGAGCTGAACGCTTCCTTGAGGTAGCTCAGAATCAGCGCTTGGTTGAGATACGCTTTCAAATCCACGTTGAACTCAAAAATCTGCCTGCAAGTGGAGTCAGCTTCGTCCCAGAAGGAGGACGCGCTGTTGGCGGTGCTCAGCGCGAGCCATTTTGAGTACAGCACGTTTGCGGTTCCAGGGTCGCCCTTGTCGCCGGGGGTTCCGGGGGTTCCGGGAGTGCCCGGTGCGCCGGGGGTTCCGGGCGTGCCTACGGTTCCGGGGTCGCCTTTCGGTCCCGTCGCACCTGGGGTTCCGGGGTCGCCTTTCGGTCCCGTCGCGCCTGGGGTTCCGGGCGTTCCAGCATCTCCTTTGTCACCCTTTGCGCCATTAGCTCCGTTCGTGCCGTCCGGGCCTACAGGTCCCTGCGGTCCGGTGCAGGCGGCGAGCAGCAGAGCGCACGATAAGGTCAGTACAGCCAGTCGGTTCAACATAGGTTTTCCTCCGGTGTGGGGGTGCAACTTCAACTTCCCCCTCGAGCACTCGAGGGGAAACGCCGTGAAAGGGTGGGTGATGGCGTCTCGAGCGTGTATTCAGTCTTTCAGGCCGAAGCGCGCCTTCACGCTGGCGTAGGACAAATCGTTCAGGCCATACCACGCTTTGGCCCGCTCGAGTGGGGTGGACAGACTCGAGGGCGTGAGTTTGGATTTAGGCGCGGCGCTGGGTAAGGGAATGAGCACGTAGCGGTAGAGTATATCACTCGAAAAAAAACCGAGAAATTCGATTTTTAGACAGTCATTAATGGTTTTATATGAAACGAGCCTGCGAAAAAAATTTAGAACGAGGCTACTGGTCAAGGTAAAACTAAATGAATCACTGTCGTCTGAGAAGGGGATTGCTTTAATTGTTTCCGGGAACATTCCCGCCCCTAAAATTTTCTGATAAACTAAGATGACACCGTTTCGATAAGCTGTTTCAGACAGTTTGGTGTTTGCCTCTAAACTGCCTTTATAGCCACAAGTTTGCTCGAAAAAAGTAATTCCGCTTAGAGGTGTGGCCGCTTTCCAATCCGAATACACCGCCCCGGCAAAGCCGGGGCCGACAGGTCCCACCGGGCCGGGGTCGCCTTTGCCGCCGGGTGCTCCAGGGGTTCCGGGTGCTCCAGGAGTTCCGGGGGTGCCGGGCGTGCCTGTGGTTCCAGGGTCGCCTTTCGGTCCGGTGACTCCGGGGGTTCCAGGCGTTCCGGGCGTACCTGCATCGCCTTTCGCGCCCGTCGCCCCATTGGTGCCATTGGTGCCGTTGGTTCCGTCCGGGCCTGTGGGTCCCTCCGGTCCCTGCGGTCCGGTGCAGGCGGCGAGCAGCAGGGCGCTCGAGAGCATCAGTACAGCCAGTCTTATTGGCATAGGTCTTCCTCCGGTTTTCTGGGATGCCGCTATCCCTTCGCGCTCGAGCATCCCGGCCTCGAGCACCTCTTTACGCGCCGCTGTCCTGCCTCAATCCTCCAGGGTCCACAGCGCACTTAAGCGCGCCGGGTGGGCACCAAACGGGGTGCCGCACCTCACGCAGTAGTGGGCGTAGGGACTCAGGATGCTCGCCGCGCAGTGTGGACAACGCTCGAGCAACCTTTCCCCGTCGTTGGGGCAATAAAATTCTTCGCTCTCGAGCCGAACCGCCCGAAAGCACCGAGGGCACAGCCTGTAAGACACTGCCACCGTTGCCATGTGAAGCCCTCCCGACGAGGCTTAGTGTGGCAGGGTGTGGATTACTCGAGCATTACTTCTCGAGTCGTTTTTAAAGGTATGGCGCTCCCGACCCGTGGGTCTGAGCGCAGGTGTGCCCGGTGGTGTTCAAACCCACGGCCTCCATTCATCACCCACCTCGCCCACCCGATTAGGGCGTGTGGAGCGTCAGAAGAGGATTTGGGCTGCTCGAGGACCACTTGACCTTGCCCGCGTCTGTAAGTTGAGCCACACCAAAAGCACATGCAGAAAAATTAAGCTGCTCGAGTTGTCAATCAGGGATTCTTAATCGTGCCAGTCACCGTGGTCATGCTCGGAGTGTTCGCAGGGTTATAGGCAAGCCTCCGCACGGTCCGCACGGCGTCTGTACAGCAAAGCTCCCACCCCAACCGGGCCACCGCCTCACCTGGAGCGCGGCGCACGGCTCAAGCCCTCAGTTTTACACTCGAGAGGTACGTGTGAACGACGAACTTCGATTGGCTTCCAAGCGCTTTTCCGGTCTCACTCAGCGGCGACCCGGCGTCGCCCTGGGGCTGTGGGGAGAGCCGGGCGTCGGCAAGACCCACGCGGCCCTGGCGCTGCTGCGCGCCTTTCCCGGCAGGTCGTGGACCGTTCACGCCACCCAGACGCTCGCCAGCGTCGCCTCCCTGCTGCCCCGACCCAAAAAACCCACGCTGTGGCTCGAGCGAACGCTCGAGCGCCTGGCGCGGGGGGAGCAGGCCGAGGCGGCGATGGGGGCACAGACGCTCGCGGCGTTGCTGAGCGCCACTGCCCCGGTCGTGTTGCACGTCGAGGACCTGCACGAAACCTCTGAAGAGGGTTTGGCGTTCTGGACCCAGGTGGCCGCCATCGTGAGCCGCACCCGCTCGGTGGGCTTGGTGGTCACGGGCCGCGCCGCGCCGCCGGCAGGCTTCGAGGCGCTCAGGCTCGCGCCGCTCAGCCGCGAGGACTCGGGCGCGCTGCTCGAGGCCGAGGTGGGCGCGGCGCTGCCGGGTGAAGCGCTGGCCTGGGTGTTCGAGCGGGCGCGGGGAAACCCGCTGTTCACGCTCGAGTTCTTCCGCCTACTGTCTCGGCAGGGCTTTGCCTGGAACGACGGCCACCGCTGGCGCTGGCGGGTTCCAGAGCGCGAGGTGATGCCCAGCACCGTCGAGGCGGTCATAGAGCGAATGCTGCGCGACGCGACCCACACACCCGCGCTCGAGCAGGCCGTCCAGGCGAAGGCCGTGCTGGGGCTTGATGCGAGTGAGGCGCTGTGGGCCGAGGTGTCGGGCTTGTCATCGGCAGACCTTGCACAAGCGAAGACGGAACTCGAGCGGCAAGGGGTGCTCTCTCAAGGCGAGTTCGCACACCCGCTCTACCCGGAGGTGGTTGTTCAGAATCTGACACCGCCCCTGAGACAAAGCTTTGCCCAGCGGGCGGTGCAGATGCTCGAGGACAACCCAGGCGACGCTGCACGCTACTTTTCTGCTGCCGGCTTTGAAGCCGCCGAAGCGCTCGGGTGGCTCGAGCGCGCTGCACGAGCCACCCGTGAAGCCGGAAATCCCGTTCAAGCTGCGCGGCTTCAAGCTCGAGCGGTCGAGTATGCGTATGGAGAGCAAAAGGCGCGAATGGCGGTCGAGGCAGCGCGTGAACTCCACGAGTTTGACCTCAACGAGGCCATACGCCTGACCGAGATTGCCTTGAGCATCCAACCCGAGGAATTTGAAATTCTTGAGATGCTGGCCACTTACTCAGCTCAAGCTGGGCATTACACCGAAGCGAAGCGTCTGCTCGAGCGCTGCTCGCCGGAGGACCGTGCCCACCTGCGTGGCTTCAGCCTCGAGTTGAGGGTTTTACAATGCCTAAACGACGCAGCCCTGGTGGTCGAACGGTGGGAAGCACGTCCTGAGATGCACGCTCTGGTCGCGCCGGGGACAATTAAAGATATTGCCTTCTCCAAGACTCAACTCGGTGACAGTGCAGGGGCGCTCCAGGTAGCTTCCCAGGCGCTGAATCAAGCTGAACTCACGGTAGAACAGCGCGTTGACTTGCTTCAATCTTGTGCCTACGCCTGCTATGCCAGTTCAAACTACGGATTGGCAGATCGGTACTGCTCCGAAGCGATCCAACTGCTTCGAGACCACGGCCAAGCCCACCGCACAGGCGCTCTGTTGTTCAACCGCTCGGCCACCCGGCAATCTCTGGCACGGTACTTAGAGGCCGTGACCGACGCTACCGAAGCGCGTGCATTGGCCGCCGAGGGCAGGCACCCTCGGTTCTACGCCAATGCCCAATTGAGCCTCGGTGCGGCGCAGATCGAGCTGGGTGAGTACGAAAAGGCCGAAGAAGTCCTGCTCGAAATGCTGGCGTACTACCGACAAGCCGGGTTGGTCCATTGGCAGATTGACTGCGAGTTGAAGCTGAGCGAACTTTACCTTCAGTGGGTCTCGCCGTATTGTGGCGTGCTCGCCCAGAAACATGCTGAAACCGCGCTCACATTGGCACGTTCCATCAAAAACCCGCGTTACATCTACAGCGTTTTGCCGAGCGCGGCGCTGGTACAAGCGCATTTTGGACAACCACAGCGAGCGCTTGAGTTGGCTGAGGAAGCCCATAGCATGAGCAACCAATTTGGAGCTGGGCAGATGCACGCAATCTTTTGGTCGCGCGCCGCTGCGCTCGAGGCCCTGGGTCAAGCCGGTCCTGCTCTCGCGGAAGCTCAGTTGGCTTTGAAGTGTGCCGAACAGGCAGAAGCATACCTGCATGCTCACAAAATCGGACTGGAGGTCGCCCGCTTAACCGACGACATTGAACTCGCCCGGACCCATCTCGAGTGGTTCGAGGAGCGCGGCTTGATGGACGGAGTTTACCTCGCCCACCGCTACTTTCCCGAACTTGCCGAGGACACCTCCAGCAGTCCCCAGCCCGAGTCTCTCCTGCGGCTCGAGGTGCTCGGCCCGATGCAACTGCGTCAGGAAGGCGTGAGCACGCCCCTGCGCGGCGGCAAGCGCAAAGAGCTGCTGGCCCTGCTGCTCGAGGCCCGCCTGCGGGGCCGGGGTGAGGTCACGGCCCTGGCGCTATGCGACGCGCTTTACCCGCTCGAACCCGAGGAAGCCGCGCTGGGTGCGCTGCGGGCTGCTGTCTTCAAACTCCGCTCGAGCCTGGGCGCAACCCTCGTCGTCACCACGCCGAATGGCTACGCGCTCGGCTCGGTGGCCTCGGATGCCGAGGCGTTCCTGCAAGGTGGCGACACGAACCTGTGGCGTGGACCGTACCTGGGAGACGTGGCGCTCGAGGGCCGCGATGAAAACGTGAGCGACGCTCTGGGCCGGGCGCTGGAGGCGCGCATCGAAGTGCTGCTCGAGGCGAACGCAGCCGTGGACCTCGAGGAAGCCGTGCGGCTAGGTCAGTTGCTGGTGCGGGCCGAACCCTACGACCTGGGCGCGCTGACGCTGGCCTGCCGCGCGCTGGAGACCAGAGGCAACCACAAGGCGCTGGAGCGGCTGTATTCAGAAGCACGAACCCGGATGCTCGAGGTGGGTGAGACCTTACCGAAAACCAGCGCGGCGTTTCTCGAGACGCACTTTGGGGCGGGGGTCGCTCGAGTGGGCGCGGAAGTTTCACGCTGAACACAACGTCTGGCCACGGGATTCGTTTCGTCGCTATAGATGCGGATACCCGCTTGTTGCCTTCCGTGCGGCTCTGTCCCAGACGCATCTCCTGGCGTCGCTGCGCCTCGATGCGCGGCTCGAGCGCTCCTCTGTGCTTTAGCCGTTAAGCCACCCACCAGGCGGTGTGACGGTCAAGACGCTCGCTGAATCGAACCTTCTTTGCACCCTGGAAGGGCTGAGGGTCCAGGAGTTCCCAAAGTTTCCGCTGGTCATCATGCAGGGTAAGGTGGCGTTCCAGGCAGGCCCCACAGGGCAAAGGCCGGGTAAGCGGACAGGCCCGGTAGGTGCGGCGAGGCCCGGAAGGTGCCGCTTTCGCCAAGACACCGCTTTATTCAAGACGCGGCGAGGCCCGACAGGTGCCGTTCTCGTCAAGACAGTGCCGTCCCAAATAGTAGCGCGGCACACAACGGTAGGACACACGCACTCGAGCTGAACACAGACCCCAAGACCGTGATAGGCACCTTGGTGGAGTTCAGGAGGAAAGTGCCCAGGAAGCACAGTATTTTGAGTTGCAGCGCGAACCCCAGTCAGGTCATGGTGCAGGTCGCCCTTATGAACTTGATTGGTTGGTGCCGGTGAGCACGAAAGCCTCACGGACAAGGTACTTCGGGGCGAGCAGGGTTGTATATCGCTCGTAAGAGGCGAGGTGGGCAGACGTCAAAAAGGCCATATGTCAAGTGGACTTCCCAGAACTAATCCGGTCATCACGCCCACGACGTGGAGTGGCCCAACGTAAAACAATGTTCATAAGCTTACTAACGTCTATTTCTGACTACTGGCGATACCCCACATTGTCGAATCTTCTCCTCGTCAGAATGTTCGTCTCCTGCTCAAACAGGGCATCATGGCACACGCCTCGAGCAGACACGCCTCTGGGTCCTGGGGCTGCCACACCTGGGGCATAACCCCGCAGATGGGCGTGGGGTTCCAACCACCACACCTTTACCTCCCGCTCCCTGAACTGGCGGGACAGCAAGCGGTGGACGATGAGCACCCACTCCCTTTGCTCTATACCCTCGAGCAGCAGGCGTTCTCGAACCGTGAGCGGCAACTCTTCGGCAGGACGACTCTATATATCTCACCCTCCGTTCGAGCCATTCTTGCGCGTCTTTCCGCTGCCGATGATACCCACCAGACAGCCCTGCACCTGCACCTCGGAGGTGGGATAGGTCATGGGCGCATAGATTGGATTCTCGCTCGAGAGCGTCACCGTGCCGTTGTGCCGTTTCCAGCGCTTGAGAGTGCCGCTCGAGTCCCCCGGCAGCAGCACCAGGGCAATCTCTCCGCTGTGAGGTTCATCCCCCTGTGGACGGATGACCACGTAATCTCCCGGATAGATGCCGATGCCCGTCATGCTTTCCCCGCGAATGTGCAACAGAAAGTCGCCCTCCCGCAGATCGAGCAGGTCTGATAAGCGCGTGGCGTAGCCCTCGAGGTATTCCTGGGCCACGGTGGGTCGCCCGGCGGCCACCTCGCCCACGATGGGCAGGCGCAGCTCACCTGTCCGGGGGGCGTGACCACTGCGCTCGAGCAGCCCCCGGCCCGCTTCCGACAGTCGGATGCTGGCATTTTGACGCTCTCCGGCGCTGTATAAAATTAGGCCCGCGTCGCGCAACGCCAGCAGGTAGGTCCGCACATGCTGGCGTTGCAGTCCCAGATTCGCGCTCAGGGTTGGGGTGGTGACCGCTTCCTCGCGCCGCTCGAGCTGGGCAATCTCCAGTAATACGGTGCTCTGGCGCAGGGTCAATCCTTGCAGGCGTTCTTCGTTCATGTGTCACCTGACACAAGTGTAACTCACAATGGGCCTGGGCGTAAGGGTAAAGGGTACTTGAGTCTGTTGGGTTATGCGCCTTCTGGCTGGCCCGGTTGCTCCCCGTCGCTCTCGAGAGTTGGGTCAACCTCCTCTCGACGCCTCGAGGGGAGTGGGGTTGAGGTGAGGGCGCGTCGTCTGGAAAGCCCAGGGCGCGCAGGATGCCTCTGGCGAAGGTGTGGACCGAGGAAAAGCCGTGGGGGAGGTGAACGAGTCGGAACCCCGGATGGGTGTGAGGCCAGGTGGTGCGAAACGCGCGGGTCTCAAGCAGTCCCTCGAGGGCCTCCTCGCCGGGAGTGGCCTCTCCTTCAGGCAGGGCAAGCAACAGGGGTCCGTACTCCTTACCGATTCGCTCTTTCTCGAACAGATAGGCGCGGCACTGGAGGTGCTCTCGATGCTCGAGCGCGATGACCAAACAGCGCAGCGGGGTGCCATCAGGTCTCAGCAAACTCCTGAAGCGAGCCTGGGTTCCTCCGGGATTGTTTAAAGGCAGCGATGTCCAGGCGTACCCTACCGCCTCGAGACACTTCAGCGCTTCCTCGAGTGTCCTGAACACCTCGCTGGTGACCGGGGGCCACGGTTCACTTCGGGGCGGAGTAGGAGACGTGAGAGGTCGGGTGAGCACCACCGGGCGAGACGGTGAGAAAGTATCACTTCCCAACCCAGTGGAAAAGGGTCCACTGGGGGTGGAGGTGCCCAGGATTCGGGTTGGAGAGGCCGGAGCCTCACCCGCCCGGTGGCGGCGAATCGGAATGTGGCTGAACTGCGACGCGTGTGCAGGAAGCTGAGCGGCCTGACTCTGTCTGCGGGGGTCCCGGCTGGAATCCACCTCCGAGCGTGAGGGGTCAGCGGAAGGAAGGCTGCGCCTATGCACCGTCTCAAAAGGCGCGAGGGTGGAACCTGGTGCAAGCTGGGGAATGCTGACCTCAAAGGGTAAACGAAAGCCCAGGGCGGTGATTCGGTACACCAGAAATCGTTCTCGGGTTTCTTGCTCCCCGCCATTCTCGAGCGTCACCTGCACAGGTCGCCCCTGGACGGTCATGACGTGGATTCCAGTATGGGGAAAACGGGTCAGGGGGTGGCTCAGGACGCTGGGATACGCACTGGGCGGCAGGGAAGTTTCTGTGCTCGAGCGCTGCCCCACCTCTCCGGCCCCAATTTCGAGTGGGGTTGCTCTGAGCATCCCGGCTGCGAGGTTGCCCTCCACCTCGAGCGCGGTTCAGCGGGCCTGGGCGTCGTGTATCAGCCACGCCAGGGTAGGAGCGTCCTGGGGGACGAAACCCTCGGGTAGAGTCAAGCGGACGCGAGGAAGCTGGCCCTCACGCCCGGAGTCTGGCTCGAGCGTGAGACCGGGCAGCAGTTCAGCGAGCTGGTAGGAGAGTACGCTCTGGAGCATCCTCAAGGAGCTTCCCCAGCACCAGCGCAACACCTCCGCCACCGGCACACATACCGCGTAGGGGTCCTCCCCCTGAGTTAGACCGACACAACCGCTTCTGGCCATAGGACACCACGCACCCCCGAGTGCGTAGGCTGACTGCGGAAGGACCAGGTTGTGGCTTCCTAACGGTGCTTCCCCGATGCGAAAGGGGCATTGTTGGGAAAAGTCTACCCTGACGCGGCGTTCCTCGAGCCTCGAGTAGGAGATCAGGGGTTGCCCGTCCCGAAAAAGCGTGCCCGCCTGCATCCCCGGCAGGTCGCCCGCCGTGAGGTGGACGAGGCGCGTCCCGGTGTGGGCAACTGAATTCTCCTGCCTTCGGTCTGCCTCGGGGCGGGCCACTCTCAGCACTGAGCGCTGACTCCGCATCCCAGCCGACATATAAAACGGTCCCAGCCACAGCAACCGCCAGAGTCCCGCTCGAGCGGGACTCTGGAATTGGAGCTACTGCTCGAGCACAGGTTCCATGTCGCCTGCTGCTCCCTGTAAAGTTCAGTGACAAATAACGTGAACGGTGACAACTCGAGTTATTTCACCAGCTCGATTCCAGCCAGCTCTTCTACCCTCAAGCCCTGCACGTTCATCTGAGCAATAAACGGGTCGGGGTCAAACTCTTCTACGTTGTACACGCCCGCCCGCATCCAGGTTCCCTCGAGCATCAGCATCGCGCCAATCATGGCCGGAACGCCGGTGGTGTACGAAATCGCCTGCGCCTGTACTTCTTTGTAGGTCTCGGCGTGGTCGCAGACGTTGTACACGAAGTGAACCTTGCTCGAGCCGTCCTTGCCCACCCCTTTAATCTGCACCCCGATGCAGGTCTGGCCCGAGTAATTCTCGGCCAGAGACTCCGGTGCGGGCAGCACCGCCTTGAGGAACTCGAGCGGCACAATCTGCTGGCCCTGAAAGTTCACCGGGGTAATGCTGGTCAGGCCCACGGTCTCGAGCACGCTCAAATACTTGATGTAGGTGTCGCCAAAGGTCATCCAGAAGCGGGCGCGCTTGAGGCTGGGGTAATTGACAGTTAGGCTCTCGAGTTCCTCGTGGTAGAGGACGTAACTCTTTCGGGTCTGTACTTTGGGGTAGTAGATGTCCTGGGACAGCTCGAGCGGCTGGGTCTCGACCCACGCGCCGTTTTCCCAGTAGCGCCCGTTTGCGGTAATCTCGCGGATGTTGATTTCCGGGTTGAAGTTGGTGGCGAACGCCTTGCCGTGGTCGCCGTTGTTGCAGTCCACGATGTCGAGATAGTGCATCTCGGAGAAATGGTGCTTGGCGTGATGCGCGGTAAAAACTCCGGTTGCGCCGGGGTCAAAACCACACCCAAGCAGCGCCATCAGTCCCGCTTTCTCGAAGCGCTCCCGGTAGGCCCACTGCCAGGAATACTCGAACTTGGCCACGTGTTTGGGTTCGTAATTGGCAGTGTCCAGGTAGTGAATGCCCGTCTCGAGGCAGGCATCCATGATGGTGAGGTCCTGATACGGCAGAGCCACATTGATGACCATTTTGGGCTGATACTCGTTAATCAGCGCGACCAGCTCCGGCACGTTGTCCGCGTCCACTTGAGCTGTCGTCACCTTCGTCCTCGAGTGAGGGAAATACTGTGCGATTTCAGCAGCTATTTTGTCGCATTTGGCTTTGGTGCGGCTGGCAATCCTGATTTCGGTGAAAGTGCTGTCGTTGAGCGCGCACTTTTTGGCGACCACGCCGCCCACCCCACCTGCTCCGATGATTAAAACTCGAGACACAATAAACCCCCGATTTGGCAATGAGCTTTCCACCTTCGGAAACTAGCATAACGCTCGAGCGGGGTAAACCCAGGCAATACACTTTTTAGAACTTCTCCCGCAGCAGCGTCTCGAGCGCCCCCCGGTCCGGTTCCCAGTAGCTGCGGCCTCCGAAGTACGCAAAACTTCCCGGCAAGGTGTAGGTCTCGAGCGCACTCTGGGACAGCAACATGGCCAGCAGCGAGGCGACATCACCTCGCTCGAGGTCGGTTCGCACGTTCTTCTCGAGCGCAGAGGCCGCTTTGGGTAAATTCAGCAGGCCCTGTGGCGTTCGCAGCTTGGCGCTCACCGCCCGCAGCATGTCCTGCTGCCGCGCCACCCGCCCGATGTCGCCCAGGCCGTCGTGGCGAAAGCGGGTGAAACCCTCGAGCTGAACCCCACTCAGGGTTTGCAGCCCCGGCTTGAGGTCGATATCGAGCTTGGCGGCGGTGTCCTGGTACTTCATGGCAAAGGGCACGTTCACCCGCACCCCGCCGAGCGCGTCGGTCACGTCGCGCAGCGCCTCGAGACTCAGGTAAGCGTAGCCCTGAATTTTGAGTCCGGTCAGGCTCTCGAGCGTGCTGACCAGCGCCTGCGGTCCGCCATGCACGTTGGCCCCGTTGACCTTGCCCCAGCCGTACCCGGCCACATTGACGCGGGTATCTCGAGGGATGCTGAGCAGCCGAATGGTTTTGAGCGTCGGCTCGAGCCGCGCGATGAGCAGGGTGTCGGTGATGCCGGTGTAGTCCTAGGGCGCGGCGAGGTGGTAGCCCAGATACTTGGGCGTGACCCCCGCAATGAGGTAATTGACCGGCTGCGCGGGCATTTTGGGCCACGCTCCCCAGCGCGACAGCGCCGGAACGACAGGCGAGAGGTAGGCCGCCATACCCGCCAGGAACAGAAAAAAGAACAAGGTAAAGGCTTTGCCGAGGCGCATAACTGAGGTTTACTATGCGGGAAAAACTCGAGTATTGCAATGAAATTCTCGAGTATGGCGATAAAACTGGAGCGTGAAGATTTTTTTGAACGCTCGAGACTGGACGCTCGAGAGGGGTGGGTTCACAGTTCACTCCGTATCAAGGACCTCGAGTCTAAATTTTACGCCTGTAGCCAAACCCTTTACGGGGCCTTAAACTCCTCGAGCCTATGCACTGGAAATTTACCCGCCCCGCGCTATTTTTTCTGTTTTCCACTTTTATCTTCGGCATGGGCGCGGCTCAGCTTCAGCTCTACCTCAACTTCTATTTGGCGGCGCTCGAGGTCCCCACCAGTGTGCAGGGCGTCATCAACGCCTTGCCTGCCGTGGCTTTTATCCTGACGGCACTTCCCGGCGCGGTGCTGTCCTCGAGAATCGGCCTGACCCGCACCCTGCAACTGGGCGGTGTGCTCACCCTGCTGGGTCTGCTGGGCGTGGTGCTGAGCAGCTCCGCGCTCAGCATCGGGCTGGCGGTGCTGCTCGAGGGGGCCGGGGCCGCGCTCATCGGGGTGGCCAGCGCACCCTTCATGACCCGGCACTCCAATGATTCCACGAGGGTGACGCTGTTCTCGCTCGAGCTGGCCCTCGTCACCGGGGCGGGATTCCTGGGCAACCTGCTGGGCGGCCTGATTCCGCAGCTTTACGCCGGCGCGGTGGGCATCCCCATTCAGAGCGCGGCGGCGGTGCGGGTGGCGCTGCTGTGCGGCGCAGTGT
>Ga0123339_10001447_pt1 | contig 16425 bp, 17 predicted proteins | sample lystaG_FD_89956 | JGI IMG/M metagenome (GOLD analysis project Ga0123339, IMG submission 89956) | Glacier valley bacterial and archeal communities from Borup Fiord, Nunavut, Canada, to study Microbial Dark Matter (Phase II) -... | ecosystem: Environmental > Aquatic > Freshwater > Ice > Glacier ... | reverse complement strand
CTCCGGCGCCGTCGATGTCGCGCAACCGAGCGTGGCCAAGCTCGGCGTGACCGAGTTCCGCCGGGTGCTGGCCTTGGCCGAGGCCCATGGGGTCCGCGTGGTGCCGCATTGCGCCTACTTCGGGCCGGGCTACCTGGCATCCCTCCATCTGGCGGCTACCTTGGCAGAGGCGCAATTGGAACGGCTGTGGCTGACACTGGAAGCGAGCCCGTTCGAGGGATGGCTGGAAGCGCCGGGCGGCATGGCCGCGGTGCCGCCAGGCCCCGGCCTGGGCTGCGATCCCGACGAGGCCATCCTAGAACGCTACCGCCGCGCCCCGGTCGGCGAGGCACGGGAAACCCAGCCATGAAATGCACCGCCGTCCGGACGACCCCTGGCGAGATCACCTTGCCCAGCCCGGCGGTCGGCGGGTTGGGGCCGATCCACAAGCTCGGCCTGGTGGCCGTCCAGGTGGAAACGGATGCCGGGCTGATTGGCGAGTTCGTGCTGATCACCCTGCACGGCCGCCATGTGCGCGTGCTGGACGAGATGGTGCAGTCCTTGGCGCCGCTGCTGGCCGGCCGCGACCCCGTGCACAGCACGGCGTTCTGGGCGGATGCCTGGCGGCAGAACAACTTCGTCGGGCACAAGGGCGTGGCGGTCATGGGATTGTCGGCGCTGGATGGCGCGCTGTGGGACCTGCGGGGCAAGGCGGCCGGGCTGAACATCGCCGCCCTGATCGGCCAGGCCCGCACGGCGGTGCCGGCGTATGCTAGCGGCGGGCTGTGGCTGGACCGCACCATCGACGAGCTGCAAGCGGAGGCGCGCGGCTTCGTGGACCAGGGGTTCCGCGCGGTGAAGATGCGGCTCGCCCCCGGCAAGCTGCCCGCCACTGAAGCACGCGTGCGGGCCGTGCGCGACGCCATCGGCCCCGGCATCACCTTGATGGCCGACGCCAACCAGCAACTGACGGAGGCGGAGGCGATCCGCATGGGCCGGATGCTGGAAGGCTACGACCTCGCCTGGTTTGAGGAGCCGCTGCCTGCCTGGGACCTGGCCGGCGTCGCCCGCGTCGCCGCCGCGCTGGATACGCCAATAGCATCCGGGGAGACGGAGTACGCCCGCTACGGCTTCCGCGACATGCTGGAGCGCCGCTCGGCCGACGTGCTGATGCCGGATCTGCAACGCGTCGGCGGCGTGACGGAGTTCGTGCGCGTGGCCCACATGGCGGCGGCGTTCGACATCCCCGTGTCGTCGCATTTGTTCCCGGAGATGAGCCTGTCCGTGCTGGCCGGGCTGGAAAATGCGACCTGGCTGGAACACATGCCGTGGCTCTCGCCGCTGTACCGGGAGGGGATCGAGCTTCGCGATGGCGCCGCCATCGTGCCTGACCGGCCGGGATGGGGTTTCACGCTGGACCTGGCGCGCATCCGGGACGGGCGATGAGGCGCCCTATCCGTGGCTCGCGGCGCGGTGCCATGCGCCTTGGAGCCGCGTCGCCCGGTCTGGGTTCAATGCACCGCTTGGCATTTGGCCGTTGGCCAATGCCTCCACCTGCCGGACGGTGTCGCAGGCCTGGTGCTCCGCTGCTTCGGGTGTGAGGCCGCCGACATGCGGCGTTGCGATCACGTCGGGGCGGCCAGCCAGGGCGATCGTTGGCCGTTGGTCCCGCGCGCGGCCCACATCCAGCGCGGCCCCGCCCAGGTGCCCGGCGTCCAGCGCATCCCGCAAGGCCGCCTCGTCCACCAGTTCGCCGCGCGACAGGTTGAGGAAGAATGCGCCGCGTTTCATGCGGGCGAAGGCATCGGCGTCCATCAAGTTCTGCGTTTCAGTGGTGGCGAGCGCCAGGCAGGCCACGAAGTCCGCCGCGGCCAGCAACTCCTGAAGGGGAACCTGGTGCAGCGCCGGGTCGTCCACCGCTGCATAGGGGTCGGCCACGAGCACCGTCATGCCGAGCGCCGCCGCAACCTGGGCCAGGCGGCGGCCAATGGCGCCATACCCGATGATCCCGAGCGTGGCGCCGGCGAGCTGCCGGCCCGGCCGGGGCACCGGATCGAGGCCGGCGCGGTAGTCCACGACGGAGCGGGACACGCCGCGGGCCAAGTCCACCATGAAGCCGAGCGCCAGCTCCACCACGGCCGGCACGAAGCCCGGCGTCGCGCGCGTCACCAGCACCCCGTGGCGGGACGCGGCGGGCACATCGATCGTGCTGACATCGACCGCCACCCGGCACACCGCGGCCAAGCCGGGCAGGGCGGCGAACACCGCCTCCCTCACCGGCACCTGGCGGTCCGCCACGATCACGTCCACCTCGGCGCCGGCGGCGATCAGCGCGGCAGGCTCATCCAGCACGCGGCCGGACTGGTTCAGCCGGACCTCCCCGTGCTGCCGCAGTGCGGCCAGGGCGCGGTCCCCGTAGTAGTTGGCCAGCATGTGCGGCGTATGGGTCAGCAGGATGCGGAGCATGCCGCCAACCTGCCTGACGCGGCGGTTGAATGCACCCCATTCCGGACGTAGGCTTGCGGCAACGAAAACCGGCGCCGACCGGATCATGGGGAACGGAACAATGAAACTCGCACCAACGGCGTCCCGGCGTGCCGTGCTTCTGGGCGCCGGCGTCTTGGCGCTTCCCGGCATCATCGGCCGGGCGCAGGCCGCGCCGCTGCGGATGCGGCTGTCCAGCTCCCTGCCCAACGACCCGAAATACGCCAACGGCCGCACCTACTCCGACCTGTTGCAGAAGATGCTGGGCGAGAATGGCCTTGGTGACCAGGTCGCCATCCAGTTCTTCCCCGACAACCAGCTTGGCCAGGAGATCGACGTCATCAACTCGGTGAAGCTGGGCGTCATCGACATGATGGTGTCAGGCTCGTCCATCTCCGCCAACCTCGTGCCGCTCGTGGGCGTGCTGGACCTGGGCTACCTGTTCCAAAGCTTCCCGCAGCAGACGCGGGCCATCGACGCCGGGGCGGGCAAGCCGGTCGAGGAGGCGCTGCTGCGCGGCGCGGCCATCCGGGTGATCGGCTGGTCCTACAACTTCGGCGCCCGCAGCGTGCTGTCCAAGCGCGCGGTCAGCACGCCGGAGGACCTGTCGGGCCTGAAGATACGCACCTTGCCCAACCCGATCATCACCGAGTGCCTGCGCATGATGGGCGCGGCGGCGACGCCGCTGGCGTTCGGCGAGATCTACACGGCGCTGCAGGCCGGCGTGCTCGACGGCATGGAGCACGACCCACCGACCATACTCGCCAGCAAGTTCTACGAAACCGCGCGGTTCTATGCGCTGACGGAGCACATCTTCTCGCCCCTGCTCGTCTATCTCGGCGATGCGAGCTTCAAGCGCATGGACCCGAAGCTGCGGGAGGGGTTCCTGGACGCCGCGTCCCGCGCCGCGGTCGCGCACCGCGCGCACGGCCTGGCCGTCGAGCAGGAGGCGCTGGGCATGTTGCGGACGAACGGCGTGACGGTGACCGCCTGCGACAAGGAGGCGTTCCGCAAGCGCGTGCTGCCGCAGACCGACGCGTTCCTGCGCCGGATGCCCGACGCCAAGGCCATCGTGGACCGCATCCGGGACACGACCGCCTAGCGTGCCGGCAACGCGGCCGACCCGCTGGCAGGCGCTGGACCGCGGCCTGATGCGGCCCCTGCTGGCCGCGGTGGACGCGCTGGCGGCGGCCCTGCTGTTCCTGGACCTGGTGGTCGTGGCCGTGTCGGTGCTGTCCCGCTACCTGCTGAACGACCCCATCGAGTGGTCGGACGACGTTGCGCGGGAGCTGATGGTCGCCTCCAGCTTCTTCGGGGCCGCCGGGGCGATCGCGCGGGGTGAGAACGTCGGCGTGTCGTTCTTCGTCGAACGGCTGGGTCCGGCGGCGCAGCGGGCGGCGGCGGCGGCAAGCTGCATCGCGGTTGCGCTGACGGCCGGGGCGGTGGCGCTGTATGCGCTGCAGCTTGGTGCGCTGACGGCCGGGCAGACCACCGGGTCGGGCCTGCCGCTGGAGTGGGGCTTCTATCCGATGGGTGCGGCCGGGGTGTGCATGGCCGTGTTCAGCCTGCACCGGCTGACCGGGCTGCCGGGGCGGGACGTGCTGGCGGGCGGCGCAGTCGCGGCTGCACTTGTGGTTCTGTTGCTGGGGTGGTGGCTGGTCCGTGGGGAGGCGGACGCCGGGTTGGCGATGCTGGCGGGGTTCGTGGTCTGCCTGGTCGGCGGCATGCCGATCGGCTTCGTGCTGGCGCTGTCGGCCCTGGTGTTCGTCTGGATCGAGGGCACGCTGCCCGGCGTCATCTTCGCCCAGCAGATGGCCCGCGGGATCGACAACTTCGTGCTGCTCGCCATCCCGTTCTTCATCCTGGTCGGCTACGTGATGGAGGCCAACGGCATGTCGGTCCGCATCATCGCCCTGCTGGAGCGTGCGGTGGGGCGGGTCCGCGGCGGGCTGAACGTGGTGATGGTGCTGGCGATGGTCGTGTTCTCCGGCATCTCCGGCTCGAAGATGGCCGATGTCGCCGCCGTCGGCTCCGTGCTGATCCCGGCGGCCCGGCGGTCCCGGCAGGACCCGGGGCGGGCCGTGGCGCTGCTGGCGGCGTCGGCGGTGATGGCGGAGACGATCCCCCCCTGCATCAACCTTATCATCCTGGGCTTCGTGGCCAGCCTGTCCATCGGTGGGCTGTTCATGGCTGGGCTGGTCCCGGCGGCGCTGATGGCGGCGGCGCTGATCGGCGCCGCCGTGCTGTTCGGCACCCGTACGGGCCAGGCGGAGTGGGAGGCCGTGCCGCGCCCGCCGATGCGCGAGCTGTGGGGCGGCGCCGCGGCCGTGCTGGGCTTGCTCGTCATCATCTTCGGCGGCTTCCGCTCGGGCTTTGCGACTGCGACCGAGATCTCGGCCTTCGCCGCCGTGTATGCGCTGGTGGTGGGCGGCCTCGCCTTTGGGGAGCTGAGCGCGTGGGCCGCGGTGCGGACCTTCGTGCACGCGGCAACGCGGTCCGGGCTGGTGCTGTTCATCGTCGCGGCGGCCCAGGTGGTGGCGTTCCTGCTGACGATCCAGCAGATCCCGCACGCCCTGGCGGAGGCGATGGTGGCGCTGTCCAGGGACCACGGCACCTGGCTGTTCATGCTGCTCAGCATCGGCATCCTGATCGTGATGGGGTCCGTGCTGGAGGGGGCGGCGGCGCTGATCATCTTCGGGCCGCTGCTGGTGCCGGTGGCGGCGCAGCTGGGCATCGCGCCGCTGCATTACGGGGTGGTGCTGGTGATCGCGATGGGCATCGGCCTGTTCGCGCCGCCATTGGGCCTGGGCCTGTACGGCGCCTGCCTGATCGGCGGCGTGCCGATCGAGGTGACGGTCAAGCCGATGCTGGCCTACTTGTCCCTGCTGCTCGCGTGCCTGCTGGTCATCGCATTCGTCCCGGCGCTGGCCACCTGGCTGCCCCATGTCATGGGATATTGACCAGTGGCCAAGCTGACGGCCAATGCCGGAAGACTTGGACGAGGCTGTCCTAGGCGACGGTGTCATTCCCGACAGCGGTACGAGAACGGAATGAACAGGCCGGCTCGCGTCGGCGCTGACCGGCCAGTCGGTGTCGCTGATCGTCAAGCGCCGGGCCAAGGCGGCCGGCTACGCGGCGGCGGACTTCGCGGCGCACAGCCTGCGCGCCGGCTTCCTGACCAGCGCCGCCGCCGGCGCCAGCCTCTGGAAGATGCGCCAGGTCAGCCGGCACAAGAGCGTGCAGGTGCTGTCCGACTACGTCCGGAACTCCGACCTGCTCAAGGACCACGCCGGCAAGGACCTCCTATGACGGGCAGCAAGGACCCATTTGCGATGGTGCCGCAGAAGGGTGGCCGTGATTGGAAAGCTGACGCTCCGCCGGTTGCAGGCGGCGTGCCGCTGGCCTGCCCGAAGGACACGCAGATCATTCCACGGCCAGGACGCCCACGGAGGCCGCCCATGACAAAGCCAAGCCCGTTCGAACGCCTGCGCGACGCTGCCGGGCCGCTCTGGTCGGAGTTCACCGGCCATCCCTTCGTGCGCGGCCTCGGTGACGGGACGCTGCCCACACCGGCCTTCCGGCGCTACCTGACGCAGGACTACCTGTTCCTGATCCAGTTCGCCCGCGCCTACGCGCTCGCAGGATACAAGGCGCAGAGCCTGGCCGACCTGCGGGCCGCGTCCGGCGGCTTCGCCGCGATCCTGGGCGAGCTGCCGCTGCACATCTCGTTCTGCGCCGGGTGGGGCCTGGACGAACCCGCCATGGCCGCCGAGCCGGAGGCGCTGGAGACCGTCGCCTACACCCGCTTCGTGCTGGACTGCGGCGCGGCGGGCGACATCCTCGACCTGTATGCGGCGCTCGCGCCCTGCGTGCTGGGCTACGCGGAGATCGGGGCGCAGCTTGCCGCCCGGCCGGTGCCCGGCAACCCCTATGCAGCCTGGACCGCTACCTATGCCGGGCCGGACTACCAGGCCGCTGCCGCCGCAACGCGGGACACGCTCGCCCGGCTCTGGGCCGAGCGCGGCGGTGACGCGCGCGCGGCGGCCCTCCAGGCGACCTTCAACACCGCCGTACGGCTTGAGACCACGTTCTGGAGCATGGGCTGGCGCGAAGCGGCGGAGGCGGGTTCCTGCTGAGAGCTGACCTCATCGAACGATTGCTCCAAAGAAGCACAGCCACATGGTGCGGGAGATTTGCACCGTCGAACCTTCCGGGACGCCTCTGGCCTCGATGGGATCACGGCAGGAAGCCGAACCCGTGCTGTACGCGCGGTATGCCCTTGTCCGGGTGCGCTGCTCCGTCAGGTACCAGCCACCGCACCGCTGACCGCATCCAGCCACACCGTCACGGCAACGGCGCCCCCGTCCGGGATGCCCAAGGCACGCTCCCCGATGTAGCTGCTCCTTCCAAGGCGGGGCAGCATGTCAGCCGTTGCCGCGGCGCCCTGCCGGGCTGCGGCGGCGCACGCGCGCAGGGCGCCCGGCACATCCGATCCCGCACCCAGCGCGCCGGACAGGGCATCCGCCGCGGGCCGCAGGGCATCCACCATGGTGCGGTCGCCCGGTGCCGCGCCACCCAGTTCGCACACGGCGTCAATGGCAAGGCTGAACGCATCGGCCCAGCCCGCCGCGTCCGGCGGCGCCCCGCCAGCCAAGCGGCGCGAGGCGCGCAGGAGCGCCGTCGCGTAGAACGGCCCTGAGCTGCCCCCAACCGCCCGGCGCAGTGCGTTCCCCATCGCGGCCAGCGCCAGGGCCGGCGACGCCCAGGCGGCTGGCGGCAGGTCCATGATGGCCCGCGCGGCGCGTGCCATGCTCGCCCCCAGGTCCCCGTCGCCCGTCTTGGCATCCAGGTCCGTCAGGATAGCCTCCTGGTCCAGCAGCGCATGGGCGGCAGCCATCGCCGCGGCGCGTAGGGCTTGGCTGCCCGGCGGCAGGCTGCCGTCAGATGCTGCACCCGCGCCTGCCGCCGGCGAAGCGTCCGGCGCGAAACGGGGGGCCGCAACCGGCTGCAGGTTGACCCGTCCCGCCCCGGGCCAGGCCGGCGCGTCCGTCGGCGCGTCCAGCAACTGGAGCAGCTTGTCGTCCAGCCGTATGACCGAGATCGAGCAGCCCGGCATGTCCAGCGCCGACAGCAGCGTGCCGCGCCAGGCCCGCGCGACCTCGATCCCGCGTGCCCGCAACTGAGCCAGCGCCGCACGCAGCACGATGTCCAACTCCATCGCCGGCGTCGCGCCCAGGCCGTTCACCAGCAGCGCCACTTGATCTCCTGCCGCCAACCCGGTGTCCCCGGTGATCGCCGCGACCATCAGCTCGGCCAACTCGTCGGCGGGCCGCATGTGGGTGCGGGACACGCCGGGCTCGCCATGGATGCCCAAGCCCAGCTCGATCTCGTCCGGCCCCAGCGCGAAGCCGGTCCCAGCCGCCGCCGGCAGCGTGCAGCCGCCCAGCGCCACGCCCATGGACCCCACGGCCTCTGCCGCCCGGCGGGCGAGCGCCGCGACCTCCGCGAGCGGCAGGCCCGCCGCTGCGGCCGCGCCCGCGACTTTATGCACCAGCACCGTGCCCGCGATCCCGCGCCGCCGGGCCTTCTCGACCGTGCCGCGCAGCGCCACGTCGTCGGCCACGACAACCACCTCAACCGGAATGCCCTCGGCGCGGGCGATCTCCGCAGCCAGGCCGAAGTTCAGCCGGTCCCCGGTGTAGTTCTTGACGATCAGCAGCGCCCCCGCCGGCGTCGCAACCGCCCGCAGCCCGGCCAGCACGTCGTCCACGCTGGGCGAGGTGAACACGTTGCCCGCGATGGCCGCGGCGAGCATCCCCGTGCCCACGAACCCGGCGTGGGCCGGTTCATGCCCGCTGCCGCCGCCCGACAGCACCGCCACCGGCCAGGGCCGGTCCCGCCCGGCGCCCTCGTCCGGCAAGGGAAGCCGCACCACAACCGTCTCGCCGTCCAGCAGCGCCTGACCCGGCGCCAGGGCGACGGCGCCCTCCAGCATCTCGCGGACGACATGGCGGGGATCGTTGATCAGCTTCTTCATGGCACCATCGCTGCTCGGGTGGGTCAGGTCGGCATCTTGCGGCTATACGCCCCAGCGCAGGGCGGGCGTCAGGACGGACGCATCCCACAGCGCGGTCAGCTCATCATCCAGCAGCATGAGCGTGATGGAGCAGCCCGCCATCTCCATGGAGGTGACGTAGGTCCCGGTCAGGACCCGCGCCGTGGCCAGGCCGGCGGCGCGCAGGATGCGGTTGGCGCTGTCCACCATCAGATACAGCTCCATCGCGGGCGTGCCGCCGTAGCCGTTGACCAGCAGCAGCACCTCCGCGCCGGGCCGGGGTGCCAGGTCGCGCAGGATCGCGCCCAGCATCTCGCGCGCGATGGCGTCGGCCGCCGCCATCCTGTTGCGCCGCCGGCCCGGCTCGCCGTGTATGCCGACGCCAAGCTCCATCTCGTCGTCGCCCAGCCGGAAGGTGGGCGTCCCGGCGGCCGGCACCGTGCAGGACGACAGCGCGACGCCCATCGTCCGCGTCACCCGGTTGATCCGTTCGCCCAACGCTTGGAGCGCCTCGATGCCGTCGCCCCGTTCGGCTGCCGCGCCCAGGCACTTCTCTACGACCAGCGTGCCGGCCATGCCGCGGCGGCCCAGGCCAGGCGCGTCCGCCTCGACACCGGCCTCGTCCTGGACGATCAGCGTCTCGACCCGGCCCGGCATCGCCTCACGCGCCATGTCGAAGTTCATGACGTCGCCCTCATAGTTCTTGACGATCAGCAGGCAGCCGGCCCCGGTGTCCACCGCGGCGGCGGCGGCGGCGATCTGGCCCGGCGTGGGGGAGGTGAACACCTGGCCGGGGCACGCCGCGTCCAGCATCCCGTGCCCGACGAAGCCGATATGCATCGGCTCGTGACCGGACCCGCCGCCGGACACCAGTGCCGCCTTGCCCGGCACGAGAGTGCGCCGCCGGACGTATTGCCGCTCCGGCCCGAGGATGATCAGGCCGGCATGCGCGGCGGCGAAGCCGTCCAGGCTTTCGTCAAGCATGGCCGAGGCGGCGTTCATCAGCTTCTTCATCCCTGCCCCTCCTCCAGCGCCGCCATCAGGCGGGCGAGCAGGCGCGCGTGCTCCAGGAGCAGGTCATCCACCGCCTTGTTGCGCCTGGGGTCGCAGAGGTCGGGCACACGCAGGGACACCACACGCGTCCGCGCCGCGCCGTCTCCTGCCTCCCTTCGGCCCGGATGGGCCTGGTCGAAGGCTTGTAGGAATGCCGCGCGCTCGGACGGCGAGAAGCGGCACACCTCGAAGATGGTGGCCAGGTGCCCCGCCGGGATCGGCATGGCATAGGCGGGGTTGACCAGTTGCGACACGAAGGACCGGTTGGTGCCGAGCGCCACGGCCAGGCGCCCCCGTGTGCCCGAGGGCCGGTTGTCGCATACCGCCTGAAGCAGCCGCTTATAGGCTGCGACCATGCCCCCGTCGGCCCGCTCGCCCTCGGCCGCTTCGCTCACGACGCGGAGCTTCGCAGGTCCACCGCGGCGATGGCGCGCTTCACCCGGCCCAACGCCTCCGGAGCCACCGACAGCGACCGCAGCCCAGCGCGCAGCAGCGGCCCGGTGCAGCGCGGGTCGGCCGCAGCGTCCCCACACAGGCCGACGTCGCGGCCCCGGGCCAGGCCGTGCCGGGCCACGCCCTCGATCAGCCGCAGCACGGCGGGGTTGAGCGGGTCGGCAAGGCCCGACACCGAGGCGATGCCGCGGCCCGCGGCCGTGACGTACTGCGTCAGGTCGTTGGACCCGACCGAGAAGAAGGCGGCGTCGAACCGCTCGACCGAGATGGCCGCCGCCGGCACCTCGACCATGATACCCAGCGGTGGCCGGCGGGCCGGGATGCCGTCCCGCGCCAGGTCCGCCATGGCCTCGTCCAGCAGCGACCGGGCCAGCTCCAGCTCCGCGGGGACGGTGACCATCGGCAGCAGCACGCGCAGGTCGCCATGGACGGCGGCCCGCGCCAGCGCGCGCAACTGCATCCGGAGCGGTGCCGGCGCCTGCAGCGCCAGGCGCAAGCCGCGCAGGCCGAGGAACGGGTTGCTCTCGCCATCGGGGGTCACGCCGGGGATGGGCTTGTCGCCCCCGGCGTCCAGGGTGCGTATCACGGCAGGGCGTCCGCCAGCCCATGCGGCGATTCGGCGGTAGGCGGCGGCCTGGATGTTCTCGTCCGGCAGCCCGGTCTGGCCCGTGCCGGTGCCGTCATGGAACAGCAGCTCCGTCCGCACCAGGCCGATGCCGTCGCAGTCGTCCGGGTCCAGCCCGTCCAGCTCCGCCAGCGCGCCGATGTTCACGTGGACGGCGACCCGCGTGCCGTCCACGGTCACGGCCGGGCCGGCGCGGTGGCCGGCGGCCCGGGCGCGCTCGTCCGCGGCACGGCCGATCCGGGCCGAGAAGGCGTCCCGGGTCGCCTCGAGCGGGTCCAGCACGATTTCGCCCCCCGTTCCGTCCACCAGCGCCTCGCAGCCGGTCAGCGCCTGGACCGCCGCGCCGACGCCGACCACCATGGGCACGCCCTGCGCCCGCGCCAGCATCGCCACGTGGCTGGACGCGCTGCCGCCCGCCAGCACGATGGCGCCGCCGTGCCGCCAGTCGATGGCCAGGAAGCGCGACAGTGGCAGGTCCGGCGCGGCCACGACGGCCCCTGGCGGCGTCGTGTCGGGCGCCACGGGCGCGAGGCGGCGCAGCACGCGGTCGCGTATGTCCTCCAGGTCCGCCGCCCGGGCGGCAAAGGCGGCGTCGCCCGATGCGGCGTAGCCGGCGATCTCCGCCGCCATTGCCGCCACCCAGGCGGACGCGCCGGACGCACCAGCCGCCACCGCCGCCATGGCGGGGCGGGCCAGCTCGTCGTCGGCCAGCATCACCGCCTGGAACTCCAGCATTGCGGCAGCCGGGCCGGCGGCTTGCGCGGCCTGCGCCTCGGCCTCGGCGCGCGCCGCCGTGATGGCGGTGGACAGCGCCGCGTGCTCCTCGGCCGGGCTGAGGGCGGCGTGGCGCACGGGTGGGATGGCGCTCAGCACGCACACCACGCCGCGCGCCAGGCCGGGGGCGGCGCCCTGGCCGAACAGCCGCTGCTCAACCATGCGAGGTCCCGCCGCACCGGCGCGCGTCCTCGCCGAAGCCGTCGCGTATCAGCGCGAGTATGGCCTGCGCCGCCGCGCCGGCGTCCGCGCCGGTGGACCGAACGTGCAGCACTGCGCCGCGCGGCGCCCGGACGCGCATCACCTTCACCGGGCTTTTTGCGTCCACCCACGGCCCCTCGGCCGCCAGCGCGATCTCGACCCGGCAGGCAAACGCCTTGGCCGCCTGCGTCAGCTTGACGGAGGGCCGGGCGTGCAGCCCCACGGCGTTCACCAGCCGAGCCTCGCCTTGAGCCGTGTTGATTGCGGGCAAGTCGTTCATCGAGGCGACAGCTCCTCCGCCACCTGGCGCACCGCGTCCAGCGTCGAGCCGCCGGACGCCTCCGCCGCGGCGACGACCGCGCCTTCCACGATGGGCGCGTTGCAGACGACGACCCTGCCGCGGCGCTCCGGCGCCAGCATCTCCACCGCCATCTCGCTGTTGGTCTCCGCCCCGCCCAGGTCCACCAGGACGGCCACCCCGGCCTCGGACCACGCCGCCTCGATCGCCCGCAGGATCGCCGCCGCGCTGGTGCCCAGGCCGCCGCCCTCGTTGCCGCCGGTGCAGGCCAGCGGAACCGTGTCGCCGACCATCTGGCGCACCATGTCCCCCGTGCCCTCGGCAATCTTCGAGGAGTGCGAGACGATCACGATGCCGACGTTTGCCACTGCCTAAGCCTCCCACGCGCGGCAGCCGGCGGCCACTATCAGCGCCGCCGAGCAGGCGCCGGGGTCCATGTGACCGACCGACCGCTCACCGAGAAAAGCGGCGCGGCCCCGGGCGGCGCGCAGGGGCACCGTCGCCGCAGCGGCGGCGGCGGCGATGCCGGGCAGCCGGCACGGCAGCGCCGTGCCCCCGGCGGACACCGCCGCACGCACCGGCGCCAGCACGTCCAGCATCGTCTTCTGGCCCGGCTCGGACCGTCCACGCGCCATCACGGCAGCGACGGCGGCCGTCAGCGCGGGCGCCAGGTTGGCGCCATCGGTTGCGATCTCCCGCCCCAGCGTCAGCAGCAGCGTGCCGTAGAGCGGCCCGGACGCGCCGCCGACCTGCAGCACCAGCCGCGTGCCGATCGCCTGCAACGCCTCGGGCAGCGGCAGGGCGGCGATCTCCCCGGCCCCTGCGCGCACCGCCTCGAAGCCGCGCCGCATGTTCAGGCCGTGGTCGCCGTCGCCGATGGCCCGGTCCAGCGCAGACAGCTCGGCCTCGTGCGCGATCACCGCGTCGGCCACCGCCAGGATGACGCGGTGCAGGCGCTCCGAACTTGCTCCAGCGGGAATCATGCCCGCACGCGCGCCCCGGCGGCGTCGAAGAACAGAGGACCGGACAGCGCCACCGCCACCTCGTCCCCCGCTGCCAGGCCAGCGTCGGGGTCAGCGAGCGTGACAAAGTCCGTGCCGTCGAGCCGGACGTGCAGGTGGTCCTGGTCGCCCAGGTGCTCGACCCAGGTGACACGGCCGGCGGGCGCCCCGGGGACGGGCCGGCCGATGCGCGTGTGCTCGGTGCGGACGCCGAGATGAGTGGCCGCTGCCGGGCCGCCCACGCCGGGGAACAAGCTGCGCGGCACGACGTTGATTGGCGGGCTGCCCAGGCGCGCGGCGACATAGGTGTTCACCGGGTCCTCATAGATCTCGCGTGGGGTGCCCGCCTGCACCAGCCGCCCGCCCTCCATCACGCCGATCCGGCTGGCCAGGGTCATCGCCTCGGTCTGGTCGTGCGTCACATACAGCACCGTTGCGCCCAGCTCCCGCTGGATGCGCTTCAACTCGGTCCGCAGCTCGGCCCGCAGCTTGGCGTCGAGCGATGACAGCGGCTCGTCCATCAGATGCACCAGCGGGTCGCGCACCAGCGCCCGCCCGATGGCGACGCGCTGCATCTGGCCGCCGGACAGCCGCGTCACCCGCTGGTCCAGCTTGTCCGTGATGCGCAGTAGCTCAGCCACCGCGCCCACCCGGCGCCGGATCGCGTCGGCGTCCAGGCGGCGGCCTGGCGCGCGTAGGGGGAAGGCCAGGTTGTCGAACACCGACAGATGCGGATACAGCGAGTATTGCTGGAACACGAACACCACGTCCCGCGCCGCCGGCGGCGCCCGCGTCACGTCATGCCCGGCAATCCGGACGTGGCCGCTGTCCGGACGCTCCAACCCAGCGGCCAGGCGCAGCACCGTCGTCTTGCCGGCCCCGGTCGGCCCCAGCAGCACGAAGAAGCCGCCGTCGTCCACCGTCAGGGACAAGTCCGCGACTGCCTGCGCCGCTCCGAACCGCTTGGACACGCCGTCCAGCACCAGCTCAGCCATGCGCAGCCTCCAATACAGCCGCCGGCTCGTGCAGGGCGCTACGGACGGCCCGGCCCGTGGCGGCGTCGAACACCGAAAGCCGGTCGGGAACGAAGGACAGCCCAACCTGCTCCCCCACCTCGACCCGGACGCTGGCGGGAAGCCGGGCGCGGACCGTGCCGTGCGCCGTGGCGACAAGGACGATCTGCGTGGAACCGAGGTATTCCGTCCCGGACACCTCTCCGCGCACTGCCCCGGCGTCGCCCAGCCGCACGTGCTCGGGCCGCACGCCCAGCACCAGGTCGCGCGCCGCCAACGCCTCCCGTGGGTCGGGCACCCCGACCTCCGTCCCGCCCAGGCGCAGCAGGCCGCGGCCGGGCTGGACGGCGTCGTGGGCCGGCAGCAGGTTCATGGCAGGCGACCCGATGAACGACGCAACGAACAGGGTCGCAGGCCGGGCATAGATGTTGCGCGGCGTGTCGAGCTGCTCGACCACCCCGCCGTTCATCACCGCGATCTGGTCGGCCAGCGCCATCGCCTCCATCTGGTCGTGCGTCACATAGACCGTCGTCGCGTGGATGCGGTCGTGCAGCGTCCGTAGTTCCGTGCACATCAGGTGACGGAACTCCGCGTCCAGCGCCCCCAGCGGCTCGTCCATCAGGAAGGCCAGCGGGCGGCGCACGATGGCCCGGCCCAGCGCGACCCGCTGCCGGTCCCCGCCCGACAGGCCCGAGATCGACCGGTCCAGCAGGTGTCCGATGCGCAGGATGCGCCCGACCTCCTCGACCCGCTCCCGCACCTCGGCCCGCGGGACGCCGGTGGAAACGAGGGGATAGGCGATGTTCTTCCGCACGTTCATGTGCGGGTACAGCGCAAACAACTGGAACACGAAGGCGATGTCCCGGGCGGAGGCGCGCCGGTCCGTGACGTCCGTGCCGCCCAGCAGGATGCGCCCCGATGTCGGCAGTTCCAGCCCGGCGATCATGCGCAGCGTCGTCGTCTTGCCGCAGCCGGACGGCCCCAGCAGGCAGAAGAACGACCCGTCCGGCACTGTGAAGCTGGAGTCGCGCACCGCCGTGAAGGCGCCGAACGACTTGTGCAGGTGCTCGATGCGTATCTCGGCCATGGCTCAGGCCGGGAACTTGGTGACAATTAGGAACAGCAGCACGCCCAGGAGCGTCGTCGCGAACGACCAGCCATAGAGCGTCAGGGAGAAGGGCTGCATCAGCATCACCACCCCGAGCGCCACCAGCACGGTGGCCAGGTTCTCCCACGGGCCGCGCCGGAACACGCGCCGCAACAGGCTTGGCGTGCCGCTCATTTCCGCACCGCGCCGAAGGTGATGCCGCGTAGCAGGTGCTTGCGGAGTATCACGGTGAAGGCGGCCATCGGCACCAGGAACAGCGTCGTGGCCGCCGCGACCGCCGGCCAGTCCTGCCCGCCCTCGCCGATGATGAACGGTATGAAGGGCGGCATGGTCTGCGCGTTGCCGCTGGTCAGCAGCAGGGCGAAGGCATACTCGTTCCACGAGAACACCAGGCAGAAGATCGCCGTCGCCGCGATCCCGGTGATGGCCTGCGGCAGCACCACCTTCCGGAACGCCTGCAGCCGGGTGTAGCCGTCCACCAGCGCCGCCTCCTCGTACTCGCGCGGTATCTCGTCCATGAAGCCCTTGAGCAGCCAGACGGAAAGCGAGGCGTTGACCGCGGTGTAAAGCAGGATCAGGCCCATGTAGGTGTCGTTGAGGCCAAGCTCGCGATACATCAGGTAGATCGGGATCGCGACCGCGATGGGCGGCATCATCCGGGTGGACAGGATGAAGAACAGCAGGTCGTCGGCCAGCGGCACCCGGAAGCGCGAGAAGCCGTAGGCCGCCAAGGTGCCCAGCAGCACTGCCAGGAACGTGGACCCGAAGCCCACCACCAGCGAGTTCACGAACCGCGGCGCCACCTTGGACGGCCCGGCGATGACCATGTCGTGCGACCGCGCCAGCCGGTCCCACCACGTCTCGGGCGGCGGCAATGTCGCCATGAACTCCGGCGACTGGCGCGTGCGGACGGTGAAAAGGTTCACCCACCCCTCCAGGGTCGGCTGGAACAGCACCTTCGGCGGATAGGCGATGGCATCCGATGGCGATTTGAATGAGGTCGCCACGATCCACAGCAGCGGGGCGACCGTCACCAGGGCATAGGCCACGACGACCAGCCCCGCCGCGGCCCGGCTGCGCGGCGACGCCTCGACGATCGAGCGGGCAGTGGCGAGGTGGGAGGCGGGCGGGGCGCTCACCGCTGCTTCACCGCGTTCAGGGCACGCACATAGATGTTGGCCGCGCCGAACACCGTCACGAACAGGATCACTGCAAACGCCGACGAATAGCCGGTGCGCCACTTCTCGAACGCCTCGCGCTTGAGCGTGATCGACGCAAGCTCCGTCACCGATCCAGGGCCGCCTGATGTCAGCAGGTTCACCATGTCGAACATCTTGAAGTTCTCGATGCCGCGGAACAGCACGGCCAGCATCAGGAACGG
>Ga0123339_10001445_pt1 | contig 16446 bp, 15 predicted proteins | sample lystaG_FD_89956 | JGI IMG/M metagenome (GOLD analysis project Ga0123339, IMG submission 89956) | Glacier valley bacterial and archeal communities from Borup Fiord, Nunavut, Canada, to study Microbial Dark Matter (Phase II) -... | ecosystem: Environmental > Aquatic > Freshwater > Ice > Glacier ... | reverse complement strand
GCCGCGGATGCTGTTGGTAGCCACCAGCCCGGCCCGCGACGCCCTGCCGGCGGCCACGGCCTGTTGCGCCCGCGCGAACCAGTAGCACACCAGGTCCGCCTCCGCCGGCACCTGCCCGGCGTAGGCGGCGAACAGCGCGTCGCAGTAGGCGTCCCCCAGCACGGATCGCAGGCGCTTGCCGCCCAGGAACAGCGGGTTGCCGACGATGGAGTCCGCGGCGGGCCATGCCGCCGCGCCGCCATCGGCCAGCACGGCGTCCCGGCACTCGATGGTGTCCAGCGTCCGCAGCACCGGGTCGGACGGCGCGGGGTAGCCGTGGCGGCGCGCCCATTGGATGTGGCCGATCCATACGGACACCCGGGCCAACTCCGCCGCATACGGGTTCACCTCCAGCCCCAGCACCACGTCCGGCCCCACCCCCGGCGCTTCACGCGGCAGGCCCAGCGCCTCCGCCTCGACGATGGCGCGGTGCTCCACGTCCTTGATGGCTTGCAGCGCCAAATAGAGGAAGTTGCCGGAGCCGCAGGCAGGGTCCAGCACGCGGAAGGCGCGCAGCCGGGCCAGGAAGGCGTGGAACAGCGCCTGCGCCCGTGCGTGCGCCTTGTGCTTCGTGTGGGTGCCGTCCCTGGCCCGCGCCCCGGCGTCCAGGACCCGGGCGATGCCCTCCCGCGCCTGCGCCCACTCGGCCAGCAGCGGCTGGCGGACCACCGGGCCGATCACCCGTTCGATCATCTCGGGCGCGGTGTAGTGCGCGCCCAGTTGGCTGCGCTTGCCGGGGTCCAGCCCGCGCTCGAACAGGGTGCCGAAGATGGCGGGGTCCACGTCGGCCCAGTCCAGCTCGGCGGCGAGCTGCACCTGCGCCACGTCGGACGCCGTGAGCGGCAGGGCAGCGTCGTCGTCGAACAGCCCGCCGTTGAACCAGGCGACGGGCGTGAAGCCCACCATGCCGCCGCGCCGGGCCATGGCGGCGAAGAGCTGCCGGGCCACGCCCTGGAACGGCGTTTGCTGGCGGCGGGCGGCGTTCAGCATCCCGGCCAGCATCCCCGGCGGCAGCAGGCCCACGTTGTCCGCAAACAGGCAGAAGACCAGGCGGTTGACGAAGTGCGCGACTGCCTGCGGCGGATGGCCGCGGTCCCGCAGCAGGCCCGCCAGGAGGGCGAAGCGCCCGGCGGCGTCCGCCGTCACCGCGGCGCGGGTCTTGCCGGGCCGCAGCTTATCGGGGTCGGAGAACGCCTGCCTGAGGACGTCCAAGCGGCGCGAGGTGGCAAGGTCGTCCAGGCCAAGCTCGATCCGTTCGGAGACGGTGTTGGTCCAGTTGGTGCGGATGACGATGCGCGCGATGTCGCTGGTCACGAGCAGCGGCGGGTTCTCCAGCGCGCCGGCGTATTGCAGGAGCTGCCGGTGCGCGGCCTCCAGGTCCTTGTGCTTGCCTTTGTACTCCCAGGCGAAGCAGCCGCGGCGCCATACGTCGGCCCAGCCGCCGCCGCCGCTGGCCTTGGCTGCGCCCTTCTCGAAGGCGTAGGACTCGCCGGTGGGATCGCTGTTGGGGGTGGGTTCGCCGAGCAGGGCGCACAGGTCTAGGAAATGCTCTTGGGACGCCGCGCGCTCGGTGCGCGTGTTGGCCTGCCACTTGGCGATGAAGTCCTGGACCTGCACGGGGGCAGCGTAGCAGGCCGTGGCCGGCGGGAAAGGGGCGGATGCGGGTTGCGCTTGACCCATCCTCTTGCAGCGCCGGCATCGGGACGGTGCGCTCCCGCAGCCGCGCTTCGCTTGGTGCGGCTGGCCATCATCACTGCATTGTCAGACCGGGCCGTGCCCGTCGCGGGAACGCTAGACCGATCGTTCTGTTCAGGTTGCCGGATACGAGTGCCGCCACTGGCGCCCTGTCCAAAAACAGATGGAGAGTGCCCATGACCCAGCCCCGACGCCTTCTGCTTGCGACCCTGTCCCTTGGCGCCCTGCTTGCAGCCATGCCGCCGCTCCACGCGCAAGGTGCGGCCCCTGCCGAGACCAGCAACACGATGGAGCGCGCCCGTCCCGACATGCGCCGGGTGATCGAGAAGCTGATGCAGCTCGGCGCAAAGCCGCTGGGCACCCAGTCCGTCGAGGCCACCCGCGCCGGGCCAACCCCGGCCGATGCGGTCAAGGCGCTGCTGCGCGACGCTGGCAAGGACCCGGCGGCGCTGATGGCGGCAACCGGCGTCAAGATCACCAACATGGCCTATCCGACTGCGGGCGGCACGCAGGCCATCCGCATCTACACGCCCGGCGGCGCGGCGGCGGGCCAGGCCCTGCCGGTCATCGTTTTCATCCATGGCGGCGGTTGGGTGATCGCAGACCTCGACACCTACGAGTCCTCGGCGGTCGCCTTGGCCAAGAAGACCGGGGCCATCGTGGCGAGCGTCGAATACCGCCATGCGCCGGAGAACCGCTTCCCTGCCGCGCATGACGACACCGTGGCCGCGTACAAGTGGGTGTTGCAGAATGCGGCGTCGTTCGGCGCCGACCCCAAGCGGATCGCCGTTGCCGGGGAGAGCGCGGGCGGCAACATGGCTTTGGACGTGGCTATCGCCGCACGGGACCAGAAGCTGCAGATGCCTGCGCACATGCTGCTGGTCTATCCCGTCGCGGGAACCGACCTGACCACGCCGTCCTACAAGGAGAACGAGAAGGCGGTGCCGCTGAGCAAGGCGGCCATCGAGTGGTTCGTGAAGAACACGATCCAGTCTCCTGCCGACTTGCAGGACCCCCGGTTGAACGTCGTTGGCCACGCCAACCTGCGCGGCCTGCCGCCGGCGACGATCATCAACGCCGGTATTGACCCGCTGGCGTCCGACGGACAGTTGCTGGCGGAGAAGCTGCAAGCTGCCGGGGTAAAGGTGACCCGGCATTTGTATCCGGCCGTCACGCATGAGTTCTTTGGCATGGACGCCGTAGTGGCCGACGCCGCAACGGCCCAGGACGTTGCGGCGTCCGACCTGCGGGCGGCACTGGGGACGAAGCCCGCCGTGCAATAGGTGCGGCATGGCGGGAGCAAGCGTGCTCCCGCCGGCTCGCAAAGTCCTGGTTTCCATCCGGGACCGATAAGCCTCGGTCGTTGCCCGCTTGCGCTTCGACGCTTGGGACGCCGTGCTACCGCGCCATCCGCCGCCGGGCCACGGCGGCACTTAGCACGCCGTTCCAGCCGGCCCGGTCCAGCCACCCCGCGACCATCAGCGTGGACAGCCCGCCATGCACGGCCACGGCCCCAAGGACGACATGCTGCATGTCCCAGATCAGCCCCGGCCCGGCCGCCATCACCGCTGCCGCCACGATGTAGGCCGCGGCCATGCCCCGGCCCATCGGCGCGCCCAAGCGCCACCACACCAATGCCACCGCGCCCAGCGCCATCGCCGCCTTCACCCCGGCCATGAAGCGCATCAGCACCAGCAGGTCCGACCCAGCCGCGTCACCGCCGACCAGGAACCCTAGCGCCCCAGCGCCTGCCACGGCGCCCACCAGGGCCAGCCGCGCCCCAAGCGGCTGCACACGTGCCTGCCGCACCGCCCGGCCCGCGCCTTGGCCCGCTTCTTGTCCCGCCCGCCCGCCAATCGTGATGCTCATATTCCGTCCCTCCCGCGCTGCACGGCAGACCCGCCTTGCAAATCCCGCCGCGCCCGTTATACCCCGCCGCTTCCCTGCCGGGGTGGTGGCATCCCCCCGGCTGTGCCCGTTCCTGGGCGTCAACATCCGAAGGGGTAGCCATGCCGCTATATGAATGCGTGCTGATCGCACGCAACGACGTCACGCAACAGCAAGTTGACACCATCGCCGACGGCATCACGGAGCAGCTTGGCACCGATGGCGGCGAGGTCAAGAAGCGCGAGTACTGGGGCCTCCGCAGCCTGGCCTACCGGGTCAAGAAGAACCGCAAGGGCCATTACATGCTGCTCGGCATGGACGCCAAGCCCGCCTTCATCCACGAGATGGAGCGCCTGCTGCGGCTGAACGAGGATGTGCTGCGCTTCATGACGTTGCGCGTCGAGGAGATCTCCGAGGAGCCTTCGGCGATCCTGTCCCGCAAGTCCGACGAGCGCGAGCGCGGCTTCCGCGGGCCGAAGCCGGCCGGGCGGTTCGAGAGTGGCCGCAAGCGCGGCTTCGACGACCGCGAGGAATACCGCGCCCGTCCCGAGGGCGACAACTTCCGTCCGCCCGAGCAGGGTGAGGAGTAACCAGCATGTCCGACCGTAACACAGACCGCGGTGGTGAGCGGGGCGGCGAGCGTGGCGGCCCCGATGGCGCCGCAGCCGGCGCCCGGCGCCCGTTCTATCGCCGCCGCAAGAGCTGCCCGTTCAGCGGTCCGAATGCGCCGAAGATTGACTACAAGGACGTGCGCTTGCTGAGCCGCTTCCTTAGCGAGCGTGGCAAGATCGTGCCCAGCCGCATCACCGCGGTGTCCGGCAAGAAGCAGCGCGAGCTGGCCAACGCCATCAAGCGCGCCCGCTTCCTGGCGCTGCTGCCCTACGTCGTAGCGTAAAGGACCTGGGATCATGGCACAGATCGAGCTGATCCTGCTGCAGCGCGTTGATAAGCTGGGGCAAATGGGCGACGTGGTGAAGGTGAAGCCGGGCTATGCCCGCAACTTCCTGCTGCCGCAGAAGAAGGCGTTGCGCGCGAACAAGGCCGCCCTGGCCCAGTTCGAGGGCCAGCGCGCCCAGTTGGAGGCGCAGAACATCAAGCGCCGCGAGGAGGCCGAGCGGCTGTCCGAGCGCATGTCCGGCCTGCAAGTGGTCGTCATCCGCCAGGCCGGCGAGAGCGGCAGCCTGTATGGCTCCGTCAGCAGCCGCGACATCGCCGATGGTTGCGCTGCCGGCGGGCTGACGGTGGGCCGCAACCAGGTCGTGCTGGAGCAGCCGATCAAGTTCCTGGGCCTGACGGCGGTGCGGCTGGTGCTGCACCCGGAGGTGTCGCTGCCGATCACCGTCAACGTCGCCCGCAGCGTCGAGGAGGCCGAGAAGCAGGCCCGCGGCGAGCAGGTCGGCTTGGCGGGCGAGGAGGAGGTCGAGCAGGACGACCAGCTTGAGTTCGGCGCCGCCCTGGCCGAGGCCGGCGGCGACCGGGACCGCGACCGGGATTAGTCCTTCCTGCCCCCGTTCCCTCGGTGTCGGTCCGTCAAACGGTTGATGGCTGGGGTTGGGGGGCTTTGGCGGGCTAGGCAGGGCAAGGCGGCGCGAGCGGGCACATATGCCGTCCGGTCGCGTTGCCGGTCCTGTAGCCGTGCATCGCGGCTTCCTACCTTTTATTGCGGGATACGGCGTCAGGAGCGGGCACGATGCGTATCGGCGTGATCGGGGTCACGGGCCGCATGGGTCAGCTTGTTGCGACCGAGGTCGTCAACGCCGGGCATACTCTATGTGGTGGAACCAGGCGCGCCGGGTCCAGCGCCGTCATTCCGCCCGGCATCCACGCCTTCCCGGACGTGCCGGCGCTGGCCGCGGCGTCCGATGCGGTGGTTGACTTCACCCACGCCGCCGTTGCCCTGGACCATGCCGAAGCCCTGGCAGCCTCGGGAGCCGCTTGGATCCTTGGCACCACCGGCTTGTCTGCCGCCGGCGATGCCGCCGTGGCCCGTGCCGCACAGCGCGTCGCGGTGGTCCAGGCGCCGAATTTCGCCCCTGGCATCACGTTGCTGCTGTCCCTCGCCGAACAGCCCGGCGGCGCCCTGCCCGCCGCGGACTACGATGCGGAGATCATGGAGCTGCACCACAAGCACAAGGTGGACGCCCCGTCCGGCACCGCGATCGCGATGGGCCAGGCCATCGCCCAAGGCCGGGGCGTGCGGCTGCAAGATGTGATGGTCAGCGGGCGTGACGGCCAAACCGGGGCACGCGTGCCCGGCACCATCGGGTTTTCGGCGGTGCGCGGCGGCGATGTCGTGGGTGAGCACACCATATTGTTCGCCTCCGGCACGGAGCACATCACGCTGGTCCACCGTGCCTTCGACCGCCGCATGTTCGCCGGGGGTGCGGTGCGCGCCGCGGCCTGGGCGGCTGGCAAGCTGCCGGGACTGTATTCGATGAAGGACGTGATGGGGGTGCGTTGAGGCGTAGCATCATGGGCCGTCACCAGTGACAACCAATCGCTTCCCCAGCGGTGCCGCTGGCTTCGCCAAACGTCATCCAGTGGTTTGGCACGTCATCGAGACGGAGGGTTTAGACAGCGCGCTGCTTCATGGCTTGCTGTCCGCGACGGCGCTGCGCCGTCAGGCCGGCGTGCCCGGCACCGCAGCCAACCGGGACGACTACGAACACCTCAAGCTGCCTGATGGCGGGTCGGTCCTGCTGCGCTTCCAGCAGATGTTGGATGCCAAGCTGCTCCCGTCTCTCATAGGGCAGTTTGCCGAGCAGCCCGCTGCATGGCGCGGCCATATAGACAGTCACGTCTTTTTTTGGGCCGACGCTGGACGGCGCGACGGGTTCATCAAGGCTAATGCGCGGGAACGCGCCCGCAGCAGCACCGCGCCGTCCACTGTTTCGGCCGTCACCTTGGCTTTCGACACCGCTAACTTGCTGGAACAGGTCGAGGACTTAGCGTTCTACTCCACGATCAACACTGGCAGCACCGTTCGCGGCGGGGCACGCGCCCGGCGGGACGAAAACACGTTCCAGCCCATAACCGCATACCGGTCCGGACTTGCTGCGGAACTGGCCATCCGCGGCGCGGTGCCGCCGGAAGTGCTGGCCGCGGCCAAGCGGGATTCGGCTTAGCCGACGAGCGCAAAGCATCACCTTTCTCTCTGCTCGGGCACGATCCCCCCCTCGCCTTGACCCGCATACCCCAATCGGTCACATACCCCGCGCCCCGGCATCCGGCCGGTGCGGCGGCTTAGGTCCAGCGGAACACCGCGGCGCCGCTCCTGCCACCATCACGCGACAAGAGGAGAAATCCATGCGCGACAAGGGCGAATACCTTTTCACGTCCGAATCGGTCTCGGAGGGCCATCCCGACAAGGTGGCCGACCGCATCAGCGACACCGTGCTCGACGCCTTCCTGGCTGCCGACCCCTATTCCCGCGTGGGCTGTGAGACGCTGGTGACGACCAACCGCGTCGTGCTCGCCGGTGAGGTCCGCGGACCCGGCACCGTGACGCCCGAGCTGCTGTGCCACTTGGCGCGCCTCGCGATCCATGACATCGGCTACGACCAGTCCGGCTTCTCCTGGCGCAATGCCGATATCCAGTGCCACCTGCACGCCCAAAGCGTGGACATTGCCGCCGGCGTGGACAGCGCCGGCAACAAGGACGAAGGCGCGGGCGACCAGGGCATCATGTTCGGCTACGCCTGCACCGAAACGCCGGAACTGATGCCGGCGCCGATCCACTACGCCCACCTGATCCTGCGCCGCATGAGCGAGATGCGCCGCAACGGCGACCCGACCGTCGCCGGCCTGCAGCCCGACGCGAAGAGCCAGGTCACGCTGCGCTACGTGGACGGCAAGCCCGTGGGCGCCACCAGCATCGTCGTCTCCACCCAGCATGACGAGGGGCTGGACCAGCGCGCCATCAAGGCGATGATCCGCCCGATCATCGAGACCAGCCTGCCACAGGGGTGGATGCCGCCCGACGACGAGCTGTACGTGAACCCGACCGGCAACTTCGTCATCGGCGGACCGGATGGCGACGCCGGGCTGACCGGACGCAAGATCATCGTGGACACCTACGGCGGCGCCTGCGCCCACGGCGGCGGGGCGTTCAGCGGCAAGGACCCGACCAAGGTGGACCGCAGCGCGGCCTATGCCTGCCGCTACCTGGCCAAGAACGTCGTGGCGGCCGGGCTGGCGGACCAGTGCACGTTGCAGATCAGCTATGCCATCGGCGTGTCGCATCCCTTGTCCGTCTATGTGGACCTGGGCGGCACCGGCAAGGACGTGGACGAGGCGAAGCTGGAGCGCGTGTTGCGCCAGGTCATGAACCTCAGCCCGCGCGGCATCCGCGAGCACCTGCACATGAACCGGCCGATCTACGCCGTGACCTCCGCCTACGGCCACTTCGGCCGCACGCCGGACGAGGACCTGGGCACCTTCACGTGGGAGAAGACCGACCTGGTGCCGGCGCTGCGCAGCGCCTTCAACCGCTAGGCGGCCTCCGCTGGTCTCCACGCTCAAGGACCCGGCGGAGCGCCTGTACGGCCGCATGCGGAGCCATCCGCTGCGGCCCCGGCAGCAGTTGCTGCTGGACGCCACCCTGCCCCGCCTGCGCTTCCCCTTGGCGCAGGCGGCGGACCCCCGGGCGGCCTTTGATCCCCGCCCGGACCGTCTGTGGCTGGAGGTCGGCTTCGGTGGCGGGGAGCACGCGCAGGCGCTGGCTGCCGCCGATCCCGGGGTTGGGCTGATCGCTTGCGAGGTGTTCGAGAACGGGCTGTGCTCCCTGCTGTCCCGCCTGGTGCCGGAGGGTGGGGAGGCGACCGCGCCCCTGCCGCCCAACCTCCGCCTGTGGGACGACGACGCGCGCCTGTTGCTGCGCGCCTTGCCGCCGGGCAGCCTGGACCGGGTGTTCCTGATGTTCCCGGATCCCTGGCCGAAGATGCGCCATGCCAAGCGGCGCTTCGTGCATCCTGCGCAGGTCCCGTTGCTGGCCCGCGCCTTGCGCCTGGGCGGCGAGTGGCGGGTAGCGTCGGACGACCCAACCTATCAGGCCTGGGTCGGGGAGGTGATGGCGGGCCAAGACCTGTTCACCGTGCCAGCCCCGGCCCGGCAGCGCCCGGACGGCTGGCCGCCCACCCGCTACGAAGCCAAGGCAGTGCGGGCGGGACGCACGCCACTCTATTGGACGTTCAACCGAACGGCGGCATCCCTGTAGGGCTGAGGCTGGGTCGCCAGCCCCGCGGCGCAGCCAATAGGCACAGTGCGTGCAGAGGGCACCTCCGTTGAAAACTCTGCGAATGGGGCATTGCTGCTCTCGTCGGCTGCGCCAAGGCGGCTGGAATGGCGCGCCAACCATGCCCAACTCACCCGTAAGCCCGACTGGGCCGGCACAGGAGCCTTTGGATGCGCCTGGATGGACTGCACCACCTGACGGCCGTCACCGCCAACGCCTCCGGGAACCGAGACTTCTACGCCGGGGTTCTTGGGATGCGGCTGGTCAAGAAGACCGTCAACCAGGACGACACCAGCGCCTACCACCTGTTCTACGCCGACGGCGCCGCCAGCCCTGGGACGGACATCACCTTCTTCGATTGGCCGACCGGGCCGGAGCGCCGGGGCAGCGGTGCCGTCGTGCAGACCAGCCTGCGCGTGGCCGGGCCGGACGCGCTGCGCTACTGGGCCACCCGCCTGCGAAGCCTGTCCGTCCCGCATGGCCCGGTGGTGGAGGCTGATGGCCGCTTGGGGTTCACCTTCGAGGACCCGGAGGGCCAACGCCTTGCTCTGGTGGATGACGGCGGTGCCGGGCCGTCCCACCCCTGGGACCGCAGCCCGGTGCCGCCGGGGCACCAGATACGCGGCCTCGGCCCCGTCACGATCAGCGTCCGCGACCTGGCGCCCTCGGCCCGGTTCCTGACGGAGGTGATGGCCATGACCAAGGCGCGGGGGTTCGCCGCTCCGGACGGCACGCCCGTCCACGTGTTCACGATGGGCGACGGCGGTCCAGCGGCCGAGCTGCACGTGCGGGCCGAGCCAGGGCTGCCGCCCGCCCGCCCCGGCGCAGGCGGGGTCCACCATGTCGCGTTCCGCATCCCGGACGACGCCTACCAGGGCTGGACCGAGCGGCTCCGCAGCCTCGGCGTGCCCAACAGCGGCCCGGTGGACCGCTACTACTTCCGAAGCCTGTATGCCCGCGAACCCGGCGGCATCCTGTACGAGATCGCCACCGACGGCCCGGGCTTCGCCACTGACGAGCCGCTGGACAGCCTGGGCGAGCGCCTGGCCCTGCCGCCCTTCCTGGAACCCCGGCGGGCCGTGATCGAAGCTGGGCTGAAGCCACTCTGACCCTGCCCCACGAAGGAAGACCACATGTACATCGCCATGAACCGCTTCAAAGTCGCACCGGGGTCGGAAGCCGCCTTCGAGCAGATGTGGACCAGCCGCAAATCCCACCTGCACGGGGTTCCAGGCTTTGTGGAGTTCCACCTGCTGCGTGGCCCGGCGCGGGACGACCATGTCCTGTATTCCAGCCATACCATCTGGGCCGACCATGCGTCGTTCGAGGGCTGGACCCGCTCCGAGGCGTTCCGCGCCGCCCACCGCGACGCCGGGGCTGCCGGCCGGGGCGACGCGCCGCTGTACCTGGGGCGGCCGGAATTCGAGGGGTTCGAGGTCATCCAGACCGTGACGTGAGCAGCGGGATGCTTCGTCTGCCAAACTCCGGCTCTGCCACAGTTCAGCGGGCACAGTTTAGCGGGTAGAGCCGGGGCGCCAGCAATGCGCCGCCGGTCCATCCCTGCGCGATCTGCCTTGCACCCGGTGCCCCATTAGCTTACTTCTAGTTCTCCCCTACATTCTCCGCTGCTTTCGGAGGGTGGCCTTGACCGGCCGCCTTTTTTGGTTTGGGCCAAGATGACCAGCCGACCTGCCACTGCCGAGGAGCCGAACCACCAGGGCCTGGAAGCCAAGGTGGCGGCCCTGATCGCCCCGTCGCTTGAAGGCATGGCCTACGAATTGGTCCGCGTGCTGATCCTGGGCCGCGACCGCCCGACCGTGCAGGTCATGGCCGACCGCGCCGACGGCAGCCAGATCAGCGTCAAGGACTGCGAGCGCATCACCCACGCCGTCAGCGCCATCCTGGACGTGGACGACCCCCTGCCCGGCCGCTGGACGCTGGAGGTCAGCAGCGCCGGCATTGACCGGCCGCTGACCCGGGTGAAGGACTGGGTGCGTTTCGCCGGGCACCAGGCCCGGGCGGAAATGGCGATGCCCGTGGACGGGCGCCGCCGCTTCACTGGCATCGTGCTCGGCGCCGACGACACCCATGCCCGGCTGCGCCTGGACGATGGGGAGGAGGTCAGCTTGCCGCTCGCCGACCTGCGCCGGGCCAAGCTGCTGCTGACCGACGCCTTGATCGCGGCGACCACCCCAACGCCTGCCCCGGCCAACTAGGAGCCTTGCCCATGGACACCTCCGTCTCCCGCCCCGAACTGCTGCTGGTCGCCGATGCCGTCGCCCGCGAGAAGAGCATCGAGCGCGACGAGGTGCTGGAAGCGATGGAGCAGGCCATCCAGAAGGCCGGCCGCGCCAAGTACGGCTCGGAGAAGGACATACGCGCCACCATTGACAAGAAGACCGGCGATGTCCGCCTGACCCGCTGGACCGAGGCGGTGGAGACGGTCGAGAACGACGAGACGCAGATCCCCCTCAACATCGCCCGCAAGTTCCAGCCGGACATCCAGTTGGGCGGCTACCTGGTGGACCCGCTGCCGCCGATTGATTTCGGCCGCATTGCCGCCCAGACCGCCAAGCAGGTGATCGTGCAGCGCGTGCGCGAGATCGAGCGCAAGAAGCAGTACGAGGAGTTCAAGGACCGCATCGGCGAGATCATCAACGGCGTCGTGAAGCGTACCGAGTACGGCAACATGATGGTGGAGCTTGGCCGGGCCGAGGCGCTGCTGCGCCGTGACGAGTTGATCCCGCGTGAGTCCTTCCGCAACGGCGACCGCGTCCGCGCCTACATCTACGATGTGCGGGAGGAGGTTCGCGGCCCGCAGATCTTCCTGTCCCGCACCCACCCGGCGTTCCTGGCCAAGCTGTTCGCCCAGGAAGTGCCGGAGATCTACGACGGCATCATCGAGATCAAGGCCGTCGCCCGCGACCCCGGCAGCCGCGCCAAGATGGCCGTCATCAGCCGCGACTCCAGCATTGATCCCGTGGGCGCTTGCGTCGGCATGCGGGGCAGCCGCGTCCAGGCCGTCGTACAGGAGTTGCAGGGCGAGAAGATAGACATCATCCCCTGGTCTGCCCAGCACGCGACTTTCGTGGTGAACGCGCTGGCGCCGGCCGAGGTGACCAAGGTCGTGATGGACGAGGAGGCCGGCCGCGTCGAGGTGGTGGTGCCGGACGAGCAGCTTTCGCTCGCCATCGGCCGCCGCGGGCAGAACGTGCGCCTTGCCAGCCAGTTGACCCGCTGGGACATTGATATCCTGACGGAGGCCGAGGAGAGCGAGCGCCGGCAGGAGGAGTACCGCCGCCGCACCGGCCTGTTCGTCGAGGCGATGGACGTGGACGACGTGATCGCCGGGCTTCTGGTGACGGAGGGCTTCACCACCATCGAGGAGCTGGCCTACATCGTGCCGGACGAGTTGGCGGAGATCGAGGGGTTCGACGAGAGCATCGCAGACGAGCTGATCCGCCGCGCCCAGGCCTTCCTGAACCGCCGCGACGACGAGCTGAACGAGAAGCGCCTGGCCCTGGGCGTATCCGACGACATCGCCGCCATTGAGGTCCTGACCCCGGCCATGCTGGTGGCCCTGGGCGAGAAGGGCGTGAAGACCCTGGACGACCTGGCCGACCTGGCCGGCGACGAGCTGGTGGAGATCGTCGGCGCCGAAAATATGGAGGAGGAGGTGGCCAACGACGTGGTGATGGCCGCCCGCGCCCACTGGTTCGACGGCGAAGACGCCGATGGCGCCGTTGCGGCCGCCGTGCCGGGCGAGGAGGTGTCCAACGCCTAGCGACCCAGACCTTGCGCCCGCCGCCGCGCCGGATGAGGACGCGGTGCCGGACCAGGACGCCCCGGACGAGCCGGAGACCGGTCCGCTTCGCCGCTGCGTGGTGACGCGGGAGCGGGATTACCGCGCCCGGATGCTCCGCTTCGTGGTGTCGCCGGACCGCGTGGTGGTGCCCGACCTCGCTGCAAAGCTGCCCGGCCGGGGAATATGGTTGAGTGCGCGCCATGATGTGTTAGACACCGCGCGGAAGCGGGGCGTCTTCGCCAAGGCCGCGCGTGGCCAAGTCACGGTGCCGGCCAACCTCGTGCTTATGGTTCAGGATGGCCTGCGCCGGCGGGTGACCGAGTTGCTGGGACTGGCCCGGCGGGCCGGACAGGCGGTGAGCGGGTTCGAGAAAGCGCGGGATTGGCTGGTGAAGGGCCGGGCCGGGCTGGTCGTGCAGGCGGCCGACGGCAGCCCGGACGAGCGGGCGCGGTTCCTCAGCGGCAACGGCGCACGGGCCAAGGCGGCACCGGTGGTTGCGCCATTGTCGGCGGCAGCCCTGGGCGCGGTGTTCAGCCGTGACCATGTTGTACACGTGGCGGTGGCGCACGGCAGGCTGGCCGAGGCGCTGGACATAGAATGCAATCGCCTGCTCGGCGTGGCCGGGCAGGACGGACGGATGGGACAGACGGTTACATGAGCGACGGCAACGACACCGATACGGCCAAGGGCCGGCTTTCACTGCGCCCTGTGGGACGCGCCGAGGTTGGACGCACTGTGGACGCCGGGTCCGTGCGCCAAAGCTTCAGCCATGGCCGGTCCAAGGTCGTGCAGGTGGAGGTTCGCAAGAAGCGCGCGCCTGTGACGCCGCCCGCACCGCCGCCGCCCGCGCCAACCCCGAACGCCGCCGTCGTGCCCGGCGGCCCGCCGCGCCCGCCGATCAGCGCCCGACCCGTGTCCGGCACCGGCCGCGCCCTGACTGCGACTGAAATCGCCGTCCGCCAGCGCGTCCTGGCCGAGCAGACCGTCGAGAATGCCAAGCGCGAGGCCGAGCGGCGCGAGCAGGAGAAGATCAACATCCTGTCCGCCGCCGAGGAGGCGCGCCGCCGGGACGAGGAGGCTCGCCGCGCCGCCGAGGACGAGGCTCGCCGCTCCGCGGAGGAAGCCGACCGCTTGAAGGCCGAGGAGTCCAACCGCCTTGCGGCCGAGGCCGCCACAGCCGCCGGCTTGGCCCCCCCTGCGCCGAAGCCAGCCGAGGAGGCCCGCCGCCCCGCCACTCGCCCGGCGTCTGCCGCCCCCGGCACGCCGGTCGAGACCCTGCGCCTGAAGCCGACCCGGCCCGAGGACGAGGAGGCGCCGCGCCGCCGCCCTGGCGTGTTGCTGCCGGGCCAGCGCAAGCCTGTGGCGCCGCCGGTCAAGGCCGCCCCGACCGACCGCCGCCGTGCTGGTCGTATTGACGTGCTGGCCGCCATCGAGGGCGACGACGACAAGAGCCGCAGCCTGGCCTCCGTCCGTCGCCAGCGCGAGCGCGAGCGGCGCCAGGCCGAGTTGGAGGCGCTGCGCAACGACCAAGTGAAGGTCGTGCGCGACGTCGTGTTGCCGGAGGCGATTTCGGTGTCCGAGCTGGCCAACCGCATGGCCGCCCGGGTGCCTGACGTCATCAAGGCCCTGATGCGCATGGGCGTGATGGCCACCGTCACGCAGGTGCTGGATGCCGACACCGCCGAGCTGGTGGTGCAGGAGTTCGGCCACCGCGCCCGCCGCGTCAGCGAGAGCGACGTGGAGATCGGCATTGACGGCGAGGTGGACACCGACACCGCGCTGCAGCCGCGCCCGCCGGTCGTGACGATCATGGGCCACGTGGACCATGGCAAGACCAGCTTGCTCGATGCGTTGCGCGCCACCGACGTGGCGAGCGGCGAGGCCGGGGGCATCACGCAGCACATCGGCGCCTACCAGGTGCAGATGCCGGACCGCGATGGCCAGGACGGGCCGCGGATCACGTTCATTGATACGCCGGGCCACGAGGCGTTCACGGCGATGCGGAGCCGCGGCGCGTCGGTGACGGACATCGTCGTGCTGGTGGTGGCTGCCGACGACGGCGTGATGCCGCAGACGATCGAGGCCATCCGGCACGCCAAGGCGGCCAACGCGCCGCTGATCATCGCCATTAACAAGATGGACAAGCACGACGCGAATCCGGACCGCGTGCGGCAGGAGCTGCTGTCCCATGATGTCGTCGTGGAGGGCATGGGCGGCGACACCCAGGACGTGGAGGTGTCCGCGACCAAGGGCACCGGCCTTGCGGACCTGGAGGATGCGATCCTGCTGCAAGCCGAGATCCTGAACCTGCGCGCCAACCCGGACCGCACGGCGGAGGGATCGGTGATCGAGTCCCGCCTGGACCGCGGCCGCGGCCCGGTGGCGACCATGCTGGTGCAGAAGGGCACGCTCAACCAGGGCGACATCGTGGTGGCCGGCGCGGAGTGGGGCCGGGTCCGTGCGATGCTCGACGACAAGGGCAAGCAGATCAAGGCCGCCGGACCCGCGTATCCCGTGGAAATCCTGGGCCTCAGCAGCGTGCCGACCGCAGGCGAGCCGTTCGTCGTGGTCGAGAACGAGGCCCGGGCGCGGGAGATCAGCGAGTTCCGGCAGCGCAAGCTGAAAGACCGCTCCGCCGCTGGCGTCACTGCGGCGCGCGGCACGCTACAGGAGATGTTGGACCAGGCCGTCGCCGGAAAGCTGAAGGAGGTTGCCATCGTCCTAAAGGCGGACGTGCAGGGCAGCGCCGAAGCTATCCAAGGCGCTGTGATGAAGCTGGAACACGAGGAGGTCAAGGTCCGCGTGTTGCTGTCCGCGGTCGGCCAGATCACCGAGAGCGACATCCAGTTGGCCCGGGCCAGCGATGCCGTCGTGATCGCCTTCAACGTCCGCGCCACGGCGCAGGCGCGGGAGCTGGCGGTGCGGGACGGCGTGGACATCCGCTACTACTCGATCATCTACGACGTGTCCGACGACATCGAGAAGATGGTCAAGGGCAAGGTCGCCCCGAAGGCGCGGGAGAACTTCCTGGGCTACGCCGAGATCCGCAAGGTGTTCGACATCACCAAGACCGGCAAGGTCGCCGGCTGCATGGTGACGGAGGGCCTGGTGAAGCGCGGTGCCGGGGTGCGGCTGCTGCGCGATGGCGTGGTGATCCACAACGGCGACCTGAGCCAGCTCAAGCGCTTCAAGGACGATGTGCGGGAGGTGGCGCGCGGCTACGAGTGCGGGTTGTCCTTTGCGGGTTACAACGACCTGCGCGAGGGCGACATGGTCGAGTGCTTCGAGATCGAGATGGTCCCGGGGTGAGCAAGGACGCCGCCCGGGACGCCGGCAAGCCCCGGTCGGCCCGGCCCACCACGGCCAAGTCCCGGCCCGGTTCCAGTGATGACAAGCCCCGCGCCGCCAAGCCGAAGGCGCGCGGTGGCGCGGCGAAGCCGCCCAGCCAGCGGCAACTGCGCGTGTCGGAGGAAATCCGGCACGTGCTGTCTGCCCTGTTCCTGCGGGGTGAGTTCCGCGATCCCGAGATGGCGGACGTCAAGGTGACGGTCACGGAGGTGCGGATCAGCCCGGACCTGAAGAACGCCACCGCCTTCGTGGCCCGGCTGGGCCGGACGGACATAGACGCGCTGCTGCCGGCGCTGCGGCGGCTGGCGCCGTATTTGCGCGGGCAGGTCGCGCACGAGATGCGGCTGCGGATCGCCCCGGCAATCAGCTTCCAGCCGGACACGACGCTGGACTACGCGATGCACGTGGATGCGCTGCTGCGCGCGCCGGAGGTGGCGCG
>Ga0123339_10001444_pt1 | contig 16457 bp, 18 predicted proteins | sample lystaG_FD_89956 | JGI IMG/M metagenome (GOLD analysis project Ga0123339, IMG submission 89956) | Glacier valley bacterial and archeal communities from Borup Fiord, Nunavut, Canada, to study Microbial Dark Matter (Phase II) -... | ecosystem: Environmental > Aquatic > Freshwater > Ice > Glacier ... | reverse complement strand
CTCGAACGGCTTGCCGAGGTAGTCGTCTGCACCCAATTCGAGGCCGACGATGCGGTCGGTGGGCTCGCCGCGCGCCGTGAGCATCAGCAACGGCAGCTGTCGCGTGCGCTGCGAGCTGCGCAACTCACGGCACAACTCGAGACCGTCGCCATCGGGCAGCATCAGGTCGAGCACCAGCGCGTCGTAGGCGCCGGCTGCGAGCAGCGCGCGGCCGGCGGCCAGGCTGCCCGCGGTCTCGACTTCGAAGCCGGCACTGCCGAGGTAGTCGCCCACCATCGAGGCGAGCCGGGCATCGTCGTCGACGAGAAGCAAGCGCGCCGTCATCGGGAGATTATTGCGGCGGCCTCTCGGATCCCGACCCGCGGCCCATGCCCTGGCCCATGCGCCGCATGCGCTCGGCCATGCGCGACTGGCGGTCCTTCATGCGCTCGCCGAGCTTCGCGCGCTGCTCTGGCGTGAGCACTCGAGCCACATCGAGCATGGCCTGCGTCATGCGCTTGCTCGTCGCGTCGTGTTGCTGAAGCATCTGCTGGCGCAACTGTTCGGCCGCCGCGGCATCGACCGTCGGGGCAGCGAAGATCTGCATGCCGCGCTCGCGCAGGCCGCGACCGGCTTCCATCTGCGTTTTCATGTCGCCGGCGGCCGCCGAGGCGATCTGCTTGATCTGGGAGCGCTGTGCGTCGGTAGCACTGACGCCATCGAGCATGTGGTCGATCATCCGGCCCATGCGCTCGGGCGAGCCGCCGAACATCATCCCCGGACCCATGCCGTCGCCGTGCATGCCGTGGTGTTCCATGCCACGTTCCCTGCCGCCCGTCGGAGGCGAAGCGGGTTGCGACCAGGCCGATACGCTGATCGCCGCCAGCAGCGTCATCAGCATGCCCATCGTCACCACATGCACCCGGCCACGGCCGGGCGCAGTGGAGGCGCTCATCGTCTTGAATCGGTTCATCTCACCTGCTCCTGCCAACCCGGACATCGGGCCATGCAGAGATGGTGGCGAGCGTGCGTATGGACAGTTCGTCGCCGCAGTAAAGATCTGTGAATGCGGTCGGCGGCAGCGTGCGCTCAGCGGCCCGGAATCCCTGACGGACGAACGGCAGAAGAGTGCGTTTCGTTGGAAGCTGCGCCATGCCGGGCCGGCACGGCGTTCAGCAACTGGGTGGCCGCGAAGACCGTGACGAAAGCGATGCGCTTGAAGAAGGGAAACATGGCGGCGGGTTCGGGGAACCGCAATGTTGATGCGCCAGCGCCCACAGCGCCACGACCGAATCGTCAGATGCATATGCCGGAACACACATCTGGTGGAGAGGGTGGGATTCGAACCCACGTTACGGTGAAACCGTAAACCAGATTTCGAGTCTGGCGCATTCGACCACTCTGCCACCTCTCCGTTCGGGTGCTCGGCGGGTCGTTGCCGAGCGCAGGATTCTAGGGCCTCGTCATGCCGGCCCGTTCATGCGGTGGTGTGCAGCGCCAGGCCTTGCAGGCGATCGTCGTCGACGCGCGTGTGCCAGCGCTCGCCGGGATGCATCGGCGCGGCGTCGGTGATGGTGCCGGTGGTGACGATGTCTCCGCGCTCGATCGGCCAGCGTTGCGGCTGGGCAGCCATCGCGCCCACCCACACGCGCAGCGCTGTGAGCGGCCCGCCGAGCACGATCTCGGCATGACCGGTCTCGACCTCGGCCCCGTCGCGACCGAGCGTGATGCGCAGCTTGCTCAGCTCGGCTGCAGCATCTGCGCCGAAGCGCGCGATGGGCACGCGGGCGCCGACAACGAGCCGGCCGTGCAGCGCAAAGTCGGCCACCGTGTCGGCGGCCTGGAAACGCCAGCCATTGAAATGCGTATGCACGATCTCGAAGCCGTGCGCGACCCAGTCGATGCAGGCGGCAAGCTCCGCTTCATCCATTCCCGCCGCGGGTGCTCGCGCGAACGAGAACACGATATCCGGCTCGAGCCGCGGCTGCACGAACGGCGCGAGCGACACCGTCGCTTCGCCCGCGCTGTTCGCGAACTCGAGCGTCGAATTCCAGATCGGTCCCCAGATCGGCGCGTGCACGCCGTAGCGCTGCCAGATACCGCGGTTGGTGAAGCCGATCTTGTAGCCGCGCGGCGTGTCGCCCGCGGCGATGCGCAGCCGGCGGATCTCGTCGGCGACCGCATAGGCGCGTTCGAGGGTGAACGACGAATCGACTGCCGTGAAGACCGGCAGCAGCCGCGCCTCGTCTCGTGCCTCGATCAGCGCATGCGCCGCGGCGTGATCGGCCGCAGCCTCGGGGCTCATGCGCGCAGCTCCGCCAGACCGCCCATGTAGGGTCGAAGCGCATCCGGAATCGTCACCGAGCCGTCGGCGTTCTGCCCGTTCTCGAGCACCGCGACGAGCGCACGGCCGACGGCCAGGCCGGAGCCGTTGAGCGTGTGCACGAACTCGTTCTTGCCCTGCGCGCTCTTGAACCGCGTCTGCATGCGGCGGGCCTGGAAGGCGTCGCAGTTGGAGACCGAGCTGATCTCGCGAAAGGCGTTCTGTGCCGGCACCCAGACCTCGAGGTCGTAGGTCTTGGTGGCGGCAAAGCCCATGTCGCCGGCGCACAGCAGCACGACGCGGTGCGGCAGGCCGAGCCGCTGCAGGATGGCCTCGGCGTGGCCCACCATCTGCTCGAGCGCCGCGAAGCTCTTCTCGGGGTGGACGATCTGCACCATCTCGACCTTGTCGAACTGGTGCTGGCGGATCAGGCCGCGCGTGTCGCGCCCTGCACTGCCCGCTTCCGAGCGGAAGCACGGCGTGTGCGCGGTGAGCTTGATCGGCAACGCACTCTCGGCCAGCACCTGCTCGCGCACGCTGTTGGTGAGCGAGATCTCAGAAGTGGAGATGAGGTACTGCTCGCGGCCGCCGACCTTGCCATTGCCCGAGCTGCCCTCGCCGCCGCGAAAGACCCAGAACATGTCGTCCTTGAACTTGGGCAACTGGCCGGTGCCTTCGAGGATCTCGCGGTCGACGATGTAGGGCGTGTAGCACTCGGTGTAGCCGTGCTCCTCGGTCTGAACGTCGAGCATGAACTGCGCAAGCGCTCGATGCAGCCGCGCCACCGGGCCGCGCAGAAAGGCGAAGCGCGACCCTGAAAGTTTGGCGCCGGTGTCGAAGTCGAGGCCGAGCGGGCCGCCGATGTCGACGTGGTCCCGGGCCGCGAAGCCGAACTCGCGCGGCGCGCCCCAGCGCCGGATCTCGACGTTGCCCGACTCGTCGGCCCCTGCCGGCACGCTGGCATCGGGCAGGTTGGGCACGGCCATCACCAATGCGTGCACTTCGCGCTGGATCGCCTCGAGGCGCTGAGCCGAACGCGCGAGCTCGTCGCCGATGCCGGTCACCTCGGCCATCGCTGCGCTCGCGTCGCCGCCCTGGCCCTTGAGCTTGCCGATCTCGCGCGAGAGCGAGTTGCGGCGCGCCTGCAACTCCTCGGTGCGCGTCTGCATGTTCTTGCGCTCGCTCTCGAGCGCGGCGAAACGCGGCGCGTCGAGGAACGGCTGCGGCGCGGCGCGCGAATCGAGCCGGGCAACGACCTGCGCCATGTCCTTGCGCAAGAGCGAGATATCGAGCATGAATCGAGTGCCGGAGGCAGTGAATCAATGGGAAAACGATTGTAGGGAGACCGCTCGCTCATCCGGTCACGTTGCGGATGGGAATCATTCCTATTAAGCTTGCCGGACTGAAACGAAGCGGCCTCGCCGCGGCAGGCATGGCGCGGGACGGGTTCACGGACATGGCGATGCGCATCGGCGCGATCGGGCTGACGGGGCTGCTGGCGTCCGTGGCGGCATGCGGCGGTGGCGGCACGACGAGCGCCACCGACGCGCCGGCGACGGCCACCCTTTCGGCTGCTGCCGCGGTCGGCGAAAAGATCTTCCACGACCCGTCGCTTTCCGCTTCGGGTCTGCAGTCGTGCGCGAGTTGCCACGACGCTGCTCACGGCCACTCGCCCGCCAACGCACTCGCCGCGCAGCTCGGCGGCCCGAACGGCGAACTGCAAGGAATGCGCAAGGCACCCGCCATCCGCTACCTCGCAGCCAACACACCGTTCTTCTTCGCTGCCGACGGCACCCCCACCGGTGGCTTCTTCTGGGACGGCCGCGCCCGCACCTTCGCCGAGCAGGCGACCGAGCCCTTCGTCAACCCGTTCGAGATGGCCAACGCCGACAAGGCGGCCGTGGTCGCGAAGGTCGCCGCGGCGCCCTATGCCGCCGAGTTCAAGGCGCTCTACGGCGCCGGCGTGTTCGGCGACGTCGAAAGCGCCTACCTGCGCATCTCGCTCGCGGTGCAGCAGTACGAGCGCGAAGACACCGAGTTCAACAGCTACAGCAGCAAGTACGACGCGTTCCTGCGCGGCACGGCAACGCTCGCCGAGCAGAAGTTGCGCGGCCTCGCGCTGTACAACGCGCCGGGCAAGGGCAACTGCGCTGCCTGCCATCCATCTGCGCGCGGTGCCGATGGCGCCCTGCCGCTCTTCACCGACTTCAGCTACGACAACCTCGGCGTGCCACGCAATCCGGAACTCGTGCGCAACGCCGACCCGGCCTCGCTCGACCTCGGCCTGTGCCAGCGTGCCGACCTCACGGCGCGCAGCGATCTGTGCGGCGCGTTCAAGGTGCCGTCGCTTCGCAACGTCGCCGTGCGCGAAGCCTTCTTCCACAACGGCCGCTTCAAGTCGCTGAAAGACGTGCTCATCTTCTACGTGCAGCGCGACACGAACCCGGAGAAGTGGTACCCGATCGCCGGCGACGGCAAGGTGCAGAAGTTCGACGACCTGCCCGAGCGCCATCGCGCCAACGTCAACACCACCGAAGGTCCCTACAACCGACGGCCCGGAGAAGCGCCCGCGCTTTCCGACGCGGAGATCGACGACGTGATCGCATTTCTCAAGACACTCAACGACGGCTACGCTCCATGACACAGCGCTCGAGATCGACACTCATGCACCGTGCCTGCGTGCTCGCTGCGGCCCTTGCATGCGCAGCGCCTCCCACGCTGGCGCAAAGCACGACCGAGACCGAGCTCTCGCGCAGGCTCGACCAGCTTGCGAGCGAACTGGCCAAGGTGAAGGCCGAGCTGGCGACCCTGCAACAGCAGCGTTTCGCAGCGCCGCCGGTAGCGACCGCGCCAGCGGCTGCAACGACAGCGGCTTCAACGACGGCGGCGGCGTCGACAACGGCGGCACAGGGGCCCGGCCTGGCGGCCGAGCCCACCACCGTGCTCACCAGCTACGGCGAGATCAACTACAACCGGTCGACGCGCGACTCGAAGAACACGGTCGCCGACGTGCGCCGCTTCGTGCTCGGCTATCAGCACCGCTTCGACGAGAAGACCAAGGTCGTTACCGAGCTCGAGGTCGAACACGCGGTCTCATCGTCGAGCGACCCGGGCGAGGTCGAAGTCGAACAGGCGTTCATCGAGCGCCAGCTCACGCGCCAGTGGTCGGCGCGCGCCGGCCTGTTTCTCATCCCCGCCGGCCTGCTGAACGAAAACCACGAGCCGACGGCCTACTACGGCGTGGAGCGCAACTTCGTCGAGACGGCGATCATCCCCAGCACCTGGCGCGAAGGCGGCATCCAGTTCGTCGGCAACTTCGAGAACGGCCTCACGGCGCAGTTCGGCCTGACCACCGGCTTCGACCTCAACAAGTGGGACGCGACCTCGACCGAAGGCCGCGAGTCGCCGCTCGGCGCCATCCACCAGGAGCTGGCATTGGCCAAGGCAGGCGACCTCTCGGCGTTCGGCGCGCTCAACTGGCGCGGCGTGCCGGGCCTGCTCCTTGGCGGCTCGCTGTTCACCGGCGGCGCCACGCACGGCCAGTCGAGCGAGAAGTCGCGCATCACGCTGTGGGACCTGCATGCGCGCTACACGCCGGGCCGGTGGGACTTCGCCGGCGTTTACAGCCGCGGCACGATCTCGAACACCGCAGCGTTCAACACGCCACTGGTGGGCAGCGCCACGCTGATCCCGAAATCGTTCGATGGCTGGTACGGCCAGGCGGCCTACAAGGTCTGGTCGAACGAGGATTACTCGCTTTCGCCGTTCGTGCGCTGGGAGCAGTTCAACACCGCGCGCAGCTTCGCCGACCTCGGCGCGGGGCTCACGCCGGCAGGCGCTCGCACCGAGCGCGTGATCACGCTCGGCGCGAACTTCAACATCGGCTCCGGCATCGTCCTCAAGGCCGACCTGCAACGCTTCCGCGAGAACGGCTACGCGAACCGCTTCGACCTCGGCCTCGGCTGGAGCTTCTAGCAAGCGCGCCACGACCATGCGCATCGCCCTCGTCGGCAGCATCGCGGCAACCAGCGCGCTAGCGCCGGCGGCCGCATTCGCGGTCGACTACCTGAGTGCCGAGGAAGCCGCGCGTCTCATGTTCCCCGACGCCGAGCGCTTCGAACTCCACGAGATCGTGCTCGACGCGGCCCAGCTGCAAGCGCTCGACGCGCGCGGCGTGCGCGGTCGCTCGGCGCGCTGGCAGTCGCTCGCGGCGCGGCGCGGCGACGCGACGCTCGGCCACGTGATCGTCGACCAGGTCACGGGCAAGTTCGAGCTGATCGGCTATGCCGTCGGCATCGCACTCGACGGCACGTTGAAGCCGGTCGAGATCCTCTCGTACCGCGAGAGCCACGGCGGCGAGATCCGCCTGCCGGCGTGGCGGCGCCAGTTCGCCGGCAAGAGCTCCACGTCGACGCTTCGCGTGGGCGACGACATCGCCAACATCAGCGGCGCCACGCTCAGCTGCACGCACGTGACCGACGGCGTGCGGCGCATCGTCGCGGTGTTCGATCTGGTAAGGAGAAGTGGGGGTCTGAGGTGACGATGGTCGCTTCGGTCGAGCCACCTGCGCGGCACGTCGTGCGTCGTGCGCGGCCGGCGCTCGGCACGCTGCTCGAGATCGGCGCCGAACCCTGCGACGGGTGCGATGCCGCATTCGCCGTGGCGGCGGCTTTCGATCGCGTGCGCGTCGTCGAGTCGCTCCTCTCGCGCTTCGACGCGGGCAGCGAGATCCATCGCTTCAACGCCGCGCCGGCCGGTGCGCACATCGACCTCGGTGCCGACGCGCGCGCGGTGCTCGACGCTTCGCGCGCGCTGCACGACGCCAGCGGCGGCCTGTTCGACGTCTCGCTCGGCAGCGGCCCCGAAGGGTGGTTCGTCGATGAGGCGAGCGTCCTGCACAAGCGACGGGCCGGCGTGTCGCTCGACCTCGGTGGCATCGGCAAGGGCTACGCCGTCGATGCCGCGGTGCAAGCGCTCCGCCGCCACGGCGTGCGGACCGGCTGGGTCAATGCCGGCGGTGACCTGCGCGTGTTCGGCACGATCGACGTGCCTGTCGACGTCCGCGATGAAACGGGCGGCGGCGTGCGCCGCTTCGGCACGCTCGGCGAAGGCGCGTTCGCGACCAGCCGGCTCGGTGGCCGGCAGGTGAGCGTCGCCGCAGAGTTTTGCCTCTGGGCCGATGCGCTGACCAAGATCGTGGCGGCGAGCGGCGATGCGTCGCACCCTCTGCTGCAACGCTACGGCGCCCGCGCCTGGCTGCAGTGACGCGCGCACCTCACCGCCTGCCACGCTGGCAGCGGCTCACGCTGTACGTGACCGGCACCGTGCTGCTCGCCACCGGCGCCCTGTGGCTGGCCGTGCACTACGGCCGCAGCGACGACGCTCTGCCCTCGCCTTTGGAGCCGTGGTCGATGCGGCTGCACGGCCTGGCCGGCTTCGCCGCGCTGTTCCTGTTTGGCGCATTGGCCGCGGCCCACATTCCGCAAGGTTGGCGCGTCAGCCATCGCATGCGCTGGGCGCCGCAGCGCGGCACCGGCCTCGCGCTCTGCGCGCTCGTCGGCCTGCTCGCGCTCACGGGCTATCTGCTGTACTACTTCGCGCCCGAGGGCGTGCGCGCGCCGCTCGGCTGGCTGCACAGCGCGACCGGGCTGGCGGTGCTGCTGCTGGTGCTCGTTCACCGACGCCGCCACCACCGTGTCGGACATTCCAAATGAGAGACAATCTCATTTGCAACCGAGAGGCGGAATTCGGGCCTCGAGCAATGTGCATGAACGCCCCCACCACCCTCTCGCTCGACCAGCTGCCCGACGGCGGCCGAGGCATCGTCGAGCGCGTGGTGTCGGCCTCGTCGGAGATCGACGCGGTGGCTCTGCGCCGGCTTGGCGAGCTGGGCTTTCTGCCGGGCGAGCCGGTACAGCTGATGCGGCGCGGGCCCGGCGGCCGAGAGCCGCTCGCGGTGGTGATCGGCGAGACGATGTTCGCGCTGCGCCTGCTCGAAGCGCAGTGCATCGAGGTCGTGCCGGCGCCGGCGCCGCTTCACTGATCGCATCGGCACTGTCATGGCTGCCGCGCTGAACGCACCGACCCCGCCGCCGCTCTGGAGCGTGGCGCTGGTCGGCAATCCGAACTGCGGCAAGACGGCGCTGTTCAACCTGCTCACCGGCGCACGCCAGAAGGTCGCCAACTACGCGGGCGTGACGGTCGAACGCAAAGTCGGGCTGACGAAGCTGAAGAGCGGCCGCAGCGTCAGGGTCGTCGATCTGCCCGGCGCCTACAGCCTCACGCCGGCCACGCCCGACGAGCAGATCACGCTCGAGGTGATCGAGGGCCGGCGCCATGGCGAAGCGGCGCCCGATGCGATCGTCGCCGTCGTCGACGCGACCAACCTGCGCATGAACCTGCGCCTCGTGCTCGAGCTGAAGCAGCTCGGCCGGCCGCTCATGGTGGCGCTCAACATGGCCGACGTGGCACGCGCCGAAGGTCTTGCGATCGACGTGCCGAAGCTCTCCACCGAGCTCGGCTGCCCAGTGGTCGAGACGGTGGCCGTGCAGAGCGACGGGCACGCGGGCCTGCTCGCGCTGCTCGAAGACCGCCTCGGCGCGCTCGGCACGCCGCCCGGCGCGGGCCTGGGCACCAGCGATGCCGTGCGTGCGGCCCACGACTCGCGCAGCTCGGCCGACCTGCAGAAGGAAGTGCGCCGCATCCTCGCCATCGCCGCGCCCGGGGCGGCGAAGATCAAGCGCTTCCAGCATCGCATCGACGCGGTCGTGATGCACCCGGTATGGGGCCTGGTGCTGCTCTCTGCCGTGCTGTTCCTGATGTTCCAGGCCGTGTTCTCGTGGGCCAACGTGCCGATGGACGCGATCAAGGCCGTCATGGCCGCCGTCGGCCGGTGGACCACCACGCACATGGCCGACGGCCCGCTGCGCAGCCTGCTGGTCGACGGCGTGATCGCCGGCGCGGGCAGCGTGCTCGTGTTCCTGCCGCAGATCCTGATCCTGTTCCTGTTCATCCTGCTGCTCGAAGACTCGGGCTACCTGCCGCGCGCCGCCTTCCTGCTCGACAACCTGATGGGCAAGGTCGGCCTCTCGGGCCGCGCCTTCATCCCGCTGCTCTCGAGCTTTGCCTGCGCCATCCCCGGCATCATGGCCACGCGCACCATCGCCAACTGGAAAGACCGGCTCGCGACCATCATGGTGGCGCCGCTCATGACCTGCTCGGCGCGGCTGCCGGTCTACGCGCTCCTCATCGGCGCCTTCGTGCCCGCGCGCCACATCGGCCCGTTCAACCTGCGCGGGCTCACGCTGTTCGTGCTCTACGTTGTCGGCGTGGTCCCGGCGATGGGCGTGGCCTGGGTCTTCAAGCGGGTGTGGATCAAACGCCGCTACCAGCCGCTGATGCTCGAGCTGCCGCCGTACCGCATGCCAGGGCTGCGCAACCTCGGGCTCGGCCTGTGGGAGCGGGCGGCGATCTTCGTGAAGCGCGTCGGCGGGATCATCTTCGCGTTGATGGTGGTGCTCTGGTTTCTCTCGAGCTTTCCCGCCCCGCCGCCGGGGGCCACCGGCCCGGCGATCCAATACAGCGTTGCCGGCATGCTCGGCCAGGGGCTGCAGCATGTGTTCGCGCCGATCGGCTTCAACTGGCAGATCTCGATCGCGCTGGTGCCGGGCTTGGCGGCGCGCGAGGTAGCGGTGGGCGCGCTCGGCACCGTGTATTCGATGTCGGCCGCGGGCGACTCGGTGGCCGACGCGCTCTCGCCCGTGATCGCGCAGGGCTGGTCGCTCGCCACCGCCTACTCGCTGCTGGCCTGGTACGTGTTCGCGCCGCAATGCATCTCGACGCTCGTGGTCGTGCGGCGCGAAACCAATTCGTGGCGCTATCCGATCTACATGGCCGTGTACCTGTTCGTGCTGGCCTACATCGCCTCGTTCGTCACCTACCGCGTGACGCTGTGGCTGGGAGGAGGCTGACCGTGCTGATCTTTCAAGACATCGTCGTGGCGCTCATCGTCGCTGCTTGCGTGGCCTATGCGGGCTGGACCTTGATGCCCGCCTTCCTGCGGCAGCGTGCCGCGTCGGCCTTGCTCACGTGGCCCTGGCCGGAGACCATCGCCGCGAGATTGCGAAGGCATGCCGTTGCCGCTTCGGGCTGCGCTTGCGACGGCTGCGATCAGGGCAGCAAGAAAACCGCTGCACCTTCGGCGGTGCAGTCGATCCGCTTTCATCCGCGCCCGCCGCGCTGAACCCGCGCGGGCGGCCCGACGGTCAGTGGTCGAGCAGCCCCATCGACTTGTCGCCCAGACCCATCGGCAAGGGGAAGTGGACGGTCTCGACGGCACCCGGCACGCTGCGCACGGAGATCGCACCGAGGCTTCTCAGGCGCTGTACCACGGCCTGCACCAGCACCTCGGGCGCCGACGCGCCCGCCGTCAGACCGACCCTGCTCTTGCCCTCGAACCAGGCGGCCCGGAGATCGGCGGCCGAGTCGACCATGTAGGCATCGGCGCCCAGCCGCTCGGCGAGCTCGCGCAGCCGGTTGCTGTTCGAGCTGCTCGGACTGCCAACGACCACGAGCACGTCGACCGCAGGCGCCAGCAACTTGACCGCGTCTTGCCGGTTCTGGGTGGCATAGCAGATGTCTTGCTGCTTGGGCTCGCGCACGTGGGGAAAGCGCGCCTTCACCGCAGCCAGGATCTCGGCCGCGTCGTCGACGGAAAGCGTGGTCTGCGTGACGACGGCGAGCGGCTGACCGGAAGGCACGTCGACCGTCGCGACATCGGCCACGTCTTCGACCAGGTGGATGCCGCGCTCGAGCTGGCCCATCGTGCCTTCGACTTCGGGATGGCCCTTGTGGCCGATCATGATGAACTCGAAGCCTTGCTTGGCCAGCTTGGCGACTTCGACGTGCACCTTGGTCACCAGCGGGCAGGTCGCGTCGAAGACCGAGAAGCCGCGCTGTGCGGCCTCCTGGCGCACCGCCTGCGAGACGCCGTGCGCGCTGAACACGAGCGTGGCGCCGGGCGGCACGTGGGCGAGGTCTTCGATGAAGATCGCGCCCTTCTTCTTCAGGTCGTCGACGACGTGCGTGTTGTGCACGATCTCGTGGCGCACGTAGATCGGCGCACCGAACTTCTGCAGCGCCCGCTCGACGATCTCGATCGCGCGATCGACGCCGGCGCAAAACCCGCGCGGCTCGGCGAGTACGACTTCTTCGAGGTTCATGGCAGTCTCAATCCAGAACGCCGATCAACTTCACGTCGAAGCGGACCGGCCTGCCGGCAAGCGGATGGTTGAAGTCGAACACGATGCTTTGCTCTTCGACGGCCTGCACGATGCCGGCAAAGCTTGCTTGCCCGTCGGGCGTGGGGAAGCGCACCACGTCGCCCACCTGATAGTCGTCGTCGCGGTCGCCGGCAGCATCGAGCGCGGCGCGCTGCACGCGCTGCACGAGGTCGGGGTGGCGCTCGCCGAAGGCCTCTCCCGCCGGCAGCGCGAACGACTCCTCGCTGCCTTCGGCCAAGCCGATCAACCGCGCCTCCACCGCCGGCGCAAGTTCGCCGGTGCCGAGCGAGAGCGTGGCCGGTTGCGCGCCGAAGGTGTCGACGAAGGCCGGGCCCTGATCGGCGCCGAGGCGATAGTGAAGGGTCAGGAACGACCCGGCGTGAACGCGATTCAAGGGCGGCGCTTTCAAGAGCTAGACTGGCGCGCATTTTACGAGCGGCAGCTTCATCGCCGTCATGGCCGGACCTTCGATGCTCAAGGACATCCCTGCTTCGGCCAGACCACGCGAGAAGCTGCTGGCGCTGGGGCCGGCCGCACTGGCCGACGCCGAGCTCATCGCGCTGCTGCTGCGCACTGGCGTGGTCGGCACCAACGTGCTGCAACTCGCCGAAAACCTGCTCGCCACCTTCGGCGGGCTGGCCGGCCTGCTGCACACCCCGCCTGAGGCGCTCGAGCGCGTCAAGGGCCTCGGCCCGGCCAAGCGGGCCGAGATGGCGGCGGTGCTCGAAATCGCGCGCCGCTCGGTGGCGGGCGAGCTCGCTGCACGGCCGGTGTTCGACGCGCCGGCCAAGGTCAAGGAATACCTCGCATTGCAGCTCGGCTCGCGCGAACACGAGGTCTTCGCTGTGCTGTTCCTCGACGCGCAGACGCGGCTGGTGCGCCTCGAGGAAATGTTTCGCGGCACGCTCACGCAGACGAGCGTGTACCCGCGCGAGGTCGTCAAGCGCGCGCTCGAGCTCGGCGCGGCCGCGGTGATCCTCGCCCACAACCATCCGTCGGGCGCGGCCGAGCCTTCACGCGCCGACGAATATCTGACGCAGACGCTGAAGAGCGCGCTGGCGCTGATCGACGTGCGCGTGCTCGATCACCTCGTGGTCGGCCACGGGCAGATCGTGTCGTTCGCCGAACGCGGCCTGCTCTGAGGCCGCGCGCCGCCGCATCGTGAGCCGCCAACGCACCAAGCCAGGCCATCTGCACGACCTCGGCGTCATACGCGCGGCGCTACTGGCTCGAAGGCAGGCCGAAGAAGCAGTGGCCGAAGAGCAGCGCCGACGGGCCGCCGCCGATCGTCAGGAGCGCGAGCTCTTCGCCGTGTCCGTCGGCAGCGTCGTGCCCCTGCGCAAGCTCGCCTTGCCCGCGCCCGTGCGGCCGCGTCCGCCCGCCGTCGCACGCCAGCGCGAGCGCGACGAGCAGGCCGCGCTGCGGGAATCCCTGTCCGACGACCTCGACGTCGAGACGCTGCTCGACACCGACGACACGCTGTCGTTTCGCCGCCGCGGCGTCGGCATCGACGTGGTTCGCAAACTGCGCCGCGGCGTGTGGGTGCTGCAAAGCGAGCTCGACCTGCACGGCCTGCGACGCGACGAAGCGCGCGAGCGCCTGGCCGAATTCCTGCGCGACGCAGCACGACGCGGCCTGCGCTGCGTGCGCGTGATCCACGGCAAGGGCAACGGCTCACCCGGCCGCGAGCCGGTGCTCAAGGCCAAGGTCAGGACGTGGCTGGTGCAAAAGAGCGAGGTGCTGGCCTTTACGCAGGCGCGCGCTTCGGAGGGCGGCCATGGCGCCGTGGTCGTGCTGCTCGCGCCCAGGGCGCGCCCGCGCATCGTCGCGAAGTAGGCGGAGCGCCGTTCGCTTCGAAGCGCCCTCCTCGCTTTGATGGTTGACACGCTTCGCAATGGCAGTGCAAGCTCGTCCGCTTAATCAGCAAGACGATCGATAGGTCTCGGCATGGACGAAAAGGAATTCCTGTTCAAGTTGGCCGCGCTCACTTTGCGCGCCAAGGTGGCCGAAATGACGAGCCACACGGTCGGCGAGCGCACCAAGGAGCTGCTCTTCTCGTATGAAGAGGCCATCGCCAAGGCCGACCTGGCTCAGTTGAAGGTCATGCTGGCCGCGATGAAGCTCACCCTGGTCGACGTTGAGGCCGACCTCGCCGGGCTCGACACACTCTCCCAAGAGGTCGGAACACTGGCCGGTGGCGGCGATACCTTCACGGCCCACTACCAGGAAGTCAAGGACTTGGTGGCGCGGGTCTCGGAGGCGCGGCGCAAGGCCACCACGCGAGCGCTGCCGCTCAAGTCCGGCATCCACGGCGTCGAGGTCGGCCTGGTCAAGCTCGCCGATGGCAAGACCGAGCTGCTCGACGCATGGGCCAAGATCGACGCGAAGGTGAGAGAACGGTCGGCTGCCGTCGACGACGAACGCGTTCGGCTCGACAAGATCAAGGTGAAGGCAGCGGCCGCGAAGACCGGGCACGACGGTGCCGGTCTCAAGAGCCTGCAGCAGGAAGCGGGCGGCATCGGAGCCTTGCTAGAAGCGGCGTTCACCTCGGCACTCGGCAGCGCGATGGCCGATTTCAACAAGCGGCTGGCGCACAACCCGACGCTCGCGCAGACAGCGGAGATGGTTCGGCAAAAGGCCGAGACCCAGAAGTTGATCGCGGCCATCGCCGAACGCACCAAGGCGAATGCCAAGTTGCGCGGCGAGATCGTGGCGCTGAAGGTCGACCCGGTCGATCTCGCCAAAGTGGCCCGCGAACTGGGCGGCATCGCGGACAATCTGTTGCCCAGGCTCGAAAAGGCCCTTGCGCTCGAGCCCACAGGCATGCTGAAGGCGATCGAAGGGGTGCTCAAGGAAGCGGGCCGGAACATGACCGCGAAAGACGCAGTCAGCAAGCTCAAGAAGGCCAAACTGCTCCCACCGTAGCGGGAGCGTTGCTCAGCCAGCGACGAGCTTTTCGGCAATGCCGTGCACGGCGCGCGCCGCCGGCGAGCCGGGCGCCGTTTCGAGCAGCAGCTGGCGCTTCTGCACCGCCTCGCGCACGAACGTGTCGCTGGGGATCTCGCCGAGCAGGTTCAGCCGCAGCGCGTCGGTACCGGGCTCGAGTTGCGGCATCACGAAGCGGTCGACCACCAGCTGGAGCTGGTTGCGGATGGTGCGGCCCTCGCCCTGCGCGCTGACCTGGTTGACGACGAGCTTGATCGCGCGCCGCCCTTGCTGCGTGGCCAGCACCTTGATCGTGGCGTAGGCATCGGTCATCGAGGTCGGCTCCGGCGTGGCGATGACGAGCACGTCGTCGGCCATCGAGACCGCGTGCAGCACCACGTCGGAGATGCCGGCGCCGGTGTCGAGCAGGATCCGGTCGAACTTGGGGCCGAGCTTGATGATGATGTCGAGCAGCTGCTCGCGCACCTGCGGCGTGAGCCGTGAGTACTCGACGAGGCCGGAGCCGGCGAGCAGCACGCTGAAGCCGCCGGGCGCCGGCAGGATCGCGTTCTCGAGCGTGGACCGGCCTGTGAAGACGTCGTGCAGCGTCACCTTCGGCGTGAGGTTGAGCACCACGTCGAGGTTGGCGAGACCGAGGTCGGCGTCGAGCACGAGCACGTTCTCTCCACGACGTGACAACGCGGCCGCCAGGTTGGCGGACAGGAAGGTCTTGCCGACCCCGCCCTTGCCGCTGGTGACCGCGAGAATGCTCATGGCATCCCCGCGCTTGCGGCTGTCGCTGCGGCGCTGGCTCCCGCGGGAGCGCGGCGTGTCTTGGGGCAGCCCGGTGTCGTGCTCAATCGATGTAATCCTGAAACTGGGACGTGCCGAACAGCAGGCCCTTCTCTTCGGCCGTCACGATCGAGACCGTGGGCAGCTCGAGGCAGGCGCGGTTGCGGCCTTGCGACTTGGCGAGGTAGAGCTGCTGGTCGGCACGCTCGACCCAGAGCAGGGCCGACGAGCGCACCCATTGCGGCGCGAAGGCACCGCCGATCGAAACCGTGACGCTCACGACTTCGCCGCCCGGCAGCGTGACCCGTGCCGCGCCGACCTGCGCGCGTATGCGCTCGGCGACCGCCTGTGCGAACGACGGCGCGCAGTTGGGCAGGATCATCGCGAACTCCTCGCCGCCGAAGCGCGCGACGGTGTCCATCGGGCGGATGCATTGGAAGAGCGCATGCGCCACCGCCTTGAGCACGAGGTCACCGGAGTTGTGGCCGTGCTCGTCGTTGACGCGCTTGAAATGGTCGATGTCGATCATCAGCACCAGCGCCGGCTCGCCGGCTCGCGCGACGCGATCGACCTCGCTCGCCAGGGTGAGCTCGAAGTGGCGGCGGTTGGCGAGCGCCGTGAGCGGATCACGGCTCGACAGATCGCACAGGCCGTCGATCAGTGCCTGCAGCCACACCACGTCGTTTGCGCCTTTGCGCTCGGGCAGCACACGACCCGACTGCTGCAGCAACTGCAAGGCACCGTGCAGGCTGAGAGCGGGCGGCGAATTGGACGAGGGGTCGGGCGTGATCGGCACGAAGCGAGGCGTTTGTTTATTTCAGTCTAGCAGCGGGGTCGGGCCGTCAAACGGCCGATGTCGCCTCAGGTAGCGGCCCTGTTCACGCTAGCCTCGCCTGCGACGCGCAGCACGGGAAGGAACAGCTGCTGCAGGTCGTTGAGGAAGTCGAAGCCGCGGGGGGTAGGGCGCACGTGATGGAGATCGCGTTCGATCAAGCCCAGCCGCTCGGCCTCGGCCAACGGGCGCTCGATCGCCGTCAGCGCCAGGCCGGTACGCTCGCTGAAGCGGGCCAGCGCGAAGCCCTGTTTCAGGCGCAGTGCACCGAGCATGAATTCGCACGGCAGATCGCTGCGAGCCACCTCAGTCTCGGATGCGACGG
>Ga0123339_10001440_pt1 | contig 16478 bp, 15 predicted proteins | sample lystaG_FD_89956 | JGI IMG/M metagenome (GOLD analysis project Ga0123339, IMG submission 89956) | Glacier valley bacterial and archeal communities from Borup Fiord, Nunavut, Canada, to study Microbial Dark Matter (Phase II) -... | ecosystem: Environmental > Aquatic > Freshwater > Ice > Glacier ... | reverse complement strand
TGGTGGAGGCAAAGAGATTCGAACTCTTGACCCCCCGCTTGCAAAGCGGGTGCTCTCCCGCTGAGCTATGCCCCCACGGAATGCCCTAAACCGGGCGACAAGGATGATAGCACGCGAGGTAAGGGATGTAAAGCTAAAACTCGAGCACGTTCCTCGAGCCGTTGCCTTTTGACGAGGGCGCTCGAGCCAAATTCCCTCGAGCCGATTCCCTCCCAACCGATTCATAGGGGCGGCGTAAAGCGCCCATCCATACTGGTCCAGCCGCCATCCACAAACAAAATTGTGCCGGTCACGTAAGACGAAGCGTCGGAGGCGAGGTAAACCACCGCTCCAGCCAGCTCGAAGGGCTTGCCCCAGCGTCCGAATACGGTTTTTTGGGCGTAAGCATCGTACCACTCGGCGTTTTTACGAATAGGTTCGGTCAGCGGCGTGTCAATCACCCCCGGCCCGATTGCGTTGGCCCGCACCCCTTTCGCGCCCAGCTCACTCGCCAGACCGCGCAACAGTTGCAGGGTTCCGGCTTTGGTGGCGGCGTATACGCTCTGGCCTGGTTCAACAACCAGCGAGCGCACCGAGGAAAAGGCAATCAAGCTGCCCCTTCCCTGGTCCGCCATGACCCGGCCCGCACTTTGTAGCAGGTTGAAGGTACCGCCCATATTCACGCGCAGCACGCGCTCGAACTCCTCGAGCGTGTACTCGAGCAGGGGTTTTCGGATGTTGATGCTAGGACTCGAGATGCCGATATCGAGGTGTCCGTGCTTTTTGACGATATCGGCCACCACACTCTGTACGCTCGAGGGGTCGGTCAAATCCAGATGCACGCTTTCGGTACTATACCCTCTCGAGGTGATGGTTTGCACCGTGCGCTCGGCGTGTTCAAAGTTGAGGTCGGCCACCACCACATGCGCCCCGTTTGCAGCCAGCGCCTCGGCTCCGGCTTCACCGATACCACTGCCGCCACCGACTAGCAGGGCAATTTTTCCATCCAGTCGGAACATGGTTTCATAGTTGATGGGAGGGTTGATGGGGGGGTTCATGGGTTCTCCTTGTAGAGGTTGAGCTGTGAGGGTTGAGATAGGGTAATCGAGGGAAATTACTAAAACCAAGCGACCAAATCGTTTCCATCAGTCTTCGCGCTCGAGAAACAGAACTGCCGCCGCAGCGTAGGCTCGAGCCGAATCCACCATCGCCGTCACGCTGACCCATTCGTTGACCTGATGCGGAATGTCGCGCTGGCCGGGGCCACAGGTCACGATGGGCAGGCCCGCCCAGGCGTGCAAAAAGGTGCCGTCGGTTGCACCGGGAACGCCGCCGTAACGCACGGGTTGCCCGGTGAGTTCCATCGCCAGGGCCAGGGCCTGCACCACCTCCGCGTCTTTCGGGGTCTCGGTAGAGGGGCGGTCCTCGAAGACCTCGAGTTGTCCAGTCACACCGGGGCTACTCTCGAGAGCCACGCCCAGCACCCGCTCGAGGCCGCGCAGAACCTCGGCGTGCTCGAGGCCAGGAACGGTCCGCACGTCTATACCGACCTTACAGAGCGCGGGAATGACGTTGTTCTGACCCTCGCCTGCGCTGGCCTCGAGCACGGTGGGCGTGATGTAAACGTCGCCCAGCAGGTCGTGCTTGTAGTCTGAGAACTCACGCTCGAGCAGGTTGAGAGCGCTCACAAACTGCGCCGCTGCCGGAATCGGGTTGGCCCCGGCGTAGGGCATCGCCCCGTGCGCCATGCGGCCCTTAAAGTGCGCCCAGACGCGCACTGCGCCCTTTTGACACAGGCACAGCTCGTTTTCTTCGGGTTCGCAGATGATGGCTCCGGCAAAGCCGCTGGCATGTCCAGCACGCACAAACGCCTTGACACCCAGCATCATGCCTTCCTCGTCGCACAGGATGGCAAGGCGCAATCTGCGTTTTGAGTGACCCAGAGTCTGTTTCACCGCAATGGCCGCTGCAATGGCCGCCGCGAGACCCGCTTTCATATCGGCGCTACCTCGTCCGTGCAGCACACCGTTTTCAATGCGACCCTCAAACGGCGGCACGGTCCAACTCGAGGGGTCGCCCGCCGCCACCACATCGGTGTGGCCCTCGAGAATGAGGCCGCCGTCGCCGTCGCCAAAGTCAGCCATCAGGTTGGGACGGCCTGGGGCCACCTCCTGCCGAAAGGTTACAAAGCCGTGCTGCTCGAGAAAGCGCTCGAGAAACTCCACGGCGGGCAGTTCGCCAGGAACTGGAACCTGAGTGTCTATACGAACCAGGCTCGAGGCAAGTTGGGCTAGTGTGGTCTCGTCCACCGCGTCGGCAGCGGCTCGAGCACGGGCCAGGAGTTCGGGGGTGGGTGGGTTCATGGGGACCTCGAGTTTGAGAGGGTTGGAGGCGGACAGGCCCGGAAGGCGAGCAGGCCCGGTAGGTGCCGTTCTGCTCAAGACGCGGATAGGCCCGTTAGGTGCCGCTCTATCCAAGACGTGCCGCTTTGTCCAAGACGGTAGGACGGTGAAAAGAGCGCCTCCGGCGGGTTATTAGTTCTTGGTTCTTGGTCGGTTTGATTTAGGGCGCAAGGGGGCAAACCAACCAATAACCAAATACTAACGACCCGCGAGCAGGCCCCACGCGGTGCCGCTCTGCTCAAGACGCGGCCTAGCCCGGAAGGTGCTGTTCAGGCCAAGATAGCCGGAGGCACAAAACCTAGTTACTTGCACGAATCACCATATCCCGATACGCTGGATGACCCGGAATAGACTCTGCCGCCAGAACCGCGTGCAAGATGGCTCGAGACAGGGTATCCGCCGCCAGCGCTCCGAGAAAGCTGAGCTGAGCCGGACTTTCGAGCGCCACCTCACCTGTGGAAAGCGCGAACACCACATCGCCGTCGAACAGGGTGTGGACGGGCCGGATGGCTCGAGCGAGGCCGTCGTGCGCCATCTGCGCGACCTTGCTGGCCTGCGCCTTGCTGAGCCGCGCATTGGTGGCGACCACGCCCAGGGTGGTATTTTGCCCCGCTCGAGGGTCTTTCGCAGGGGGTAAGCGAGTGAGGTCGAGTGGCTCGAGCGGCCCAAATTCACCGTCCAAACCCAGAAATTCGGCGTAGAGGCGGCCCGTGCGCGGGTCGAAGACCTGTCCACCCGAGTTGAGCGCCACCAGCGCCCCAACGGTCAGACCGCCCTCGAGCACGGTGCTGGCCGTGCCCATACCACCCTTGAGCACCCCCGCCACCGCGCCGGTCCCCGCGCCCACGTTACCCCCCTCGAGCGGGCCAGATTTCGCATTTTTCGCCGCCTCGAGACCGTAATTCGCGTCGGGTCGCCCGGTCCAGTCGCCGCCGCGCCCCAAATCGAATAAAACGGCGGCAGGGACGATGGGAACCACTCGGCCCTCACCCAGGTCAAAGCCGACGCCGCGCTTCTCAAGAAAGCGCATCACGCCCGTGGCCGCCTCGAGTCCGTAGGCGCTGCCCCCGCTCAGCACCAGAGCGTGTATGTGCTCGATGAGGTTTTCCGGCCTCAGCAGCTCGGTTTCTCGAGTGCCAGGAGACGCACCGCGCACGTCCACCCCCGCCACGGTGTCGCTATCGAACAGCAAAATGGTGGTTCCAGTGGCCTGCTCGAGATTTGTAAAGTGGCCCACCCGAACGCCAAACACGTCGGTGATGGCGTTGAGCGGGCCGGGTCGCAACGAAAGCTGAGGCTGGCTCGAGGAGGAATCGCTTTCAAATTGGGTCATGGGGGTTCCTTCGGATTGAGTGAAGTGATTGCGCTCGAGGTGGGAAAAGAACGCCTGCGGCGGGTCATTGGTTCTTAGTTCTTGGTCAGTTTGTGGTTAAATTTCGAGAGCAAACCAACCAATAACCAAATACTAACGACTCGCCGGAGGCGCAATGTTTATCGTTCACCGCTTCCCCAACCTATCCCTCAACCCATCACCCAGCAAATTGAAGCCCAGCACGCTCAGCACGATAGCGAAGCCGGGAAACAGCGTCGGGTACGGTGAAAGGGTCAGGAAGCTCTGGGCCTCGCGCAGCATGTTGCCCCAACTGGCCTGCGGAGGCTGGATGCCCAGACCCAGATAGGAGAGCGCTCCTTCAATCAAAATGGCCGCGCCCAGCGTGAAACTCGATTGCACCAGCAGCGGTCCGGCGATGTTGGGCAGCACATGTCTGGACAGAATACGAGTATTCTGTGCACCCAGCGCGCGCGCCGCCTCGAGATAAACCTCGGATTTGACCGCCAGGGTTCCGGCCCTCGAGAGCCGTGCAAACACCGGAACCGCGCTGATGCCCACCGCCAGCATCGCCGGGAGCAGGCCCGCGCCCCAGGCCGTGACCAGCAGCAGCACAAGCAGTAAGGTCGGAAAGGAGTACAGCGCGTCGAGCAGCAAGGTAAGGATTCTATCGAGCCAGCCGCCGAAGTAGCCCGCCGCCATGCCCAGCGGTACGCCCAGAACCAGCCCCAGGGACACCGCAATCAGGCCCACCTCTAAGGCACTTCTCGAGCCGACCAGCACTCGAGCCAGCAGGTCGCGCCCATACGAGTCGGTGCCCAGAAAGTGCGCGCTCGAGGGGGGTTTCAAGCGCTCGAGCAGACTTTGCGCGTCGGGGTTGGCCGGCAGCCAAACGAAACTCAGCAAAGCACACAGCCCGACCAGCCCAACCAGAGCCAGACCTAGCCATAGCGAAACGTTGACAGGCGTGCGCGGAACTCGAGCTACGGGGCGGGAGGCGTCAGGCATAGTGAATCCTCGGGTCAATCAGGCCATAAAGCAGGTCAATGAGCAGGTTCACCGCCACGATGAGCGCGGCTAAGAGCAGCACCACGCCCTGCACCAGCGGAAAATCTCGAGCTTCGATGGCTTTGAGCACCAATGTGCACAGCCCAGGCAGCGCGAACACGTTCTCGACAATCACCGCGCCAGTCAGCAGTTCGGCGAACTCGAGGCCCAGAATCGTCACCATCGGGATGAGCGCGTTTCTCAAGGTGTGCTTGAACAGCACCCGGCGGCGGCTGAGTCCCTTGGCGCGGGCGGTTCGCACGTAATCTTGACCCATCACCTCGAGCAAAGAGCCACGCACGGTGCGGGTGAGCAGACTCGTGCGGATGAGCACCAGGGTGAGCAGCGGCAAAATCAGGTCCTTGGGGCCGGAAAACCCGCTCGAGGGCAATACGTGCCAGTGAACCGCGAACAGCAAAATTAGCAGCAGGCCCAGCCAGAACGATGGAATCGCGGAAAGCACGGTCAGCACGATTCGCAGCACCAGGTCCAGAGCTTTGCCAGGACGCCCCACCGCCCAGATGCCCAGAAACAGCGAAATCGCGCTTGAGACGACCAGCGACAGGCCGACGAGTGAAAGGCTGAGAGGGACGCGCTCGAGCATCAGTTTCCCTACTGCTTCGCTGTACCGGATGCTCTGGCCCAGGTCGCCGCGAACCGCGTGGCTCAGCCAGGAAAAATAGCGCTCGAGCGGCGGCATATTGAGGCCAAGTTGCCCGCGCAGCTTCTCGAGGGCCTCACTGCTGGCCCCCATACCTAGCAGGTTGAGCGCCGGGTCGCCGGGAATGAGCGAAAGCGCGAAAAAGGTGAACAGACTGGCTAGAAACAGGGTGAGTAGCGCCCCTAAAAGGCGACTCCCCAAATAAACTGGGTTCACGCGGCGGCCTCGAGCGTGGGGGCCAAAAAGTCGCGCGCGGTCATGCTTTCAAGTATCCTTCACTCGAGCGGTGTGGTGCAATCAAGTCACCGCGACAGAAACCCCTCGAGCACCTCTAAAAACGCCTGCGGCTGCTCCTGGTGCGGCAGATGTCCCGCGTCAGTAATTCGCTCGAGCCGAGCCCCCGAAACGCGGTTCACGACCTCGAGCGCAGCACCAATCGGCCAGATTTGGTCCTGCTCGCCCCAGAAGAGCAAAACGGGCAGATTCTCGAGCGTGGACGGCTCGAGCGGAGAAGCCAACTCGAGCGAACGCAGGGCCGCAAAAAAAGCCGACCTCTGGGTATCGGACCAGACCCGTGCCCAGACCCGCCCGCGCAGGAATTCGCGGTCCCCCTGTGGTAAATTCTCGAGACTCGCGTAATACGGCTCGAGTGTCGCGTAAGCCGCGCCTTGTCCGGCTTCTCTCAAGGCTGTGTAGTATGCCTCACCCACTCCTGGCTCGAGCAGCGGCCCCACCTGTGGCGCGTGCTCGAGTCCAAAACCCGGCGGTACACCCCCTACTAGGGTCAGGCTCGAGATTTTATCGGGAAGCTGTGCCGCCACGCCGCCCGCAATCGCCGCGCCCAGCGAAGACCCGACCAGATGGACTTTCTCGAGGCCGAGCGAGGTAATGAAGTGTGAGACGGCCTCAACCAGCTCGAGAAAAGCCCCGCTCGAGCGCGGCTTTGAACGCCCAAACCCCGGTAAGTCGAGCGCCAGCACGCGGTGATTCTGGGACAGAATAGGCAGAACGTGCCGCCAGGTGTCGGCCTCGTCCCCGTTGCCGTGCAGCAGGAGAACGCTCGAGCCAGCAGAAGAACCGGAATCAAAGTAAAACAACCCTTCCGACTCGAGAAAGTGGGAGAAACGCTCGAGCGAGGGGTGGGGTTTGAAGCCGTCTCCGTCTCCGTGGGTGGTTTGGGGGTTGGGGTGGGTCATAGTTTTACTTTTTTGTGGTGGGAGCGCTCGAGGTCAATGGGATAGGGCAACCACAAGGGATTGCCCCTACATAACCGCCCATCCCTGTCACCTGTCAGCTATCCCCTGTAACCTGCACCCTACTTACTCAAATAAGCTTTCGTTGCGTTCAGGCTCGAGACCGCCGGGGCCACCTGCCAGCCGCCCACATTTTTACGCAGCGCCACCAGGGTGGGCAATTCGACCACCCAGACGTTCACCGCGTCGTCGGACAGAATTTTTTGTAGCTCTTTTAAAGCTGCGCTCGAGTCTTTGGGATTGCCCGACTGGTAGCGTTTGAAGGTAGCCTGAAACTTGGGGCTGTCGTAGCGGAAATAGTATTTGGGGTCGTTGTAGATGCCGATGTCGTTGGCCTCGATATGCCCGATGATGGTGGCCTGATAGTCGGCCTGCTCGAAAATCTGAGCGAGCCAAGTAGGCCCGTCAACAGGTTTGAGGTCCACCTGAACGCCAATCTTGGCCCACTGTGCGGCGATAGCCGTGCCGATTCGCACCTCGTTTTGATACGGCGCGGGTAAATTCAGGGTGAACTTGAGCGGGTTTTTGGCGTTGTACCCGGCCTGCTCGAGCAGGGCTTTGGCTTTTTCGGGGCTGTAGGCATAGGTTTTGGATAAATCCACGTAGCCCGTCTCGGCGGTGGTGCGGTGGCTGCCGATAACCTTGCCTTGACCGAAGAGCAGTCCCTCCAAGATTTCGGGTTTATTGGTGGCGTACTCGAGCGCTTTCCTCACCCGAGCATCGTTGAACGGGGGCTTAGAGTTATTCAGGCCCAGCGTAATTTTGGTGGTCGAGCCGCCCGTCACCAACTGAAGATTGGGGTCCGAGCGCACCTGCTCCACGTTTTCTGGCCCCAGGCCGTAACCCACGATGTCCACATCGCCCGCCTTGAGCGCGGCAAACTGGGCGTTCAGGTCGGGAATAATCTTGAAGCTCACCTTGTCCAGATACGGCAGAGTCTTGTTCCAGTAGCCGCTCCAGCGCTCGAGGTCCACGCTCGAGCCACGGTTCCAGACGCTGAACTTGAAGGGTCCGGTGCCAATGGGCTTGGTTTTCTGCTCCTCCACCCGGCCTTTTGGCCCAATCACCGAATCGGCTCTGGCCAGATTAAACAGCAACTCGTTGTCCGGGACTTTGAGTGAAATGACCACCGTTTGCGCGTCTGGCGCGGTCACTTTGGAAATCTGGGCGTAATACTCGGGATGGGTGTGTCCGCTCTTGGGGTCCCGCGCCCGCTCGAGCGCCGCAAGAACGTCGTCGGTTCCGAAGCTCGAGCCGTCGTGAAATTTGACGTTTTGGCGCAGCTTGAAAGTGTAGGTCAGGCCGTCGGGTGCGACCTTATAAGACGAGGCCAGCACCGGAACGATGCGGCCCTTGTCGCTCACGGTGAGCAGGCCCTCGAGCACGTTCAGGTTGGTGATGCGCGAAATGTCGGCGCTGGGCGAGGCGGTGGGGTCGAGCAGCGGCGGCTCGGAGGCGATGACCACCCGCAGGGTTCCGCCCCGCGTTTGGGCCTGAGCGGTGAGCGCAGCGGTACCAGAAATCAGGGCCAGGGCGATGAACAACTGCTTTTTCATGAAACTCCTTGTGAACTGTGGACTTGGGGTTTTGCTCGAGTAGGGCACCAAACACAACGCTTTGAGCAGGTTGAAAGGGGCTATAGACCTCGAGTTTACAGGGTCGTTTGATGTGGGTGATGGATACTTCTAGACCCAGCGCAGGAGCCGTGCCAGACTGAAAAAATGGGATTCACTCGAGGATGATGGGGAAAGTTACGAAGGCAGGTTCCCAGTTTCCTCGAGCGTCCGCTGAGCTTCCAGAGCCGCGCCCAGCGCGGTGGCGTACCCCCTCGAGTCTGGAATAATGGGAGGCTGTGACACGCCGTAAAAGCCCCAAACCCGCCGTACAGCGGCCCGAATCGGCTCCAAGTCCATCAGGTGCCCAATGAACACGATTCGCTCGAGTCCCTGCGCCTGCGCGGCATTTAGCGCAATCACCGACATCACCTGCGCCACCAACGTGACCAGTCCGGCGGCCAGGTCCTCACGGCGCGGCAAAGTCTCGAGCGAAGCCAAGCGCCCCAAGTTCACCGCCGTGGCGTCGGCAGGCAGGTGCCCGATGCCGCCGCCCAGCACGTCCTGAAGCGTGCCGTCCACTCGAGCGGGGTCGCCCTGCGCCGCCAGCGCAGCCACCTCGAGCGGGTCCACTGTGCCCAGCAAAAACCGGGACAGACCCAGCAGTGTGCCGCCGCCCACCGCACTCCCAGTGACGTGGGTGAAGCTGCTGCCCCTCGCGGCGTACATGGCCGTTCCGGTGCCCGCGCTGACCACTAAAGCTTCCTCGAGCGCAGAAAGTGCCAGTCCACCGCGCCCCACCGCCGCCGCCTCACCCACCTTGACCAGCGGCACGCCGCGCCACTCGGCGGGCAATTCGCGGTGTTTGCCCCCGGTAGTGCCTATGGCGCTGAGGTCAGAGGAGTGGATTTCCCCGGTTCTCAGGGCCAGCTCGAGGCTTTCTAAGCTCGCGCCTGGACAGGAAAGCCGCCAGCCCCGCCCGAATTTTCCCTGCTCGAGGGTCGCGCCATCCAAATTGGTGATGCCGAAATCGAGTCCCACAATCATGGGCACCAGTTTAGCGGCTCGGCTCGAGGGTGTCTGAAATGAGCCGCAAACGTCGAACGCAAAACGTCTGGGACGCATCGGACGTTCGACGTTTGCATTTGTCAGGCAATTCTCCCAATGAATCCAAAACGGTCTTGCCCCGCGCTAGGTATACGCTCGAGCAGCGCGTTAAACTCTATCCATGCCCACCCTGCTCGTTCCCGATACCGTCCACTGGCTCCTGCCCAAACTTCCGCTCGAGGTCAAGTTTTTTAACACCAAAGAAGCACTCGACCCTGTGTTGCAAGGGGCCGAGGCGCTGCTGGTCTGGGGCATTCCGCGCCCGCTGCTCAAGTCCTTGCTCGAGACGATGCCAAACCTGCGCTGGGTGCAAACCTTGACCGCAGGCATAGACCATGTGCTCAGCTCGAGCCTCAAGTCTGAGGTTAAAGTGTGCAAGGGCGAGGGCCTGCACGACGCGCCCACCGCCGAACTCGCCGTGGCCCTGCTGCTCAGCGCGGCCCGCAAATTGTACCAGTTCCGGGACCGCCAAAAGGGGGCAAAGTGGGACAAATCTGCCTATGGTCAGGCGCTCGAGGGAAAGGGGTTTTACTCGCTCGAGGGGGCCAGAATTTTGATTGCAGGTATGGGCAGCATCGGGCTGGACATCGCACACAAACTTGCCGCCTTTGGAGCGAGGGTGCAAGGCGTGGCGCAGAGTGCCGGAACCCGTCAGGGCTTCGTCACCCACGCACACGCCGACCTCGAGCGCCTGCTACCCAACTTTGACGCGCTGGTGCTGGCGCTGCCCAACACCTCAAGCACCCGGCACTTTCTGTCTCGAGAGCGGCTTGCCCTGCTGGGTCCGCACGCTTGGGTGGTCAACATCGGGCGAGGCACGGCCATTGACCAGAACGCGTTGATTGAAGCGCTCGAGGGGGGGAAGCTAGGCGGCGTTGCACTCGATGTATTCGAGACCGAACCCCTTCCCACCGACTCTAAGCTGTGGGCGCTCGAGAACGCCATAATCACCCCGCATGTGGGCGGCGGTGGGCCGCGTTTTTACCTTAAAGCCAACGATTTGCTGCTTCGCAACGCGCAGCACTTTGCGGTGGGTGAGCCGCTCGAGTTCGTGGTAGACCGCGAAAAAGGGTATTAAGGCGGCGAGGTCGTAAGAGCAGGCAGAAGACCATAGCAGATACAGAAAATAAGCTAAGTGGCAAAGCGGTTTTAGGCCGTCAACCGCTTTGCCAACCCGCTCGAGTGCTCTAAGCTAAACCGTTGAAGTGAGTCTGGAGCGTGGCTCAAAAGGTCCACTGCTACACTGTTCCCAGTGCTCGAGCTTAATTATTCCATTTCACTATTGTGTTACCCAGCTTGCACAATGCTGACCCTCTCACGGTTAAGCTATTCGGGTAAGTTTTGGTCGGCTTTTAGCTAGGCACGTATTGGTCAGTCATTGCCCACGTCGCCCCATTCACAGTTAAGGAGGTTTTATGACCACACAACCTGCGCCGCTCAGCGCGCTCACCCTCACCACGCAGGCCAGGGGCCAGATTTTGCTGGGCGTCATCCTGGCACTGCTCTTGGGCGCACTGGACCAGACCATCGTCAGCACCGCCGGCCCCGCGATTCAGAGCGACCTCAACATCAGCAACTCGCTCTACACCTGGCTCACCATCGGTTATCTGGTCTCGAGCACGGTGGTGGTTCCTATTTATGGGCGATTGGGCGATTTGTACGGACGCAAGCTCATCATCTTGTTCGGAATGAGCCTGTTCATCGTGGCCTCGCTGCTGTGCGCCATTTCCTGGGACGCGCTTTCGCTCATCGGGTTCCGGGCACTTCAGGGGCTGGGCGGCGGCGCGCTGTTTACCACCGCCTTTGCCATTGTGGCCGACCTTTACCCGCCTGCCGAGCGTGGACGCATCAACGGGGCGCTGGGCGGGGTTTTCGGACTCTCGAGCGTGCTAGGACCTTTAGTAGGCGGCTTTATCACCGACAACTTTTCCTGGCACTGGATTTTTCTGGTCAATTTGCCGCTGGGTCTGGTCGCTATGGCCTTTATTTTCAGGATGCCCAACCTGCGGTCCGGTAAAGCCGGGGGCAAGATTGACTTTGCCGGGGCCTTCTGGCTGGTGGTGGCCGTGATTCCACTGCTGCTGGCCCTGAGTCTGGGCAAGAGCAACCCGCAACCCGGTGAAACCGCCTACGCCTGGACCTCGCCGCAGATTCTGGGCGGCTTCGCGCTGTTCGTGGTCGGTCTGGTGGCCTTTATTCTCACCGAACTGCGCTAGAGCGACCCCCTGGTGGACCTCAAATTCTTTCGCAACCGCACTTTCGCGCTGGGCAATCTGGCCATTTTCTTTCTGGGTGCGGGTTTTCTCTCAGCCATCATCTTCCTGCCGCTGTTCATGGTCAATGTGGTCGGTCTCTCGGCCACCCGCTCGGGCCTGACCACCACGCCCTTAACCTTCGGCCTCATCGCCAGCGCCATCACCTCCGGCATCCTGACCCAGCGCTTCGGGCGCTACAAACCGGTGATGCTCGGCTCTCTGGTCATTTTAATGGTGGGCTTTGCGGTGATGGGCTTCACCCTCACACCCCAGAGTACCCAGCTCGAGGTGACGCTCAAGATGATTCTGTTGGGTCTGGGTCTGGGCGCAGTGGTTTCCTTGTACTCGCTGGCGGTGCAAAACGCGCTGCCCCCGGAGAACACTGGAATTGCCACCTCGAGCACCAGTTTCTTTCAGCAGATGGGCGGCACGGTGGGCCTCGCCATTTTGGGCACGGTCTTCGCCTCCACCCTGGCGGATAGCAGCGTTTCTCGAGCCAAAGCCGCCGGACTGCCCCCAGCACAGAGCGCTGGTCCTCAGCAGAGCAGGAAAGGGGGCGCACCCAACCTCGAGCAAATCAAGAAGGGAATTTCGGTGGGTTTTACAGTTCAGCGCAGTCAATATGAAAAAGTATTTAAATTTGGCGACGTGGCCACGGCCCAGACCCTGCTGAAAAATCCACAAATTAGTTCACAGACCAGGGGTGCGCTCGAGGGTGTGGTCAACAACACCCTCCCTGTTTCAGCCCGTCCACAAACCCTGCAAGGCATTCTGACCGGAGTGAATCAGGGAGAGAAAGCAGCGCTCGAGACCGCTGAGAAGCGCGTCGGGGTATTCAAAGCAGCCTTCACCGACGGCATCACCCGCTTGTATCAAATTGGCATTTTGATTGTGCTGATCGGCTTTTTTATCACCGCATTGCTGCCCGAAGTTCCGCTGCGAAAATCCGTGGACGATGGCGGCGCTCCAGCCTTCGGGGGCTAGACCAAATTCGGCACTCGAGCGCAAAAAATCAATTCAGGGTGGGTTTCCCCGCCCTTTTTCTATGTGTACTTTTATTGCTCGAGCAGAACATCACACTCTGCTGTTTATGGTCTAAACGAAGTCTATTTCAAGAAAATCAACCGCAGCACCACCAGCGTGATAATGCCCGCGTAGATAATTTTGATGAAGGCACTGCCCTTCAAAATCGCCGCTCGAGCGCCTGCCCAGGCACCCAGCGCGTTGGCCACGCCCATCGGCAGGCCCAGCACAAACAGCATCTTTCCGGTAAAAACCAGGGTCACAAACGCACCCAGGTTTGTCATGAAGTTCATCACCTTGGCGTTTCCGGTGCCCATCAAAAAATCGAAGCGCAGAAAACCGACGAACAGAAACATCAAAAAGGTTCCAGTTCCAGGGCCAAAAAAGCCGTCATACACGCCAATAGCCAGCACGCCCAGCCCTCCAATCCACAGGGTGCGCGGGGTGAGGCCAGGATAGTGGTTCTCGAGACCCATGCGGCGGTTGGTCAGCACCAGCAACCCTACACCGACCACCAGCACTGCCACCAAGATGCGAAACAGGTCGGCGTTTTTGAAGCCCAGCACGAGACTTGCGCCCAGCACCGACCCCAGCAGCGCGATGGGTCCCAAACGGGTCACGAGCTTTGCGTCCACCTTGCCCTGTCGCCAGAAGGTGAGTGACGCGCTCGAGCTGCCGAAAATGGCCAGCAGTTTGTTGGTGGCCGACGCCTGCGCCGGAGAAAGGCCCATCAGCAGCAGCGCAGGCAGGGTGATGGTGCCGCCGCCGCCCGCAATGGCGTCAATGAATCCGGCCAGAAAAGCCAGCGGCAACCCGTACCACAGGTTATGAAGCAGCTCGAGGGAGTTCACCCTGAACTCGAGCGAGGGAGATTTTTGAAGAAATGTCTCGAGGGACCACAAAAACGCATGGCGGTGATTATAGACGGCTAGAGAGTTTGGATAGGAGGAATCAGGATGTGCTGAAATCTACCCGAGGTTTGATTGATGTCTTGAACGATAAGAGTACTTATCGTTCAAACCTCGAGAAATTTCTAAGTGAAATCTATGCACATTTTCATGAGGTCTACTCGAGCCACCATCACCCCTCGAGCTTGACCACTCGAGCCTGACCACTTGAGCAGGGACGCACTACTCGAGTGGGGGATGCCTCGCACCCTGGCTCCCTCCTAAGCTGAGGACATGGAAAACAATCTATTGGAAAACCTCTCGAGCGCGATGGTTGGGGCGCTCGAGCAGGCCGCGCAGTCGGTGGTGACGGTGTGGGGTGGACGCAGGCCCATTTCGGGCGTGGTGGTGGCCCCTGAGCGGGTACTCACGGTGGACCATGTGCTCGAGGGCGACGAGGCCCGCGTGGTTTCGGACTCGGGTGAAAAACACCCGGCCAGCGTGCTGGGGCGCGACCCCTCGAGCGACCTTGCCCTGCTAAAAGTGCCCAGACTCACCACGCCCGCGCTCGGCGCAACTCAGGACCCTCGTTTGGGCGAGTTCGTGCTGTGGGTGGCCCGCCCCGACGCGGTGATGGTCTCGCACGGGATTGTGAGCGCGGTGGGCGGTCCGGTAGCGATGGAGCGCACAGTGAGGCTCGAGCGCTATTTTCGCAGCGACGCGCCACCCTACCCTGGTTTCTCCGGCGGCGCATTCATCAACCTGAGCGGTCAGATGGTGGGCCTGGGCAACGCGGGTGTGCTGCGCGGTCAGGGCGTGGGCATTCCGGCAAGTCTGGCGCTCGAGACGGTGGCCTTGCTCGAGCAGGGGGAGCGCCGCCCCCGGCCCTTCATCGGCATCGGCAGCCAACCCGTTCGCCTGCCCGAAACAGGGGGTCCACGCCGGGGCCTACTGGTGGTCAGCGTGGACCCGGAGAGTCCCGCCGCAAGGGCCGGACTGTTCATCGGAGACGTGCTGCTGAGCTTTGATGGGGTCACGCTCGAAGATACCGACGATTTACAGGGTCAGCTTTCTGTTAAGCGCATCGGGCAGAGCTTCGCGGTGGAACTGCTGCGAGCGGGAACGCAGGTGACATTGACGCTCGAGGTGGGCGCTCGAGCGGAGAGGGCTTAGACTCGAGACATGGTGAACGCCAGCGTGACCCTCCCATGACCGACGTCTGGATTGTGGCCCGCTCCGCGACCCTGCGGCGCGGGCTGCGCTCCCTGCTCGAGGAAGGAGGGAGCACTCAAATTGTGGGTGAAAGCAGCGACCTCGAGTGGCCCCTTACGCCCGTTACGGCGGCGCTCGAGGTCATCGTTGTTGCCGGACCGCTCGAGCCGTCCTGGACCCGCCCGGACCTAGCTGTTGGCCTGCCGCCACGCCTGTACCTGCTCGAGCCAGGGGACACACTGCCCGCACTCGAGCCGGGAGTTGCCCTGCTGCACGCCGATGCCGACGCCCTCGAGCTGACCGCAGCGATGGGGGCAGTATTGCAAGGGCTGTGCGTGCTCTCCCCCGCTTTGCTGGAGCGTTTTTCGGGCGACTCCCTATCTGCACCTTCCCCGAATCGCTCGGCGCTTGAGTACGAGCTGACCCCGCGAGCGCGCGAGGTGCTCGAGCTGCTCTCGGCGGGGCTGCCCAACAAAAGTATCGCCAAGCGGCTGAGCATCAGTGAACACACGGTCAAGTTTCACCTGGGTCAGGTGTTTGCCAAGCTCGAGGTCTCGAGCCGTTCCGAAGCGGTGGGCTTAGCGGTGCGGAGTGGTTTGGTTTCGCTGTGAAGAGGTGTGGTTCGGTATTCTTTGACGCGACTGGCCTGGAACGCCCTCACCCTGCTGCTTTGCAGCGTCTCTCTCCCGATTTAGGAGAGGGAAAATCCTAAAAGCACGCTTGCATTTCATAGGCCATAGGATTACGATGCCCCTATAGACATAGCTTTGCAAAGCCCCTAGCTAAGCGAGGTATCCAGTCTTAGTGAGGTAAATATGGATGCAAACCTGCTCAAAGGCACGCTGGACCTGATTCTACTCTCCATCCTCGAGCGCGGAGAAAAGTACGGTGGACAGATTATCGGGGAAGTTCAGCTCGAGACTGACGGCTATTTCTCGTTCAAGGAGGGCACGCTCTACCCAGCGCTGCACCGCCTCGAGAAGCAAAAATTCGTGACCGCCGAGTTCCGGCAACTGCCGCGCGGTGGCTCTCCGGTGCGCTTTTACCAGCTCACCGAAGCGGGAGGAAAGGCGCTCGAGCAGAAACGATTTGAACTAACGCGGTTCAACGCAGCAGTTCGCACCCTGGTGGGAGGTGAGCTATGAACTCGCTCGAGAAGTATCTAAATGAAGCCACTCGAGGATTGTTCGGTAAGCGCAAAAAGGCTGTTCAGCTCGAGTTGCGCGGGGCTATCGAGGACAAGCAGCACCGCTACCGGGTGGCGGGGTTAGGTGAAGGTCAAGCCCTCGAGCGGGCGATTAAGGACCTGGGAAACGCTCGAGCGGTGCAGGGAGGATTCTTTCGGCTGCACTCCGCGCCGCTGCTGGGTCAACTTGGCGCACTGATTTTGGCCTCGAGCGCGGCAGTTCTGGCTTTGTGGCCCTCGAGCGCGGCTCAGGTGGTAGCACTCACTCCTTCAGCCACCAGAATTCTATGCGATTTTAGCGAAAAAGCTCTCTCGACTCTGGACATAAATCGTGCCCAAAGTATTCGGAGCGCCCTCAAAAGTTTCCCACTCGAGGTTCTCGAAGAGTCTTGTCGAATCAACCAAAGCAGTTCCGAGGGCGGGTACATTTTTCTGGACCGCGACAGCTTAGCGCTGGTGCTTGGTAAGGCGGGCGCAACGGTGAGTCAAACTGCTTTAGGCGGCCTTGATGTACAACTTAATGATGGAAGGTCCAGGTTTTTCACGGACAATCAAGAAAAAGGGCAGAGAATATCTGCATCGG
>Ga0123339_10001438_pt1 | contig 16485 bp, 12 predicted proteins | sample lystaG_FD_89956 | JGI IMG/M metagenome (GOLD analysis project Ga0123339, IMG submission 89956) | Glacier valley bacterial and archeal communities from Borup Fiord, Nunavut, Canada, to study Microbial Dark Matter (Phase II) -... | ecosystem: Environmental > Aquatic > Freshwater > Ice > Glacier ... | reverse complement strand
TCTTAATAGGGACAGGCAATGCAGCGCGCAAAAGCGAAGAATTCTGAGTGATGACAGAAAAAATGCCACAGAACAACGAAAAAGAGTTTGAATTTCAATAAAGAAATAAAGAAATAAAAAAATTAGGAAAAATTGCTTGAAAAAATAGACTGCTGCACCAATCCGGGGACACACGCCCAATTAAAATTACGACAATGGGTAATTGATTTCTCGAAATGCTTGAATCACACCAATTAATGGATAATAATATATTTAATGTATCGCACGATTAATGAAGTTGTTTTTAGGAGGCACATATGGCTGGCACAGAACAACCCCGGTTGAAGATCCTCTACCTTCTGCAATTACTTAAAGAAGAGACGGACGATGAGTATGGTGTGTCTATGACTCGTATTCTTAGCTTTCTGGAGATGAATGGTATATCCGCCGAGCGCAAAGCAATCTACCGTGACCTTGCAACGCTTCAGGAATTCGGATATGTGATTGAGAAGAACCGGGCGCGCCCTGTCGAATATTGCCTGATCAACCGTACATTTGATCTTGCAGAACTGAAGCTGCTTGTAGATGCCATACAGTCGGCCCATTTTATTCCGGAAGATATGACCGATACCCTGATCAAAAAGATCGAATCATTGACCAGCCATACCCGTGCCGTCGAGCTTCGCCGGCAGGTGCATTATTCAAGCTGCGTCAAGACAGAGAATAATCATGTCTACTATACGACAGCGACACTTCACGATGCGATCAACCACAACAGGCGTGTGGCCTTCACATATATTGAGCATACCGTCGACAAAGGCACCAAAGCCCGCCGCGAAGGCGAGTCATACGAGCTTAGTCCCTATGCCCTTGTTTGGAATGACGACAAATACTATGTAGTAGGCTATTACGAGCGTTACGCCAAAGTATGCAACTTCCGCGTCGACCGCATGAAGAGTGTGACCTGCACTAGAGTGACCAACATTCCCAAACCGGCCGACTTTTCCCTGGATACCTATATTAAGCACGAATTCAGCATGTACACCGGGGAGACCGTCTCCCTTGACATACGATTCGCAAACAGTCTGATGAATCCCGTAATGGACCGGTTCGGCACAGAGATATCCGTGCGCCGCGATGGGCCCGACCACATTATTGCGCATATACAGGCCGCCGTCAGTCCCGTATTTTACTCCTGGCTCTTCCAATTCGGAGCAAAGGCCCAGATCATGAAGCCCGCGCGCATTGCCGATGAGTATAAGAAGATGGTGATTGAAGTGTTGGCGGGGATGGGGTAGGAGGTTCAGTAATATTAGAGAGCTGAACAACTTTTTCGTTTTTAATAGAAGAGTGAGGAAATATTATGTCAGAATGCAATGCGGCAAATGGCGAATCAAAACAAATCTTCCGGGCTCACATAATTGCCGACACAGGTGCGTATCAATCAGTAAAGGATCATCTGATGAATGTTGCCGCACTGACGTCTAAAAATGCAAAGTCTTTTGGCCTTGAAAAAACTGGTTATTTACTGGGTCTTCTCCATGACTGCGGAAAATATACACGAGTATTTGACCGATATATAGAACGTGCCGTTTATGATCCCGAAAATGCAAAGCGTGGAAGTGTAAACCACACAACGGCAGGTGCTAAATTTGTTTTTGATAATTACCATGAACATCCCGAAAAACTGCGTCAATTTGTTGCCGAATTACTATCGGTCACAATATCTGCTCATCATGGTATATATGATTGTTTGTCTCTGGATGGGAAAAATGTATTTCGAGATAAAATGCAAACAACTAAAGAAATATTTTACGAAGAGGCTTGTTTGAATTTTCATGTTGAGATTCTTTCCATAAAAGATATAGACAAGTTATTTGGTGGAAGCGTTGCAGAGCTCAAAATACTATCAAGTAAGATTAACAAAAGCGAAAGAAATTTTTCCTTTGCACTTTTGGAAAGAATACTTCTATCGTGTCTGGTTGATGCGGACTGGACAGATACAACTTCATTTATGAAAGGCGAGGTATTAAAGGAAGTAAATAGAACTAACGAGGTTCCTTTGTTGTGGGACTCGCTATCTGATCATTTGGAAGTTAAGCTATCACTATTTACCGCAGACACGGAAATTGATAAATTGCGAAAAAAAATATCTGACGAATGTTTTGCATCGGCTAAAAAACCAAGCGGAACATATCGGCTTATTGTTCCAACAGGCGGCGGAAAAACCTTGTCAAGTTTACGCTTTGCATTACATCATGCAAAAGAGTATGGAAAGAGTCATGTGTTCTTTATTATTCCATTTCTTAGCATTCTTGAGCAAAATGCAGATGTAATCCGGAAATATGTGGGTAAAGAAAATGTTGTTCTTGAGCATCATTCTAATGTAATTCGAGAACCAGAAAAAGATCCTAATGAAGAGGAATTATACAAAAATGAGAGGTACAAATCCCTGACTCAGAATTGGGATTCGCCAATAGTTATAACGACAATGGTTCAGTTACTGAATACTCTATTTCTTGGAAAACTACAGTCTATTCGCCGTATGCATGCACTCGCAAATTCTGTGATTATTTTTGATGAAATTCAGTCCCTACCAGTTAAGATGATCAGTCTTTTCAACATAGCCGTGAATTTCTTGGTTGAGTCTTGTGGGGCTACCGTGATTTTATGTTCGGCAACCCAACCTAGTTTGGATAAAGTTTTACATCCTATCCGCGTAAACGAAATTAGCTTAACGGAGAATGTTGAAGAAAGTTTTCGGGCATTTAAGCGGACAACGCTTAGGGATATGACAAAGACAAAGCCGGGAGGATACAGTTTATCGGAGGTGTCAGAGTTTGCAAGTGAACTTATGGAAGGCAAAGAAAGTTTGCTTGTGATCTGCAACACAAAGTCCGAAGCAACCGGAATTTATCTGAACCTAAAGCAAATGAACCAAGTAATGCCTGAAAATCGGCAATACAAGCTTTTCCATCTAAGCACACTAATGTGTGCAGAACACCGAGCATTTATTTTGAAGCAAATAAAGGAATCTGTTGGGAGTGAGCGAGTTGTATGTGTGAGTACACAATTGATTGAAGCCGGTGTTGACATCTCTTTCGAATGTGTGGTGAGAGTTGTTGCAGGTCTTGATAGTATGATTCAAGCAGCCGGACGTTGTAATCGAAATGGCGAAGCAGTCTGCGGAGATGTCTATATCGTGAATGTACACGATGAAAAGTTGGGAAGTCTTGAGGAAATGAAAACTGCACAAATGGCATGTCAACGCCTTCTTAATGATTTTTCTGATAACCCGATAGACTTCGGCGAGGATCTTTTGTCGATGGAAGCCATGAAAATATTTTATGCATATTACTATGCGGAAATTATGGAGAAAATGAATTATAGTCTTCCCATAGAAAATACGAGCATTTTAGATCTCCTCTGGTCAAATCAGAACGGTAAAGAGGCATATGCAGGTAATACTGGAACGGAACTGACTGGTCAATTTTTCATACAGGCATTTGAAACGGCAGGCAAGAATTTCGAGGTAATACCGGATAATACTACAGACATTCTGGTTCCCTATAATGCTGCTGCAATAGATTTGATTGCAGCACTGAACGGTGAGATGACGCTCCCAGAAAGTATTAAGGCAGTTAAAAAGACACAACGACTTTCAGTAAGTTTATATGACAACGTAAAATCAGCGTTGTTAAGAGCGGACGCAATTTACACACTCAAGAACGGAGAAATATTGGCGCTAAAGGAGGAGTACTATGACAAAAATCTTGGTGTAATCATTGACCCAAACCCTATGGAAATAAAGAATGTGTGAAAGGAGGAAAGAAATGGACCATCCGAATATTGTTGAATTCAAAGTGTCAGCAAAATATGCGCTTTTTTCTGATCCGATTACTCGTGTCGGGGGGGAGAAATTTACCTATCAGATTCCAACCTACCAAGCACTAAAGGGAATTCTTGAAAGTGTTTACTGGAAACCCACCTTCATTTGGTATATTGATGCGGTTCGTGTCATGAAGCCAATACAGACACAATCTTCCGGAATTCGTCCAATAGATTATTCAGGAGGAAATACGCTTTCAATATATACGTATTTGAAGGATGTTGAGTATCAGGTGCGAGCGCACTTTGAATGGAATGAAAATAGACCGGAACTTGTCAAAGATAGAAATGAGAACAAACATCATAATGTTGCAAAAAGAATGATTGAGCGAGGAGGGCGCAGAGACATTTTCTTAGGTACTCGAGAATGTCAAGGATATGTGGAACCATCGGAATTCGGTGAAGATGTTGGCATATATGATTCCCTTGATGAATTGTCATTTGGATTAATGTTTCATGGATTTACTTATCCTGATGAAGCTGTTTTTGAAAATGAAAAAGAAAAGGTATATACGAGATTCTGGATTCCGAAAATGAAGAAGGGAGTTATTACGTTTCCTCGTCCTGAAGAGTGCGATCGTAAGCGTTATATCAAGGACATGAAAATGAAGATATTTGACAAGGATAACTTCAGTGGCCTTGAAGAATTCGAGAAGGAGGAAGCAGAAATTGAGTTGGATTGAGAAACTGTATGAAACATATGAAAACAACCTGACATTTGTTGGTAGAAGAGACGATGACCAAACAATGCTTCTTCCTGTTGCTCATTCTACACAAAATGCACAAATTGAAGTGGTACTTGATGGAGAGGGCAATTTTCGGCGTGCTATGCGAGTTGAAAAAATCGATGCAGAGACTCTGATTCCAGTTACTGAGGATTCTGCTGCGAGAGGAAATGGAATATTGCCACATCCATTGTGTGATAAATTAATCTACGTTGCAGGGGATTATCAGGAATTGAGCAAAAAGGAAAAAGGTTCTGAATACTATGCTGCGTACATGCGTGGTTTGAAAGCATGGAATGATTCAGAATATTCACATTTAAAAGTTAATGCCATTTATTTATATCTTTTGAAAAAATGTTTGCTGAGCGATTTAATTGATTCTAAAATTCTAGAATGTGATGACGTAGGTAATCTATCCGATTCTGCAAAAATTCAAAATATTCCGCAAACAGATTCTTTTATCCGTTTTAGGGTTGAGTCCCTGGTCAGTGGATCACTTTCTGCAACATGGTTAGATCCATCACTTTATGAGAGCTTTATTCGCTTTTATTCCAGCAATCAGGGAACAAATGATCTTTGTTATGTACTTGGAAAGTATTGCGCATGTTCAGACAAGCATCCATCGAAAATTCGACATACAGCTGATAAAGCAAAACTCATTTCCGGTAACGATACAAGCGGGTTTGCTTTTCGCGGACGCTTTTCGGATAAATCACAAGCTAATTCAATTAGCTACGAAGTATCGCAGAAAGCTCATTGTGCACTTCGATGGTTAATTCAAAAACAGGGTTTAAAACGCAATGGGTTATCCACAATAATCGCATGGGAAGTTCACCTGAAAAAAATACCATCAATTCAGTCGAACAGTGAAGACATATTTGAAGACGTATATGAAGAAGACCAAACAATGACAAAGCCAAGGACACAGAAGGAATTCACATTAAGATTGAATCAAGCCATTCTTGGGTATAAAGCAGATTTAGATACAAACGCTCAAATCATAGTATTAGCAGTTGATGCCGCAACAACAGGTCGTCTTGCAGTGACCTATTACAAAGAATTATCCGGATCGGATTTTCTTGAACGTATTAATAACTGGCATGAGTCCTGCACTTGGGAGTTTACCAAGAAAACAGAAAAAGGGAATGTTACATATGTGGGATCACCAGCACCACATAGAATAGCGTTGGCGGCATTTGGAACTGAACAAAGTGGGTGGTTGAAAGCAAACGATTCTCTGTTAAGAGTGCAAACGGAGCGGTTGCTACACAGTATAATTGATGGTCAATCGATTCCACAGGATATTATCCAAGCTGTAGTTCATCGGACTTCGATGCCTCAATCGTATGAATACAATAACTGGCGGGACATAGTGTCAATTGCGTGTGCTTTAGTCAAAAAACAAAGAAACGAAAAATATAAGGAGGATTGGAACATGTCTCTAAACAAAGACAGCACAGACAGAAGCTATTTGTATGGCCGACTAATAGCAGTTGCAGAAAGAGTGGAGTTCTTGACTTTTGAGCAAAACGAAAAACGAGAGACAAATGCGAAAAGATTGTTTTCATCTTTCGTTCAAAGACCCTACCGCACATGGGGAATTATTGAAGAACGTTTAATTCCATACCTAAGTAAGTTGAGTTCCGGGCAACAATACTATTATCAGAAAATTATGAACGAAATTTGCGATAGTTTTGATGAAAACTCATTTGCAGACGATCGGAAATTGGAAAACATTTACATTTTAGGATATCGGCACCAGTCTTCCGCAATGATTCAAAATGGAACAAAGGAGAATTCAAATGAACACATTGATGAATAAAATCGATTTCGTTGCAATCATTTCAGTAGCAAATGCAAATCCTAATGGTGATCCGCTAAACGGCAACAGACCCAGAGAGAACTATGATGGAATGGGAGAAATTTCGGATGTCTGCATCAAAAGAAAAATGAGAAACCGTTTGCAGGATCAGGATCAAACTATATTTGTTCAATCTGATGATCGGGCTGACGATGATTGTAAGAGTTTAAGTGATCGTGCAAAAAAAATCATGACTTCAAAGATTTCCAAAGATGACTATGCTAAAAAAGCATGCGAAACTTGGATTGACGTTCGGACTTTCGGTCAAGTATTTGCGTTCAAAGGTGAAAAAGATGATAAAGATGGTGTTTCTGTTGGTGTCAGAGGTCCTGTTTCCATTCACCAGGCAATCAGCATCTCGCCGATTGAAATAAGCAGTATGCAAATCACGAAAAGCGTTAACAGTGAAACCAAAGATAAAAAATCCTCCGATACAATGGGAATGAAGCACAGGGTAAATTTCGGACTGTATGAAATTAAGGGTAGCATCAATGTGCAGCTTGCTGCTAAAACCGGGTTTAGCAGTGAGGATGCTGAACTTATCAAGCAATCGCTCATTTCACTTTTCGAAAACGATGCGTCTTCTGCAAGACCTGAAGGAAGTATGGAAGTTAGGAAGGTTTTCTGGTGGAAGCATAATTGTAAGTCGGGGCAGTATTCTTCGGCCAAAGTCCATCGCAGTCTTCAGATCGGTGTCCGTGAGGGAGTATCAATTCCTACATCATATGAGGACTATACAATATCAGTATCGCCGTTAGATGGCTTGACACCAGAGGAATACGATGGTCTATGATGAAGAAGACTATCTGCTCCTTTCGGGTATTCAACATTTTTGCTTCTGCAGGCGTCAGTGGGCGCTGATCCACATTGAGCAGCAGTGGGATGAGAATGTTAGGACGGTTGAAGGGAAGCAGATGCATGAGAACGCGCACGAAGGACTCTCGTCCGAAAAGCGTGGTGATCTTGTTGTGACACGAGGGATGGCTGTTTTTTCAAAAGAGCTTGGAATTAGTGGTTCGTGCGATGTAGTTGAGTTTCAAAAAGCAAATGATGGTATTTCGATATTTGGCAGGGATGGGCTTTTTAAGCCTGTCCCTGTTGAATATAAAAGAGGTTCTCCTAAAGAATCTGAAGCAGATATTCTGCAGCTCTGTGCGCAAGCTATCTGTCTTGAAGAAATGTTGGTATGCGAAATTCAATATGGTTTTCTTTTTTATGGAGAAATAAGAAGACGGGTCAAAGTTGATTTTGATGCTGATTTGCGTAAGCATGTTTTGGATATGTTTGCTGAGATGCATCAGCATTTTGATAGAAGATATACACCCAAGGTCAAGCCCTCTCCTAGCTGCAAAGCTTGTTCACTGGAAGAAATCTGTATGCCGAAGCTGTGTAGAAACAAATCAGGCGTAACCTATATGCGTGATGCATTGAAGGATGATAACAATGAAAAAATTACTTAATACGCTGTACGTCACAACCCCAGATGCACGTCTTTCTCTGGACGGAGAAAATGTAGTTGTATATCAAGGAGATAGTTCGTTGGGTCGGTTTCCGCTTCATAATCTTGAAGGAATTGTATCATTTGGATATATGGGTGCCAGTCCAGCTCTGATGGGAGCCTGTGTAACCCACAATATTTCACTTTGCTTTTTGACACAATATGGTAAGTTTCTTGCTCGAGTTGTCGGCAAGGAATATGGAAATGTCACTTTGCGTAAAACACAATACTGTGTATCTGCAAATGAGGATCGCAGCGCCGAAATTGCCAAGAGCTTTTTGCTTGGGAAAATATATAATTCTCGCTGGGTTATTGAACGAGCCATTCGTGATTATCCAATGAGACTAGACATTGCCCGGCTAAAAGCGGCTAGCGACTTTTTGAAAAACAGCACAAATGAAATTATGACCGGCAGCAACCTCGCAGAATTACGTGGAATAGAGGGCGTGGCAGCAAGTGTTTATTTTGGCGTGTTTGATGAATTAATTCTGCAGCAAAAAGATAGCTTCAGCTTTGACATAAGGAACCGCAGGCCGCCGCTTGATAATGTGAATGCATTGCTGTCATTTGTCTATACATTACTTGCTAATCAGACTGCCGCTGCATTAACAACAGTAGGACTCGATTCATATGTCGGTTTTTTGCATAGAGACCGACCTGGAAGAGTCTCTTTAGCTTTAGATTTGATGGAAGAACTCCGAAGCGTATACGCTGATCGCTTTGTACTCTCAATAATTAATAAAAAAATAATTACAGCCTCCGGATTTGAAAAGAAAGAAGATGGCGCTGTGGTAATGACGGATGATACTCGAAAAGCAGTTCTAACTGCATGGCAAAACAAAAAACAAGAAACTATAACCCACCCGTTTCTTCAGGAAAAAATAGAGTGGGGACTTGTACCCTATGTTCAGGCTATGCTTTTAGCGCGCTTTCTTCGCGGAGATTTAGATGCATATCCACCGTTTTTGTGGAAATAGGAGTAAATATGTTAGTTGTCATTACTTATGATGTGAATACCGAAACACCCGCAGGCCGCAAAAGACTTCGGCAAGTTGCAAAGCAATGTGTTAATTATGGACAAAGGGTGCAGAACTCTGTTTTTGAATGTATTCTGGATGCTGCAAAGTGCGTTGAAGTAAAACATATTCTCGAAAAAATCATAGATAAAAATACTGACAGTCTAAGGTTCTACAACCTTGGAAACAATTATGAAAACAAAATTGAACACGTAGGTGTCAAGTCAGGATATAATCCAACAGGACTACTAATGTTATAGTGCGAACCGGAAGTGAACGGATAAAAGGCGGGCTATTCGCACTTGCAAACAAGCGGTTTATATGAAAGAATTGAGTTAATTAGTTCAGATAAAAATAACAATTTATTTAATTTGGACTTATATTTGTCGAAAATGTACAAAACGATAAACACATTTTGTGCATTTTTGCTGTCGCTCCCCACGTGGGAGCGTGGATTGAAATAAAGTAGCATTTATATTATCTAAAATTAATTGAAGTCGCTCCCCACGTGGGAGCGTGGATTGAAATAAATATCTTCTTGGCGAATGCCGGATACACTTCGGTCGCTCCCCACGTGGGAGCGTGGATTGAAATATAGCGTCCTATGTAGACGCGCTTTCCGGCTATGGTCGCTCCCCACGTGGGAGCGTGGATTGAAATTTTGTCGACCCACTGCAGCTTGTCAGCGTCCCAAGTCGCTCCCCACGTGGGAGCGTGGATTGAAATCTTTTGAGGAGGGGAATTTTATGACTATGAAAAGTCGCTCCCCACGTGGGAGCGTGGATTGAAATAACAACGATAAGTGCGACGCCTTCGCGCGGAAAGGTCGCTCCCCACGTGGGAGCGTGGATTGAAATACAATGCGCAATGACGACATCGTGATTTTGGACGTCGCTCCCCACGTGGGAGCGTGGATTGAAATTGACTTCTGCCGCGCAGATGTTTGCCAGTTTGGTGTCGCTCCCCACGTGGGAGCGTGGATTGAAATTCGTTAAGATCTCTAATGGCATACTTATAAATTTGTCGCTCCCCACGTGGGAGCGTGGATTGAAATTAGTAACGACATTGTTATCTATTGCATTAAATGGTCGCTCCCCACGTGGGAGCGTGGATTGAAATCGTTGAGTCCTGGCAAAGGGTGATGACGTCGATGGTCGCTCCCCACGTGGGAGCGTGGATTGAAATAAGCTGAAATGCGTCCCAGTAAAGAGTTTTATTGGTCGCTCCCCACGTGGGAGCGTGGATTGAAATATATTTGAACTGGGAAAGACACGTAATGTATCCGGTCGCTCCCCACGTGGGAGCGTGGATTGAAATCTTTTTGAGACAAAAGAATCTTGATTCTAGTCCCGTCGCTCCCCACGTGGGAGCGTGGATTGAAATTGGCCAGCGCACTGGGGGTAACGATATGAATAGCGTCGCTCCCCACGTGGGAGCGTGGATTGAAATCCTTTGCTTGCTCGCATACTCTATGCCCATGTCGCGTCGCTCCCCACGTGGGAGCGTGGATTGAAATTATGGACATCTTATCGTCTGGTTTGTCTCTCCATGTCGCTCCCCACGTGGGAGCGTGGATTGAAATCGGCTAAGTGTTTAAAGATTGAAGCCGGTGCAAGTCGCTCCCCACGTGGGAGCGTGGATTGAAATAGTTCACCGGCGAGATTCAACAGGGTAAGATTCAGTCGCTCCCCACGTGGGAGCGTGGATTGAAATATATTTGAACTGGGAAAGACACGTAATGTATCCGGTCGCTCCCCACGTGGGAGCGTGGATTGAAATCTCTTTTATCCCAACGATTATACAGGCGGTACAATGTCGCTCCCCACGTGGGAGCGTGGATTGAAATTCTTATGAACCAATCCAATTGATACGCCAAGCAAAGTCGCTCCCCACGTGGGAGCGTGGATTGAAATTCTGCCTGTTCGGAATGAAGCAACTCATCCTTTTCGGTCGCTCCCCACGTGGGAGCGTGGATTGAAATTCTGTTGGGAGTGTAAAAAGGCTATACCCCGGGGGTCGCTCCCCACGTGGGAGCGTGGATTGAAATTTGACTCCCTCCTGTGGATGATTTTTCTTCAACAGTCGCTCCCCACGTGGGAGCGTGGATTGAAATTTGAAATGGTCATAGGTTCGGGTATCGCTTCGGGTCGCTCCCCACGTGGGAGCGTGGATTGAAATTATTTTCGTCATTCTCACACCCCCTTTCGATGACGTCGCTCCCCACGTGGGAGCGTGGATTGAAATTGGTAGTTGCTGAGGATCTTTTCCCGGTGACAAGGTCGCTCCCCACGTGGGAGCGTGGATTGAAATTGGGGCGTACGTAGCCGGAGATTGGACTATTGCGGTCGCTCCCCACGTGGGAGCGTGGATTGAAATTGTAGAACGCGTACCCTCTACCGACTCGCACAAGTCGCTCCCCACGTGGGAGCGTGGATTGAAATCGGAATCATTACCTCAAAGCATAAATACGTTCCCGTCGCTCCCCACGTGGGAGCGTGGATTGAAATTTCCCACTGACCCCATGCGATACAGACAACAGCGGTCGCTCCCCACGTGGGAGCGTGGATTGAAATATTATTTCCGTATCTGTGTTCGAGGCTAAACCCTGTCGCTCCCCACGTGGGAGCGTGGATTGAAATTTTGAGTTCAACCCCAATATGCCTGCGCCCCATTGTCGCTCCCCACGTGGGAGCGTGGATTGAAATCGTAGTCGCAGTACTCACATAGACTGTTACCCGCGTCGCTCCCCACGTGGGAGCGTGGATTGAAATAAAAAGATCGTGACTGTTCCGCAGTCAAGATTTTGTCGCTCCCCACGTGGGAGCGTGGATTGAAATTCCTTATGTGCTCGTTTTCGGCGTCTTGCTCTGGTCGCTCCCCACGTGGGAGCGTGGATTGAAATCTCCATGTCTGTATGGTCTGGTTTTATTGTATGGTCGCTCCCCACGTGGGAGCGTGGATTGAAATCCAGTTGGCTAAAGTCATTCGAGAAACCTGTAGCGTCGCTCCCCACGTGGGAGCGTGGATTGAAATTACGTTACGCAGAGCATCAATCGATATGCACCCTGTCGCTCCCCACGTGGGAGCGTGGATTGAAATCGCCGAGCGTCGTGCCGATACTGATCTCCTGTCCGTCGCTCCCCACGTGGGAGCGTGGATTGAAATTTGCTGAGCAATTGCAGAAAGTTGTTTTTCAGCCGTCGCTCCCCACGTGGGAGCGTGGATTGAAATAAACAGGATGGGTAAGTTTGTTGTAATAGCCGTAGTCGCTCCCCACGTGGGAGCGTGGATTGAAATAGGATAGATAAGACTACCTATACGGTCAATGATTGGTCGCTCCCCACGTGGGAGCGTGGATTGAAATTGGAATAACTGTCCTTTCATTTTGCCTACCTCGTGTCGCTCCCCACGTGGGAGCGTGGATTGAAATCTTGAAATATGATCCAGTTAAGATTAATTTAACGGGTCGCTCCCCACGTGGGAGCGTGGATTGAAATCTATAATGGAAGCACTGACTATTTGGTGATCGGAGTCGCTCCCCACGTGGGAGCGTGGATTGAAATCGATCACGATAGTTGAGGACCTTATCACATCAAAAGTCGCTCCCCACGTGGGAGCGTGGATTGAAATCTTACATACCGGGCAATAGTCTTTGGCACTGTGGAGTCGCTCCCCACGTGGGAGCGTGGATTGAAATTTCATGAGGCTTACAAAAGTATGTCGCAGGGAGTAGTCGCTCCCCACGTGGGAGCGTGGATTGAAATGCCTTATCGGCAATCGATATGTCTTGCATGGAGGTCGCTCCCCACGTGGGAGCGTGGATTGAAATACATATAATAATGGACATATAACGTGGTGGATTGTCGCTCCCCACGTGGGAGCGTGGATTGAAATCATAGTAAACGGGGGAAACGAAGAATGATCTTAGTCGCTCCCCACGTGGGAGCGTGGATTGAAATATAGGAGGATTATACCACTCAAAGCAAAGTATAAGTCGCTCCCCACGTGGGAGCGTGGATTGAAATCCTAATATCTTTCTCCATTTGTCCATGTACAGAGTCGCTCCCCACGTGGGAGCGTGGATTGAAATCCGAAACAATTGGACGCGATGTTGGCCTCTGCGAGTCGCTCCCCACGTGGGAGCGTGGATTGAAATCGATAACTATGTATTTTTTGTCGTAGGCGTTTTGGTCGCTCCCCACGTGGGAGCGTGGATTGAAATTTTGTACTTGCTTGCCTGCTGATTGGCAAAGTCAGTCGCTCCCCACGTGGGAGCGTGGATTGAAATATAGCAACCAAATGATAAAGAACGAAAGTTTTTGGTCGCTCCCCACGTGGGAGCGTGGATTGAAATGCCAAAGTAACCCATAACATTTATTGGACCGACCAAGTCGCTCCCCACGTGGGAGCGTGGATTGAAATCGGAAGATTGGGATATGTCTTTAGAAACCATTGAGTCGCTCCCCACGTGGGAGCGTGGATTGAAATTCAATTACTGACAAAATATCCCAATATAGGCATGTCGCTCCCCACGTGGGAGCGTGGATTGAAATAATGGGGTGGGCGTTTGGAATATCGCCAAACGGAAGTCGCTCCCCACGTGGGAGCGTGGATTGAAATTGCCGTGACGTCACTCTTTTGTGTCACATCTTGTGGTCGCTCCCCACGTGGGAGCGTGGATTGAAATCGCAACGTACCGCATTTGATCGCCCGGCTGCATGGTCGCTCCCCACGTGGGAGCGTGGATTGAAATGTTATTAATCCATTACACAACACATTTAAAGCCGTCGCTCCCCACGTGGGAGCGTGGATTGAAATCCAAACACAACAGAGTCGTCAATTAGTTTTCTTTGTCGCTCCCCACGTGGGAGCGTGGATTGAAATTATAAAGGAAGATACCGCTAAGCAATTCCTCATCGTCGCTCCCCACGTGGGAGCGTGGATTGAAATAATTGTTACATAAAAGCCTAATGTTTTGCTAACGGTCGCTCCCCACGTGGGAGCGTGGATTGAAATTTGAGGGCTATGTCAACGCAACGGAAAAAGCGTCGTCGCTCCCCACGTGGGAGCGTGGATTGAAATCGAGAAGAATCATTGCCGTCGCCGACGCCTCGGTGTCGCTCCCCACGTGGGAGCGTGGATTGAAATAAGCATCGGATCGCATGATCCTCCTGGATGAACGTCGCTCCCCACGTGGGAGCGTGGATTGAAATATAGTTTCGTGCATGGGGGTCAGTCCACGATGGAGTCGCTCCCCACGTGGGAGCGTGGATTGAAATTAAGTACGAGAATGGTTTGGTCGAGGAGCTCGACGTCGCTCCCCACGTGGGAGCGTGGATTGAAATATTACACATCATCATTGTTTTACCGCGTCCGGGGTCGCTCCCCACGTGGGAGCGTGGATTGAAATTGAGTATAAGAAACGCTGTGTTTGGATAGTTGAAGTCGCTCCCCACGTGGGAGCGTGGATTGAAATTGACTCATGTCAACCAAGGCTGATACTGCGACGGGTCGCTCCCCACGTGGGAGCGTGGATTGAAATATGGTAGCAAGGCCAACACCCAGAGCAAGCGCGGTCGCTCCCCACGTGGGAGCGTGGATTGAAATTTTTATTGTTTGCCTGCTCAACCCTAGTGGACCGTCGCTCCCCACGTGGGAGCGTGGATTGAAATCATTTGCATCACTGGGAAACACTTTCCATATCTCTGTCGCTCCCCACGTGGGAGCGTGGATTGAAATAAGCACATCAGGGCGAAATGATCGTGCCGAAGTCGTCGCTCCCCACGTGGGAGCGTGGATTGAAATTCCGGATGATTAGCAACTGTGGCAACCATGCCGAGTCGCTCCCCACGTGGGAGCGTGGATTGAAATTCTTCATAACACACCCCTTACATAAAAAAATAGGGGTCGCTCCCCACGTGGGAGCGTGGATTGAAATTATGAATAATCTCAAGCGACTTCGTGAAACAAGGGTCGCTCCCCACGTGGGAGCGTGGATTGAAATTCGTATCCCTTTTGACCTGTATCGTCTGGAGACATGTCGCTCCCCACGTGGGAGCGTGGATTGAAATATAGCAACCAAATGAGAGGGACCGAAAATTTTTGTCGCTCCCCACGTGGGAGCGTGGATTGAAATAGCAAGAGCAAATGGGAGTGCCGAATAAAAAGAAAGTCGCTCCCCACGTGGGAGCGTGGATTGAAATACCGTCTGCCAGTATAGGATTGGCAGCTGTCCAGGGTCGCTCCCCACGTGGGAGCGTGGATTGAAATATCCCAAGCAACAATGAGAGGTTTATCATAATTTAGTCGCTCCCCACGTGGGAGCGTGGATTGAAATGCCGGTCGCCCAAAAAATCACCAACCCGACCACCACGTCGCTCCCCACGTGGGAGCGTGGATTGAAATACGAGAACCCCGAGATTCTTGAGGGAGAACCCTGTCGCTCCCCACGTGGGAGCGTGGATTGAAATTGACACACACCGCGCATTGATACTTGATCCCGACGTCGCTCCCCACGTGGGAGCGTGGATTGAAATATGATACCGCCGTATGCAACCAAGCGACGATTATGTCGCTCCCCACGTGGGAGCGTGGATTGAAATATGATACCGCCGTATGCAACCAAGCGACGATTATGTCGCTCCCCACGTGGGAGCGTGGATTGAAATTCGTGTGTCCATTCCGTTTATAATTACAAAGTCTGTCGCTCCCCACGTGGGAGCGTGGATTGAAATCCACTTACATCTAAGAATTCAACCTCTCTTCTAGTCGCTCCCCACGTGGGAGCGTGGATTGAAATATGTTATATTGTTTATATTCGATTGTCTGCAAACGAGTCGCTCCCCACGAGGGAGCGTGGATTGAAATTTTGAGGAGACGGGCGCCTTACAATACGATTTGATTCCGGTATGCGGTTATTCCATCAAAGGTTTTGATGGAGTTACAGAGTACGACAAAGCCATTTATGGAATACTTTATTATGCTCAAATCCATACATTCATGTTCTTTGCCTGCACATGAGATGGAGAGTGTGACGCAATTTGATGAACTTCCGGATGATTGGACTTATCCGGAAATTCAACCCAAATTGCTAGCAAAAGCCATATCATATTTACACTTGTGCGGATAACAGGACTTGAACCTGCATTCCACCACCTTTCCCACATCATGTCCGATCTGTGAATTTTTATTGCATGCAATTGCTTTGACAATCAAAGCGATTGCTTTTCACGTTCGTCAGGACTACACTATATATATAAATCAGATAGCAAAGAGAGTGATTCTTTTGCAGTCTGATAATGAGGTGATTTCCATTGCAGTTGGAATTTTATGTGATGGATAGGATACCGCGGGTATCCGGTGGAGGAAGTACATGAACATTTCTGAGATGAAAGAACTCATTATTGGCAATTTGACGGCGCGCACGCCGATTATCCAGGGGGGCATGGGTATTGGCATTTCTCTTTCCGGACTTGCATCTGCTGTTGCTAATGAGGGCGGAATCGGCGTGATTTCCGC
>Ga0123339_10001432_pt1 | contig 16534 bp, 21 predicted proteins | sample lystaG_FD_89956 | JGI IMG/M metagenome (GOLD analysis project Ga0123339, IMG submission 89956) | Glacier valley bacterial and archeal communities from Borup Fiord, Nunavut, Canada, to study Microbial Dark Matter (Phase II) -... | ecosystem: Environmental > Aquatic > Freshwater > Ice > Glacier ... | reverse complement strand
GGCCATATCGCCCTCGAGCAGACGGTCAAAAATGCCCCGCTCGAGCCGCGCCGCCACGAAGGCATTGAAAATTTGCGACTGAACCGCACTTATCAGAAAGCGTTTGAGCATAATATTGCCGCCCCCGCGCATTTTATTCTGCATGAGTTTGAGACCTTCCTCGGCGTTGCGCCCGTCTATGCCAAAGCGCTGCGGCCCGAAGTAGTTGGGCAGGCCCCGCTCGAGCAAGATGTCCAGCACCGTCTGGGCCTGCTCGAGCGTCCCTGCTGCGCCCCGAACCCGAATCTCGAACCGATTTCCCTGCAAATGTCCCATCCCCAATTTATTGTCGTGGCGGGCCGTTTCCAGAATCCGCACCCCCTCGAGTGAGAAATTCCCTAAATGCTTCTCGAGCTTGGCTGGAATGCTCATCCACTGGGTGGTGATGGCGTGTCGGTCCTTGAGTCCGGCCACCCCCACTTTTTTGGGTTCGACGCCAAGTTGATTGCACAACTCCTGCATCAAGTGGTTGGTGTTGTGCCCCCGCTTCTCGAGCCGGACGAACAAAAACTCACCCTCGCCGGAAAACGGGTAGAGCGGAATCTCATCCACCCTGAAATCCTCGAGCTGGGCGCGAATGGTTCCACCCGTTCCTGGCAGAGTTGGGGTCAGGGTGGGCAGGGTGTTCCAGTCGAATTTGAGGCTGCGCGGCTCGGTCATGCCCTCGAGTTTAGCCGCTGGTTGAGTCGTTGGTGTTTTCAGGGTCCATTAGGGCCACATCCCAGCGCACTTCAATCTCGGGGAACTCGAGCGGACGCACGGTTTGACCCGTCTGGAGTGTGGTTTTCTCCAGATAATCGTCTCCAGAGGGGTCGCGGTAAACCTCGAGCCTGCGGCTGTTCAAATCAATAATCCAATACTCAGGAATCCCGCTGAGGGCGTACTTGGGCAGTTTAATTTTGTGGTCGAAGCGCAGGGTACTGTCCAAAATCTCGACTACCAGTGAACACGCCGCTGCGGTGGGGAAATTCTGGGGATTATAGTCCGGGCGCATGACATAAAAGTCGGGGATAGGCTGGGTTTTGTCGAGCACAGTCAAAGGTAGTTGAACGTTGACCCCAGCAGTTTCGGGAAAGACGCGGAAAAGCTCTCGGGTCAGCTTGGTGATGGCGTAAATATGTGGGTTGTGCATTGCGGCCATAGGAATAAGCTCCCCATCAATCAGTTCGATGCGTTCGCCCTCGGTTAAAATACCGGAATCCAACAGTTTACTCAGGTCATCTACCGTAAACCGCCGCGGTTCAGGAACGAACGGCTCGAGCGGATAAAACGCGTTACCCCGATTTTCTGAGCGCACACGTTGAGTCATGACCACAGCATACCACTCGAGCGGTAGCTCCAAAAATTCACTCGAGCCAAGAATTTATACAATGCGCTCTCGGACTAAATCCCGCAAAATCGCACTTGACCTGTGACCCTCGAGCGTGTATTCTGCATAAAGATGCGCTTTGAGCGTATAACTTTTAAAGAATCCTGATGACCACTCCCAACCGCCGACGCTAAACTTTTCCCTCGAGCACCCAGAGGGAGATTTGGCGTATGGCGGTATCATGCTGTCAAAATAGATTGCGGGGTACGGGTTTGGTGTAAAAATAGAATGCTCGAGCTTTTCCCCGTAACCCGTAACCTATCACCCAACAAGCCGGAGGCTTCCCCATGACCAAACCCAAAATCGTCCTCGCCTACAGCGGAGGTTTAGACACTTCCATCATCCTCAAGTGGCTCCAGCTCGAGCGCGGTTACGATGTGGTGGCCTTCACCGCTGACATCGGGCAGGGCGACGAGGTGGAAGAGGCTCGAGTCAAAGCCCTGGCGACGGGCGCAGTGGCGGCCTACGCGCTCGACCTGCGTGAGGAGTTCGTGCGCGACTTCGTGTTCCCCATGATGCGCTCGAGCGCTCTGTACGAAGGCTATTACCTGCTCGGGACCAGCATCGCGCGGCCCCTGATTGCCAAAGCGATGATTGACATCGCCGAGAAGGAGGGCGCGGTAGCCATCTCGCACGGGGCCACTGGAAAAGGCAACGACCAGGTGCGCTTCGAGCTGACCGCTTACGCGCTGCGGCCCGAGATTCAGACCGTGGCCCCCTGGCGCGAGTGGGACTTCAAGGGCCGCGCCGACCTCGAGACCTACGCCCGTGAGCACGGCATCCCGGTGCCTACCACGGTGAAAGACCCCTGGAGCACCGACGCGAATTTGCTGCACATCAGCTTCGAGGGCGGTATTTTAGAAGACCCCTGGACTGAACCCCCCGCGCACATGTTCAAGTACAGCGTGAACCCCGAGGACGCGCCCGATACGCCCGAGTACGTGGAACTCGAGTTCGAGGGCGGCAATCCGGTGAGCATCAACGGTGAAAAACTGAGTCCGGCAGCGCTGCTCGAGCGGGCCAACAAAATTGCTGGAGCGCACGGCGTCGGGCGACTCGATTTGGTCGAGAACCGCTTCGTGGGCATGAAGTCTCGAGGCGTCTACGAAACCCCCGGCGGCACCCTGCTCTACCACGCCCGCCGCGCCGTCGAGTCGCTCACCCTGGACCGCGAGGTGCTGCACCAGCGCGACCAACTGGCCCCCAAGTACGCCGAACTGGTTTACAACGGCTTCTGGTTCGCCCCCGAGCGCGAAGCCCTGCAAGTCTACTTCGACCATGTGGCCTCGAGCGTGACCGGAACAGCCCGCATCAAGCTGTACAAGGGCACGGCGACGGTGGTGGGCCGCAAAGCGCCTAGAAGTTTATACGACAAGGAACTCGTGACCTTCGAGCGCGACAGCGTGTACAACCAAGCCGACGCGGGCGCGTTCATCAAACTCAACGCCCTGAGACTCCGGGTGCGCTCGAGGGCGGAAGCGAAGGCCGATGCTGATAAGGAGCCGCAGGAGGTTTAAAGGTGTGAGGCGGAGGGCGGAAAGCCTTCTGTGTCGGAGACCCAACCCATGCTCGAGACCTTATCCGAAACCCACCCGTACACGCTGCGCCCCGCGAGCCTCGAGGATGCCGACCTCATCGCGTCGCTGATTCGGCGGGCCTGGGCGGGAACGGTTGCGCCGGAGTCTCAAGGCCACCGCATGGGCGGCGCTAAAGTTCTCTCCAGGCTCGAGCAGGGGGGCGGTGCGTTTGTTCTCGAGCACCTCGGCGTTCCCGCAGGCAGCGTGCAGTATTTGCCACTCGAGGACGATGCCTGCACCTGGGAAATCATGGGCGCGGCGGTGCTGCGGGAACACCGGGGCCGGGGACTCATTGACCGGATGCTCGAGATGGTGGAAGTGGCCGCCAGACGCGCTCGAGTCCGTGAATTGCGTCTGGCGGTGCGTCAGGACGTCACCACCGAAAAGTTAGTTTTGCTTTACCAGCGCAACGGTTTTCAGGTGGACCCGGCCCTCGAGTACAGCCAGAGAAACCCCTTGACCGCGCCCCCGGTGGTGCTCCGAAAACGGCTGGACTGAAGAATAATCTCGAGCACCACATTTTTTGAAGTTTGACGTTTCATCCCAAATCGAGAACCTAAAATGACCCAATCCAAAACTCAAAATGCAAAACTCTGGGGCGGACGCTTCGCCGAGGCTACCGACGGCCTGGTTGAACTGTTCAACGCCTCCGTTGGATTCGACAAGCGGCTTGCCGAGCAGGACATTCGCGGCAGCCTGGCTCACGTCGCCATGCTCGGTCACACTAAAATTCTCGAGCCGCTCGAGGTTACACAGATTCAAAGCGGCTTGCACAGTATTCTCGAGGACATCCGCGCCGAGAATTTCGAGTGGAAACTCTCGCTCGAGGATGTTCACATGAACATCGAATCGGCCCTGCGAGACAGAATTGGTCCAGTGGCGGGCAAGCTGCACACCGCCCGCTCGAGGAACGACCAGGTGGCCGTGGATTTCAGGCTGTTCGTCAAAGACGCGGCGCTCGAGCTGGCCAGATTGTGCCGAGGTTTGCGTGCGGTGATGGTTTCGCAAGCCGAGAAACACCTCGAGCCACCGCTCATCCTCCCCGGTTACACCCACCTGCAAGTGGCCCAGCCGATTCTGCTTTCGCACTGGTTTCTGGCCTACGCCGAGATGCTCGAGCGCGACGAGGGGCGCTTTTTAGACGCTGCCAAGCGCATGGACGAGTCCCCGCTCGGCTCGAGCGCCCTGGCCGGCACGCCCTGGCCCATTGACCGTGAGATGACCGCAAGGGAACTGGGTTTTGCCCGTCCAACCCGCAATTCGCTCGATGGGGTCGGCTCACGGGACTTCGCGCTCGAGTTTCTGGCCGCCTGCTCGATTTCGATGGCCCACCTCTCCAGGCTGTCCGAGGAGATGGTGCTGTACTCGAGTTTCGAGTTCGGGTTCCTGACCCTGCCGGACTCGCATACCACTGGCTCGAGCATCATGCCGCAGAAGAAGAATCCCGACGTGTCCGAGCTGGCCAGGGGCAAAGCGGGGCGGGTGTTCGGCGATTTGATGGCGCTGCTGACCGTGGTCAAAGGTACGCCGCTGGCTTACAACAAGGACTTGCAGGAGGACAAAGAACCGGTCTTCGACGCCTTCGACACGGTATCCATCGTGCTGCGCCTGTACGCCGAGATGCTTCCCAAAGCGGTGTGGCACGCGGATGTGTGCGCTCGAGCGGCGGCGCGGGGCTTCTCCACCGCCACCGACTTAGCCGACCATCTGGCGCTGGGTGGATTGCCGTTTAGGGAAGCGCATGAAGTGGTGGGCAAACTGGTGGCCTACTGCGTGCAGCACGGAAAGCAGCTCTGGGAACTCTCGAGCGCCGAGCTTCAGGCCGCGCACCCCAGCCTCGACTCGAGCGTAGCCGAAAAACTCAGCGTGGAGAACAGCGTGCGCTCGAGAATGTCACACGGCGGAACCGCCCCGCAGCGGGTGCGCGAGGCGCTCGAGGCGGCCCAGAGGCGGCTGGAAGAAAAAAGTCGGCTGTAAATCTAGCTCGAGGAGGCGCTTCTATGCACAGCATCCAACCCATCACGCCCCGACAGGCCGAAGCGCTCATCCTCGAGCTGGACGCTTACCTGTGCTGCATTTATCCGCCCGAGGACAACCACCTGGACGGAATTTCTGTGCTCGAGCAATCCGGGGCAAAAATGCTGGGCGCGTATCTCGAGGGGGAACTGGTTGGCTGCGCCGCGCTCAAGTTTCATGCCGACTACGCTGAGGTCAAGCGAGTTTTCGTCAAACCTGAATTTCGGGGTCGCGGACTCTCGAGGGCGCTTATGAGCAGTTTGCACGCCCTGGCGCTCGAGCACGGTCAAAACACCCTGCGACTCGAGACCGGAGACAAGCAGCTCGAGGCCCTGGGACTCTACCAAACACTGGGCTACGGGCGGATTGAGCCTTTTGGCGAGTACCGCTGCACCCCGCAGAGCATCTGCATGGAGAAAGTTTTATGACCCTGCTCACCCTCGAGTCTATCGCCATTCCCGATTTGCCGCCCGACAGCGCGCTCACCGTCCGAAAAGCCAGTTTGCGCGATGTGGACGCCATTCATGAACTCATCGGCTACTGGGCTTCAAAAGGGCAGATGCTGGTTCGCAGCAAGGCCCTGCTGGGCGAGAGCATCCGCGATTTCTGGGTGGTTCACGCCGTTTCACCAAACGGTCTCGAGGGCGCTGGTCTCGAGGGTATTGCCGGAGTGTGCGGCCTGCACATGCTGGCCTCCGACTTGGCCGAGGTGCGTGGCCTCGCCATTCACCCGAACTTTCAGGGCAAAGGTCTGGGCAGAAAACTGGTGCTGGCCTGCGAGGGGGAGGCTCGAGCGATTGGCCTACCCGCGCTGTTCGCCTGGACTTATCAGCAAAAGTTCTTCGAGGCGTGCGGCTTTCACCGGGTGGATAAAACCAATTTGCACCCCAAAGTCTGGAGCGAGTGCCAGCGCTGCCCGTTTTATGAAAACTGTCAGGAGATTGGCATGAGGAAGGAACTCGAGTGAGTGGTAAAATGGGATGATGAGCAAACTCGAGCAGATTTTGAAGATGGACCGTACCCAAGTGCGAATCATCAATCTCGAGGATTGGCGTGAGGAAGATGACATTCGAGAAAATTTGGAGTTCTGGCTTTCCTGCACCCCGGAAGAGCGGCTGGTAGGACTCGAGGATTTGAGGTCGGTCAACTATGGAGCAGAACTTACCCGTACCCGTACTGAGTCAAGATTTTCAGGACTTTATCCGTTTGCTTTCCGCAAAATCCGTTGACGGTGGTTTGGAGGATTTGTGACCGGAATAAAGCGGGTGGCTAGAATTTTTGATTTAGACGATGCACCCGGAATGGAAGCGGCTTATGTCCATATGACCCCCACCGAGCGCATTCCCGAACTCGAGGAATTGCGTGAACTTGCCCTGCTGTTCAATCCCAGGCTGAGAGCACAGGCCGAGCGCTCGAGCTTTCAAATCTGGGGTTGGCGAGAGTGGGACGCCCCGTGACCTTTTTGGTTCTGGGCGGCTCTCCGTGTGCGGGCAAGAGCACCATCGCCTCTCATCTCGCGCAGCAGCACGCGCTCGAGCTGTACGCCTGCGACGCTTTCGAGACCCCGCATGTCGAGCGCTCGAGTCTCGAAACTCAACCTACTCTCCATAGTGCTCGAGCGCTCGATTTGGGACGGCATTTCATGCGGGAGCCTGAAGACCTGCTCGAGTTCAACCTCAACTTTTACCGCGAGGAGTGGACCCTGATTCTCGAGGACCTGGAGACGCTGCCCACCCCGCTGCTGCTCGAGGGCGCGGCCTGTATGCCCGAACTCGTGCCGCTCGAGTGGCCCGCCGTCTGGCTGGTTCCCTCGCCCGAGTTTCAACGTCATCATTACGCCCAGCGCCCCTGGATTGCGGGCGTGCTCGGGGGAGCGTCCAACCCCGCGAAGGCTTTCGACAACTGGATGGCTCGAGACGAACTTTTTGCCCAACACGTTATCCAACAGTGTCAGAGATTGAATCGTCTATTTTTGGTATTTGATGGCTCACAAACGCTCGAGCAAAACCTCGAGTGGGTGCGGACCACGCTTCACCTCGCTCGAGTACAATCCACAGAATCATCAAGTTCTGACCGAAAGCAGAAACTGGAGGACACCGCATGATACGCAAAGAAAGAGCACTTCTGGCGCTCGAGGACGGCACGGTTTATCGTGGCTACGCGGCGGGTTTCGGGGGCGAAACCGTGGGCGAGGTGGTGTTCAACACCTCCATGACCGGCTACCAGGAGATTCTGACCGACCCTAGCTACAACGGCCAAATCGTGTGCATGACCTACCCGCACATCGGCAACTACGGCGTGGCCATCTACGACATGGAATCGAGCCACCCCTACGCCAAAGGCTTCATCGTGCGCGAACTCTCGCAGAGTTACAGCAACTACCGCGCCAACGACAGCTTTCAGCACTTTATGCAGACCCACAAAATTGTCAGCATCTCGGGCATTGACACCCGCGCCCTGGTGCGCCGTTTGCGCGAGGGCGGCGTGGTCAAGGGCCTGATTGCCCACCGCAGCCACACCCACCCCGAGGACCCTTACGGCGAGTTCACGCTCGAGGAGGAAGCTGCGCTGGTGGCAAGGGCCAACGCTCACCCCGACATAGACGGGCGCGACATGACCCCGGAAGTCACCTGCGAGTTGCCCTACGCCTTCCCGACCTTGCGCCAGGGCCAGGGCAAGCGGGTGGTGATGCTGGATTTTGGCTTGAAACACACCATCGTCAAACGTCTGGCCGAGGTGGGCATCGAACCCATCGTGGTGCCCGCTGGCACCTCACCCGCCGACATCATGGCGCTCAAGCCGCACGGCCTGTTCCTATCCAACGGCCCCGGCGACCCCGAGCCGGTCAAGGCTGCCCAGGAAACCGCCTGGAAACTGCTTGGCATGATGCCGACTTTTGGCATCTGTCTGGGCCATCAGATTCTGGGTCTGGCGGTGGGTGGTAAGACCTTCAAGATGAAGTTCGGGCACCGGGGCGGCAACCAGCCGGTCAAGAACCTGCTGACCGATAAAATCGAAATCACCGCGCAAAATCACGGTTACGCGGTGGATTTATCCAGCATCCCAGCGGGTCAGTTTCAGGCCACCCACATCAACTTGAATGACGGCACGCTCGAGGGCATGGCTCATGTGCGCTACCCAGTGTTTAGCGTGCAGTACCACCCTGAAGCCAGTCCTGGCCCGCACGACTCGAGATACCTGTTCGAGCGCTTCATCGAGGAGATAAACGCCTTCGACGAGGTGACGGGAACTCCGGTGGGAAAAAGCTCGAGCGGACGATTGGGTATTTAACCTATTTTGGTATGAGCGGCTCGAGCGTGGGTGGAATCCTGGCGCTCGAGCTTGCTTTTGGGTTGCTCGAGGCCAGTACGGGAACTTTTCAGAACTTTTGCGCCTCCAACGGGTGAGGTAAAAACATGAAAACCCTGATACTCTCCCTTTCCCTGGTCGCTTCCACCGTCTTTGCCGCCCCCGCCAAGTCCGCCAAGCTCGAGGGAATGGGCGCGCTTAAAACGGCGCTCGAGGCCCAAATCAAGCTCTCGGGCTACAGCGCAGCCAGCGCTCAGAACGAAAAGGTCCGCGCTTTTGCGGCTCGAGTGAACGCCGAGTACAGCGCTTTTGTGGCGGACCTCGAGAAGCTCGCTCCCGGTGAAGCGACCCGAAAAACGAAAGAGGGCGCTAAAACCAGCAAACAGCAACTCGTTCTCAATCAATTGCTCGAGACCGGAAAAATCGAGAATTTTACCGACCGCAAGTATCTGGCTTACTACGGCAAGCTGCAAAGCAAGATTCTGACCGGGGTGCGCTCGAGCCTCAACACCGTGGAAAACCCGGACGTGAGGGCGCTGCTCGAGAAGGAATTGCCCATTTTAGAGGCGCAAAACAGCGACCTGAAGGCGGCGATGGTGGGCAAGAAGAAGTGAACAAGCTCGAGTCGGGTGATTCTGAAACTTGGGGCTGAACCTTGACCTTGTGGCTCGCTCCGCTTGCTTCTTTCCGTGTTTTGGAGAGGTTTTAATGATGATATCTTGAGTGATTTTGTTGGCGGCAGTCACCCTGCTCATGGGCTGTGGGAAAGCTCAACTCACCCCCGTCCCCGAGCCATTTCCCACGCCTACCCCCACGCCTACACCGGGCAACACCCTCTACCTTTCACCGGACCGCTACTCGAGCCTGGGGGTGTTCGACCAGTACACCGTGGCCGATACCGCGCATGGTCGCAGTATCCCGGTGCTGGTGCGCTACCCTCGAGGCACCCCAGCCGGGGTAAAGTTGCCCATCATTTTGTGGTCTCACGGGGGTGGACTCAAAGAAGACGCCAGGTACAGCAACGTGGATTGGAGCACGGCGCTGGCCAGTGCGGGCTACATCGTGGTCCACATGAGCCACACTCCCGGCACTCCTGACCAAATCAACGCGCTCGCCCTGGAGTTCGGGGTTCCCTTATCGGCGGTGGGCGGCGAGTTTCAGGCCAACGTGTTTCGTCCCCGCGACGCTATCGCCACCCTCAACGACCTGCCTCAGCTCGAGAACGCCATTCCCGACCTCAAGGGAAAGTTCGACTACGACCGGGTGGGCATGGGGGGACACTCGAGGGGCAGCTACACCGTGCGTAGCGTGGAGTGCGCCACGGTTTCGATAGGGGCTTACCCCGATTACAGCTTCCGCGACACCCGCTTTCTTAGCAGCGCAGCTTTGGCCAACAACACCCCGCTTAGCGTGGTTCCGAAGGCTTATCTGGCCAATTCCCCGCAGGGCATCGGGCGCTTCAATTTTAAAAGTGATTCTTGGCGCAACTGCATCACCCCCGACCTCACGCAGACGGGTCAGGGCGACACCACCCCCGGCGAGGAAGCCCCCGCCCGGCCCGACGGTTACAAGGCCATGCCCGCCGGGGACAAGTATTTGATGTTCATCGCCGACCCCAACACGCCGCACGAAACCTTCAACCTCAACAACCCCGACCAGCCGCTGTTCCAGGACTACATCCGCACCACGGGAACGGCCTTCTTCGACGCTTACCTCAAAGGATACGCCGCTGCCAAAAGCTACCTGAAATCCGGCACGCTCGAGGGGGTGAGCAACAACGTGGCTACCCTGAGTGCCAAGTAACCCGTGCCAAGTTAGAGTTCGACCTCACCGCCTCGAGCGAATAAAATGTGGTCATGATTCTCGAGGTCGCTTTTTTACAAGTGAAGTCAGGCCGGGAACTCGAGTTCGAGGCCGCGTTCAGAGCAGCTTCCCCGCTCATCGCGGTGCAAAACGGATATCTCGGTCACAGCCTCCAGCGCTGTCTCGAGCAAAGCGGTAAATACCTGCTTTTAGTCGAGTGGGAGGCGCTCGAGGACCACACCGTAGGTTTTCGGGGTTCGGGAGAGTACCTCGAGTGGAAGGCGCTTTTACACCATTTTTATGACCCTTTCCCGCTGGTGGAGCACTTCGAGAAGGTCTCGCTCGAGGGCTGAGCCGATATTAAAGGGCCACGCTCCATTTCTGGCACAATAACCCGGTGTCCCCACCCACCCGCGTCTGGTTCAACAAAGGTTTCTCGGTGCTCGAGCACATCGTCCGCAATCTGGGCGAGGGCTTCACCCCCATCGTCAGCCATTCCCAGCCCGACGCACCCTCGCTCGAGGTGGCCCATGAGGGTTTCCTCGAGCCAAGAGCTTTGCTCGGCGACGCTTACCTCGAGTATTGCCTGGACAAGTGCCGTGAGCACCAGGTCGAGGTGTTCGTTCCGGCCAAGCTGATGGCTCCCATTCGTGATGCAAGGGAGCGCTTCGAGGCCGTCGGCACTCGAGTTCTGACCGTGGCCGACGGCGCAACCTTGCGCTTGCTAGACCGCAAGGCCGAGTTTCTGGAATCCTTCGATACGAGTATCTGTCCCATCCCCGAATTTCGAGTCTTCACCACACTCGAGGAGTTCGACAGCGCCGTGCTCGAGCTGAGTGGTCCAGCCGAAAAGCTGTGTTTCAAGCCCTCGAGAGGCATCTACGGACACGGCTTCCGGGTGCTCACCGCCAGAGAGAGCCTGAAAAACCTGCTCTCCGGCGACACGGTCAAGATGAGCTATGAGCGCGCTCGAGCAATTTTTGCTCATTCACCGTTCTTCGAGCCGATGCTGCTGATGCACTACTGCGAGGGCGTCGAGCGCTCGATTGACGCACTGGCCTTTGAAGGTAGGCTCATTCAGGCGGTGGTGCGGCGCAAGGACGGCGAGGGTGTGCAGGTGCTCGAGCATAACGAGTTGGTGCTCGAGATAGCCCAAAAACTGGCTCACAAGTACACCCTGAGCGGCGTATTCAACTTTCAGCTCAAAGAAAAGGGGGGCGTTCCTCAGATGCTAGAAATCAACGCCCGCCCATCTGGGGGCTTGTTTCAAGCCATGATGGCCCCTGGCTTCAACCCCATGCGCTATAACCTGCTTTTACACCTGGGTCTGGCTCGAGAAGACGAGGTTCCGATTCCCCGAGTGGGAATGCGCGTGGCGGTGCGCTCGAGCGCGGCCATACTCGACGAGCGCATTTCGGAAAACTCTGTGCTCGAGGGGATTTCTTAAAATTGACGAATCAGTAAAGCCCACCTCATTTCAAGTTAGGGGGGCTTGCTCGAGGGTTTACTGAAGTTTAACTGCTCTGGTCTCCCGCCTCGAGTCCGCACCACATCAACAGCGCCCACCCGCAGTCCTCGATATTGAGCAGTCCCATTGCGGTGAGCACAATAACCACTTTTACCGAATCGTTTGCTGGATTGGGGTAGTGACCATTTTGCTCGAGGGTGGCGAACATAGCCAGCACCGCTGTGCGCTTGTTCCCATCCCTGAAACCGTGGTCGTGGGCCAGAGTTAACCCCATCGCAGCGACTTTCCAGAACAGCGTTAGATAAGCATCTTCCCCGCCTGCGGACTCCACAGCCTTGCGAGTAGCGCTTTTAATCACACTTTGATGATTGATTCTTGAAGCGCCACCCGCATCCTTGAGCGCGTCTTCGTGCAGCTCGAGCAGATATTTGAGGGTTGAATAGCTATCGCCTCGGTGACGAAAGAAATACGTATGGCGTCCTGGCATGGTTTAAAGCTTGGCAAGCTCTTTGAGTAGCTTGGAGTGACGCCTAACGAGGTCCTTCATTTCCTGGCGAACCTGCTCGTCGGATTTCTCGGTATAAGCTTCTTCGGTATAGGCTTCCGATGCGTTTTGCTCGGTACTCTTCACCGTTTGGGTTTCACGCTCGGGTTGATTGGCTGCGGTCATGATTGAAGAACCTCCTCTTTAAAAACTTTCCTAAAACGCTCGAGCGTCCAGATACTCCTATCAAAGTATCAGATTCCTCGAGTTTGGACTGTGCGCCCTCCAGCTCACGCTCGAAAAACTTATGACTGGGCCAAGTTATTTCAGGTAGTCAATCTTCTCGAAGAATACTTTCCAGCGCCGCTGTGGGGTGTACTCGAGCACCAGAGCCTCGTTCCTGACCGGCTTGAGCGCACCGCCCGACCACAGCACCTGGGTTCGCTCCTGGCCCTGCGTGTCTTTCCAGGTCAGCACCGATTCTCGAGGAAAATTCATCGGGTGCAGCGCCAGCGCCGCCACCCCTCGAGCGACCATGCGGCCCGGTCCCTGGGCGGCGCGAAAGTCGTCGAAACCGCTCAGACTCACAATGTAAAACTCATCGAAAGTTTTGTTGCGGTACTCGAAACCGCCCGAGAAGGGTTTGTGGGGACCGCAGCCGGATAACAGGCCCCAAAAGGTGAGGGCGCACAGCAGTGTGGACATAGGTTCTCCTTTGCTCGAGGCGCGTTTGGATAAAATTTTCAAAGGCAGACGACAATATATACCTGAACTCTATCGTCTGCCGTCCTCACTCAGCGCTTCATCTCACTATCCACAATCATTTTCTCGGTTTTGATTTCGTTGACCCGGTTCACCAGCCTGCGAATCTCCTGCTGGTCTCGCAAGGTTTTGGCCAGGGTGAAGCTCGAGCTGACCAGAAACAAGATGCCCATCAGCAGGTAAGCACGGGACCAGGTGTCCAGGGGAAGGTTGAGCACGCCCCAGGTCAGCAGCAGGGCGGCGGCGGCAAAGGCGGCCCAGACCTGAAATAACCACGCGGGGGTGTCGTTGCGGAGGGTGGGGTGTTCCATCATGGGCTGCTCCTTTTATTCGCTCGAGGGTCTGCGTTGAAACTTGCTCGAGCCGTTATTCTTCCTGCCCCCAGAATGCCCGATTCACTCGAGCATGGCGCGTGCCTCAAGTCAGGCCCCACCCCATGACTTTCGGCAGGGGCGGGAAAGCTCGAGCAGGCGCTAAACTTCAAAGCGTGTCCCGCACCATGTCACCCTCGAGGCAATCTCTGCCCCGCAAAGCCAGGCAAAGCTGATGCTGCTCTCGAGCTACCGCCACCTGCTGCGCTACGCGGCGCTGGCCGCCTGGGGATGCAGTGCGTTGCCGGTGCTGTACCGCCTCAGCGTGGACGGCGCACCCACGTTAGGGCACTTTTTGCTGTGGCTCTCGAGCTTTATCACCTTTGGACTGGCTTTCTGGCTCAACACCTCGAGCCGTCACACTTTAGACGCGCGCCGCTCCTTGCTGCTGCTCAGCGTACAGACCCTCAGCGGCCTGATTTCAGTCTGGGACGGACTATACGGCTTCAGCGCCCTGTTTACCGTGCTCGTGGCCATGCAGCTTCTCCCCACCTTCTCGCTGCGCGACGCACAAAAGTTTGTTCCACCGCTGCCCGAAGGTTTGCTGGACCGTGAAGAATTTTTACGTTCCAAAACCCTGCCTCGAGTGAGTCTGCGCGGCTCCCTGCTGTGGGTGCTGGCTCAGACGGTTTTGCTGTGCATCGTCCACGGGGTGCGCTGGGGCTGGATTGGCGTCGCGCCGCTGGGGGTGTCCTACTTCGGCTTTCAGGTGTTCGTGCTGTTCACCGCGCACCTCGCGGTGCAAGAAAGCCGCGCGCGGGGTCAGCTCGAGGCCACCATGAACGAGCTGCGGGCCACCCAGACCCTGCTCGAGGACACCAGCCGCCTGAGTGAGCGGCTGCGGATTGCCCGAGACCTGCACGACGTGGTAGGCCATCACCTCACCGCACTGAGCCTGAATTTGGAGATTGCCAGCGTGAGCGAAGCCCGCCGCCTCGAGCACGTTCACAAAGCTCAGGCGCTGTCCAAACTGCTGCTCTCCGAGGTGCGCGACACCGTGAGCCAGATGCGCGGCGGCGCGGGCCTCGACCTCAAAAAAGCGCTGGGCGCGCTGGTGCAGGAGGTTCCTCTGCTCGATGTCCACCTCGAGCTGCCCGAAAGGTTACGGCTCGAGAATCCCTTACAGGCCCAAATCGTGCTGCGCTGCGTGCAGGAAATCATCACTAACACCCTGCGGCACGCCCAGGCCAGCCACCTGTGGCTTTTTATCACCTGTGAAGGCGGTCAGCTCGAGGTTCACGCCCGTGACGACGGCCAGGGCATGGCTCCCGACGCGCTCGAGGGCAACGGAATGCGCGGAATGCGCGAACGGCTGCTCGAGGTGGGTGGACGGCTCGAGGTGAACTCTATAGCGCTCGAGGGAACGCGGCTGCGCTTTGGCTTTCCGCTGGCAGAGGGTGAGAAGATGAAAAGAACGTCTCCGGCGGGTTCTTAGTTATTGGTTTTTGGTTGGTCTGCATTGAATCGCCCAAAATCAAACCGACCAAGAACTAAAAACCAAAAACTCGCCAGAGGCGCAAAGCTCACTACTCACCACTCATAACTCACCACTCAGTACCCATAACCCCACCAAAACGGAGTCAAAACCATGAACATCATCAACGTGGGCTTAGTGGACGACCAGAGCCTGGTTCGGCAGGGCATCCGTACCCTGCTCGAGCTGTCCGACGATATCCGGGTGAGTTTTGAAGCCTCAGATGGCGAGGAAGCGCTGGAAAAGCTCGAGCACTCGGACGTTCAGGTGTTGCTGCTCGACGTGAGAATGCCCCGCGTGGGTGGACTCGAGGTGCTCAGGCGATTGAAAGCGCAGAATCGTGACTTGCCCGTACTCGTGCTCACCACCTTCGACGACGACGACGTGGTGCTCGAGGCGGTCAAACTGGGCGCAAAAGGCTACCTGCTCAAGGATGTCTCGCTCGAGCAGCTCCTCGGCGCGGTGCGCGCGCTGGCCTCGGGTGGACAGCAGGTGCAGCCCGCCGTCACCGAGCGGGTTTTGCAAGCCCTGCGCGGTAGCCCTTCCAAGCTCGAGCCGGAAGACGACCTGCTCGAGCCGCTCACCGAGCGCGAACTCGAGGTTCTGCGCCTGATGGCCGGAGGCTACAGCAACAAAGAAATTGCGGGCGCACACAGCTTGTCGGAAGGCACGGTCAAAAACCACGTCTCGAGCATCCTGGGCAAACTGGGCGTGCGAGACCGCACCAGGGCGGTGCTCAAAGCCCTCGAGCGGGCGCTGATTTGATTTCAGATTTCAGACGCTAGACTGCCCATCTTTTGTGCCGAACAGCTCGAGCACATCCGGCGGAAAGGACACAATTTTTAGGCTGTGGTCGGTGCAAAAATGCTCGGTGGCGCACAGCGCGACCACGATTTCCTTATCCAAACCGCTCCCCTCGAGCGTGAGCCGGTACTCGAACCTCGCCCGTCTGGACTTGAGTTCAGTGGCTCGAGTCTCGACTAATACCGTGTCGTCGTAGCGCGCCGCACGGCGGTAGTTCACCTCGAGCTTGCTGAGCATGATGTAAAGACCTCTGGCCTCGACCTCGCGGTAGGGGAGACCGGCAGCCGCCATGTACTCGGTCCTGGCCTGCTCGAGCCACACCGCGTAATTGGCGTGGTGAGCCACACCCATCGCGTCGGTCTCGAAATAGCGCACAGTAATTTTGGTGGTGTGGGTTTGCATGATTTTGATTGGTGGCTCGAGCGTATGGGTGTTGCGCCTCCGGCTGTCTTGGGCCAACTACAGCACCTCATGGGCTGGGCCGTGGGTTTTTAGTCATTGGTAGTTGGTTGGTCTGCCCCTTACGCCCGAAATCAAACCGACCAAAAACTAACTACCAAAAACCTGCGTCCTGGCCCGGAAGGCGGACAGGCCCATTAGGTGCCGCTTTGTCCAAGACAGTGCCGTTTAGGACAAGATAGCCGGAGGCGCTCTTTTCACCCTCCCACCCTCAGCCTTTGACCTGCCCAATCCCCTCAATCACCGCCGCCACCGCTCGAGCAATCTCGGCAATCTCAGCCTCGCTTTCGCCTTCCACCATCACCCGCACCAGGGGTTCGGTTCCGCTGGGCCGCAGGTTGATGCGCCCACGGTGAGAGAGGCGCGCCTCGGCCTCGAGCACCGCTTTTTGGACCTCTGGGTGCTTGGATATCCCCTGCTTGTCCGACACCCGCACGTTGACCAGGGTTTGCGGATACAGCGTCAGGTCGTCCACCAAACGCTCGAGCGCAATGCCCAGCTCGAGCGAGGCCGCCAGCACCCGCAACGCGGTCAGCACTCCATCTCCGGTGGGGCTTAAGTCCAACATCAGAATGTGCCCGGACTGTTCTCCGCCCAGG
>Ga0123339_10001427_pt1 | contig 16547 bp, 10 predicted proteins | sample lystaG_FD_89956 | JGI IMG/M metagenome (GOLD analysis project Ga0123339, IMG submission 89956) | Glacier valley bacterial and archeal communities from Borup Fiord, Nunavut, Canada, to study Microbial Dark Matter (Phase II) -... | ecosystem: Environmental > Aquatic > Freshwater > Ice > Glacier ... | reverse complement strand
GCGCTTCGTTTCGCCGGGCGCGACGTGCCGCGCTGGCCCAGCGTGATCGCTGGGCTCGCCTCGGTACCAGCGGCGTTCTATCTCGGTGACCAAGGACGATGGCTCGTCGTGCTTGGCGGGATCGTATTCGTGGCCCTCTGGCGTTTGGCCGAGAGCCTCGGTAAGGACCACAAGGCCAACGCGCAGGACCTGTGGAAGGATGTCGCAGCTGGCACTTTCATCCAGGTCTACGTGCCTTTCCTCGGCAGTTTCGCCGTGCTCCTCGCGGCCAAGGGCGGTGGCGAGTGGTGGGCTCTCGCGTTTCTTCTCGTCGTGATCTCGGTGGATATCGGAGCCTATGCCTCCGGGCTCTCCTTCGGCAAGCATCCGATGGCTCCCCGCATCAGCCCCAAGAAGACCTGGGAGGGGTTTGCCGGCTCTGTCGTGGCCGCTTTGATTGCCGGGGTCCTTGTTTCCCTGTTCATGCTGCAGGAACCATGGTGGTTTGGGCTCATTTTCGGTGCGGTGATGGTTTTCACGGGAACAGTCGGGGATCTCACCGAGTCACTCATCAAGCGCGATCTCGGTATCAAGGACATCAGCACCTGGCTGCCCGGGCACGGCGGGTTCCTCGACCGGCTCGACTCCATTTTGCCGAGTGCGGCGGCGGGCTATGTTCTCTTCGTGATCTTTACTTGAACGATATTGCCTGACCTGTAAGGCACAATGGTCGCGTGAGTACAACCTTCCCCCGCATCCGCAAGTCTCGCCGCGGTTATAGCGTCGACCAGGTCGAGGACTTCCTCGAAGAAGCGCGTCGGGCCTACTCCGCAGATTCAACCGAGCCCGCGGTGGTGAATGCGACAAACATCCGCCGGATGGCTTTTTCGCTGGAGAAGGGTGGCTATTCGCCCGCCCATGTGGATGCGGCGCTGGAACGACTGGAAGATGCGTTCGCCAGTCGTGAGCGGGAGCGAGTCATCCAGCTGAACGGCGACGAGGCTTGGTACACCGAGGCCCGCAGTATCGCCCGTGAGATCCTTGATCGCTTGGTGCGACCCCTCGGTCACCGCTTCGACCGAGCAGGTGTGCTGAGCAACGGCTATCACCGCAAAGAGGTGGACGCCTTCGCGGCGCGCCTCACGAATTACTTCCAGGATGGCCGCCCGATGAGTATCGACGAGGTGCGCACGGTGGCCTTCCGGGCACAGAAAGGCGGCTATCGAGAGGCCCAAGTCGACCTGCTTCTTGATGCGGTCGTTACGGTGATGCTGGCGGTCCGCTGATCGCGGATGGGCTTTCGGGCGCCATTTCGGCTATGCTCTTAGACCTATGGGCAGGCGAGCGCAGAATCTCTCGCCCCAGGTCGCATTACGCGGAGCCGGGGTTGCCGCTCGGGGGCACCAGTCGCGGGCACGTCGCGTGCTTCCCGCCTTATCTTTCCTTGCGGCAGCAGGTCTTGTACTCGTGATGATGATCGCTCCGAACGAAGTGCAAAATTCATTCGCTGATACCCAGGCTGCAGAACAAAAAGTGCAGACTTTGTCTATCGGCGGGGTAGCTTCTGCCGCCGTTGTGCGCGACAACTACAAGGTGACTGAGAAGAAGAAAGATCCCGTAATTGTTGTTGCGGCTGTGCGGAGTGCGGGAGCTCCGGCTGTCGGCACACCGGATCCGGGTTCGGCCCAAGCCATCGGTCACGATATGGTGATCGCCCGCGGATGGGGTGAAGACCAATTTGCATGTCTAGTGGCGCTGTTCAATCGCGAGTCGGGCTGGAATGTTTACGCAGCCAATCCCAGTGGCGCCTACGGGATCCCCCAGGCCCTTCCCGGTTCCAAAATGGCAACAGCGGGTGCCGATTGGGCCACCAATCCCGTCACGCAGATCAGCTGGGGGTTGGGCTACATTGCTGCGCGCTACGGCACCCCGTGTGGCGCCTGGGGGCATAGCCAGTCCGCTGGCTGGTACTAAGCCCGTCGTAACTTCGATCGCAGAACGTCCACGTCGACCAGAGGCTACGGTAATCGTTAGGGTGAGAGCATGCCTCGATCGAACCACCCCCGTGGAGCCCGTTCCGGGGCCGGCGGACCGGGCGGCGATGACGAATACGATCTTTCTCGCGCTCTGGTTGGCAGCTTACGCAGCGAGACCCGTCGCGACGGGGTCTGGAATGTGCAATCAATCGCGGCATCCTCCGCAAGCAAGATCTACATTTGCCCGGGCTGCGGCCTTCAGATTGCGTTACGCACGCCACATATCGTGGCGTGGCGGGCCGATGGTCTGATGGGCGAGGCAGATGACCTCGCGGCACGGCGCCACTGGCATCCACACTGCTGGAGGATCAAGTGACCGCCGTCGAGATCCGGGGAGGGGTTGAGTTGCCCGCCCGACGGGAAGACGTGGAGCTGCACACCTCTGACGGGCTCACTCTCGTCGGCGAACTCGCGCTGCCGCTAGACCGGGATCCGGTAGCGACAATCGTGGCGCTGCATCCGCTGCCCACCGCCGGTGGATTCATGGATTCGCACATTATCCGCAAGATGTCCGGTCGGCTGCCGGCCCTCGCTGACCTCGCGGTGCTGCGCTTCAACTTCCGCGGCGTCTCCTCGCCGCGGGGCACCTCCGGCGGATCGTTCGGCGAGGGCGTCGATGAGAAGTACGATCTCGCCGCGGCGATGGACTTGGTGGTGGCACGCCGGCTCCCTCATCCGTGGCTCCTCGGCTGGTCCTTCGGCACGGAAGTCGTGCTCAAGTATGGCCTGGAGCATTCGATCGACGGCGCGATTCTGCTGTCGCCGCCCCTGCATCGAGCGACGGATGCTGAAATCGGTGCCTGGGCGGACAGTGGAAATCACCTGGTGGCGGTGATCCCCGAACTGGACGATTATCTCAAACCCAGGGAAGCCAGGCAGCGCTTTGCTCTGGTGCCGGAGATTGATCTCGTGGTCGTTGACGAGGGGAAGCACCTGTGGGTAGGGGAGTTTCAGACGCGCCGCGTGCTCACCGAGGTGGTGCAACGGCTCAACCCGGCGGCCCTTCCCCTGCCCAGAACCTGGCCGACCGCACTGCGGGGATAGTGCGGATCAGAGCTCGTTCTGTCTTGGCACAATCACCTGGTCGATGATGAGAAGAACAGAGGCGGCCACCGGGATGGCGATGAGAGCCCCGAGGATGCCGAGCAGTGCGCCCCCGGCGAGAGCGGCGATGACGACGATCGCTCCCGGCACTTTCACGGCCCGGCTCATCACTCTCGGGTTGATTACATATGCCTCGATCTGCATGTAGACAGCGTAATAGATTCCAACCCAGAGCGCCGGGCCCGGGCCGGCCAGCAAGAGAGTGCTCAGGGTGATCAGAACGCTGCCAGACAGGGTGCCGACGAGGGGTACCAGAGCGAAAAGAAACGCGATGAAGGCAAACAGCGCGGGGTATTTCGCCCCGAACAGCTGCCCAATCGAAAGGAAGATGAAGCTGGCGACGCCGTTGGCGAGAGCGATAGTGCCTTGGCCAACAACGTATCGGCCGACCGAGGCGCTGATCTGTTCCGCGAGATCGGAGAACCGTGCCCGCTTCGACGCCGGCACCAGGCGGTAGAGGCCGCGCTTCATACTCGACAGGGAGGCGACGAAGTACAGGGTCAGGATGAGAATAATCACGAACCCGGTCACGCCGCTTGCGATACCGACGCCCACTGAGAGCAGGCCTCCGCCGATCGTCGACACGTTGTTCCGCAGCCAGTTTCCGGACTGGATGATCAGGTCGTTCAACTGGATCCAGTCGGGTAAGTTCTTCTGGGTGTTTCTAATCCAGCTCGCCTGTGAGACCGTCGAGATGAAATCGGGGAGGCTGCGGAGCAGGTTGTTCACCTGGTCTACGATCACCGGCACGACAGCGAAGATCAGTCCGACGAAGACGGCAAGGATGCCGACGAGAACGATGAGGATGGCGAGCGCGCGTGGGAATTTGTGGCGTTCGAGCCAGGAGACCGCTGGGTCAATGCCGAGGGCGAGGAACAGTGCTGCCCCGATGTAGGTGAGGATCGTCGACAGCGATGCTACCGCTCCACCGATACCGACGGCGACCAGTACGCCGAGGCCGCCGAGCAAGCCAAGCGTGAAGGCGTTTTGGATCTTCACTGCAACTCCCGTAAGTAGTGGAAAGGCTGCCTGATCAGGCTACTTTTCGGTCGCGACCTTCTCTGCCTGTGACAGTACCGTCCGCAGGCTCTCGAAGTAGCCCGCCACGGCCTCGCGCTCGATACGAATCTGCGAGAGGCGTTCCTCGGCATCCGCAATGAGATCTGCGGTGCGCTTCTCGGTATCTTTGATCATCGCTTTAGAGCGAGCCTCGGCGTTCGAAATAATTTCGGCGGCCTCGGTGCCCGAACGGTCGCGAAGCTCACGGGCATCGGCCTTGGCGTCCACGTCGATCGCATTGGCCTCCACTCGCTTCTCTTCCGTAACCCGCACCGCATCGGCGAGCTGTGTCCGTGCTTCGTCGAGGTACTTCTGGGTTTGAGCGACCGCCTCCTGGTGCTTCGCCAGGAACTCCTTCTCGGCTTCGTCTCGGCGGGCTTTCAACTCGACATCGAGGTCGGTGCGCGCCTGCTCGGAGTCCCGAGCCAGCCTGGTTCGTGCTTCGGCCGTATCGTGAGTCAGCGAGGCACGGGTCTGTTCCACCTCACGGGTGACATCGGCCTGCAGCTGCTCCACTTCGCGGCCCACGTTAGTGCGCTGCTCCTCGATGTCGTGCTGAAGTCCGTCGCGAGCCGCAGTGAGCTCGGCATCGAGCTTCGTGCGGGCCTCGGTGGTGTCGTGCAGCAGTTCGGCGCGGGCGCGCTTGGACTCCAGCGCGAGCGCAGCCTTGGCCGCTTTCGCGTCCTGAGCGATGGCGGCCGCGGCCGCAGAGCGATTCTGTTGCACTTTCGCGGTCGCGGTCGTGGTCTCTTGCTCGAGAGCGGCTCGAGCGGCGACCGTCTCCTGCTCAAGCGCGTCGCGGGTGAGCAGGGTGTCGAGTGTATGGGTTTCACGCGCCGTGGTGGTCTCCAGGACGAGGGCGGCTCGGGCGGCCTCCGTCTCCAGCGCGAGGGCGGCTCGGTCGGCCTCGGTCTCCTGCTCGAGGGCGACGCGCGTTGCGGTGGTCTCCTGTTCGAGAGCCATGCGAGCCGCTTCTGTCTCTTGCTCGAGGGCGACGCGCGAGCTGGTGGTCTCCTGCTCGATCGTGGCGCGGGTTTCTGCTGTGCGACGGGCAAGGGCGTTATGCGCATCCGCCGTCTCATGCTCCAGAGCGTCGCGCTTTTCGGTACTGTCGAGCTCGGCCGCGGTGCGAGCCTCATCAATTTCCCGAGCGAGCTCTGCGCGCTGTGTCTCGGTGGACTGAACCAGCGCGATTCGTGCTGCCTCGGTGTCGCGGTCCAGATCGGTACGCTGCTGTTCGGTATCGCGGGCCAAGTCACCCCACTGCTTCTCGGCCTCGCTGGTGAACTCAGTACGTCCCAGCTCGGTCTCGCGGGCGAGCGCTGCCGCAGCATCCCGGGCCTCACTCACCTCGCGGTGGGCAACGGCCTTGAGCTCTGCAGCTTCACGCTCGGCCTCGGCACGCACCGCGGCGGACTCGCGCTTGGCGGTGGTACGCGCTTCGGCGGCCTCGGTGGCGACCGCGCCACGGATCGCTGCCGCGTCGCGCAACGCCTCCTGGGAGATGGCTTCGGCCTCGACCCGCGTGCGCTCGATGAGCTCTGCTGCCTCCGAGTTCGCAGAGTCGAGGATGCGTCCGACTGTGGCATGCGCATCGGCCACGCTCTTGTCAGCAATGTCCGTCGCATCAGTACGGAGCTTGGTGACCTCGGCCTGCACTCCGCTCCGCAGCTTCTCGGCATCGATGTCGGCCTGGCTGATGAGTCTGGTCGACTGCTCCTCGGCGACCCGGAGAATGTTCTCGAGCTTCGTGCCGAGCCCGCTGTAGGTCGGGCTGCCGGTCTCTTCGATCTCCGCCTGAAGGTCGTCGACGGTTGCGTGGAGCCGCTTGAGCTCTTTGGCGGCCTCGGCCTTATCGCTGTTTGCCTTGATCAGCTCACGCCGAAGGTCTTGGATGGCACTGTCAACCTCGTCGCGGTTGTACCCGCGCATTGCAGTGGCGAAGGTCTCGTCGTCAGTGGCCACGCTGTCTCCTCGTGAGTCAATTCGATCGGGCACGCACAGAGGCATGGCCGGAACCATCCGAGTTTAGCCTGAGAGGCGACGGTGCCAAGGGTGCGATTCGGGGGCCAGAAGGCACTGTTCACGGGGCATGTCGGGTGACGACGCGGAGCCTCACAGGGTCGATAGGGTATTCTCGATTGTCTTTGTCTATGGCCCGTGACGACTTACCCGTCAGATTTCGGGCCTGCTGGCGTCACCGGGTGTCATCCGGCATCGTTTCCGCGCTCGGAGTGGTGTCGAGGCGGAAGCCGCTGTCAGTGGCCCACGCCAACACGAGAGGAGCAAGCACCGTGCGTTTTGTCGCCGCCATCATCAGCTTCATAATCGCTTTCGGGCTCATCGCCTTCGGTATCGCCCAGCGCACCGTGCTCGCTGAGGCCGACAGCATCACCGCTTCAGAGACCTTCACCACCAGGGCTCCTGTCACCATCCTGAGCTCGTCGACCCTCCAGTCTCTCCCCGGCCGCCAGGAAATCCAGATCAGTGGTGCGAAAAAGATCTTCGCCGCCTATGGTCGCACCGAAGACGTGATGGCTTGGGTAGGTGACGCCAGCTACAACATGGTTGGTTTCAACCTCGAGAAGTCCTCTCTCACCACGAAGCTCATCACAGGCAAGTCCGCGAAAGTCCCCAATCCCCAGGGTTCTGATCTCTGGCTCGACGAGTTCAGCGAAACCAACCGGTTGAATTTCACCGTCAACGTGCCGGACGATATCTCCGTAATTGTTGTCTCCGACGGCACGGGTGCCGCACCGAGTGATCTCTCTATCCGATGGCCGCTTGACAACCGCACCCCTTGGTCGGGCCCGCTGATCGTCGGCGGCATCGTGCTGTTGGTCATCGGTCTTGCTCTCTATCTCTGGGGGCTCGCGCACATACGCCGGTCCCGCGGACCTCGGCGAAAAAGTCCCAAAATGCCCAAAGTGCCCCGCCAAAGAAGCTACCGACCACGCAAACCGAAAGCGATGGCAGAAAGCGGCGGGCGTCGGTCGAACCGCCGACGTATGGCCGCGAGTGTGCCCGTGCTGCTGATCGGAGGGCTCTTGCTCAGTGGATGCTCTCCCAACTCCTGGCCCGACTTCATGACCGGTGCCACTTCGGCCACGCCCACTCCGACAACCTCGGCGACCGCCGCTGCGTCAGACCAGACGCCCCCTGTGGTCACAGTGTCCCAGTTGAAAGTGATCATCTCGAAGATTTCTGCAGTGGCGGCCAAAGCTGACGCCGACAAGGATGTCGAACTTGCAAAGACCCGCTTCGCCGGGCCAGCACTCGACTTGCGCGCGGCCAATTACGCCATCCGGAAGGTGGATGGTACCCAGGCCGCTCTCGCTGCTATCCCCGCGGCCGCGGCAACAGTGATCTTGCCGCAGCAGACAGACAAGTGGCCGCGAACGGTCTTCACAGTCGTCGTGAACCCCACCGACAAGAAGGTGCCGCCAGTGGGGCTCATGTTGGAGCAAACGACACCGCGCTCCGAGTACAAGGTGCAATACGCGACGGCACTCGAAGCCGGGGTGGTGCTGCCGAAGCTCGCGGCGAAGGAGGTCGGCGCGCCCCGCCTCCCTCCGGACGGCAAGCTGCTCGAGCTAGAGCCGTCGAAGATCGCTCTCGCCTACGGGGATATCCTCGAGAAAGGCCCGACAAGCGAATCGGCGAAGTACTTCGACACCTCGAACGACAAGCTCATCGGGCTCATCGGGCTGGAGTATCGCAAATCCCTTCAAGCCGCGTTGCCTGCGAAAGCCAAGATGGAATTCGCCAACGCGGTGGGAACCTACGACAGCATCGCTCTCGGCAGCAACGACTCCGGAGCGATCGTCGCGGTGTACCTGAATGAATCCGTCACCGTGACCCCGACGGAGGCTGGCGCAGCCGTGAACACGGAGGGCCAGGTGAAGACCCTTTCGGGCGTCACCGGGTCCACCAAGGGCACGGTGGCCGTCTACGGTGACCAGTTGTTGTTTTATGTGCCCAGTTCGACCAGCACGCAGAAGATTTCTCTACTCGGTTTCGCGACCGGTCTCACCTCGGCTAAGGAGCTCCCGTGACCTCGATTCCCCCTACCAGCCGCGCAAATCTGCGTGGCGCCGTCGATCTCTCGTCGCTGGTGCGCCCCTCACCGGGCCCGGCGGGCCCGGCTGGCGCCGCGCCAGGCGCAGTCACCGCCGTTCCGTCGCTCGTGCTGGAATCGTCGGACGCGTCCTTCACCGGCATCCTGGATCTCTCCCAGACCGTACCGGTGGTCGTGGAGCTGTACGTCGGTGAGCCATCGGCCACCCTCATCCGTGCCGTGACCGGTTATGCGGGTCGCCTCGTGCTCGCCACTGTGGATGCCGCCGCTAACCCCCAGCTCTCGCAGGCGTTCCATGCGGCCGCGGCTCCGACGGTTGCCGCGGTGATTGGCGGACGCCCGATTGCGCTCTACGAGGGAGACCTGCCAGAGCAAGATGTGAAGCAGGTGCTCGACCAGCTACTGACGCTGGCTGCTCAACAGAACGTGACCGGCACCGTGACGTCATCGGAACCGGGAGCAGAGCCGGCCGAGCCAGTGGAAGCGCCGCTACCGCCGCACCACCAGGAGGCTTACGACGCTATCGCCGCTGGCGATTTCGAGACAGCCATCCGCGAATACAAAACGGCGATCGCCCAGGATCCGCGCGACCAGCTCGCTGTGGCTGGCCTCGCCCAGGTGTCCCTGATCGCCCGGCTCGGCACGACCTCAGTCGCCGAAATCCGGGATGCGGCCGCGGCTGGCCCCACGGACATCGATGCCCAGCTGGCCGTTGCTGACCTTGACGTCTCCGGGGGACACCTCGATGACGCGTTCGACCGACTTCTCCAGCTCTTTCCCGCCTTCGATCAACCGGCAAAAGACCGGGTTCGCACGCGCTTGCTCGACTTTTTCGAGATCGGTGGAAGAGATGACCCGCGTGTCGTTGCCGCGCGCCGTCGGCTGACGGGGCTGCTGTACTGAGCCCTGCCTGCGCGGCTACCGCCGCAGCTTGAGCCAGAGACCCGCGAGCGGCGGTAGCGTGACCTCCGCGGATGCCGGACGACCAGCCCACGGGGTGTCGGTGGCTTCGACCGCGCCGAAGTTTCCGATTCCCGAACCGCCGTACTCCAGAGCATCCGTGTTGAAAATCTCGTCCCAGGTGCCCGCGAACGGAAGGCCGGCTCGATACGATCCCACCGGATTTCCCCCGAAGTTCATCAGAACCGCAATGGGATTGCCGTGGTTGTCCCAGCGCAAGAAGGACACGACGTTGCGCTCGGCATCACCGTCATCGATCCACTCGAACCCGCCCGGGTCGTTGTCGCGCGACCACAGCGACGGCTGCTCGCGGTAGACCCGGTTCAGCTCGCTAACCATCGTCAGCAGCCCGCGATGAACTGGCTGGTCGAGGATCCACCAGTCGAGCCCGCGCTCTTCACTCCACTCTGAGGGCTGGCCGAACTCCGATCCCATAAACAACAGCTGTTTACCGGGATGCGACCACATGAACGCGAGATACGCACGCAGGTTCGCGAGCTTCTGCCATTGGTCACCGGGCATCTTGTGCAGCAGCGACCCCTTACCGTGCACGACCTCATCGTGGCTGATCGGCAGCAGGAAGCTCTCGGTGAACGCGTAGACCATGCTGAAGGTGATCTCGTTGTGGTGGTGAGAGCGATACATCGGATCCGTGGCCATGTACGTGAGGCTGTCGTGCATCCAGCCCATATTCCACTTCAGGCCGAAACCGAGCCCAGAACCACCGGTCGGCTGGGTGACTCCCGGCCAGGCGGTCGACTCCTCGGCGATCATCACGATGCCGGGGTTTCGCTTGTAGGCGGTGGCATTCACCTCCTGCAGGAAACTGATGGCCTCGAGGTTCTCCCGCCCACCATTCACGTTCGGCAACCAGTCATCCGCTTCCCGCGAGTAGTCGAGGTAAAGCATCGAGGCCACCGCGTCGACCCGAAGTCCGTCGATGTGGAAGTCCTCAAGCCAATAGCTCGCGTTCGCGACGAGGAAGTTGCGCACCTGCGAATCGCCGAAGTTGAACACGAGCGTACCCCAGTCGCGCTGTTCACCTCTCCGCGGGTCGGAGTGCTCGTACAGCGGCTGGCCGTCGAAATTGGCCAGTGCCCATTCATCCTTCGGAAAGTGCGCGGGAACCCAGTCCATGATCACGCCGATGTCGGCCTGGTGGAGGCGATCGATCAGATACCGGAGGTCGTCCGGATGTCCGAACCGGCTGGTGGGCGCGTAGTAGCCGGTCACCTGGTAGCCCCACGACCCACCGAATGGATGCTCGGCGAGCGGCATGAACTCGACATGGGTGAAAGCGGTCTCCTGCAGGTAGGGAATCAGTTCATCCGCCAGCGACCGGTAGTCGAGCCCCGGACGCCACGAACCGACGTGCAACTCGTAGACGCTCATCGGGCAGTTGTGCGGGTCGCGCTCGGCGCGGCGACTCATCCAGTCGGAATCGCCCCATTCGTAGAGGGTCTGGCCCACCTTCGATGCCGTGGCTGGCGGGATCTCTGTGTAGCGGGCCATTGGATCGGCACGCTGCACCCAGAGACCATCGGCCGTGAGGAATTCATATTTATAGGAGGTGCCGGGAGTGAGTTCGGACACGAAGAGCTCCCACACGCCATTGTCGTCGAGGCGGCGCATGGCATGCCTGGGGCCGTACCAGCCGTTGAAGTCTCCGAGCACCCGTGCGGCCTTCGCGTGCGGGGCCCAGACCGAAAAACTCGTGCCGATCACGCCTTCGTGCGGCCGAAAGTGTGACCCGAACACCTGCCAGAGCTGCTCGTGCCGCCCCTGGCCCCAGAGGAATAGATCAACCTCTCCCACCGAGGAAACGAAGCGATAGGGGTCATCCGCCACCCAGTCCGGACCGTTGGAGTAGGTGGTCTCGATCCGGTATGCCTGACCGACTCCTGCTGAGAATCCCTGCCACAGGCCGTCGGCCAGATGGCTGAGCGGCACGCGTTCGCTGTCGGCGCGGATTGCCGTTACCGAATCGGCAAGCGGGCGGATTACACGGATTACGAACCCGTTTTCCACAGCGTGCTGCCCCAGGGTCGCGTGCGGCTGGGGATGGTGACCCGCAACGAGCGACGCAACGTGGTCGGGGTGAAGTGCCGGCAGCGCGGAAGGCGCGACGGTGGCTGTCCCTTTCGTAGCGGCTGGCTTCTTCGCCGCGGAAGCTTTGGTGGTGGCCGGCTTCTTGGCTGCAGGAACCTTGGCTGCGGGAGCCTTGGCGGCGGGAGCCTTGGCGGCGGGAGCCTTGGCGGCGGGAGCCTTCTTGGACGGGATGGACGGGTCCTTCGCCATTTATTTGCCTCTCGGGAGTTCGACACGCAGGATGTGGACGGGTTCGACGAAGGCGTCGAGCCGCACGAAATTCTGCTGGCCCCAGGTGAATTTTTGCCGGGTGATGAGGTCGGTCACTTCGAAGGGTTGATCGGGATCGACGCCGAACCGGGTGGGGTCGAGGTAGACCGTGGACTCGCGAGCCGAATGAGGATCGAGGTTGGCCACGACGATGATCGCGTCGCCGCGTCCGGAGCGGGTGAATGCGCCGTCGAGGTACTTGCTGTACACGAGTATCGAGTCGTCATCGCACCAGTGGATGTCGAGGTTGCGCAACTGGCGCAGTGCAGGATGCTCGGCTCGGATCTTATTTAGCTGGGTGATATAAGGGACAAGCGAACTCCCAGCAGCCTCGGCGGCGCCGAAGTCGCGGGCTTTATATTCGTATTTTTCATTGTCGATATTTTCTTCGGAACCGGCCCGAGCGACATTTTCATAGAGCTCGTAGCCGGCGTAGACGCCCCAGCTCGGCGAGGCTGTTGCCGCGAGAGCGGCCCGAATTTTATAGGCCGGAGGCCCACCGAATTGTAGGAACTCGGACAGGATGTCAGGCGTGTTGACAAAAAGATTCGGTCGAAAGTAGGGCGAATGTTCGTGGGAGATCTCGGTGAAGAACTCCTCGAGCTCGGTCTTCGTGTTTCGCCACGTGAAGTAGGTGTACGACTGCTGGAAACCGGCCTGGCCGAGAGAACGCATCATCGCCGGTCGCGTGAACGCTTCTGCAAGGAAGACGATGTCGGGGAATTCCGAGTTCACCTGGTGAAGCATCCACTCCCAGAACTGCAGAGGTTTGGTGTGCGGGTTGTCCACTCGGAAGATCGTGACGCCGAGGCCGATCCAGTATCTGACGATTCGAAGGACCTCGTTGCGAATGCCGATCGGATCGTTGTCAAAGTTGATCGGGTAGATATCCTGGTACTTCTTCGGCGGATTCTCCGCGTAGGCGACCGATCCATCCGGAAGGGTGGTGAACCACTCGGGGTGCTCGATCACCCACGGGTGGTCGGGCGAACATTGCAGCGCAAGGTCGAGAGCGACCTCTAGGCCGTTTTTCTTTGCGGTGTCGACAAACGCTTCGAAGTCCTCGATGGTGCCGAGATCTGGATGGATGGCGTCGTGCCCGCCGTCCTTCGATCCGATGGCCCACGGTGATCCCGGATCGTTCGGTCCCGGTTCCAGCGTGTTGTTTGGGCCCTTCCGAAAGCTGACGCCGATCGGGTGGATTGGCGGCAGATAGATCACGTCGAAGCCCATGCCCGCGACGGAGGGAAGACGGCGTGCGGCCGTGCGAAAAGTGCCGCTCGTCCAGGCGCCATCCTTGCCCTTTTTTGCGCCCTCTGACCGTGGAAAGAACTCGTACCAACTGCCAGCCCCTGCTCGCACCCGCTCGACGCGCACCTCAAGAGGCAGGCTGAGCGTGTTGCGGCTCGTCAACGGCTTCTCTTGCAATTCCTCGGTGACTCGAGGATCTAGGGCAACCGCAAAGCGCGTCGCTGGCGCGAGGCTCCTCGTGGTCATCACCTTCGCAGCGTCGATGAGCACCTTGTTCGTCGGATCCGATTTCACCGCCCGGGCAAGAAGCTCCATACCGATCATCAGCATGACTTTTACGTCGATCCCCGCCGGGATTTTGATCTCAGCATTGTGCAGCCAGGTCGCCCAGTCATCGGTCCAGGCCTGGATGCTGTACCGCCAAGTGCCCTGCAGGTCGAGGAGCACGTCGACTTCCCACCGATCGAGTCCCTCCCCGATCTCGTGCATCCGATACTTCGACTGCAGGCCCTCTGGCGTGCTGAGAAGCAGATCGACGCCAAGCACGTCGTGGCCCTCGGCGAAGACCGTCGCTTGGAACGGCACGACCTCACCGACGAAAGCTTTTGCCGGCCAGGTGTTTTCGGGTTGCTGGGGAGCGAGGAGCCGAATCGGGATGCGGCCCATCTTTGGTTCGTAGACGTTCGTCACCCTCCGACCGTAGCGGCTCAGCAAAAGTTTCTCTGCCCCTTGACTCCCGAACCGCTTCCTTAACTCGCGTTTCGCCGAATTCGTGGGAAACCGACGCAGCATGGGGCCAGGGCGGTGGCTTTCTGCCCGTAAGGTGAGACAGTGAAGGCTATCCGTCGATTTACCGTCCGTACCGTTCTGCCCGATGTGCTCGCGCCATTGGAAGAACTGGCCACCAATCTCCGCTGGTCCTGGCATCTGCCGACCCGCCGTATGTTCGAGGACATGTCGCCGGACCTGTGGGAATCCAGTGGGCACGATCCCATTGGCCTACTCGGCGAGATCGAACCGAACCGCCTGGCAGAGCTCGCCGCCGACCACGAGTTCGTCGCCCGAGCGGCAGCACTCTCGCAGGACTTGCACACCTACCTCACCGAGCCGCGCTGGTATCAGCAAACGGTGACGGATGACGCACCGAAGGCGATCGGTTACTTTTCGCCGGAGTTCGGCATCGCGGCAGCACTTCCGCAGTACTCCGGCGGGCTCGGCATTCTCGCCGGTGACCACCTGAAGAGCGCGTCGGATCTGGGCGTGCCGATCATCGGCGTCGGCCTTTTCTACCGCTCGGGATATTTCGCCCAGTCGATCTCTCCCGACGGCTGGCAGCAAGAGTCTTACCCCGTGCTCGATCCGGATGGCCTGCCGCTCTCGGTGCTACGGCATCCCGATGGCACGGCGGCCCAGGTAGCCCTTGCGCTGCCGGGCGGCCGCGCACTCTACGCTCGCATCTGGCAGGTCGCGGTCGGCCGCATCCGCCTGCTGCTGCTCGATACCGACATCCCCGAGAACGAGGACTCGCTTCGTTCGGTCACCGACCGCCTCTACGGCGGCGGCGGAGAGCATCGCCTGCTGCAGGAGCTGCTTCTCGGCATCGGCGGGGTGCGTGCGATTAAACTGCTCACCGAGCTGACCGACGCCGACGCCCCAGAGCTCTTCCACACAAACGAGGGCCACGCCGGCTTCCTCGGCCTAGAGCGGATCAGCGATCTGATTGGTGATGGCCTATCGTTCGACGAGGCACTGCAGGTGGTACGCGCCGGCACTGTCTTCACCACCCACACGCCGGTACCGGCCGGTATCGACCGATTCGACTCCTTTCTGGTGCAGCAGTACTTCTCCACCGACCTGCTGCCCGGCGTCGCCGTCGACGATGTGCTGGCGCTCGGCGCCGAGAACTATGAGGGCGGCACCGCCAACACCTTCAATATGGCGGTGATGGGGCTGCGTCTCGGCCAGCGAGCCAACGGCGTTTCACAGCTCCACGGCGAGGTGAGCCGCGGGATGTTCGGGGCACTGTGGCCCGGATTCGACGCTGACGACGTGCCGATCACGTCGGTGACCAACGGGGTACACGCTCCTACCTGGACCGACCCCTCGCTCGTGGCCCTCGCGGCCGACCGCCTCGGCACGTCAGACACGACGACGGCGGATTGGGCCTCGGACGCCGTGAGCGACGCCGATCTCTGGAACGTGCGAAATGGAATGCGCCAGCAGCTGGTCACCGACGCCCGTGCCCGGGTCTCCGTCGCCTGGGCCGAGCAGAATCCCGGTATCCGTGACCCCGCCTGGTTTTCCCAGCTGCTCGACCCCAACGTGCTCACAATCGGGTTCGCTCGCCGCGTGCCCACCTACAAGCGGCTCACGCTCATGCTGCACGATCCCGAGCGTCTTCGCTCGCTCCTGCTCTCCGCAGAGCACCCGGTGCAGATCGTGATCGCGGGCAAGTCACATCCCGCCGACGAAGAGGGCAAGCGCCTTATCCAAAAGCTTGTGGAATTCTCGCAGGAGCCGGAGATCCGCAAGCGCATGGTCTTTTTGCCCAACTACGACATCGCCATGGCGCAACTGCTCTACCCGGGAACGGATATCTGGCTGAACAATCCGTTGCGCCCGCTTGAGGCCTGCGGTACATCCGGCATGAAGGCGGCGCTCAACGGCTCGCTCAACCTCTCGATCCTCGACGGATGGTGGGCCGAATTCCACGACGAGGAGAACGGTTGGGCGATCCCCAGTGCAGATTCTGCCGGGGATTCTGCCGAACGCGACAAGCTCGAGGCCGAGTCCATGTACGACCTCATCGAGCACCAGATCGCTCCCCGCTTTTACGATCGTGGCGCGGATGGCGTGCCGACACGCTGGGTGGAGTCCATTCGCCACACGCTGTCTACGCTGTCATTCGAGCTCTCCGCCGACCGCATGGTTCGCGAGTACGTGGAGCGGTTGTACGTGCCATCCACAACCGCCCACCGCACCATCTCGGCTGGTGGTTATGCGCCGGCGCGAGCCCTCGCGGCGTGGAAGTCCCGAGTGACCGCGGCCTGGCCGCACGTGTCGGTCGCCCACGTCGAGTCAGGGGGAGTGGATGCCGTGCCGCAGGTGGGAGACGAACTGCACGTGCGCGCACACGTTCACCTGGCCGGGCTTACTCCGGCGGATGTCTCGGTGGAGGTAGTGTTCGGGCGTGCGCGCGAAAACGATCGTCTCGAGAATCCGCAGAGCGTCGAGCTGTTGTCGTCGCCCACGGTCGGGGATCCGACTCAGTTCTCCGGCACCGTAACGCTGTCGCGGGCCGGGAGCTTCGGCTACAACGTTCGGGTCGTTCCGCGACATGCGCTGCTGGCAAGCCCCGCAGAACTGGGTCTCATCGCTGTCGCGTCGTAGTCGATACCCGGGTTGCCCGAGTAGCCGTCCTTGGCGCGGTTGAAAAGGGCGCGCTACAGATCCGTGCTGCCGGTTCACGCTGCTGGTTCACGGATCAGGAGTTGCGAGAGACGCTCCGGGATTCGGATGCTCTGGCTCGGCGTGTCGCCCGTGATTCCTGTTCCGTGAACAGAGGTTTTCTCCTCCCGAAATTTTCGCTGGCCGATCCGTTCACAGCGGGCCCGCCCCGATGGGAACCATCTTCGTGAACGAGGCATTCTGGTGCGATGCAGGATCTGGCTCGGGTGTTTGCGACGCGTGGCGGTTTCGCCCAACGGCGCAACTTTCTTGCG
>Ga0123339_10001424_pt1 | contig 16574 bp, 19 predicted proteins | sample lystaG_FD_89956 | JGI IMG/M metagenome (GOLD analysis project Ga0123339, IMG submission 89956) | Glacier valley bacterial and archeal communities from Borup Fiord, Nunavut, Canada, to study Microbial Dark Matter (Phase II) -... | ecosystem: Environmental > Aquatic > Freshwater > Ice > Glacier ... | reverse complement strand
CACGGTCACGGGAGAGGTGTACGTGATGTTAGCGGCGGTGCCAAGGCGGTAGGAGGTGGATACCGCGCCGCCGTTGGGAGACTCGCCGGCAAGCGCGAATGTGACCGGCGTGCGCGACCAGTCGGCCGGCAGCCCGGTTATCGTGGTCACCGGCTGACCGGTGCTCCAGCCAGACGGTGCGCCTGCAAGACTGGTGACCGGCGCCGTTTTGTCGATGCGTATCGTGGTCGCTGTGCCCGTCCGTGTTGCCGGTCTCAGTCAGCGTCTTTGATGAAGAGCTTCCTGGACTCATGGGACAAGATCTCCGGCGTGGTGAGGATCCCTTCCTTGTAGAGCCCGAAGCCGACGAAGCTAGCCGTGGCAAACGTCATATGCGTACCCCGAGGCGTCATTATCGGCTCGCCGCCGTCGCGGCCTTCTAGCAGGTCGATGAGCTGGCGCGATTCCGGGTCGTGGTCCACGAGCATGAGCAGGTACTCGGGCTCGTCGTCCTCCGGGACGTGCGCGCTGTTCTCCGAGTCGATCAATCCCAGCTCAAGTTTCTGGTTGAACACTTGCTCGGCGCTCGCACGCAGCTGTGCCAGAGAGCCCTCCTGTTCCAGGAGCGTTTCGATCTGTTTGAAGTGATCACGCAGTCCGTCTGTGCCCTTCAATGGTGAGCGGTTGTCTTTCACATCCATCAGCACGAGGTGTGCGTTGGACCCGTCCGCCAGGCTCGGCCTGTCTGAGTGCCAGCGCAATCCGAGCATATCGAAGTGCGCGGCGGCCGGGCCGTTGTTGCAGGTGTGGTCCACGTCGGCGATGAAGAAGTCGGTGGCGCGGGCTCCAACCCATCCATTGTTGGCGTGCACGATCTGCTGGACGTATTCGCGCACGTTGTATTGTCGGTCGCCGAGCGCCATGTCCACGAGGTCCTTGAGAGAAGGAAGCGCCCGCATCCAGGTCTCTACTTCGCTGGCGCGATGGACATCCGCCGGCGGTATGAGAGGGATGGGACGGCCTCCCACGTATTCGCGATCGAAGTGGAATTCGTACTCGCAGCGGCCGAGCTCCCGTATCTTGATGAGGTCGGCACCGCGGTAGCACAAAACGATGGCGTCCTTGCGGATCTCAAGGTCGAGGGTCGCGTCGTTGTGCACCCGGTGTAGGACCGCTTCCAACCTGCCCTGTTTGAGCTCGGTGATGAAACGGTCGCTGATAGTGCGGGTCGGGTCGGTCAACAAGATCCCTCGCTTTTGTGAGTGGGCATGCTCTTCAACCATACCCCCGCAAGGTACGGTTTGACGTGACGGTCGTATGTCGAAAGTAGACGGTGCCTGCGAGCGCGTTAGTCCTCGTCTATCTCGATCTCGTCGATGGTGTCTTGCGTGCGAGCCAGATCAGCGGCGATGTCCGCGATCCAGTCGTGCGCCTCATCTTCGAACGCGTCGATCTCGTCCATCGTGATGTAGACCATCGAGATGAGCACGCCGTTGTAGCGTCGCGCGAGCAGCAGGGTGTCATCTTCGTCTTCATCCTGTGAGTCAGAGAAGACGACCGCGTACTCGGGAGCCGGGAACGCGGCTTCGATCTTCTGCACCGCATCCAGCAAGTCCGAGGTGAATTCCATGTCTGCGTCCGAGCCGATGAGTCTGGTGAGCATGAGAGCCGCCTTTCATCTGGCGCACACCGGTTGTGCGGTGCGACGCCTGCGTGGTCAGTCGTGTCATACCCCCATTGTATGCTTCCTGACGGGGTGGTCGGAATGCCCGGATGCAGTTTGGGGGAGACCTGCACCCGGACGACGGCCACCCCGGCACGCGATGTGCTACCGCCTTGCACGGGAGCAAGGCTTCCTGCAGACTGAATTCAACACAATAGAAAAGAGGTGGGCAGATGATGAACACGACGTCAGAGACGAACAACGCGATGCAGCGCTCGGTGCTGGTGCGTCACGCGTGCGGGCATCGGTACGCGCACCTTGCGGCCTCATTCAATGGCGCGGGGGATTTGCTGGAGGCTGTTGAGTTCCTCGAGAACCATCCGTGCCCTTCGTGCATTCTTGCCCAGGAGGGTCTGGTACCCATCCTCCAGGAGCAACAGGCGAGCGCCTCGGCCATTTAGCCGTAGCGTCGTCTGCCGCACGGGCATATGGGATACTCTTCAAACGACTCGTATCCACCCGTAAGGAGTTCGTATGTCATCCACGTCGCTACCTATCGTCTCGTTCATCGGCACCGGCGTCATGGGCGCGTCTATGGCCGGGCACCTTCTTGATGCAGGCTATCCGCTCATCGTATTCAACCGCACTAAGACGCGCGCCGATGGGCTGCTTGCCGCAGGAGCGCGTTGGGCGGAGTCGGCGGGCGAGGCTGCAGCGCAGGCTGATGTGGTGATCACCATCGTCGGCTATCCGGCAGACGTGGAGTCGGTCTACCTTGACCCCGACGGTATCGTGGCGCAGGCGCGTGAAGGTGCGCTGCTGATCGACATGACGACCTCTACGCCGTCGCTCGCGGTTCGCATCGCGCAGGCCGCACAAGATCGCGGGCTCGAGGCGATCGACGCGCCGGTCTCAGGCGGCGATGTCGGTGCGCGAGAGGGCACGCTCACGATCATGGCCGGCGGCAGCGATGCTGCCTTTGGGCGCGCTGTGCCGTTGTTCGAGTGTATGGGCCGTGCGTGGACGCATGTAGGTGGTCCGGGCGCAGGGCAGCACACCAAGATGGCCAACCAGATAGCGATCGCCGGTACGATGCTCGGCATGGTGGAAGCATTCTCATATGCCAGCGCTGCTGGCCTGGATGCGCAGACAACGCTCCGTGCGATCGGCGCCGGGGGTGCGGGCAGTTGGTCGATGGCCAACTACGTGCCTCGCATCATCAACGGCGACTTCGCACCCGGATTTTTTGTGAAGCACTTCATCAAAGACCTCGGTATCGCCATCGGCGAGGCCAGGCAGATGGGCATCGTGTTGCCGGGACTGGAGCTGGCGGAGCGACTCTACAGGCGTCTGGCCGAGGAAGACGGCGGTGCCGAACTCGGCACGCAGGCGCTCTGGATGCTCTATGAGCGCGGACTGCTCACCCGCTAGTTCTCCACCGCGCTCACACATCAGGGTGGTATCATCTCCGATGAGTGCACGTCGCGCTCTCAATGTGTCGTGGTTCCGGAGGTTCTCATGCTGGAGATTTTTATTCTGTTCATAGTGCATCGCCGCTTCTCGCGTGCTGCTCTTGCCAAAGGCCGTAGTAGAGCATGGGGCTGGTACGCCGTCGGCATGTGGCTGTGCGCCGAGCTTTTTGCGCTGAGCCTGGTCGATCCGGCGATGTTCAGTCCCAACGCGGAGCCGCTGACGCTGCTCAAGGTCATGGCGCTCGGCTTTTCTGCCGGCGCCGCTGGCCTGCTGCTTGCTTGGCTCGTTTTCCGCAACCTCAAACCGGTCGCGCCCGCGGGTATGGTCTCACCGCGCCAGAGCGTGTTCGGCATCCCCGGAGCGCCATCTGCGGTCGTGGCCAGCCTCCAGATGCCTCGCATTCCCACAAAAGCGATACCGGCCAATGAACCGGCGCCGTCCGGCTGCGTATTTGCCGGCTACTGCGAGATATGCGACAAGATGATCTGGCTCACGCCCGAGCAGGGCTGCCCTGAGCATGGCATGGACACCGTCTCCAACATCGAACGGCGTGCCTGATCTCAGGCTTTGCGATCAGTGCGTGTCACAAGCATCACTGCGGTGTCCGCGAGCAGATTGGGCGCTACGCGTACCGGGCGCTGAAGGCGCGCCTTGCCTCCGCTCGCGAGCGGGATCTCGCGCTCGATGCGCCCGCCGCACGCACGCACCAGATCCCGGAAGTCGTTGATGGTGGTGTGGTGGATATTGGGCGTGTCATGCCAGGAGTACGGAATGGCCGGCGAGACCGGCATGCGTCCCAAAAGCGCAAGGCGTGAGCGCACCTTCCAGTGGCCGAAGTTGGGAAAGCTCACGATGGCGTGTGAGCCCACGCGCATGAGCTTGGCAAGCACCAGCGCGGGCCGCCTGGTCACCTGCAAGGTCTGCGAGAGCACCACGTAATCGAACGACCCATCGGCATAGCCCACAAGGCCATCGTCCAGGTCGGCCTGCACCACCGACAGCCCTCTGCTGAGCGATGCGGCCACTCCAGCGGGATCGATCTCCACGCCGCGTACTGCGCAGTTGTGTGCGTCGCGCAGCTCGGCGAGCAGTGAGCCGTCGCCGCAGCCGAGGTCGAGCACCGAGCTGCCGTCGGGCACCAGCGAACACACCAGGCGCAGGTCGCCGCGCAACGCTGCCGTCATCATGCTTCCTCACCGCCTGCTGCCTGACGCTCCTGTTCGAGCGTGCGCTCGAGGAACGGCGTCATGAACTCCGCCTGTGTCTCGGTCTCCAGCAAGAACGAATCATGGCCGAAGCTGCTCTCGATCTCAGCGAAGCTCACCTCGGCACCAACCCGACGTAATGCGTCCACGAGCTCTCGCGACTGGTGGGTAGGGAAGAGCCAGTCGCTGGAAAACGAAAGCACGAGGAAGCGTGTGGACGGAGCGGCGAAGGCGGCTTCAAGGCTGTTTGCGCCCTGTGCCAGATCGAAGTAGTCCATCGCCTTGGTCATGTAGAGGTAGGTGTTGGCGTCAAAGCGCTCCACGAACTTGCGACCCTGGTGCGCGAGGTAGCTTTCCACCTCGAACTCGGTCACGAAGTCGAACGCGTGCTCTGAACGCTCCTGCAGCCGCCGGCCGAACTTCGAACGCATCGAATCGGCAGACAGATACGTGATGTGCCCGATCATGCGCGCTATCGCCAGACCGAGCGCGGGTGGGGTTGCGGGGCCGTAGTCGCCGTGTGAGAAGTCGGGATCGCCGAGTATGGCCTGGCGGCCCACCTCGTTGAAAGCGATCGCCTGCGCGGTAAGCCGCCATGTGGTGGCGCTCGCCACGCAGGACGCCACGCGCTCCGGGTACCGCCGTGCCCACGCGAGAGCCTGCATGCCGCCAAGCGAGCCGCCCACCACAGCCACGAGGCGCCTGATGCCGAGCGTATCGAGCAACGCCGCCTGTGCGTCCACCATGTCCTCAATGGTCACGAGGGGAAACCGCAGGCCGTAAGGCCGGCCGGTGATCGGGTCGAGCGAGCCCGGGCCGGTCGTCCCGGAACAGCCTCCCAGCACGTTGCTGCAGATCACGAAGAACCGGTCGGTATCGATCGGCTTTCCGGGGCCGACCATCGCGCTCCACCAGCCCAAATCCGGCGCCTTGCCAGCCACATGACAATCGCCGGACAGCGCGTGGCAGATGAGCACGGCGTTGGTGGCGCGTTCATCGAGCGTGCCCCAGGTCTCATAGGCGATCCGCACGCCATCGAGGTCCTTGCCGCAGGCGAGCGGCAAGGACCCGGTGAGGCTGCAGACCTGTACTCCGGCCGTGCCGGGGTTTTGCTGAGTCATCGTGATCAGGCCTTCGCAAGTGCCTGGTCAAGATCGGCGATGATGTCGCTGACGTCCTCGATGCCGATCGAAAGACGCACGAGGTCCTCGCTGATGCCGCCCTTTTCCAGCTCATCAGCTGAGAGCTGCGAGTGGGTGGTGCTGGCGGGATGGATGATCAGCGACTTGGCATCGCCTACGTTGGCAAGGTGGCTGAACAGCTCCACGCCCTCGATGAGCGCGCGGCCTGCGGCTTTGCCGCCCTTGACGCCAAACACCACGGCGCCGCCGTAGCCATTGGTCAGGTACGTGTCAGCGTTGGCTTTGGTGGGGTGCGAGTCCAGACCGGGGTAGCGGACCCAGGCGACCCGTGGATCGGTCTCGAGCCACGTGGCCACGGTGAGCGCATTGTCCGAGTGACGTTGCACACGCAGGGGCAACGACTCCAGGCCGAGAAGGAACTGCTGCGCGTTGAACGGCGAGATGGTGGGGCCTAGGTCGCGCAGCAGCACGGTGCGCGCACGCAGACCGAACGCGGCGTTACCCAGTCCCGGCACGTCACGGAACGTGTCCCAGAACTTGAGACGGTAGCTCGGGTCTTCTTCGGTGAAGTAGGGATGACGGCCGTTGCTCCAGTCGAAGTTGCCGCCGTCCACGAGGATGCCGCCGATGGAGGTACCATGGCCGCCGATCCACTTGGTGAGTGACTCGATGACCACAGCCGCGCCGTGTTCGATGGGACGGCTGAGGTAAGGGGTGGCGAATGTGTTGTCCACGACCAGCGGTATGCCGAGCGAGCGTCCGGCTTGCGCGAGCGCGCCGATATCGGGCACGTCCAGGCGCGGGTTGCCGATGGTCTCCACGTACCAGGCCTTTGTGGTGTCGTCGCTTGCAGCGGCAAAGCCATCGGTGTTGGTGGTCTCCACGAAACGCACGTCGATCCCCAGGCGACGGAACGTGTGCAGGAAGATGTTCCAGGTGCCGCCGTACAGGGAGTTGGAGCTCACGATGGAGTCGCCGGCACCAACCAAGTTGAGCAGCGCGAGGATCTCGGCGGCGTGGCCCGATGCGGTGCTCACGGCGTTGGTGCCGCCCTCGAGTGCGGCGATACGGTTCTCAAGCACATCGGCCGTGGGGTTCATGATGCGGCCGTACACGTTGCCGAACTTGCGCAATCCGAACTTGTCGGCAGCATCTGCGGCGTCATCGAAGTTGTAGGCCGCGGTCTGATAGATGGGAACAGCGCGAGAGTTGGTGGTGGGATCGGGTGTTGCACCCGCATGGATCGACAGGGTGGAGAAGTGGTCTGAAGTGCTCATGGGATGTTCCTCTCATGTCCGTGCTCGATGGTTGATGTCCGCCGATGTCTAGCGGCAGGGAATACGTGGTGGCCGCCCAGATCCAGCGCATATGCGCATAGACCCAGGCTGGGTCATCATCATGTCCATCATCATCACGAACGCGGAACGAGCCATGGTGCTTCAGTCCACCTCCCTTCGTCATCCGGTGTGATCAGTGTGTTTGTCGATGTACGTTAGCAGTGAACGAATTTCATGCCAATTCCGCGGAACGCACCAAAGCGATGTGATTGGCAGAATCGGCACTGTGCACGTCAGATGTAGTACATGGCCACCTGGGTCGTGTCGATCTCCATCTGCCGGCGCATGAGGTCGGCGAGCGTGGTCGCCTGGCAGTATGCCGTGAGCGCAAGAGCGGTCGTCTCCCAGAACTCACTGGCGGCGCTGCTCTGCTGGTGCGGTACGTCGAGGATATCGCCCTGCACGGCACGCACGATGTCAGCCATGGTGATGGTCTCGGCGGGACGGGCGAGCACACAACCGCCGCCGGTGCCACGCCGGCATTCCACGATGCCGGCTTTGCCGAGCGTGGTCATCTGCTGCTCAAGAAAGCGGCGCGGCATGCCCATCCCTTCGGCAAGATCGCCCGCCGCCACGGTGCGTCCTGACGGCACTGCGGCCAGCGCCACCAAGAAACGCACCGTGTAGTCGAGTCGTTGTGAGACGCGCATCTTAGTTGCCGTAACCTTCCCAGAGCGGGGTGGACAGATAGCGCTCCCCGGTGTCAGGAGCGACGGTGACGATAGTGGTGCCCGCGTATTCGGGCTGCGCGGCCAAGCGCAGAGCCGCGGCGATGTTGGCGCCGGAGGAGATCCCCACGAGCACGCCTTCCTCGGCGGCCACGCGGCGCGCGGTATCGATGGCGATGGCGCTGGTGATGGCGATCGAACCGCTCAGCAGCTTCAGGTCGAGCACCTTGGGAATGAAATTGGCGCCGATGCCCTGGATGCCGTGAGGGCCGGGGGTGAGCGTCTCACCGGCGAGCGCCTGCGCGATGATAGGCGACTCGGCAGGCTCCACCGCGAAGACGCGCACATCGGGGTCGTGCTCGCGCAGGTAGCGGCCGGTGCCGCTCACCGTGCCGCCGGTGCCCACGCCGGCGAGGAAGGCACCGATGCGCGGGAGGCCTTCTTCGGCGAGCGCGGCGGCGATCTCGGGACCGGTGGTGTGGTAGTGGACCTCGGGGTTTGCCGGATTGTCGAACTGTCCAAGGATGAATGAGTTCGCGGTGCGCGCGGCCAGGTCGTTGGCGGCTTCTACGGCGCCGCGCATCCCGTCGGCCTTGGGAGTGAGCACGAGCTTGGCGCCAAACGCGGCCAGCAGCTTGCGACGCTCGATGGACATGCTCTCGGGCATGGTGAGGATCACCTGATAACCGCGCGCTGCTCCCACGAGCGCCAGCGCGATGCCGGTATTGCCGGAGGTGGGCTCGATAAGCACCGAGGTGCCGGGAATAGCCACGCCACGCCGCTCGGCGTCGAGCACCATGCCGAGGCCGATCCGGTCTTTGATCGAGCCGCCGGGATTGCGGCTTTCGAGCTTCATAGCCACGCGTGCGCCCAGGCCCTCGGTGAGATGGTCGAGGGTCACGAGCGGAGTCCCACCAACGGTTTGTTGTACGTTCGTTCCTTGTGCCATGGATGCCTCCCAGCCTCCAGATGATTGCCGTGGCTTGAGACTACGCGCCCAGAGAAGATGGGGCAAGGGGATAAAAGCACCAAAACGATGTGTATTCTGTAATTATACTTGAACGCCCATGAAGGGGCCCTGCGCACGTTCCATGATGCCGCCGCCCAGGACGGTATCGCCTTCGTAGAGGACCACGGACTGTCCAGGGGCGGCCGGGACCGCGGGTGTGACGAAGCGTAGCTCGATGCGGTCATCCGCAAAGCGCGCTGTCGCGGGCAGGGGGGCGGCTCGGTAGCGGATCTCCGCGTCCACGCGCGCCTCGGGGGCCAGCGCGTGCCAGACGGCGTCTCGCAGCTCCGCGTGCGCTGTGCGTGCGGGAGCCTCCGCGCTCACCAGCAACGCGTTGGTCGCAGCATCGATCGCCACCACGCGCCACGGCCCGCCCGGTCCCCCGACGCCCAGTCCTTTGCGCTGTCCCACCGTGTAGTGCGCGATGCCGTCGTGGGTGCCAAGCAGCGTGCCCTCGGTGGTGCGGATGGAACCCGGCGTGAGAGCCTCAGGATGGCGTCGTCCCACGAGCGTTGCAAGGTCATCGGTGAAGCAGACGTCCTGGCTCTCGGTGCGCGTCGCTGTCGGCAGTCCGCGTTCAGCGGCCATCGTGCGCACCTGCATCTTGGTCAGCTCGCCGAGTGGAAAGAGCAGGCGGGGCAGCGCCGCAGCGGGTACACGGTACAGGAAGTAGGACTGGTCTTTGGCGCTATCCACCCCGCGTGCCAGGCGCAGCGTGCCATCGGCCATGCGGATCACACGCGCATAGTGGCCGGTGGCGAGCTGCTCGCAGCCGAGCGCGCGGGCGCGGTCCAGCAGCAGCCCGAACTTCACCCGCTCGTTGCACCACACGCAGGGGTTGGGCGTGGTGCCGCTGGCATACGCATCCACGAACGGCGTCACCACCGCTCGCTCGAACTCCTCGGCCACATCGATCACCACGTGCGGTATGCCGAGCGCAGCGCATGTCTGACGGGCGAGCAGCGCTTCGGTCTCGCCGCAACAGGCCCGCTCTTCGATCTCAGCGATACCGAGGCGCATGGTGACGCCAACGACGTCGCGGCCTTGCTCGAGCAGCAGCGCGGCGGCCATCGATGAGTCGACGCCGCCGCTCATGCCTACGGCTACCAGGCCGTGCTCGCTTGCAGGCTTACTGGGCGTCGTCATCGTCGCCAGCAGCGTGCGGGTCGAAGTCGGGGTTCTCGGACATGATCGGCCCGGCGATAGGCTTGCGGCCGCTTTTGACCAGGTAGTCGTCCACGGCGACCTTCAGCCCGTCGGTGGCCAGCACCGAGCAGTGCATCTTTGCGGGCGGCAGGCCGCCCAGTTCATCGGCCACCTGCCTCTTGGATATCTCGACGGCCTCCTGCAGGGTCATGCCGCGTGCCATCTCGGTGACGATGGAACTTGTGGCGATGGCGGCGCCGCAGCCCAACGTCTGGAACTTGAGGTCGGTGATGCGGTCGTCATCAACTTTGATGGTGATCTTCATCATGTCGCCGCAGATAGGGTTGCCTACCTCGCCGGTGCCGTCGGCGTCCTCGATGACGCCCACGTTGCGCGGGTTGTTGAAGTGGTCCATCACCTTATCGCTATAGAGCATCGTGAATCTCCTTGTCGTGAGGCGCGGTGGCTTGCTCGGCCAGAGCAGCGGCCCTGATCTTGGGGTATACCGGCGACATCGAGCGCAGCCGTTCCACTATCGGAACGAGCTGCTCCACAAAGTAGTCGATGTCTTCTTCGGTGGTGAAGCGGCCCAGGCTCAAACGCAGCGAGCCGTGCGCGAACTCCTGCGGGCAGCCGATGGCGAGCAGCACATGGCTCGGCTTGAGCGAGCCCGATGAGCATGCCGAGCCGGTGGATATGCAGATGCCCTTGGCGTCCAGGTGCAGAAGCATCGCTTCGCCCTCAACGCCTTTGATGATGAAGTTGGCGATGTGCGGCAGCTTCTCGGGGGCGTCGGCGGCGTTAAGCGAGGTGAGCTCCAGGGAGCCGAGCACGCCTGCGATGGCGCGGTCGCGCAGCGCTGTCAGCCGCGGAGTCTCGGCCTCACGCTCGGCCTCCATCAGCTCCAGAGCGGTGGCAAAGCCCACGGCCCCGGCGACGTTCTGTGTGCCGCTGCGCCGCTTGTTCTCCTGCCCGCCGCCGAGGATGTAGGGCTGTAGACGCGTGCCTTTGCGCACGTAGAGCGCACCAAAACCCTTGGGACCGTAGATCTTGTGGCTTGAGAACGACGCCGCATCCACGCCTAGCGCGTTGACGTTGAAGTCCACTTTGCCCAGCGTCTGGACGGCGTCGGTGTGCAGCAGCGCGCCGTGCGCATGCGCGATGTCAGCAAGCGCCCGCAGGGGCTGTATCGAGCCGATCTCGTTGTTGCCGTGCATCACCGAGACTAAGATCGTGTCGGGCCGCATGGCCGCTTCAAGATCCTCGGGATAGATCGTGCCGTCAGTGTGCGGGTCGAGATAGGTAACCTCGAAGCCGTGCTTGCCGAGCCACGCCGCCGGCTCGAGCACCGCGTGATGCTCGAATGACGAGACGATGATGTGCCCTGCGCTCCGGCCGCCGGCTGTGGCGAGCCCGATCAGCGCCGTGTCGTCGGATTCGGTGCCGCCGGAGGTGAAGATGACCTCATCGGGATGCTTGGCGCCGATCACCTTGGCGATGCGAGCACGGGCATCTTCCAACGTCGTGAACGCTTCTCTGCCCAGAGAGTACAGGCTGTTGGCGTTGCCGAAGTTCTCAGTAAAGTACGGCAGCATGGCCTCGACGACCCGCTTGTCTGCAGGAGTCGTCGCTGAATAATCGAGGTACACCGTATGGTCCATGGTCACTCCTTGGTGACGTGTGTGGGATCGGCCGGGGTGTCGAGTAGCGTCTGGCGCATCGCGAGCGTGGCGAGATCAAAGCCTGCAAGAACCTCGCGCACTGAGGCGGAGACGCGGTTCCATACGGGTTCTGCCGCGCACATTCCGCCGCGTCCGCACATGCCGTCGGCATCGCAGACGGTGGGGGACAGCGGGCCTTCCAGGGCCTCGACCACGTCCAGGGCGGTTATCTCGGAAGGTTCACGCATGAGCGTGAAGCCTCCCCGGGCGCCCCTGACCGCGGTTACCAGTCCTGCCCGGCGCAGTGTCGCCAGAAGCTGTTCGAGGAACGCCTGCGGGATGTCGCGACGCGCGGCGAGGTCACGTACGCTCACGGGGCCGTTGTCGCGCGCGGCGGCAAGGTCGATGAGCGCAAGCAGGCCGTACTCGCTCTTCGCGGTTAGACGCATGGTGCTCCTTCCGGCTCAATCCTGACAGATTGGGTAAGATATGGGCACCGTACATCCTGTCAGACGACGAGTCAAGCTTGAGCGGTCCGTGACCGTGGCGTTCGGCCAAAGATGGCGAAGCCTATCGCAGCAAGTGCCATGAGCCCTGCGCTCAGTGCGAACGGCGCCGCGTGGGAGACGTTGTCCCACAGCAGTCCGGCAACGCTGGAGGCAGGCAGCGCCGCGAGCCCCAGGACGAACATGTAGCCGCCCACTGCGGTGCCACGGACGTCAGAGCCCACCAGGTCCATCACATAGGCACGCGTGATGCCTTCGGTCATCGCGTAGGGTATGCCGTAGGCGGCAAACAGCAGCCAGACGTGCAGAGGCCGGCCCGCAACCGCGAAGCCCGCGTAGACCGCTGCATACAGCAAGAACCCCAGCACGATGACGCGCTTGCGTCCCACCTTGTCCGAGTGGATACCAAACGGTGCCGAGAGCGCCGCGGCTACGACGTTGAACACGAAGTACATCAGCGGCACCAGCGCGGCCGTGGTCCCCAGGTCCTGTGCACGCAAGATCAGCATGGCGTCCGATGAGTTGCCCAGGGCGAAGACGAAGCTCGCAGCGGTGAAGATGGCGAAGGGTTTGCCCATGTGGCGCAACCGGAGTGCAGGCCGGGGCTCGCCGCTGGTGCGGATGCGTTTCTCGCGCACCATCGTCAGCACGACCATGATGGCCAGAGCGCCGGGTATCGCTGAAACCCAGAAGACCGTGCGGTAACCGTTGGGCACGAGCGTGAGGATCGCCCACGCCGTGAGCGGCCCGATCGCCGCGCCGAGCGTGTCCAGAGCCCGGTGTACGCCAAAGTCGCGCCCGCGATGTTCTTCGGTGGATGAGTCGGCGATCAGCGCATCGCGCGGAGCGGTGCGAACACCTTTGCCAAAGCGGTCGCCAAAGCGCAGTCCGAGCACCGCGGGCCACGATCCGGTCAGAGCCAGCAGCGGTTTGGTGATGTTGGAGAGCGTGTAGCCGATCGCGATCAGGCGCCGTCGTCGTCCCACGCGGTCTGATATATAGCCCGAGGCCACCTTCATGAACGAGGCTGTGGCCTCGGCGATGGACTCGATCAGGCCGATAGCGCTCACCGGCGCGTGTAAGACGTTGGCAAGGAACAACGGCAAGATCGGATAGACCATCTCGGAACTGGCGTCGGTCAACAGGCTTACCAGGCCCAGCGCTTTTACGTTGCGCGGAATACGCCCGTCGGGCGTGTCTTCTGGTGCGAGGTCCCCAGCAGCTTGCATGCGTCCCCTTCCGCTGTTGCCTCCGACTTTAGGACTGCCGGAGACGCCGCGCCAGTGCTTGCGTGGTACTCCAGTGTCGACGCATTGAAGTAAACTGATGCTACCCGGGCGAAAGAAGGTTGTGCATGAGGACACGAGCTGATGTCGGATCGCGAGCGCTGCTGACCGACCTCTACCAGATCACTATGGCGTACGGCTATCGCAAGGCCGGTATCGCCCAGACGCGCGGCTGTTTTCACGTCGCCTTCCGTGCCAATCCGTTCCACGGTGGCTATGCGATCGCATGTGGCCTGGAGCCGGTGATGGAATATCTGCACGGTCTACGTTTCACGGGTGCGGACTGCGACTTTCTCGGCAGCCAGGTAGGCAACGACGACAAGCCGTTGTTTGACGCGGCGTTCCTCGATGAGCTGCGAGAGATGCGGTTCGACCTCGATGTGGATGGCGTGCCCGAGGGAACCGTCGTGTTTCCCAATGAGCCCATCTTGCGAGTGCGCGGCCCCATCGGGCAGTGCCAGATCGCAGAGACGCCGCTGCTCAACCTCATCAACTTCCAGACGCTGATCGCTACCAAGGCCAGCCGCGTCTGCCGGGCCGCGCAGGGCGACCCGGTGGCCGAGTTCGGCCTGCGCCGGGCGCAGGGTCCCGACGGCGGCATGGGCGCGAGCCGCGCCTGCTATGTGGGCGGCTGTGCGAGTACGTCCAACGTCCTGGCTGCAATGCGGTACGGGATACCCGCATCGGGCACGCATGCGCACAGCTGGGTGATGGCGTTTCCTACCGAGGAAGAGGCATTCGAGGCATACATCGACGCGCTGCCCAACAATGCTGTGCTGCTCGTGGACACCTACGACACCCTCACCGGGCTGAAAAACGCCATCGCGGCCGGCAAACGCCTTGAGGCGCGCGGCCATAAGTTCGCGGGCGTCCGGATCGACTCGGGCGATCTGGCGTGGTTCTCCCGCCAGGCGCGCATCGCGCTCGATGCGGCCGGTTTCCCCTCGGCCATGGTAGTGGCGAGCAACGAGCTCGATGAGTATCTGATCGAGAGCCTCAAAGAGCAGGGCGCTCCCATCGACGCGTGGGGAGTGGGCACGCGTCTGGTCACCGCGGATGGACAGTCATCGCTCGGCGGCGTCTACAAGCTTTCCGCTGTGCAGGAACCGGACGGCGAGTGGCAGCCCCGCATCAAAGTCTCCGAGCAGACCGAGAAGACCACCACGCCCGGAGTGCTGGGGGTCAGACGATACGTGCGCGACGGCCTGTTCGCCGGTGACATGGTCTACAACCTTGCCGACTTGCCCGCTGGTGACAGCACGATGATCGATCCCGCCGATATCACGCGGCGTAAGATTTTTGCCGCTGACGAACGATATGAAGAGCTGCTCGTGCCGGTGTTCAGAGCTGGTGAGCCGGTCTATACGCCGCCGCCGCTCGAGCAGGTCAGGGCGCGGACAGCCGAGCAGGTCGCCTGCCTCGATGCGTCGCACACCCGTTTTCTCAACCCGCACCGTTACGCGGTGGGTATGGAGCAGGGGCTGCTCGATATGCGCACCAGGCTCATCTTGGAGGCGCGCGGCGTAGAGGAGGAGTGAGCGATGAAGGCGTTGCTGCTCGTCGATATGCAGAATGACTTCATGCCCGGAGGTGCTCTTCCGGTTGCCGATGGAGACGATATGGTCCCCGTGGCAGACGCGCTCATGAAGCGCTTTGAGATCGTGGTAGCCACCCGGGACTGGCATCCGGCCGGGCATGTGAGCTTTGCATCGGCGCACGCGGGCAAGAAGGTGGGTGATACGATCGACATGGACGGCGTGGAGCAGATACTGTGGCCTGACCACTGCGTGCAGCGTTCTGATGGCGCCATGTTGCACCCGGGACTGGACCGCAGCGGAATCACGATGACCGTGGATAAGGGCACCGATCCTCTGGTTGACAGTTATAGCGGGTTCTTCGACAATAAGCGGCTCCAGGATACCGGGCTGGCCGCTTACCTGCGAAAATGCGACGTAGATGAGCTCTTCGTGTGTGGGCTGGCCACCGATTACTGCGTGATGGCTACGGTGCTCGATGCCCTCGACCTCGACTTTAGCGTTACAGTTATCGAGGATGGTTGCAGGGCGGTGGATGCTCGACCCGGCGATGGCGAGCGTGCGTTGATCCGGATGCGCCAGGCCGGTGCCCGGGTAGTGGATTCAGGCCAGGTTGGCGTTCGCATTCCATAAGTTGAACGTTGAAGTCCGTCGTCGACGGGCTTGTTGATCAAGAGGAGCGTGTGTATGAAGGTAGTAGCGATCGATTGCAGTCCGCGCAAGGATGGAAACACGGCGATCTTGCTGGAGCGGGCCATGGCTCCTATGGCCGCCGCAGGTATCGAGACCGAGCTCATCCAGACTGCCGGCAAGAAGATCCAGGGATGCATAGCCTGCGGCAAGTGTGTGGAGCTCAAGGACGGCAAGTGCCACGGCCGCAGCGACTTCGGCAACGAGTGCATCGATGCTGTTGCTGCCGCCGATGGCGTGCTCATCGGTTCGCCCGTCTATTTTGCGGACATCACCGCTGAGGCCAAAGCACTGATCGACCGCCTCGGCTACGTTGCAGGCGGGGCTCCGGAGATTCTCGACCGCAAGGTTGGAGCTGGCGTTATCGCAATGCGTCGCGCTGGTTCGGTGCACGCACTGGACTCCATCAACCACCTGTTTCTCATCCGTCGCATGATCGTACCCGGCTCGTCGTACTGGAACGTGGGTATCGGTGGGCTCAAGGGTTCGGTCACCGAGGACGAAGAGGGCATGCGCACCATGGATGTTCTCGGCGAGCAGATGGCGTGGCTGCTCGGCAAGCTCAACGCATAACGATCGTCGCGTGAATCCAAAGGAGGACCGTCTGTGGCGGTCCTCCTTTTGCGTGCGGCGTCAGAACAGCGATCGGATGTCCTCAAGACCCTGCTGCGCGTAATCGAGCGCCCAGTCCTCGAGCGACAGGTACATCTTGGGGTTGAAGGGGATACCCATGTCCCTCAGGAGGTCGATAACCGCTTCGAGCACCTGTGGGCGCCCGAGAAACACGTCCACCGCTGCAGGGTCGATGAGGTCGGTGTCTGCCGAGGTCGGCGTGATGAACAGGCTGGTCTCGTCCGCTTGGATGATCACGTCAAAGCAGAAGTTGCCCGCCATCATCACGATGAGGTCGCAGTCCGGCGCCAGGCTCTTCTTCCATGCGAGACGGTCCTTCTCAAGATGTGCGATCCGGGCGAGGGCTTCTTCATCCACGCACATGGTGCAGGGGAAGCAGGGAATCGACGTCAGTATCGCTCGCAGCGACAGAGCGGCTGCCAGTGTGCGCTGGGGCACATGATCGCGCAGGATATCGAGTGCCAGGTTCACTTCCACGATCGACGTCGCGCACGTGATCGTGCGCGTCAGTTCGGGCTCGGTTCTATAGACGTCCTGTATGCGTTGAATCATGTTTGCGGCAGCGATCATCGATGGCACTCCCGGTGCGAGTGTTCGTGGCGTCGATTCTTGTGGTGCATCGTCATGCGGGTGCTGCATCT
>Ga0123339_10001423_pt1 | contig 16590 bp, 14 predicted proteins | sample lystaG_FD_89956 | JGI IMG/M metagenome (GOLD analysis project Ga0123339, IMG submission 89956) | Glacier valley bacterial and archeal communities from Borup Fiord, Nunavut, Canada, to study Microbial Dark Matter (Phase II) -... | ecosystem: Environmental > Aquatic > Freshwater > Ice > Glacier ... | reverse complement strand
GGTCACCCGTTCTCACCAGGGCGCAAGTCATGCGCGTGCGCCTCGATGGTGATGCCATGTTCGCCGTGACCAGAAGTGCGTCGCTTCGTGTCACCCCGAGAGTTCAGATCTCTAGGCCAATGGGACTCACGACCGTATACAGGGCCGGAACATACGCCGGTACCGGGAACCTGAAACCGCGCCATCATGCGGGGACCAAGCCCATCACGATCCAGGCGTTCCATTACGAGCACAGTGAGTGGGTGCTAAGGAAGATCTTCAAGGCTCGGATCGTTAACTACTCGAGCTACTCAAAGTACAAGGCGTCGGTGAGGGTCCCCCTCAGAGGCAAATGGCGTCTGCGCGCGTACCATCCAAAGGATGCACTTAACGCCGCGGCGTACTCAAGTTGGCGCTATATCATCGCAAAGTGAGGCGCCGCGCTAGGTTGTGTGTCCAGCGCTCGCACGCGGGTCACGCCGGCGCGAGCGCTCACGTTCCGTCACGGCGGACAACTAGATGTGGTCTGACCGAACTCGGGCGACGCTCCTCATGATACCAAGTGCTCTCGCAGTCTCTCGTAAGGCGTAAGCCCACATAGGCTCGAGTGCAGCCTGTTCAGGTTGTAATGACTCCTCCCAGACGGCGAACTTCTCGTTGAGGGCGACGTCGTCGGATACTCGAGTAACTGGAACTCGAGTTGGTCGGTCAGGTGGGAACGCCCCACCTTTCCGTTTCGATTGGGGCTGGCAGGCTTGATGTGGACTTGATGCATCCCCAGTTCCTCCACGTACCAATGGAACTTGGCCTGGAACTCGTGGCTGTGGTCCGTCCGAATCGTGCAAATCCTGAACGGGAAGCGTTCCAAAACGTAGTCAACGAAGTCGATAGCATTGGCATGAGTGCTTGTCGTAGATCTTCAGGGCATGGATGCGGGTGGCATCGTCGATAGCCATATACTGCAAGCGATTGACCTTGCGGCCGTGCTCATCCTGGAAGTACAGGAACTTCTCACCGGCGTGGACATGATGTCCAGGAACCTGCTTATCGTAGCGCAGGCACACGATCGAGCGCTTTCGGCAGTTTGCCTGCAGGGGGTTGAGTCCTCGACGTTTGAGCAGGCTGTAAACGCCGTTGTTTGAGATCTTGAAGTCGTGGTACCGCTCCAAATACCACGCGTTCCTCACGGGCCGAAGTGGTAGACCAGGCGAAGACGGACGGTATTCTCCTAGATCTGAGCGGGAGTACGAAGTGCCATGTTCACCCGACAGGGCTTCTTGTTGACCAACCACTGGCCACCATGGAGTTCATAGGCCTGCTTCCACTTGCAGTAGCACTGCCTCGAGATTCCGAAATGGCATGACGTCATAGCCACATTGCCTGTCGTCCGAGCGTATTCGAGCACTTGGAGCTGTCCGCCACCCGCAGAACCGGGCTGATGCTGTTGCGACGGCATTGATGCGAGGCAGCTCTGGCGTTGGCCTCGCTTCTCGCTGGGTTCTGGGCCCGGTTTGTCTTCGCGCGTCCCAGCGTCGAGTCCCTCAGTGAACCGTATGTTTTGAGCCGTGGTAGTGAGTTGCGGCTGACCGCGACTGCGGTTTCCCCTTCGACGCACGCATCCAGCCGTAGCGCGCGCTCGGCGTGCTCAAGCGCACATGTCGAGCAGCGCGTCAGTACCGCGGATGTGATGAAGTCACAACGTACTTGGCGCTCAGCGTTCACCGTGACCCCGGAGTCTCCGACAGTCGAGTCTTCCCCCCAAGTGTTGAAGCGCTGACCTATAGCCGCCGGCGATCACTGCCGAAGTGTGATGCAGCGCACACTCTTCTCCGCGAGTTGTCTCAATCCTCGTCGAACGCCATCCGATGTACTGGGCGTAAGGCTTTTGGCATGTCGACAATACGGAGTGTATGACTATGCACATCACGAGTGAAATCCACCGCATCACGAGTGGGGAGCGCTTTTCGAAGGCTTGCCGGCGTCGAGCGGTCATCATTGTCAACAAGGGCGCACGGGGTCTTCTGGCCCTGTGTGTGATGCTGTCGTTCACGGTCGTCGCGCCAGCGCAATCGGCCTTTGCGGCCGGTCCATCGGTCTACTACGTCGCTCTGAACGGTAGCGACACGATGGGAGTCGGCTCAGCAGCTAGTCCGTGGAGAACAATCCAGAAAGCCGCGAACACCGTTCTGGGTGGCGATACTGTGCACGTTGCTCAGGGCACCTACACGGAGCGCGTGACAATCCCTTCGACTAGGTCCGGAACTGCGGGCACGACGACCAAGTTCGTCGCCGATGGGGCTGTTGTTATTTCACAAGGACTCGTAGTCGACTCCAGTTACACTGATCTCACTGGGTTCGAGGTCACCCCGGGAATCGGCGGACTCTACTATGACGGCGGTCAGGTACAGATCCTGGGTAGCCACAACACATTGTCGGGGTTCAACGTTCACGACACCGCGTCAGGATGCGCTTTCACCATCAAGAGCGGGGCGACCTACAACACAGTCACCGACTTCGTCATCAAGGACCCGGGGCTCGCAGGTTTCTGGTTCGACCAAGGCGACACCGCGACTCGGTACAACACGTTGTCCAATGGGCAGATAACTGGCTGGACGAGCATGCAGGCGGTTTCCGTGCATGGTACGGGGAATGTCTGTGATGGGCTTCTGATCCATGACCACCATGCCGTGGGCGGCAACGACGGGGACGGCATCCGGCCCCACGGTATCGACCTCGTTATCCGCAACTGCCGCATCTACAACATATTCCAGACGAATATCGGCGCTCACTCGGACTGTATCCAGTTCTGGGATCACAACACTAATCTGCTTATCGAGAACAACGTCCTCTCGTCGTGGAATCTGGGCGGCACGGCCGGCGGTATGCCGGACGGGCTGGGCGAGGACGGCACCGCAATCATGATGGCGGCGACCGCCGCGAATTCCGACTGGACCATTCGCAACAACCTCTTCCTCGGGAGCGGCATCAACCCCATCCAGATCAACACCACGGGTAGTTTCAGCAAGACACTTCGACTTCATAACAACACCTTCTGGACGCGAGGCTTCCCGCAGTTCTCTGGCATAACCAACGTGGTATCCCGCAACGATATCTACAAGAACGGCGATCCGAAATACCAGACCCGTATGAGCTGGACCGCGAGCGCGGGTATTTCGCAGGACTACTGTCTGTTTGAGTCGAGCGGGCGCAAGCCCGTCATAGAGGGCGTCCACTCAATCGTCGGCGACCCCAAGTTCATCAATCCGGACGTTAGCGCGACCACCGGCTATGGGAACGCGGACTACAGGCTCTTGTCCACCAGCGCGGCCATTGGCGGGGGGGACCCCGCTGACGCTCCCGTCAACGACATCACTGGTGCTTCCCGAGTTGCCATACCCGACATCGGTGCGTACGAGTATCTCGGCTCGCCTCCGCCTAACGACACCACCGCACCCACCGTCTCCATCACCGCCCCGACCGCCGGCTCGACCGTCTCCGGATCGGTCGCCATCGCCGCTACGGCCGCTGACAACGTCGGCGTCGCAAGCGTCGAGTTCCGCGCCGACGGCACACTCGTGGGCACCGACGCCACCGCTCCCTACGCCTCCACCTGGAACGCCAGCGCCGCGTCCGTGGGCTCCCACACCCTGACCGCCCGCGCTCTCGATGCCGCCGGCAACGCCGCGACGTCCACCGTGGCCGTCAACGTCCCGGCCCCGCCCGACACCACTTCACCCGGCGCGGTCACCTTACTCACAGCTGCCCGGACCGGAAGCGCGACCCTCTATTGGACGAACCCGACCGACCCCGACTTCTCCGGCGTTCGGATGCTGCGCTCGACCGTCGGCTTCGCCGTCTCGGCGAACGACCTCGTTGGTCAGCTCAACATCTACGAAGGCAACGCCGCGACCTACCACGACACCACCGCTCCTGACAGCGCTGTCTACTACACCGTGTTCGCTCGCGATCTCACTGGCAACTGGTCCCTCAAGAACACGGTCAGCCTGCCGGTCGTCGTGTCGCCCGACACCACCCAGCCGATCACCACGCCGACAGTCGATCGCGCAGCCGGCTCTTCCGGCTGGTATCAGAGTGTGCCGTCGGTCAACCTGTCCGTCGACGAGACCGCGACCACGTTCTACCAATGGGACACAACGGGCGGCGTTTGGAGTGTCTACACCGGTCCGATTGCGACCCAGCAGGGTACGCACACCCTTTACTTCAACTCCATGGACGCCGCAGGAAACGTTGAGCTTGCGAGTAGGATCACGCTGCAGGTCGACTCTGGCAGCCCGACCGCTCCGACCGCCGCCTCCTTCACCCACCCCGAGTCCGGCGTGCCCAACAACTCGGCCAACGCATCGTTCTCGTTCGCCGCGAACGATGGTGTGTCGGGGGTCAGCGGTTACTCGTACACTTTCGACCAGTCCGCCGCGACCGTCCCCGACGCGGTTTTGGAAGGCGCGGGCACTTCGGTTTCGTTCCCGGTCGCGTCTGACGGTATCTGGTTCTTGCACGTGCGTGCGGTCGACGCGGCTGGCAACTGGGGCTCGACTACTCACGTGGGCATCACTTCGGATCGCACGGCACCGCCATCGCCGGTCCTGACTGCGACCTCGAGTGCCTCGGCGATCAGCCTCACGTGGACACCGGCCACTGACTCACGAACCACTCGCGTGCTTCGCTCGACCACCAGCTATCCGAGTAGCCCGATCGACCCATCGGCTACGCTCGTCCACGACGGCGTGGGGGCGGCCTACTCCGACACGGCGGTTGCTTCTGGCACAACCTACTATTACTCGGCGTTCGCGCAGGATGCTGCGGGCAACTGGAGCTCGGCTGGCCAAGTCACGGCTGTCGTAACCTCCCCAACGACAAACCGCCCGGTTCTCAACCTCGTTGCATCGGCCACCACCCTCACGTGGAACAAGTACCTGACCCTGAGCGGCCAGTACCTCATAGACGGCGTCGTGAGGCCGTCACCCGTCGCCGTGACGGTGTGGTCTAACGCCAGTGGAGTCTGGAAGCAGATCGGGTTGGCCAAGTACAACACCACGTCCAAGACCTACACCTATACGATGCGCATGACCAAGAGTGCTTCCTTCGAGATTCGCTGTGAGGCAGACGCACTGAACTCGTCGGCCGTCTCGAACCGGGTGGCCGTCAGCGTCAAGCGCTACGTGGCGATGACCACGGCCGCACCGGCGGTACGATACGGGTCGACGGCACGTACGTCGTTGGCCGTCAGCGCTCCCGCCCCCACGACGACCAAGATCATTCGTTCTTGGTATAACTCTCGGACGCACCGCTGGACTCTGAGCAAGGTGATCGTGCCTCGCGTGACCTCCGCTAACGTCGGCTTTGCGCGGCTCCTCAGCTCGGTACACCTGCCGAGGAGGGGCAAGTGGCGTCTGGTCGGGGTCAATACCTCGAATGGGATAACCACGACATCGAAGACTGTCTACGTCATGGTGCGATAATCGCGAGCACCGCCCCGCAGAGGCCTGCAAACCGAAGCGCCGTCCGATGGCTCAGCCTGCCGGGCGCGCGCCCACTTCTTCTTCCGTTTGATGAATCGCGCGTGCGCGGTTGAGATGCCAGGCGTCTCAGCGAGTTCATGCGACATGTACTTGTCCAGAAACAATGTGAGCGTTGGCCAATCAGGCAGCCGCGGAACTCGCCATCCACGTATGTGCTGACTCCGTGGGGATCGAGGCCCTCAAGCTTGCCGACTCCCGGAAAGTCGCCGCCAACTACGACGACACTCGGCTTCTGCGCGTTGATCGGTGCGCCTTCGCTGTGGTCCGAGCCATCGGCCGCGCAGGGAAGGGATGCGGCCTACGCGACCATCGACTGAGGGGCGACGGAGCAGTGCATGACGACTCGCGCGTCACGCCCTCTCATCTCGTCCTGAAGAACGGCCCGTTAAGCGTCCCCACGTTCGTGACCCAAGCTTGCGGACCAGCCCCCACGTGAATGCGACCCCCGGCTTCCAGTCATCCCGCGAGTAGATCGCGAACATTTTCGGGCCCATGTATGAGCGTCTCCACTGACGGTATGTAAGCCCGCCCTTCGTTCGGTAGTCGATGAACGCCCGAAGATCTCGCTGCCAGTCCACCCATTTCACTCCGGCGCGAAACTCCAACTGGCTCTCGACCGGGAGTCCAAGCGCATCACGATATGAGATGAAGGGAAGGTCAACTCCCGCGTGTAGGCCAAGCCCGTCCCACATGCCAAAACGGGTATTGAACTCAATCAACTTGTACTGGCCATCGCGAGAATCCTGCTTGAACTCAAGTCCTCCAAGACCCTGATATTCAACGGCCGAAAGGATTCGAAAGACGAGCTCCTTAAGCGCCGGATCATCGTAAGTCTCGACGAAACTGGCCGAGCCGAAGCCAGTTGGAATGACCCTGTGCTTGCGCCCCAAAAAATAGCCGAGAGGCTTGCTCTTTCGGTCTAGGTAGAAGGGTGCGTAGACGAGGCGGCTGTCCTCTCCGGGGATGACCTCTTGGACGATCATGCGTGGTTCGTGCACAGCTACCTGTTCAAAGGAGTTGACAAGTTCATCGGGACTCTTGCAGACGATGACCTTCGCTCGGCCGTCGAACAGCCCTTTTCTCAGAAGCCGAGTGATTTCGAGGGAGTGCCAGTACGTACTTTCAGTAGGCTTGAGAATCGCAGGGAACGGAACTGAGCGCGCGATTTCTCGAATGTCCGTGATCGCTGACAGGAAATAGGTCTGTGGCGCGGGGATCTTGAACTCTCGCGAAACAGAATCAAGCCCATCCTTCATTGTCAGTTTGACCATGGTCTCGTGCGACGGCATCACATAGAGGTAGTACGGTGCCAATACCTCTCGGTACTGGGAGCACAGAAGCACGAGGCGGTCGCTCAATGGGTAGAGGACGGCTCGGGTGCCCAAGTTCTTGCCAAACTCGACGAGAAACTCGACGTAGGACTGCTCTTGCGTGTTCTCGGAGTAGGGGCAATGCACGAAGGCCAGGGCGTTTGAGTGTCGGCCCGGGATTCGAGTATCAGTGTCAATCCCGTACACTCGCACTCCCTTCGACGACAGGCTGCGGGCAATGTCGAGCCCCATGTGGTCGTCGAGTGGGCATAACACCGCAGGCGGCATCATCGTATCAACTCACGAACCGGCTGGCCGAGCCATTGGATACTCCCTAGAGTCTGAAATCGACGATGCCTTCGATGATTGGGTAGCGCGTACCACATTCGGAGCATTCGAACGACTCATCTCGCCGGGCCACGTCCCCGCGGCATGCCGGGCACTCGAACAGGTCCGACACATCTTCACCCTTCACCAATCCCGGACCTTCCAGCGCTTGCACGCGCCCAATCAGCCACGGGGCTAGTCTGTACCGACCGGAGATACGCGCCCAGCTCAGACCGCTCGGCTCCCGACCCCCGAGTCTCTCAGTGAGTTTCGCGACGGAGTTGATGATGACGGCCCCACGGTACTCCGGTTTCGAGAAGCCCACATCGCCGAGAAGTGCCGCCATCCGTTCAGGGTGATGCGAAATGAGCGTGGGGCTGACTTCGGCGGACTCCAAAGAGAATGGGTCCGCGATTCGACACGACTGTGGGTATGTGAGAACTCGGTGGGCGTTGCGTTTGTTGTGATACGAGAACAGGAAACTTCCGTTCTTGGCGAGGATTCGGCGTATTCCCCCTACTGCGCCGACCAGATCGTGCATGTGCTGCAGTACGCGGATGCTCAGCACGTTGTCGAACGACGCGGTCTTGAATGGCAACCTCATTACGTCCCCAGCTACGAGGATCGCGCGGTCCCCCATCGAATCGCGCGCCTGGCTCAGAAGCGACATCGAGCCGTCGTAGAGCACCACAGAGTCGAAGCGATCCAAGTAGCAGGGAGCGAGCCGACCGTACCCACATCCTACGTCGATGATGCGATGACCTCGCGGTGGCAGCATCTCCCTCACTAGATGCTTCTCGAGCGCGTTTTGCCGAACCTGCGCAGGGTCGCCCCAGTACTCCTCATATCGGACGCCCTCGTACAGTGCGCAGTCCTTTTCTGCGACCGAAAAGTCGGCTGGAAGGCCTCGTGATGGCTCGCTCGACGCGCTCACAATCGGATGTCATTCGACATCTGAGGACAATCTTCCAAGTTCTTCTGACCTTTCCTACCGCCCCTCTGGAAGCGCGGAATCGCCTGGGAGGCCCATGCCGCTGGCAGCAGCCTGAGTCGTGGCATCAGGAGGTAGCAGTAAGAGAGTGCCCGCGCCTCGAGCGGTCGTAGAGCTCGAAGCGGCGCGAACTTCCCCCCGATTACGCCATCGGGGAAGAGGATGCGGCGAGTCTGCTTGAGGAACTGCTCTAAGTGGCTCAGGTGTTCGAATGTGACGAGCGACATGGCGCGGTACTGCTCCTTGATTGGGAACGCTGCGCACCCGAAGCCGCCGGACAGATCGATGATTCTCCCGCGGCCGCGGCCTTCGAAGACCGCAGGGAACATTCGGTAGCGGTCCTTGAACCACGGGTAGTCCGTCTGATTCTCCAGCCCTTCGAGGCGACTATCCTCGACTGCCATCGCGCCTGCTCTCATCGGCACCCTGTTGCGGGCTGGCTCGCTCCGCACCCCTACTGCCCCTCCCAAGGCGCATTGTACCTCGAGTGCAGGCGGAGTGTTGTCTCCGACAGTCGTGTGAACCCGCAAGGGCGAAGCGCTCGCTCGTGCTGCCGGCATCGCCATCATCGACCCAAGGGCCGTCGAGATTGTGAATGGTGTCGACGTAGGGATCGAGGTCGCCGACCGTGCTGAGGGCAAGACGATGATCGCAAATAGCGCGCTCGAACAGCTTCCCGGCATCCCGCTGTTGAGCGCATCCGGTCTGACCGGGTACGACGTGGCCAACGATTTAGTCACCGAGCGGATCGGGGACGGGTTCTACCTAATGGGAGACCAGCGTCGCGATGTGAAATCAAGCTACCCGCTGCTCGCGCAGCGCGTCATGGTCGCGGCAGCGCACGAGGCTCACGCGGCGATCCGAATCCTGCCCGGCCACCCGGAACCATAACTCAGGCGGACTTCCTCGGGTAGCGTCTACAGGTCGCAGTGTAGGCACATGGGAAGGTCGTGGAGCTGCCGCGTTTCGTGTATTCGCCGAATCGCCTGCAGCCGTTCGCAGTTCCAAGTGTCTGCAATAGAATCCGTCTTTAGGTCGCCAATGATCAGTTCTCCATCGAAGTCACCGTTGCATTGGGGGACCTGTCCATCCCAGCAGACCAGCAGCCGTTCGTATATCCCGTTACACGGATCGGTTCTGATAACGGCGTTGACGGCATCTGTCCCGTACTCCTTGAACTCAATCGAGAAATCGCCTTCTCGGGCATGGTCAACCTTGCCCCGCCAAAATCGAAGGAAGTCTCGTGTCTCATGCTGGTTCTCGGGGGGAGCATTAAAGATCGTCTCAACAACTGGACCGTTGACGCGAAGCTTCTTGCGCAAATTCATCAACTCGATGATGTTTTGGACGACTCGGTCATGGTCGATTCCGACCATAGTTGCCTCGTGGCTCTCCTTCGAGTGCCCGAGAATGGAGATAGTCAGCTGGTCTGCGCTATTCACGCCTGTCTGGAGCAGCTGGGCGCTTCTTTCCTGCGTGAGTGTCGTTCCGTTCGTGGTCATGTGCACGGGAAGGCCCTTCGACTTTGTGAATGCGATCATGTCGAAGATCTTCGGGTGAAGTGTCGGCTCTCCACGCAGGTAGAGATGGATTCTCTTCACACCGATATCCGCTGCTTCTGAAACGATCTTCTGGAAGAGATCAAAGTCCATATAGCCGCGTCCGAAGCTGGTCCTCGCGCCTGGGCAGGTCGTGCAGCGCAGGTTGCAGACGTTGGTAGGCTCGATTTGAACGCTCGGGGGGACGGAGGGCACCGTTCGAGAACCCGTAAGAGCGCGCATGGTCGGGAGCTTGTACGCGAGCTTGTCGCGAAAGATACTCAGATCCTCGAATGATCTGAGGAACTTGAGCTCCTCGAGACCGTAGCGAACTGAGTTGGAGGCGTTGCTGCGACTTCCCATTACCGACCCCTGACTGACCGGAGTGACTTCGCGGAATTGGCTTGTCGGAAGACAGTCGCGTGCTAAGCAATCAGTATATATGCCCAACTTGCTCGGATGGCCATCGGATAGCTCGCTCGCGGTTGCAGTGTGTGATTCGGGGCGCCGCCCGCCATAGGAGCCACCAGTTCGAGAGGAATCGGCCCACTCGATGGACCGTGACGGACCGCCGCCCTGCGACAGTAATCAGTCTCTTCAGCCTGCAAAGCCTAGCTCCCGCAGACGGGCGCCCTGTCTATTTCAGCGGCTTGAAGCCCTCCGGGGCCACGTCAGCTGAGTCGAGCCTGCGCAATTCGCGTGCTGGAGAACCCGCCACAACTGCAAATGGAGGTACATCTCTCGTCACCACAGAACCGGCACCAACAACCGCCCCCTCACCAATAGTGATGCCCGGTAGTACGATCACCCCAGTCCCGAGCCACACATCGTTTCCGAGTACGATCGGTCCGCAACGAACCGGACCGAGGGTTCTGGTGCGTGAATTGTTGGGATCCGAGAACGTTACGAGTGTCACCCTTGGTGCGATTGCCACACGATCACCCACGGTCACGGTGCCGCGATCTGTATCGTTGTCTATTACGATTAGGCTTTCGCCAACGTATATCTCCGTTCCCAGCACATAGCCCGCGCGCTTAAGCAACCAAACACGGACTCCGTTGCCAGGCATCCGCGATGCCAGCCACCGACATAACCTCTTGACAACTAGACTCATGATCTGTCGGTCCTCCAACGCTGCCCCAAAGAATCAACATACCCTTGCAGCCGTGCACTCGCCCGTAAGCTGGAGATATCCATCGGTTGTCAGGAAAACAACGTAGACCACGATACTCGCGCTCCGCTGTAGCCGCCACTACCACTTAGCCGTAGGTCGGGTGGGTGCTCCCCCGGCTAAGCGCGCCAACGGGATCGCACTCTACAGCGAGGCAGAAATGCCGGGATCAACCCTTGGGAGCCTCCATGGGCGCGTTACTTCTATGGACCTGTTGGCGAATGGGCCCCTATGCTCCGCAGCCCACGACGCACCCGTCCAGATGCCGCAATCAGGCCGATGCCTGTGGTAGCCAGGAGAGCGAGGCTCCAGAACGAGGATGCGGGAGTACTCACCACGGGAACAGTAATCATAAAGGGTCGAAGGAAGCGCCCTAGCCAGCTGGGGTCGAAGACGGTTTGGGTGGTATTCTGTGAGAGTCGCCTGATGAAGTTGATAGACCATTCTTGTCACATTCGTATTCGTTTGGTTCTTGTTGCGGGGCCAAGCGGGCATTCTGTCGCGTCGGTCGAATTTCCAGCCCATTGAGCTGCTGCGAGGAGGCTCATGATTCAAATGGCCGCAACAGAGGGCTTCACCGCGGCCGACTGTGGAGTCGGCCCGTTCACCGTTAGGGTGTCCGATTCGCCGGATGACCCTGGCTGGGACGACTTCCTTGAACAGGTCTCAATCGGCCACCATGCGCAGACGAGCGGCTGGGGACGCGCTCGCGCTTCCATCGACTGGCGGCCATCCCGTGTCGTGGTCTTTGAGGACGGTCGGGTCGTAGCTGGCACCCAAATGGTGAGTCGTCCCATGCCTCTCGGCGGCAACGTCGGCTTCGTTCACCGGGGGCCTGTCGTTTGCAGTGACCGCCCAGAACTCGCGCGGCTCGTCTTCGATGAGATGATGGCCTTGGGCAAGGCGCGCGGCGTGCAGTACCTCGTAGTCCAGCCACCCCGGGGTTGCGACTGGATGCGTACGGAACTAGCACGGCTCGGATTCCGGTACGGAGCGTTCGACATCGACCATACCTCCACCATCCTCTTGGACATGAGCCCGAGCCTCGCTGAGATTCGAGCGAGCATGAAGAAGAGCACTCGCAAACACTTGAGGGAGGGCGAGCGGGAGGGGGTCACGGTTCGCCGCGGCTCCGTGGCCGACCTGCCCATCTTCAACCGTCTCAAGGACATCCACAGCGCCAGGCTGGGATATGCCCGCCGTGAGGAAGGCTACTACGAGGAGCTGTGGCGCGCACTAGCTCCGCGAGGGCACGTAGAACTATTTATCGCGGAGTATGAGGGCACGCCGGTCTCCGCCCAGCTTGCGATACCTTTCGGGGATACATGCCGTCACATGGAGCGGCCCTGGTCGGGAGAGTATGGCGATTTCAGGCCGAACGAGTTGCTCGAATGGGAGGTCATCAAGTGGGCCAAGTCCGAGGGGTATCGCTACACGGACTTAGAGGGGATCGAGCCTTCACTCGCGGAAGCGATACTGTGCGGAAGGGGAGTGCCCGATGATCCCAAATACTCGGCCTCACGCTTCAAGCTCAAGATCGTTCCGCCGGGGCAGATCATTGTCGACCCCCCGTCATTCGATCACGTCTACAACCCGGTCTTGCGCTTCGCCTACCGGTGCGTACCGAACAAGGTGATGCGATCGACTGGGATGAGAAGGCTTGTCTTCGCATTTCGCGAGACGGGGTCGTAGGCGTCTCGCTGGAGAGGAGTGCCCGGGGAAGCTCCTACAGGCAATCGAACGCTACTTCGAGCATGAGAGCCGTAGCAACTCCATGCCTGTCGCCCATGGGAATGATATCCTGAGTCAGGCAGAGCCGCCTATCTCGGACCTGTTCGTCACTGAGCACTTTGGTCCCGGGTGCGATGCAGCGGACGTTCTAACTTCGAAGGCTCTTAGCTTGCCAAGAGGGGGAGTCACGATGCGCGTGCTAGCAACGCATTGTGCCGGCTCATCGGTCCATGAGGTCGGCGGTTACTCGGTTCGAATCTCCGATGCGATAGACGACCCTGAGTGGGATGACTATCTGGAGCGGACACCCCTTTGTGCCTACACGCAGGCGAGCTGCTGGGGACGCGTTCGCGCCTTCACCGGTTGGCGGCCAGCGCGGGTTGTTGTCTCGGAACATGATCGCATTGTGGCGGGCGTCCAGATTCTGACACGTCCACTACCGGCAGGCGGTAGCGTGGGTCGCGTTTCTTGGGGCCCCGTTGTACGTGAAGACGCCCCAGAACTCGTGGAGCTCGTCTTTGACGAGATGCTTGCTCTAGGCAAGGCGTACAACGTGCAGTATCTCGTTGTGCATCCGCCGCGGGGAGGCGATTGGATGTGCGCGGAACTGGCCCGACGGGGTTTTCGCCCCAGCCTCCAAGAGATCGAGTATACGGCCACAGTCTGTGTCGACCTCGAAGCGAATGCCGATGAGTTGCTTGCTCGGATGAGCCGGAGATGCCGTGAGCATATCAAGCTCGCCGAGAGGCGCGGCGTTACTGTCCGTCGGGCGTCCGAAGCAGACCTGCCGATCTTTAATCAGCTCAAGGACGCGCACTGCGCTCGCCTCGGCTATTCTCGCCGGGACGAGCGCTACTATGCAGAGCTCTGGGCCGCGCTCGCGCCTCGGGGGCACATTGAGCTGTTCTTGGCCGAGTACGACGGCGTACCGATATCGGCCGAAATGGCAATCGTGTTCGGCGACACGTCCTACCACCATGAACGTCTCTGGTCCGGTCAGCACGGCGATCTAAGGCCGAATGAGATTCTCGAGTGGTACGCATTCAAGTGGGCAAAGGCCGAGGGCTATCGTTGGGTCGACCTCGTGGGTATACAGCGAAGCGTCGCCGAGGCGATGATCGCGGGCGACCGGGCGCCCGCCCAATTGACGTCGGCTGAGTCCTTCAAGCTGCGTCTCGGAGCCGAGCCGATTCTACTCCCCGAAGGATATGACTATGTGTACAACTCCGCCCTGCGCTTCGTCCACCGGAGCATCCCAAGCGAAGCGCTGACGTCGGGCACTTTGCGCGGGCTCGTCGATCGGATCAGCTTGCGCGCCTGGGGGGGACGAAAGACGTGAAGAGCCAGTTCCGGCACGATTTCTCTGTCCCCCGCGAGTTCGACCGCTACACAGTCCAGTTCTCCGATGCGCCAGATGATCCTCGCTGGGATGACTTCCTCGAACACATGTGGAGCTGGAGCATCTGCCCGCAGACGAGCGGTTGGGGACGCGCACGCGCTTCCATCGGCTGGCAATCGGTGCGCATGGTCATCTCTGAGGGCAGCCAGATAGTGGCCGGAGCCCAGATGATGACCCGTCCACTACCTGTCGGAGGCAACATAGGCTTCGTGTGCCGTGGCCCTGTTGTTCGTGGTGATCGCCCGAACCTCGTTAGACTCGCGTTCGACGGAATGATGGCGATGGGCAGAGAGCTCGACGTACAGTACCTCGTTGTTCAACCGCCCCGGACTGGCGAATGGATGTGCAGCAAGCTATCGGCGCTCGGGTTTCGTCCGGGGCCGTTCGATATAGACGTTACCGCTACAACTCGTATCGACCTCAGCAGGGGGATCGACGGGTTGTTCGCAGCGGCGAGCGACTCGTGCCGCGAGTACGTCACGCTGGCCCAGAAGAGCGGGATAACGGTGCGTCGCGGATCAATCACTGACCTTCCTATCTTTAACGACCTCAAGGACGTTCATAGTGCTCGCCTCGGCTACACACGTCGCAAACCCGGGTACTACGAGGAGTTATGGCGTTCGCTTGCGGATCGCGGGCATATCGAGCTCTTCATTGCAGAGCGCGAAGCCAGGCCGGTCTCAGCGCTTCTCGTGGTACCTTTCGGAGGTGACTGCTACCACATGGAACGAGTGTGGTCGGGAGAGCACGGCGACCTTGGGGCCAACGAGCTTCTTGAGTGGGAGGTCGTCAAGTGGGCCAAGTCCCAGAGCTACTGTTTCAGCGACCTCGACGGGATCGAGCGGGCGGTTGCGGCGGCGATACTGTCTGGAGGGGCGGTGTCCGACGATCCACGATTCTCGGAGTCGCTCTTCAAGCTCCAGTTCGGGGGACAGGTCATTGTCGACCCGCCATCCTTCCACTATTTCTTCAACCCGTTGTTGCGGTTCGTATATCGGTTCATTCCGAAAGGGGTCATGAGATCCACGTGGCTGAACGGAATCATGGTCAGGTTTCGTCCAGCTGGGTCATGAGCAAGAGATGTCGCCGCTCAGCTCAGGGTCGGACGGCAGTTCGGCCCCCGTTAATGACGCCCCTGGCGCAAGACTTTATCTTCGACCTGCTGGGGTAGGACCATGGCAGCACTCGTGAGAACAGAGGCCCCATGAAGGACGACAGACCCGACCCGAGGGATAGAGGGATTCCCGACAGGTTCCCCGCTGCTGACAAGGGCTACGCGCTTTACGACAATGTCGAGTACCGGGAGCATTGGGAGGGTTTGCACCAAGCCCGTCAGGACGCCTTGGAGCGCCACATCATCTCAGGAATGCTGCCGGCTGAGGGACGTAGGATCATCGACCTGGGGTGCGGTTATGGGCGTCTCGCGCCAATCTACCTCGATCGATTCGATCAGGCTGTGTTGTACGACGGCTCGCTTGCCCTGCTCCGTGATGCCCGCCACACCTTTGGAGACCGGGCAGTGTACGTTGCTGGTGACATGGCGAGCCTTCCGTTTAGGGTGTCATCTTTTGAGTGCGTTATGACTATCAGGGTCCTTCAGCACCTCCGCGAGCTGCCTAGTGCTCTTGAGGGAATCCGTCGAATCATGGCGAAGGACGGGAGTGTCGTCTTTTCCTACTACAACAAACGCAACGCCCACCGGATACTTCACTACTTCAAGGCGCGTAAGGTTGGGGATCCGTTTTCCCCAGAGCCGGCGGAGATCAGTCCAACCATGATCGCCCAGCATCCAGCTCGGTTCGGGCAGTTACTTAGCGGTGCGGGGCTATCACAGCCTGAGTACCGGGGCGCAGTAGTCATGGACTCCATTGCGAGCATTACGGACAGGTTTGGAGGTCACAGGCCAGCAGGCTCGAAGTGGGCCCCGTTCATGGGGAAGTATAGGCTCGCGCCGTGGCTCATCGGTCGCTCCTTCGCGGAAGGGAACGGTGCTCTCCCGACGACCGACTCGGATGCTGAGCTTTTTGAATGCCCAGTCTGTCGCGGGCACCTGAATCGATCGGACCACGCACTTGAGTGCGTCGCATGCCAGCGTGGCTATCCGATTGATGATGGCATCTATGACTTCCGACTGTAGTTGCTGGCTCCTGGAGGGAGCGATTCGTCGGACGCGCATGGCGCACCGCCAACACGTTCACTTTGGCGATGCCCGGCCTTGCGAAGCCGCCGGGGTACATATCTGTATGATGGAGTGCACGGCGAACCGCTCCGACTTACGTGAGTGGGGCCGTCAGGGGAGGCACGCATAATGGTAGACAACGCACACAGCCTGGCCGTATTCATAGACTTCGAGAACCTCGCCTTGGGCCTGCAGCCCCGGGGGGGCGGACGGCGCGCGAAGAAGACGGACGTGCTCGACATGAAGCGAGTGCTCGAGCGTCTCGTGGAGAAGGGCAAGGTCGTCGCCAAGCGCGCGTACGCTGACTGGGCCCGTTTCAGCGAGTACGTCACGCCGCTCCATGAGCTGGGCATCGAGCTGACCGAGATTCCCGAGCGCGGCATCACGGGCAAGAACTCCGCCGACATCCGACTCGTGGTCGATGC
>Ga0123339_10001418_pt1 | contig 16626 bp, 16 predicted proteins | sample lystaG_FD_89956 | JGI IMG/M metagenome (GOLD analysis project Ga0123339, IMG submission 89956) | Glacier valley bacterial and archeal communities from Borup Fiord, Nunavut, Canada, to study Microbial Dark Matter (Phase II) -... | ecosystem: Environmental > Aquatic > Freshwater > Ice > Glacier ... | reverse complement strand
CGTGGAGGCGAGCGGTGACAGCGAGAGTGAGAAAGAGATGACCGACTCCGAGTTTGTCGCGAGAACAGTAGTGGTAACCGGGGGAAATCGTGGAATCGGCTTTTCTATCGCTGCCGAATTCGTGGCTCTCGGCCACCGAGTAGCAGTGACCGCCCGCTCTGGCGACGGGCCGGCTGGCAGCCTCACCGTGCGCGCCGACGTGACCGATTCCGCGTCCGTCGATGCCGCATTCTCTGAGATCGAAACGGCCCTCGGTGCGGTTGAAGTGCTGGTCGCGAACGCGGGGATCACTAAGGACACCCTCCTGCTCCGGATGACCGAGGATGACTTCACCTCTGTCGTGGACACCAACCTTTCCGGTGCTTTCCGCGTTGTCAAGCGTGCGTCGAAGGGAATGTTGAAAGCGCGTTATGGACGCATCGTGCTGGTCTCGAGCGTCGTCGGTCTACTCGGCTCTGCTGGCCAGGTGAACTACTCGGCATCCAAGAGCGGACTGATCGGGCTGGCTCGATCGGTAACCCGCGAACTCGGCGCGCGAGGCATTACGGCCAACGTCGTCGCGCCCGGTTTTGTCGAGACCGACATGACTGCTGAGCTCCCGGAGGCCAAGCAGGACGCCTACAAGAAGTCGATCCCGGCCGGCCGGTTCGCAACGCCCGAGGAGGTCGCGAAGGTTGTCGCGTGGATCGCCGGGGATGATGCAGGCTACATCTCAGGCGCTGTAATTCCTGTCGATGGTGGCCTCGGCATGGGTCACTGACCTTATCTGCCCCTCAGCCGCGGAGCCCAAGTAGAGCGAGCAGCTGGCTGAGGTCCCGCACGTCCATCAGCACATCGGCCTCGTCTCTCACCGGAGCCTTCGCGTCGAACCCGACGGCAAGTCCGGTGATCGCCATCATCGGAAGGTCGTTGGCGCCATCGCCGACCGCGACGGTACGGGACAGCGGCAGACCGCAGTCTGCTGCCCACTCGGTGAGTGTGTCCGCCTTCGTTTGGCCATCAATGATGGGTCCGACCAGGCCTCCCGTGAGCACTCCATCGACGACTTCGAGACGATTCGCCCTCCAATAGTCGAGACCGAGTTCGGCGGCGACAGGGTCGATGATTTCGTGGAATCCGCCCGAGACGACCGCCACCCGACCGCCCGCCGCCCGCACGCCAGCGATCATCGCTGGTACTCCCGGGGTGATGCGCACGAGCTGACCCACGTCTGCGAAGACCGACTCGGGCAGCCCGGCCAGGGTGGCGACGCGCTCCCTCAAGCTTTCCTCGAAGTCGACCTCACCATTCATTGCGCGAGCGGTGATCGCCGCAACGGCGGCACGGGAGCCCGCTGCTTCCGCCAGCAGCTCAATAACCTCGTTCTCGATGAGAGTGGAGTCGACATCAAGAACAACAAGGAATCGGGCCATCGAGTGCGAACCGTTCGTTTGGGGTGGTCAGAATCGTGAAACCTCGCGACCTCAGCTGACCGTAACGCCCTTACCGACCACGGTGATGCCGGAGTCGGTGACGGTGAATCCGCGGGCCCGGTCGGCGTCAGCGTCGACCCCGACGGTCGCGCCAGCATTGACGACGACCTCCTTGTCGAGAATTGCGCGGCGCACGACTGCATCCGGGCCGATACGAACCCGGTCGAATACTATCGAGTCGACCACGAGGGCTCCCGATTCGATGATCGCCCACGGGCCGAGCACACTGCGTTCGATGTGCGCTCCGGACAACACCGACCCGAGGGACACGATCGAATCGATCGTGGTGCCCAGATTTCCCTTCGAATCCCGTACAAACTTTGCCGGGGGAGAGTTGAGCTGCTGGCTGAAAATCGGCCATTCCCGGTTGTAGAGATTAAAGATTGGAAGCGCGGAGATCAGGTCCTGGTGAGCGTCGAAAAATGACTCGATTGTTCCGACATCCCGCCAGTAATAGCGATCGCGGTCTGTCGCTCCGGGAACTTCATTGCGGTTGAGATCGTAGGCGGCAGCATCTCCTCGCGAAACGAACTCGGGCACGATGTCACCCCCCATGTCGTGATTAGATGTGGTCAGCTCACCATCCCGAAGAACGGCGTCGATCAGGACGTCGGCGTTGAAGACGTAATTGCCCATCGAAGCGAGCACCTGGTCGGGAGAATCCGCAAGTCCTACGACATTCTTCGGCTTCTCGAGAAATTGGGCGATGCGAGTCGGATCTTTTGTGTCGAGTTCGATGACGCCGAACTGGTCGGCAAGCGAGATCGGCTGTCGGATGGCGGCGACGGTGACGCCGGCGCCCGACGCGATGTGTGCCTCAATCATCTGGCTGAAGTCCATGCGATAGACGTGGTCGGCACCGACCACGACCACGATGTCGGGTTTCTCGTCGCGCAGCAGATTAAGACTCTGCAGGATGGCATCCGCTGATCCCGCGAACCAGCGCTTACCGAGACGCTGCTGGGCCGGTGCTGAGGCCACATACGATGCGGTTATGCCGTCGAGACGCCAGGTCTGCGAGACATGGCGGTCGAGGCTGTGTGATTTGTACTGGGTAAGCACCACAATTTGGCGAAGACCCGAATTGATCAGATTCGACAGAGCGAAGTCGATGAGTCGATAGTTACCACCGAACGGAACAGCGGGTTTAGCACGGTCAGCGGTGAGCGGCATGAGGCGCTTGCCCTCTCCGCCAGCGAGAACGATGCCAAAGATCTTCTTCGATGCCATCTGCTAAGAGTAGAGGAACGATCACCGTGCGTGAGACTACGAACCACGCTAGCGTTTGACCGATGAGAGTCGATCTGATTACCAGGGAATACCCGCCGGAGATCTACGGAGGCGCTGGTGTGCACGTGACCGAGTTGGTGAAAGCGCTCCGTCTCGATATCGACGTTGTTGTGCGCGCATTCGGTAAGCTGCGAAACGAGACGCAGGTCTACTCGTATGACGTGCCTCCGGGACTGACGAACGCAAATCCGGCGCTCGCAACGCTCGGGATCGACCTTGAAATCGCGAGGGATGTCGTCGGTGCTGACCTGGTGCACTCACACACCTGGTACGCCAATGGGGCCGGACACATCGCGCAGTTGCTCCACGGTATTCCTCATGTGGTGACAGCCCACAGTCTCGAGCCGCTCCGACCCTGGAAAGCCGAACAGCTGGGGGGTGGCTATCGGGTCTCGAGTTGGATCGAGCGCGATGCTTTCAGCGCAGCTGACGCCGTCATCGCGGTGAGCGACGGCATGCGTCGCGACATTTTACGGGCATACCCGATGCTCGACGAGGCAAAGGTTTCGGTCGTGCATAACGGCATCGATCTCGACTCCTGGCATCCGGTCGAGGACGATTCGCTTGTGCGCGCGCTCGGCATCGACCCTGACCGCCCTTCGATTGTTTTTGTGGGACGGATCACCCGGCAGAAGGGCTTGCCGTATTTGTTACGTGCGGCTGCTCTGCTTCCGGCGGAGGTGCAATTGGTGCTGTGCGCCGGCGCGCCAGACACCCCCACGATCATGGCTGAGGTGCGGGCCGGAGTCGCTGAACTGCAGAAGACGCGGACGGGCGTCGTCTGGATCGAGGAGATGTTGAGCCGACATGATCTCTCGGCCGTGCTCACCGCCGCGACCACCTTCGTCTGCCCGTCCATCTACGAGCCGCTCGGCATCGTCAATCTCGAAGCGATGGCCTGCGGGGCGCCGGTCGTCGGCACCGCGACCGGCGGTATTCCGGAGGTTGTCGACGACGGCGTGACCGGTCGGCTGGTGCCAATCGACCAGGCCGAGGATGGCACGGGTACGCCGCTGGATCCCGATCGATATGTTGCCGACCTGGCGAGGGTTCTCACCCAGGTAGTCAGCGACCCGCAAGCGGCGAAGCGTATGGGAGAAGCGGGCCGAGCGCGCGCGAAGCGAGACTTCGGCTGGGATCGCATCTCGAGGCGCACGCAGGAGATCTATCGATCAGTGTTGTAGCCCGTAGCCCGCAGAGGGTTGTGAGCGGCGGCGCTCGAAAGGATCACCCCATGGGAAAGGTAGGGTTGACTCATGGCCAGCGTTCTTCAGCTTTCCGACGTCTCTGTCGTCCGAGAGGGCAACCACATCCTCGATTCGGTCAGCTGGACAGTCGAGGACAACGAACGCTGGGTCATCCTCGGCCCGAATGGGGCGGGGAAGACCACCCTGCTGCAGCTGGCTTCGGCGATGATCCACCAGACCTCCGGCGTCGTCAAAATTCTCGATTCCACCCTCGGGCGAACCGATGTGTTCGACTTGCGACCCCGCATCGGTTTCGCCTCCACGGCGATGGCGCGGCGTATCCCGGCGACCGAACGGGTGTTGGATGTCGTGCTCACGGCCGCCTACGCCGTCGCGGGACGATGGAATGAAGCCTATGAAGACATCGACGTGCGTCGCGCCCAGCGGGTGCTCGCCGAATGGAAGCTCGACGACCTTGAAGAACGTAGATTCGGGCAGCTGAGCGACGGTGAACAGAAGCGGGTGCAGATCGCTCGTTCCGTGATGACTGATCCCGAACTCCTGTTACTCGACGAACCGGCCGCCAGCCTCGACCTCGGTGCTCGAGAAGAACTGTTGCAGCTCCTCGGTGGATATGCCCGAGCCGAGCAGGCTCCTGCCATCATCATGGTCACTCATCACGTGGAGGAGATCCCTCTGGGCTTCGGACATGCGCTCCTGATCTCCCAGGGTCGCATTACTGCCGCGGGGCCGATTGGCGAGGTGATTACTTCGGAGAAGCTGACCGAGGCTTTCGGCCTGGAACTACGAGTCGAAGAGCGGGGCGGGCGATTCACGGCACGTGCCGCGGAATCCTTCTGATAACGCTCATCTCTGGTAATGTCGTGCCTTGGCCTACCCGCCAAACCTTTCCCCCTTCTATCCCACAAACAAGGAATTTACGATGAAGACTGACATTCACCCCAACTACAGCGCGGTTGTCTTCCGGGATCTCGCAAGCGGCGAGACATTCCTCACGCGTTCGACGGTAAAGAGCGACAAGACGATCGACCTCGACGGGGTCACCTATCCGGTCATCGACGTGGAAATCTCCTCCGCATCGCACCCGTTCTACACGGGTAAGCAGCGCATCCTGGACAGCGCTGGACGCGTTGAGAAGTTTAATTCGCGGTACAAGGGCTTCGGCGCCTGACCCGTCTCCCGCGGAGAACTTCTCTTCACGGAGAACTTCTTGAGCAGCGATCACTGCAGAAAAGCTTTGTTTCAAAAGAAAATAGCAAAAAAAGTGATCGGTTTTAGTCGGTAGCTTTTTTCATACCTGTTACGCAACCCGCGAGAAAATACCGGCATGACTCGCGGTTCCGCTCGCGCTGACTCTCCGGCGAACAGGGTTCATTGCACAGTGCGAAGCTAGCGCTCAGGCCAGGCTCCATCGGCGACGAAGGCGGGGTCTTTCGTACGGCGCATGTATTCCTGGAAGCTCGTGGCGCTGTCGGCAGCCCATCCCACCTGCTGGTTGTGCACCAGGGTTACGTCGGCTCCGAGAATGTCCGAGTACTTTCGCGCGACTGCCTGGGCCACCCGACCTGCGGCAACGGCATCCGCCTCGGCGTCGTGAGCATCCAAGAGTTCGACGCCGTAATATTCCGCGGCCGCCTCCAGCGTTCGTTTGCCTTTGCGGTAGCGATCCATGGCCCGGTCGATCACAAGCGGGTCGATGATCGGGACGGGGCAGTCGAGCGGTTCGATGGCGTACCTCGCACACTCCCGGTTGAGCAGGGTGAGATCGTAAGCCGCGTTATAGATCACAATCGGTACCCCTTGGGCGAGCAGGGCACGAAGCACAGCCACGATCTCTGCCACCACCTCGGCCGCATCCCGACCCTCCGCTCGAGCGTGTTCGGTGGTGATGCCATGTACCGCGGAGGCCTGGGCGGGAATCTCCACTCCCGGATCGGCAAGCCAGGAAACGCCCTTGGGCACACCGAGAGCGTCAACGACGCCGACGTACGCTGAGACAATCCGACTGGTGTCGGTTTCTATGCCCGTGGTCTCGAGATCGAAGACTCCGAGACGGTCGTACCAGGTTGAGTCAGTGTCGCCGTCGCCGTTCACAGTGTCAATCTAGGGCCGACCACCGGCAGCGCTCGGCGAACCGACGTGCAACCAGTAAAAACTCTGGGTGCCGAGGGTGAGAGTGATCTCACCATCCTCGGTGAACGAAGGGAACTCGCCTCCCCCGAAGAGGTCGTACATTGCAGATCCTGCGAACTGCTCCGCCTTTATTGTTACGGCGACCGGATTGTGCGAGAAGCTGAACACGCAGAGCACATTTTCGGCTGAATCGCCGAACTGGGTACCGGATCCCGCGTAAGACCGAACGAACGCGAGCACTGATTCATGGTTGGTTTCGAGCACAGTGAGCGAGCCGAGCCCGAACGTCGGGTGCGCTTTGCGCACGTGGATGACGTTACGAACCCAGTGCAGTAGCGATCGCGACTGGGCAAGCTGAGACTCCACGTTGATCAGGTTGTAGTTGTAGACGAGGGACTGCACGACGGGCAGGTAGAGCTTGCCGGGGTCTGCAGACGAAAAGCCGGCATTGCGGTCTGGAGTCCACTGCATTGGTGTGCGCGAGGCATCCCGGTCTGGCAGCCAGATGTTGTCGCCCATGCCGATCTCATCGCCGTAATAGAGAAAGGGGCTGCCCGGTAGGCTGAAAAGAAGGGCATGGGCAAGCTCAAGCTCGGCGCGCGAGTTGTCGAGCAGGGGAGCGAGACGGCGCCGGATACCGATGTTCGAACGCATCCGTGGGTCGTAGGCGTACCAGCCGTACATCGCTTGGCGATATTCCTCAGAGACCATCTCGAGGGTGAGCTCGTCGTGGTTACGGAGGAACACGCCCCAGCCCGCGCCGTGCGGGATATCCGTCGTCTCGGAAAGAATTCGAGTCAGCTCCGCGGCGTTCTGAGATCGCAGCGAATAGAAGATTCGGGGCATGACGGGAAAGTCGAATGCCATGTGGCACTCGGGCTCCTCCTCGGTGCCAAAGAACGCGGCGACCTCCCGAGGCCACTGGTTCGCTTCGGCGACCATGATGCGACCGGGAAACTCGTCGTCGAACATGGTGCGCACTCGCTTGATGTACTCGTGGGTGGGTGCCTCACCCTCACCGTTACCCTCTTCGGATTCGAACAGATAGGGAATTGCGTCGAGGCGGATCCCGTCGACGCCGAGATCGAGCCAAAACCGCATCACATCCATCACCGCATTCTGTACGGCGGGATTCTCAAAGTTGAGGTCAGGCTGGTGTGAGAAGAATCGGTGGAAGAAAAATTGGCGTCGCACCGGATCGAAGGTCCAGTTGGATTGTTCGGTGTCAACGAAGATCACCCGAATGTTCGGGTACTTCTCTTCGGTATCACTCCACACGTAGTAGTCGCCATACGGTCCATCCGGGTCGGAGCGTGACTGCTGAAACCATTCGTGCTGGTCGGAGGTGTGATTGAGCGGGTAGTCGATAATGATGCGCATATTGCGTTCATGGGCCTTGGTGACCAAGTCCTTGAACTCGTCGAGGGTACCGAACTCGGGCAGGATGGCGCGGAAGTCAGAGACGTCGTACCCGCCATCGCGCAGAGGTGACTGATAAAAAGGCGGAAGCCAGAGGGCATCTATGCCGAGCCACTGCAGGTAGTCCAGCTTCGAGAGAAGACCCTGGAGATCACCCGACCCATCCCCGTTGCTGTCGACGAAGGCGCGAACCATGACCTCGTAGAACACCGAGCGCCGGTACCACTGCGGATCGAGGGTAAGTCCGGGCAGTTGGATGGGTGCAGTAAAGCTCACTGTGCTCCTCTCAAGAGCAGGGTCGTTGCTGGCGCCGAGATCAATTCTTCGCAGGCTCATCGAGTCTAAGCGCGAGCGCGAAACGCTCGCGTAACTTCGTATCCGTAGAATCAGCACAATGTCTGTCCACTCGCCTTACGCCGAACTGCTCGACCGGATGCCCGTTGAGCGACATGAGGTCGTCATCCTCGGAAGCACGACTCGCTACTGGGTGTACGGACCGGTCGATGCCCCCCTGACCATCGTCATTGCGCACGGGTATCGGGGAGAGCATCACGGGCTCGAGCCAGTGATTGCCCAGCTACCCGGAATTCGTTGGATCGGGCCTGATATGCCGGGCTTCGGCGAGTCCACGCCTCTGACCGAAGTTGCCCATTCCATCGATGGATTCGCAGAGTGGCTCTCCGTTTTCGTCGACATGCTCGGCCTCAGCGGCACCGCGGTGATGCTCGGTCATTCCTTCGGCACGATCATCTCGGCCAAGGCCGTCTCTGCGGGGCTAAAGACGCCGGCCCTCATCCTCGTCAATCCAATCTCGACTTCCGGGCTGGAAGGGCCGAGCAAGTTCGCCACGATGGCCACAGTTGCGTTTTATCGATTGGCCGGTCGTCTGCCTAATCGATGGGGAGAGTTTCTGCTCAAACGCTGGATCGTGGTGCAGTTCATGAGCTCGATCCTTGCGAAGTCGAAGGATCGAGACCTGCGCCGCTGGATCCACGACCAACACCACACCTACTTCAATAATTTTGCCAATCGCGACTCTGTGGTGGAGGCCTTCGAAGCCTCGGTCGGTTCAGACGTAAGCACCTACGCAGAGGGCATTCACATTCCGACCCTGCTCGTCGCGGCGGAACTCGACGACATCACCCCGGTGCAGGCCCACCGGGATCTCGTGGCGACGATGACGGATGCCCGTCTCGAACTGCTTCTCGGCGTCGGCCACCTGATTCACTACGAGGTACCGCAGCTAGCGGCGGTGGCCATGCACACATTCCTGGTCGAGCAGGGACTTTTTGGATCACTGCCACCCGAGGCCAGCTCCGCCGCGTCGGGCACGGAGCCAGCCCAGCCGTGAAGGTAATTTTCGACTGCCGATACACCCGATTGGTTCGTCATGACGGCATCAGCCGGTATACGGCGGGCTTGGTCGAAGCGTTTTCCCGAATGCATCCGGTGACAATGCTCATCAGCGATAAGCGTCAACTGACCATGCTGCCCGATTTACCGTGGGTGATGGGGCGACCCGGCACCAGTTGGCTCGAGCCATTCATTGGAATGCTTTCGATCAACAGGTGGAAGCCGGACGTCGTGTTCAGTCCGATGCAGACGATGGGCGCAACCGGACGACGCTACCGGCTCGTTCTTACGGTTCACGACATGGTTTTTTACCGAATCACCAAAATACCTGCCGGCTACAGCTGGTTCGTGAGGGCGGTCTGGCGGGCGTTTTATCTGTCCTACTGGCCACAGCGCGCGGTGCTCGCCCGAGCTGATGCCGTGGTCACCGGATCGTACAACTGCGAGCGGGAGATGGCCGAGGCACGGCTCACCCGGCGTCCGCCGACCGTGATCCGACCCGGCGTGGATGATTCGGGATTGCCACAGCGGGATCAGCCGCAGTCGAAGTCGCTGGTCTACATGGGCACCTTCCAGCCGAACAAGAACGTGGAGACGCTCGCCCGCGGCATGCATCTGCTGCCCGGCTACACCCTGCGGTTGCTATCACGCATCACGACAGAGGATCGCAAGAGGATCACGGCTCTGGCGCCAGAGGGGGCGATTCAGTTCGATGACGGCGTCACCGACGAGCAGTACCTCGACGCGCTGGTGGACGCCACGGCGATGGTCACGGCATGTTGGGACGAGGGATTCGGTATACCGCTCATCGAGGGTGAAGCTGCGGGAGTGCCGCTGGTGCTCAGTGACATCCCACTGTTCCACGAGGTGGGAGGCGATGCAGCAATCTATTTCGACCATGCTGATCCCGCCGCCTTCGCCGCCGCCGTTCGCCTCCTCGAACCTCCCGAGGAATGGCGGCACCGAAGTGAACTGTCGCGCCAACGGTCAGCCGACTTCAGCTGGGATGAATCGGCACGACGACTGCTCGCCCTTTTGACCGATCTGGTTCCAGTGCGAGAGACGGCGATTCTCTAGAAGCTCGTTTCAAAAGAGTGATTCCCTGCCGACTTCGCGTTGTTCGACGGCATTCTGGTCATCGAGATCACCGCAATCACCCGTGATGGATTCCTTTTCGATCGGGTCGTTGAACAGCACCAGCTCGAGCGCACCATTCACATGTCGAAAGCTGTGAACCGAACCGTTGGTGATCGGGATTCCGCGGTGGAGTCGTGTCTGCGCTGACACCTTGTTCACTACCGTCCGGATCACACCGCCGTGTGTGGTCACAATGAGCCGGGCATCTTCAGCCGAGGCTTCGCGCGCGCGCTCATGGCGCTTGGCGAGTTCGATTAGCGCCGGGATCACCCTGGCCGCGACATCCTCTCTCCGTTCTCGCCCGGGAACCGGACTATCTCCCGGAAAAAGCCGCAGCAATTCGCGGTCGTCGAGTCCCTCGGCCTCACCGTATCGTCTCTCGGCGAGGGAGTCGATAACATCGATTCGGGATGGATCGATCCCGACAGCATCGGCGATGATCGTGCCGGTCTCGAAGGCACGAGAGAGGGGGCTAGACGCGATCCCGTCCCAGGATCGACTCGCGAGTAGTCGACCGGTGCGTTCGGCCTGGAGCCGGCCGGTGTTGTTGAGCGGAATGTCGGTTCTGCCCTGAATGCGCCGGGCGAGATTCCAGTCAGTCTCACCGTGTCGCACGAGATAGATCAGAGTCATGCGCAGAGGTCCTTAGCTGGTCGACGGGCCCGATCGCCCCGACCTGCTGCTGCTGACCAGCACGGGTCAGACGCTCAGTCGGAGTGCGAGTTCGGCCAGTGTCTCCGAGGCGCCCGCATCAAGCTTAACCGTCGCGCGCGAGTCACCCTTGGTTACCCCTCGATTCACGATGACGACAGGCAAACGTCGCTTGCAAGCCGCATCGAGCAAACGGATACCCGAGTTGACGACGAGGGATGATCCGGCGATGAGCAAAGCTCCAGCCGACTGCAGAAGTGCGCTCGCCTCTGAGAACTTCTCCGTCGGGATGAATTCTCCGAAGAACACGATGTCGGGCTTGAGGATTCCGCCGCAGACCGTGCACTCCGGAGTAATAAAGTCGGCGATCTGGGTGAATTACACGTCGCCGTCAGGACCAAGCTCGACGGAGTCGGGTTCGTCGAGCCATTCGTTCGCACGAGAGATGCGCTCTGAAACATCCGATCGAGAGAAGGTCTGGCCACAGGTGAGACAGCGAACGCGGTCCATGGTGCCGTGCAGGTCGACGACCCGTTGCGAGCCGCCCCGCAGATGCAGGCCATCGACGTTTTGCGTGATGATGCCGTTCACAATTCCGCTGGTTTCCAACCGAGCGAGCGTGCGGTGCCCATCGTTCGGAGAGGCGCCGTCGAAACGTTTCCAGCCCAGATGGCTTCCCGCCCAGTAGCGCTTGCGGTAGTCGGCGTCCTTCAAGAACTGCTGAAATGTCATGGGGTTTCGTGGGGGAGCTCCATCGCCACGGTAGTCCGGGATGCCCGAGTCAGTGCTCATTCCTGCGCCCGTCAGCACCGCGACTGTGCGGCCACGCAAGGCGTTGGCAGCGGAATCCAACTCGGCTGAGGTGGCCGCCGGCCAATCGCGGAGGGCGACATCAATCACGGACAATATCCCTCTCGCTGACCACGATGTTTTTTTGCTGCAGCTCTAGAGTAAACAATCGAGTTTTCGGATATGTTTCCGAATGCTGGAAGTGTGAGGCTTCTCCCACACAGAACATCAATACGCACGAACCATCATCACGACGCCGGATTCGGCGGCAGGAGTTTCATGCATATCGTGCGAATCGACGACCTGACGCATCCCGGTCTTGTCGACTATCTGGGGCTGACCGATGCGGCCCTTCGACGGCGTAGTGAACCGGCTGGTGGACTGTACATCGCCGAATCATCGAAGGTAATTTCCCGGGCGATTGCGGCCGGTCACCGGCCACGATCGATTCTCGTTCAGCAGCAGTGGCTGCTTGAGATGGAAGCGTTGCTCGCACCCTACGATGTGCCGATCTACGTGGGCGCACCTGGTCTACTCGAGAGTCTTACCGGGTTCAACCTTCATCGCGGTGCTCTCGCGGCGATGCATCGGCCACCATTGCCCTCGGTTTCACAGGTGATCGAGGGGGCGCGTCGCGTTGTGGTGATTGAGGACGTGGTGGATCACACAAATGTTGGCGCCATCTTCCGCGCAGCCGCCGGGCTCGGCGCCGATGCCGTGCTCGTGACGCCGCGCTGTGCGGATCCGCTCTATCGTCGGAGCGTGCGCGTCAGTATGGGAACGGTGCTTCAGGTGCCGTGGACTCGACTTCCCGAGTGGCCGGAGGGTGCCGAAGTACTCAAGAGCGCCGGCTTCCACCTCGCCGCTCTCGCCCTTGCCGACGACGCGGTGGGCCTCGACGTGCTGGCAGAAAATCCGCCGCAGAAGATCGCCCTACTGCTCGGTGCCGAAGGAGATGGTCTCAGCCGGGATGCCGTTGCGCAGGCCGACACGGTGATCACGATCCCGATGCTGCACGGGGTTGATTCGCTTAATGTCGCCGCAGCGAGCGCCATCGCCCTGTGGGCGTTACGGGTGCGGTGATCAGGGCGATTGGTCTGGCCAAAACGTAAGGTGCTGCTGTGCCGGTGACCGAGGAATCTTCTGTGGTGCCGGTGCCCGGACAGCAAGCGCGTCCGGCTCGTCGTCCATTGATCCGGCGCCGTATCGTCGTAATCTCGGCGATAGCCATTCTCAGTCTGCTGGCCGTCTATCTGCCGCTAACGCTGCTTGCCCCACTCGCGCCCACATCCGCTCAACTCGTGCCCTTCAGCGCTTCTGACCGTACCGCCGCCCGTACAATCCTCCCGGCTTACGGCGCAAGCGCGGTGGGGGCGATCGGGTATCCCGAGGCCTTTGCAACCGCCGGCAGCACCGAGCCGTTGCCGATTGCCAGCATCAGCAAGATCGTGACGAGCCTTGTCGTATTAGAGGTGAAGCCCCTGTCGCCCGGTGACTCCGGACCGACAATTACATTCACGGCGAGGGACGCCGCCCTGAAAGCCGAGTACGTGGCACTCAACGGGGAGACCAAACCGCTGACAGCTGGCACGACCATCAGCCAACTTGACCTCATGCGGGTCACACTGGTCGCCTCGGCGAATAACTATGCGGATGCCCTAGCGGTCTGGGCCTTCGGCTCTCGAGCGGCGTTTGAAATCACCGTGTCCGCGTGGCTGTCCTCGCACGGTCTCGACCACACCACGATCGTCGAGCCCACCGGCATCAATCCTGGCAACGTGAGCACTGCGACAGACCTCGTCGAAATCGGCAAGCTCGCCCTTGCCAACCCGGTAGTCGCCTCCATTGTGTCAACCGAGTCGATGACGCTTGCCGGCGTCGGCAGCTTCGCGAACACGAACACTCTGCTCGGACGACTCGGTGTCGAGGGCATCAAGACCGGTACGCTCCATGGCCTGTCCAACCTGCTGTTCGCTGCGACGTTCCGCTACGGCGGTCACGCTGTGACCGTGGTCGGTGCCGTCATCGGTGGCGCCAACCATAAAGCGGTGGATGCCACGGTCACAACTCTGCTCGAGGGTATGAAGGCAGGATTTCATGAAATCACCCTGGCCAAGAAAGGTGAAGCGTTCGCAAATTTCACGACGGCGTGGTCACAGAAGGCCAGGGCAGTGTCTAGCCGGACTGTGTCGGTACTGGTCTGGAGCAATACGCGCGTCACGGCGGTGATTTCGGTGCTGCCGGCCCGTGCCGGCGGATCCCGCGCTTCGATTGGCAGCGTCACCTTCACCGCGGGAAGCCAGTCCGTCATCGTGGTGCTCACCCTCGATCATCGCCTCGTCGACCCGGGGCCATGGTGGCGCCTCAGCAACCCGGCCAAGCTCATCGATTGAAGGAGTAGGTAGGGGGATCACGGCGCGCCGCGTATGCCCATTTGCGCATAGATGGATTGCTCGCACAGGATTTGCCTCTAATCTAAAAACATCCCAAGGAGCGCCCGCTCGTCCTACCCCGACTGGGAAGTCATTTCGAATCGAGGTATCGTGAGCGATATAACTGCGTCACCGGTAGTCACATTCACCAAGACCACGCCCGGCGGGTCACGCATCAATCCCACGACCGAGTACTCCTCTCTGCTGCGGACTGTGCGTGATGCTGGACTCTTACGCCGGCGCACCGGCTTCTACGTGATGATGTTCTCTGTCATCACCCTCGCCCTCGCCGGGGCGATTGTCGGGTTCATCCTGCTCGGGGACTCCTGGTTTCAGTTGCTCATTGCGGGTGCACTCGGCATCATTCTTACCCAGTACGCTTTCCTCGCGCACGAGGCGGCCCATCGCCAGGTGTTCGAATCAGGCCGGGCGAACGACATCGCCGGGCGTACCCTCGCGAACCTCTTCGTCGGCATCAGCTACTCCTGGTGGATGACCAAACACAGTCGCCACCATGCCAATCCGAACGTGATCGGCAAAGACATGGACATCGAGCGCGATTTCGTGTCGTTCACACCGGAAGATGCAGCGCGGGCCACCGGCCTCTACGGCTGGGCAACGCGCCGCCAAGGCTATCTTTTTTTCCCCGCACTGCTCCTTGAAGGCATCAACCTTCACATCCTCGGTTTCAAAACCGTTTTCGGCCGCGGGCGGGTCGATCGCCGCGGGGTTGAAATCAGCATGCTCGTACCTCGCATTGCGCTCTACCTCACGGTTATCTTCATGTTTTTGCCCTTGGGCATGGCCTTTGCTTTCATCGGGGTGCAGCTGGGGGTCTTCGGCCTCTACATGGGGGCATCCTTCGCCCCGAACCACAAGGGAATGCCGATCCTTCCGCACGACAGCAAGGTCGACTTCCTTCGCCGCCAGGTGCTCACTTCGCGGAACATCACCGGACTCGGTACAACCACGTTCATGGGTGGCCTGAATTACCAGATCGAGCACCACCTGTTTCCGAACATGCCACGGCCGCACCTCGCCAAGGCCCGTGAGATCGCGAAAGAATATTGCGACTCGCACAACATCCTGTATACCGAGACGACCCTCACGGAGTCATACGGAATTGTGATCGCATACCTGAACCGTGTCGGGCTCTCTGCTGGCGGCGATCCGTTCGACTGCCCCGCCGCCACGCAGTTCGGACGCTGACTGACTCCAGCTCGAGCCGACATTAGCTCGAACCGGCACTAGCTCTAACTGAGACCAGCTCGGTCTGATTTCAGCTCGAGTCGGTGCCGACTCAGGCTGTCGCTTCGTCGTTTAGTGGACCGGGTTGGTCGTCTGATACGGTCCTGCACTCGGGCGCTTGGGAGTTATTCCGTCACCGGATGATTGATGACGGATGCGACGCAATACCCATGGCACGAGATATCCGCGCGCCCAACCGATGTCTTCCACACGGGCGTGACGCCACGAAACCCGCTTCAACGTTCCTGGATGATAAGGCTCGAGGTCATTGCCCACGTTGAGAGCCTCGAGCACCATGCGTGCAACGGACGTGTGACCGATCGGTGAGAAGTGCAGGCGGTCCGCCGCCCACATTCGCGGATCCTTCAACTCACGAAGAGCCCACATGTCTGCAACGATCAGATCGTGCCGCAGGGCAATCGCGCGCAGGTTCTCGTTGTAGATTGCGACTTTGCCCCGTGACCGATTGAGCACGGGAGTCATGCCGATGTCCGGGCCGTTGAAGAGCACGACCGTTGCGCCGTCCACCCGCAGTCGCTCGATGCCGGTCTCGAGGACTGTAGCAAGCCGATCCGGATCGGTGTTGGGGCGGATAATATCATTGCCACCGGCGGAGATCGAGATCAGGTCGGGTCGGAGCGCAAGCGCGGCATCCACCTGCTCGTTCAGGATCTGGCGAAGCAACCTGCCGCGAATGGCGAGATTCGCATAGGCAAAATCCTCGGTCTGTTCGCTCAGTACCTCGGCCACCCGGTCTGCCCAGCCACGATTGCCGCCGGGGCTCTTCGGCTCCGGATCCCCGATACCTTCCGTAAATGAATCTCCCAGAGCGACATAGCGGGACCAGGGATGCTGCTGAGTCATAGCTCTACCCTGCATCAGATTCCCTTCTTCCGCCAAACTGTCGCGCGACAGGGGACGCACCCCACGTCACGGCTCCGGTCCCCCAAACGGGCAGTGTCAGAGTGACATCGTCATTCGAGATTCGAGATTCGAAGGAAGAAATCACAAGTGTGAGGAGAGAAAACGATGACAATCATCGGTTGGATCATTCTGGGACTCATCGCTGGCGCTAGTGCGAAGGCAATTCTTCCCGGTGCTCTGGGCGGCGGATGGCTCATCACTCTGGTTCTCGGCGTGGCGGGTTCTCTGCTCGGCCGGTTCCTCGAAGGCGCAATCAGTAAACATTCCCCCGGGTGGCTTTTTTGAAATCCGCACCTGGATCTTCGCGAGTCCAGGGTCAACAGTCGTGCTTCTGATTTACGGTCTCCTTACTCGCGGCTCCCGTCGTCGCGCTGAGGGTCTGCCACGCGAAACCCGAACCTCCGGCTGCGGACGGGCGGTCCGTGCCGTGTGATTGCACGGCACGGCACGGCACGGACCTTGGTCGAGGTTAAGCTCGACTGATGACCAACCCGCAGCCCTTCGGACCCCAGGTGGGAACCTCGGCAGCGGAGCACCTCTCCCCGTCGTTCCCGGAGCGTGCCGCCCGTG
>Ga0123339_10001415_pt1 | contig 16649 bp, 15 predicted proteins | sample lystaG_FD_89956 | JGI IMG/M metagenome (GOLD analysis project Ga0123339, IMG submission 89956) | Glacier valley bacterial and archeal communities from Borup Fiord, Nunavut, Canada, to study Microbial Dark Matter (Phase II) -... | ecosystem: Environmental > Aquatic > Freshwater > Ice > Glacier ... | reverse complement strand
GCTCAAAAATAGCCAAAAATAAGATAAGGACAAATGAATCTATAATTTCTGTTTTATTGATGCTTGTCTTTTGCTGAATTTCATTATGACATAGATCACACAGCCTTAACTTAATGACATTGCGGTAGAGGCTCCTCCACCTCCGCCAATGAACATCAGGGTCCTTTCATTGACATCATAGTCCTTGATGAGTGCCTGTACGACAGCTTTGTTCTTCTCCGCGGCAAATTCCATAACTTTCTTTGCGGTTTCTTCCACGCTGAGTCCCATGGATTCAGCCAGTGGGGTCCATACCTTGACAGCGGCTTCCCGATTGCCATAGGCGTAATCGCCTTCGGCGATGTAGCCACATATGGTGGCTGCGCCAGCCATGGTGAAACAGAATCTATTTCCATTCGAGCACTCCACGTACCCATATTCCGGGTCTGTTGCTTTTGGTTTTATGGTCTTCAGTACCGGATCGACAATTTTGTCGGGGGTCGTATAGCACTCATAGTCAATTCCTGCAATATGTGCGCTTCTTGGTCCGGTTTGAACGGCCTTGCCGTTCTTGATCTGTACCATACTTCCTCCACCGATGCCCACGGTTCTGACGTCCAGTGAATTAAGATAGGTCTTGTGTCCACCAATTTCGGCATATTTGATCATGACTTTGCCGTCTTTGATGCAAGAGATATCCGTTGAGGTTCCCCCGACTTCAAAGAAGATTCCATCTGTCACCTTTTCATACATCAGTTCCCCTGCCAGCGCCATCGTCTACAGCCTGGTTGAAACCGCCAAAGCCAATGGATTGAACCCTTACAAATATTTGAATGTTCTGCTCAGGGGTCTCCCGAAGTTCTCATCGCACGGCAAAATGGACCTTCTAGATTCCCTCATGCCTTGGGATCCCCAGATTAAAAAAGCATGTTCAATAAAACAGTTACAGTGAAGGCGACCGCAAGGCCGCCTTTTTCAATCCGATTTGTTAAAGATAATTGTCTCATAAAGCTTTCGGATAATAAACCCGTGTGATTAAAGTCCGCTTACCGGCCTCTAGCGTTGCCTGGACCATGTATCAGAAATATGTGAACCACGTCCCCCCTGTATCGGCAGGATAACCTTTCCCAATAAAATGGACACCAAATACTCGAACATCCTCTTCCAATCGTCGTATTTCATTTTTTCATCAGGAAGCCAATTTTCAGTTGATCTTCTCATGATAAACCTCGTAGGGAGTCTGATACCCGAAGGCAGCGTGAAGCCGCTGCCTGTTGTGGAAAATCAGGACATACTCAAAGACCATTTTCTTGGCTTCCTCGATGGTCTTGAAGTGCAATTCGTTCAACCATTCCATCTTCATTTTGCCCCAAAAGGATTCCATGGGGCATTGTCGCAGCAGTTTTCCTTGCGGGACATGCTGCAACGATAGCCATATGCCTTCAGCAATATTGGCTTCCGCGGTCGCTGTGAACGAGCGTGTCGTGTGGCTTTCCCCCTCGCCGATAGGCATCCTTCAGCGCACGGATCTCCAGATCCTTGCTCATTCTTGTCGACATCGCCAGCCCGATGTTGTAGTCCCCAAAAAGGTCGTTGATGGCTGCCACATAAAGCCACCCTTCATCGGTACTGACATAGGTGATGTCCGAAACCAGCTTTTCATTAGGCCTCTCGGCCTGGAAATTCCGGTTCAACAGGTTCTCCGCGACGGGAAGATTGTGGTTGCCTTGTATTTCTTCACCGTTTTTGAGCGCAGATCGTTTTCCTTCATGAACCTTTCAACCTTTTTGTGGTTGAGGGCAACATTCTTGTAGGTCTCAGTCCGCTTGAGGGCTTTGAGTATCTTGGGTGAGCCGTACACGCGGTTGGACTTCTGGTGAATCGCGATGATCGCCTCAAGCAACACCTGGTTTTCCCGTTCTCGTTTGGATTCCTTTTTCATTATCCATGCGTAAAATCCGCTGGTGGAAACCTTGAGGACCTTACACATCTTCACGACCTTAAACCGCTTTCGATAAGCCTGAATAAACAAGAATCGCTCAACAGCTTTTGATTCTTCGCGAAGAAGGATGCGGCTTTTTTTAAGATCTCGTTCTCTTCCTGGAGATCCTTGATTTCTTTCTTCATCTTCTTATACTCCAGTTCAGCTTCGGAAGGCTTCAGCCCTTTCTTGATGTCCTCCTGAGGGTTGCTATGATATTTTGCCATCCCGAGAGGGTAGAGCGAGGGATCCCTAGTTCTCTTCCGATCTGATTCTGACTCTTCTTTCCTTCCAGGATCAGTTCGATGACCATCTCTTTGTAATCATCCGAGAACTTACCTGCCATGTTGAACACTCTCCTTTTCTTCTATTATAGGCGAGTTTTCAGTGTCCATCAAAAGGGGTAAGAGTTAGTTGCGAGATAAAGAACCTCATCTCGACCACGAACCTGGAGTTCACGAAGCGAGGTAGTATCTTCACGGACGACCAGATGTCTGCCGCCATGATTGACCGACTCGTCCACCATGGACACCTGATCCTCTTCAAGGGTCAGAGCTACCGAATGGCCCATGCTCTCATGCGTCAGAAGACCTGATGCTAAAGCCAGAGAAATCCCATTGATTGAAATATGGGAATTCTAATGATGATTTTCGGGGAAAATGCTTGACAAAAAACATAATCAGCGGAATCTTTCTTTCCAGGCTTGTCCTGATGAGTCTATTTAAGGTCTTTCTTGCAAGTCTGAAGGATTACGATGGCCACACTGGCTCCAGCTTGTGGGGTCCCGCATCTGTGGATCCTGCATCTACATTGATGGCATCAGGATTTTCCTCAAGCCCCTTTCGAAGTGATTCGAGAGGAAATCTATATCCCAGTATTCCACAGGGTGCCAGAATTTTCACTTTTGTCGTCATATTATCCCCCTTTGCTCTATTTAATTTTGTGATTTTCCTTCTTTTGTAATTCTATTTCCCAGGACATTTTCTTTGATTGATACAGATGGTATCTCAGATAATCCTTTGCTTTATTAATATCTATGGTGATGGACTGATTATTGGGTAGGAGTATCTTCGCAACCATCGCATCCCGTAATTCTTTACTATAAGCCACTGTCATCATCCTCACTTGATATTACCTACTTCTACTGACAACAATCCTAACACATAGGGTTATATTCAGTAGGTCTTTCCCAACATACTTCTTTCTTAAGTACTTTGTTACAAGCACCAACAATTATATTTTCCTCACTAAATGAACTTGTAATCGTACTATTAGCAGCTACAATTGTATTGTTTGCTAAATGAACCCCTTTTAATATCACACTACGGCAACAAATCCAACAAAACTCACCAATTACTATTTCCGCAGACTCATTAATTTGCTTATTATTATTTTTTAGGTGAATCTTATGCAAATCATTATCCATAAAAAGGCAATCCCAAGAAATCAACGAATTCGCACCAAAAACCATTTTATTACTACAAATAAATTCTGAGTTAGCTGTAGTTGCAAAATTATCACCAAATATTATTTTCCCATTTTTATTACAAGATAACTTACTTCCTGAACCTAACACACATTTTCCTTTAAACCAGATAGTACCTGAGACCTGCCAAACACCATGGCTCTCTTTTTTACCAGCACTTCCTACAAGTAATTCTCCAATTCTAACCACGCCTGTTTGCCATTTATCTATTATTACTTGCCCTTTTAATTCAGCTAATTCAATATTTCTAAAAACAATAATAGGACAAAGAAAGCCTTTTAATCCAAAGTAATGTAAATTGATATGTATTGTCTTAACTAAAGATATGCTTAATATTTTTTTTATTTTCATAATGAATGTCAAATCTCCATTTTAAATTATTTTGTTTCAAATAAGTTGTGGCAATTATCGATGTTTTAAAATTCTTCCTATTTCTTTTCTCTTTAAAAACAAATACAACAAGTATGACAATAAATATATTATAATTCCATTTATACCACCTAAAAACCAACCCGAGCTCATAAATATAGCAGTCATTAATAGTTCATATATAATATCTTTCTTTACATCAATTGCAAGAATTTTTGACAATTTCATTTCTAAAAAAACACCCCTAAAAGCCAAGAGAAGAGTAATTGATACAACTGCAAAATCTAAATTGTGTAGAAAATATACAGTAGTACCAGTAAAAATTGCACTTAAGCATACTGTTACAATATTTCCATATAATAACCACTTTTCTTTTCGGAGAGCTTTTGTATACGTTTCAATTAACATACTCGTTTTACTCTCAAAAACACATATTGGAAAAAGTAAAGCCATATATTTAAGGCTTTCAGCATACTGAGGTAACCATTTTGACATTACCTCACGTACTGGATAATAAAACATTAACATACCTAATAAGGGTACCATCAGGCATGTACGCATAGTATCATAAATTGATGTCAATTTTTCTATTGGAGTTCTACGTAACATTGGAAATATAACCAATGCAATTGCACGAATCAAAACCATTAACAAATTGGAAAGTGAAATTGTCAAGGATATTTTTCCAAATGTAGAAATATCCCATTGATTTTCAATTGCTAATTGAACGATACCTATAATTAGCGTACTAGCTATATTGGCAATTACTAATGCACTACCTACTTTTATATTTGTTGCAGCTTCTTTTATAGATATATTAATTGGTTCTGGTCGTGTTTTTAAAATATCTCTACAGAAAAATATGGCAATTACTAATGTTACCGCCTTACCTATTAAGTCCGAAATAATAATTGGCGAAAAACTACGGTTACCAAACAAAAGTGAAACGCAAACACATATAGCATATATGATTCTACCAAACACTAAAGATATCGCATATTCTTTCATTCGGTTCGTCGCTTGGAGAATATACTGCAAAAATGTACATGGTAAACCTAATACAACTGCAATGCCAACGTAACGTAATACCATACTCTTTTCATATTGATGTAGCATTCCCGCAATAATAAAAAAGATGATCAAACCTATTACTAACTCAAATAAAAAATTTAGCCAAAACTGAGCACTAAATTTCTTTTTTTCAAGCTCATTATAATATTTCCCACCATATCTAAGGAAAACTCCATCAGCCCATCCAAAGTGCAAAAATCCAACATAACTAGAATACAGCAAATATAACTGAAAATATCCATATTCTTCGAATCCTAGTAATTTAGGCGCAAAAAAGGTAATAACCGCTGCCAAAAAGAAGTTAATCAAATTGGAAAATATCGTATAAGAAACATTCTTTAATATAGATTTCAATTAAAATACCTATAACCTCTCAAAGTAAACCGGAAATTCACCATTATCTATTAAAGCCGATTGGAGAGCTTCGAGCATTGCATAACCATTTTTTTCATCCGGTTCTAAATATCCTGACTCCGCCCACTCATTCCAAGCAAATAGCATAAGATAATCTTTCTGGTAAACATTTCGTGCTCTAAAAATTTGCTGAGTCATATATTTTCTAAATTTATCCGGCGTAGTACCAATTGCCACACTCCCTCCCTTACCTTTTCTAGCAGTATTGTCCCAATCCACAAATGCTCCTGGAAAAACATTACTATCATGGGGAGATTTTTCAAGAATTTTATTCCACATTTCATCATATGAGAAAGTTATTAAACTTCGATCCTTTCTACTTCTATGTATATAGATTCCATATTTTTTTTGTAGCCATGAAGATATTTTAAAAAGTTTATTAAGTGCCACTGTTTTAGCATTATTTACAATATTAGTCTCATTTTTTTTATGAAACAACATATAATCTGGCTGAAATTCCATTCCATAGTCAAAAATATTCGCATCAAAGGTGGGATCATTAAAATTTCTTACATGTTGAAAAGCTAAAGTCAAACCATCCAAGCCATTTTCTTGAGCTAGTCTTCTCCAACATTTGATAAATGATTCTAAATATCTTTCCATTAAATATGGTACGTATATAACAATTAACGGCTTGTTATCTACGTGAATATATCGTGTGTCTCGGAAAAAGGGGAGTAGATACATAAAGTGATTTACCCAATCCTGCTCATCTGAATAGTCTTGTTCCATTAAAACACGATTTTCATTTGAGACCCAACCATTTGTCCATTTTTCATTAGCCCAACAAATACAAAACGGTATATCAATTGATGAATCTTTCAATAAATTTTCAATTGGTTTTTCTAATAATAACTTTCCATTGAACCAGTAGTGATATAGTGAAAATCCATATACTCCGTATTTTTTTGCAAGTGACGCTTGCCAATGCCATGTCTTATTATCGTTATCCAACAAATTATAATAATTTTGATTTAATGGAACTCTAGGTTGATTATGCCCATCAAAAAGTGAGCGCGCCTTCTTTACATTTGTCCATTCAGTAAATCCATCTCCCCACCACTCATCATTTTCTTTAATTCTATGATATTGTGGAAGATATGCTGCAATAATTTTCATCATTAATTCATTCCTTTCGCTTCACTCAAGGCACAAAGCCTCACGAAAATGTTGCCCTGAGTCTAATTTCAGTTCTATAATCCAATTAACGGGAAGGTGATACTCTACAAATCACGGGGAGGTGAGTGGGCTGCTTTGCCAGCCAAAGCGACCGGATAATTATATGTGTAGATTTCCTATACGAGTACAAATAAGTGTGCCAAAGAGCACGTAATTTTATCTTTGTTAAACAACTCTCGTTTAAGACTAGGCAATCAGTCAATGTCGCCTTCCTTGGTTCAACGAGCTTACGATCAGAGAGGAGACATTTATGGCTCTGAAAATCGTTTATCCCACCAGTTGCGGAATCGATGTCCACAAAACATTTGTTGTGGCCTGTATCGCAAGTACAAACCACAACGGAATCACCACGCACAAGAACCATCGCTTTTCAACCTATACCTCAGGATTGGAACGCTGTTACAATGGTTGCTTGAAAACAATTGCAAGGATGTCTGCATGGAATCCACCGGAAAATATTGGATTCCCATCTTCAATGTCCTTGAGGAAAAGTTTCAGATTACGCTTGCCCATCCCAAATACGTCAAAGCCATCAGGGGAAAGAAAACCGACAAGAAAGACGCCAAATGAATTGCTGACCTGTTTAAGCACGATCTTGTTGCCGGAAGTTTTATGCCCCCCCCGCTGACATTCGTCAGCTCAGGGATCTCTTGAGATATCGAACCAAGCTCATGAATGTCACATCCAGTGAAAAGAACTGGCTTCAAAACAGTCTCACCGTTTCTAACATCCAGCTCGTAAATGTGTTTTCGGATACCTTGGGCAAGAGTTCAGAAAAATCATAGACAAGCTTCTGGAAAACACAGGTGAACCTCACGACCTCGAATCGCTCATTCACAGTTCCCTAAAAAAGAAGCTGCCTGAGCTGGCGCTTGCAGTAGACGGGGTGATCACCCCTGAACAAGCAGGTAAAATTCGAGTCATCAGGAACCATCTGTACAATTTAAAACCCGAAAAGAGGAGCTAGAATTGCTGAACTATCAGCTTGCCACACCTTATAGCGCTCAAATAGACCTCATTCTAACCGCCCCAGGTATCAAAAACACCTTATCCGCAATTACGATCATCTCGGAAACCGGCATGAACATGGAAGCTTTTCCTTCCCCAAAACGCTTGTGGTCATGGGCCGGACTAGTTCAGACCAATAACGAAAGTGCCGGGAAGAAAAAATCTGTTCAGGTTTCCATCACAAGTGATGGTTTATTTGTTATGAGATCAAGTATGATCTTTTACTTTAGTAACTATTTTCAACCTTTATTCCTCCGTTAAGTTAGATTCTGCCATGATATTCCATGCAATTATTGCCCACGGTATAATATACATACTACCAAAATAAACACCTTGAACAACTATTGAAGTTAAAATCAATCCGATTATCATCCCGACACACATTTTTCTATCAAATTTATGCATTCTCTTATTTGAAATAACACGTACAATTTGTACCACAAACATTAATCCATATGCACCTACTCCAACTAAACCACCCTTAATTAGAGCAGTATAGTACCCATTATGTAAAAAGGGTAGTTGCCCTTCTCCAGTTACTAATTGAGAGTAATCTGCGACTATAGTTGCTCCAAATCCTTTGCCAAATATCATTTGCCATGAATTATACTGTGAAAATGTTTTTTTAGCACAATAGACCTCATATCCACGCCAATTTAATACTGCCGCTGTTATATTCCAATTCCCAGATGCACTAATTTCTTGAAATGAATTGAAAACCTTACTAACGAATACTAGCGATACTTCTGGCAGCAAATTATATATTACAATTATTCCAACGAAAAACATTATCACATATTTTAAAAAGTTAATAATATTTATCTTATTCAACGCTAACACTATCAAAACAGATCCAAAGATGACAAAAAAAGTTCTTGAAAATGATAATAATGCCATTACTATCTCAAGGATTAGCAGCAATTTGTCTATTCGCCTGCTAAAATAATATCTGTTCACTTCTGGTGGATGAAACATAAAGAGAATAATTCCTATTGCTAATGTCCATTGAGCAGTTGGCATTCCATTTACAAAATCAGAAAATGAACTGATTCCTTCAACTAATTTTGGTAAAGAACGTAATAATGCAAACACAGTCAGCATACTCGATGCTGTTACCACTGACTGCCACATTTTTCTCTTGTTTGATTTGTAAATGATAACGATATTGCATATCAATAACCATTCTAACCCATAAGTAGATGTAAGAATAATATCACGTGTGAAAAACCAAAGCGTCGTATTATTTTTCATTAAAAGTACAGCACCGTTTATTACACATATAACCATAAATAGAGCGTAAAAAAATACACCTGGCATTGATATGATTTTTATCTTGCCTCCTCTTTTTATTACCCGCCAAGCTATTAACACTATTAGCAAGATCCAGCGAATATAATTTCCCCAGTTTCCATTTATTACTGTTGAGAGTAAAATAATAACAAGTTCTGGTATTAATTCATGCCTCTGTCTATTTTGTTTACCTGCTTCATACATTCAAATTTAATTCTCCTTGTAAAAATCATCAAAACTATTATGTATCCTAACATTCTTTTGAGGCAGTTTTCCTCTCATTATCTTGCAGAACAAGATTCAGATAGATGCATGAATCTTAATCTTTATTGATAATAATAATTCGCCCTTTTCCTTATTTCATCAAGCATTATTTGTCACAATTTTATTTCTTACTTATAATCAAACAAATAATTTCGCAATAAACTCTTCAGCGATTTCTGGATAAAACTGCTTTTCTAATCTATCTTTTCCATTCTCTCCCATACATTGCATTTCCATAGCATTCATTTTTGACAATTTAATCACACAATTTACAAAGTTATTATTTGTTTCTATAATACTGTTTTCATTCACTTCCGCAAGAAAGGCACATTTATTATCTAAAGTATCATGCATACCATTAACATCAAAGGCCACTATGGGTTTTTGATAATACATAGCTTCCAGTAATGACCAACTAGCGCCTTCTTTCAAAGAAGGGAAAAGAAACGCATCACATTTAGATAATGCTTTTAGAAGAATAGGTCTAGTAACTGCGCCGTAAAGATATATATGTTTTCCCAATTTCTTTTCTTCTATTTTCTTTCTTAAAATAGTTTCAAAATCTCCTGTTCCAATTATATGCAACTTTGATTCTGGTTCTACCTCAAGAATCTTTTCAATTGCATCTACCAAAACTAGTGTATTCTTCGTGTCAATAATTCGTCCAGAATATATGTAATTCATTTTCCCCAATTCGTGGAGTATATCATCTGTATAATCTGGAAAAACAAAATTATCCTTTGTTACACTTGATTCTAAATGAACCATAGTCTTTTTCTGAATAGTTTTAGGCAACAAATCTTTTGTTGCTGTCGTTCTAGCAATAATTATTTTAGCTTTGACTATTGGCTTTTTTATCCATGGAAATTTCATAATATACTTTCCCATAAAAAATTTCACCTTATGTACCATTCTCTTTGTTAATGGTAATGAATCAATAAAACATCTTGGAATTTGTTCTGCTGCTCCATTAGGCCCCCATATAAACGGAATTCCTAATTTATACATATATGTAGGCAAAAACATATTTCCCCAAGTTATATGCCAAATAAAATCGAATTTTATTTCTTCACAAATTTTCTTTGCACATCTGTATGCAGTATGCTGCCACAACAAATATTCTAGATAAATGGTCATTTCCCTGAGCATTTTTGAAGAAGGAGCATAGCAAAAATGCAATCGTGGTTTTAATTCTTCTGGTACAGCTGGCTCGATATATTTTTTCATTTTAGACCGAGTTAAAACCCACACCTCTTGTGTTTTAGCAGCATGTAATGCCCAATTCCAACCAATTCCCGGCTCGCTCCCTTTTTCCGGTTGACAAGAAAATGCAACCATCAATATTTTTTTCATGTATATATTTACTCCTTCCGATACAACTTATTGATTTGGTTACAATGGTAATCCATTGTAATATCTGTTTCCATCACTCTAATATCCTTAGAATGATTTAGAATAATGTGTGCTAATGCCTCTGGATTATCATGCTGAAAAATGTTTTCTGCTGGAACCATCATTTTTGCACCAACTAAATCAGAACATATAACCGGTACACCATGGGAAAGTCCTTCTAAAACAACAAATCCGAAAGTCTCTTGACATTGGCTTGGTACAACCAATAGCTGGTTTTCTTTATTCCATATTTCATTCTCTTGTTCTTTTGCAAAATATCCCCCATTATTTATACGCTTATCTACACAATAGCTGGAAAAATCAGCACCATATAACCATAATTTCCAATTCTCTTGATGCATAGTATCCAACGATAAAACTGCTTTTAACAAAATATCAAAGCCTTTATAAGAATCTAACCCACCCAAAAAAGTAATGTTAATAGTTCCTCCAACTTTTGTTGATGTACGATGTAAACTAAGTCCTGCATGGGTAATTGGAACAACTTTATATGATAAATTCGGAAACATATTTTCATATGCTTTTTTTGCAACATTGCTATTGCAATGAATGATATCCATTTGCATCAAAATACTCTGATAATATGATAATAGGTCCGCATAATCCTTTTCATTTGCTAAAGAAACAGTTTCACTTTTAGTTCTCTCATTATTACGGGAACGTTGTTGTTTACGAATTCTAGAAAGAATAGAACTATACTTAATTTTTTCGTAAATCCGCGATTGCATAATAACCTCTTGTATTCTTGTTAATCCCCGCCCTGCATTGCACTCTAAACATTTTTCTGGATTTCCACCTTGACATACAAAATTATTTTTATATAATAACACACATACTGGGCAAAAAGCATAATAATCATGAGTAGTAAATATCATTTTTATTTTCAATTTCTTTGCGGCATCAAAAATCTCCCTATAAAACCCTTGTAATGTATGTACATGAATAACATCTGGATTAATATGCTTTAGAAAATTTTCAAAATAGGACTGTGATGCATGTTTAATATATCTCTTAGGTTCTGACACCCCATTACTAAGTGGAACGGGTAATGGATTGATGATCCTATAACATCTAAAATCAAAAAGTTTCTCTTCTTTAACGTATACTTTTCTGTAAAAAGTATACTCTCCAGGAAATAAAATAGAAACTTCATTTCCATTTAACACTTGTTGTTTCATTAAATCCATACAATAACGATTTAGACCACCAGTTCTAAACGGGGGAAGGCCTAAAGAAAAATGCATTATTTTCATAAAATTAGAGCTCCTTAAAAACACAATCTTTGAAATTCAATATGATTGTATACGCTATCCTGCTAGCAGACGTCATCTATTTTTTAACAAATTATGGATTACTATATTATAACCATGAACAATATGTTTCCAAGCGTATTCTTGTTTCATTCTTTCTCTTGCTTTTTCCCCAAACTTTTCCATTTTTTCATTATCCATTTTATCAACATTATCGATTAAACTAGTAAGTTCTTCTTCATTTTCAAAATATAAGGCTGCATTATTTCCAACACATTTATTAAAGCTTACATCAAACAACATGCAAACATTTGTTTCAGACATAGCTTCCAAAAGGCCTGGATTTGTCCCCCCAACAGAATGTCCATGAATATATCCTCTAGCATATTGACGAACATAGTGCAATATTTCTTTATTGTACAAAGCTCCTGCCATAATAATTCTTTCATCATTTTCATAGTCAGTAGATTTCAGAATATGTCGATGGAATTTTTGCAATTCTGTCTTATAATTAGTAATAATAAGCAGCTTCCTTTTAGTATTACTTTTCATAAACGCCTTTATCATCATTTCGTAATTATTTTCAGGAACATATCTTCCTAAAATCAAATAGTACTGATCTTTTTTAATATTCCATTTTTCAAAAAAAGATCTTGCATCTTCCGAAATTTCATTGTTTACAGGCAGAACACTTTGCACCCCATATGCCACACATTCTAATTTCGGTTTTTTTCCAATTAAAATTTTGCGATACAAATTGCGTATTCCTTCATTATCACAGACCATACAATCTGTTGATTTTGCCATCATCATAGCAGACATAAAAAGATAGATTTGAACTACTTTATTCCATTTTGTTCGTCTCCATTCGGCACCTGCTGGATTTTCCATCAAAAGAATTCCTTCTTTTTTAAATTTACTCCTCATAAAATAAAGATATGGTCCTATTCTTACCCCAAGATGAAATAATATTGGGTTCGGAATAGAATTTTTCTTAATGTAATCTCTTGCATAGTCCGTACACTTTTTATCATATTTCATCATAGCTGAACTGCCTTGTTCGACCTCACAAATGCGAATGCATACCACATTATTAACTATTATAGTTTCTTCCTCAGCTTTAGATGATACTTTCTCAAAAGCATAAAAATGGACATTCTTATCTTCCCAATTGTCCAAAAGTCCATGAACAAAGGCCTCCCATCCGCCATAATTTTGGGTATATCCTTTTGAACCGATTATAAATACATTTATTTGATTATCTTCACTCATGTTTTTATCCCCACTCATTTTCCTTCCAATCTCTCTTTTTTCTTATTTTATTAATAATTATTTTTTTGAATCTCATACTCATCTATTTTATCAAATCCTTCTGTACTTTCTTTTTTTAACATAATCTGTACAGTCATAAAAATCAACTTGATATCTTGTATAAAAGAATAGTTTTCGATATACATTAAATCTAATCTAAGTTTATCATAAGCACTCGTATTATATTTTCCATAGATTTGAGCATACCCAGTAAGACCACCCTTAACCTTTGTTCTTAATGTAAACTCTGGTATTCCATTTGAATAAGCATCCATATGCTCTACTCGTTCTGGTCTAGGTCCCACTATACTCATATCTCCTTTTAAAATATTAAGAATTTGTGGTAATTCGTCTATTCTTGTTGCACGAATTACATTCCCAACTTTTGTAATTCTTGAATCAAGATCTGTAGCTGGTATGGACTTTCCTTCTTTTTCGGCATTAATAATCATACTTCTGAATTTTAATATATCAAATTCTCTCCCATTTTCTGTTACACGTTTCTGTTGATAAAAAACTGGTCCATGATCCTCACATTTTATGCACAAAGCAACAATAAGCATAATTGGGGTAGCTAGAAACATTGCAATTGTGCACAACACAATGTCGAATATTCTTTTCACAAATTTTTGAGCAGGTGTTAAGACTCTACCGCGTATAAGTAACAAAGGTGTATCAAACAGATTGATTTCTTCCGCTCCTCGAATTATAATATCAGAAATTTTTGGAGCTACATATGTTCTAATAGAATTTTGATAGCAATATTTCACAATATCATTTCTTACTTGTGAAGGCACATCATTGATAATTACCGCATCATGTTTATTAACTTCTTCACGTAATACATCATAGCCTTCTCTGTATGAAATTACTTTTGTTAGACAATACTTGTCTTGTCGAGTATCCATTTTGAATTTTAAATTGACAGCATTTTCATTTCCATAAATCATCACCATATTCTTAGGAACATACATACGATGATAAACAGCTGTATAAACATATGTAGTAAAGTATGCAATAGCACAATCAATACCTAACATCAATAACATTGGCATTATATTTACTATCCTATTGGCAATTAAACAAAGCTGTGCATATGTAATAAAATCAACAAAAAACAATGATATCCATTGCGATATAATCACATCTGCTAATTTTCTATGACCATATTTAAAACTATCGCATAAATAAAAAATAACAAAAATCATAATAGCATAAATTCCACCAAGCACGAATTTTCCTTTTCCAAAATAAAAAGGTACATCATTACCTCTATAATAAAAAAACCAAATCAAACAATATACCATTACTAAAATACCTATTTCAATGATCGCTTCAACTTTTCTAATAAACGCTTTCATTCCATCATGTCTACTATTTTTATTGTAGTTTTCTTTTTTCCCCATTCTCACATCTCCAAAATAAATACTTTTTTAGTCCGAAATTAATAATACAAAGAAGTCTATTCAATATTTGCACGACTTTTATCAAAATAGAAACCGAGACTTTTTGAGCATGACAATAGCATTCAGAATATCTATCGTTATGTGTTAGGATTGTTGTCAGTAGAAACTGAAAATAGTATAGTAGGTACCTATCAAGAGAGGATGATGACAATGGCTTATAGTAAAGAATTACGGGATGCGATGGTTGCGAAGATGCTCCCACCCAATAATCAGTCCATCACCAGAATATCCAAACATGAAGGAATTCCGGAAGCTACACTCCGAAAATCGAGAGATGATGCAAGAGCGAACGGACAGGCTGCCCCTGCAGCGGATTCCAGTTCAGATGAGTGGAGCACAGAGGACAAGTTTCTCATCGCCGTAGAGACTGCAGGCATGATTGATCAGACCTTGCAGAGTATCGCCGCAAGAAAGGCCTGTATGACGAGCAATCGATTGCTGGAAGGATGCTTCCATTCAAGCAAATGTAGGAGTTACCCAGGAAGCATCCCGTCTCAATAAAGCCTTGAAACAGAAAGACAAGAAGTTCAAACTCCTGGAAAAAGAGCTCAACGCAAAGAGAAGACTCTTGCTGAAACAATGGCGCTACTGGTCCTGCGAAAAAAAGCTCAGCACCATGCGAAATCGTGCTTTACTGGCTGACCAGGGGTCTATCTCGCATCCAAATCCACCATCTATCAGGTCCTCCGAGAAAATGCCATTCAGCAACACCGAGGCCGAACTGCAGAAAGCAAGTCCCGTCAAATCTCCACCCATTGTGCAATGGTTCCCAATCAGGTCTGGATGTGGGATATCACTTGCCTGAACGGCCCTGTCAAGGTATGTTCTACTACCTTTATCTTTCGCGGACCTCTTCAGCCGGATTATCGTCACCTAGAAGTCTGGTTTAAAGATTCTGCAGTCAAATCCCAACACCACCATCACAGTCTGCACCAATATTGTAATATCCATCCCAATATTCCACCACTCAATTTAGGATGTGCAAAATTTGCCTTCAGCTCTTCTGCATTGACTACCATCGATCTAAACTTCAGCATCTTAAACGTCCGTCCGTTGATACAAGCTCTTTCTTGAGCAATAAATACCGGTCCATCAGATGATACCTTAACGGCGATTGCAATCAGTGATAAGATGGGACTAAGAACGATAAGTTTTAAACCCGTGAATATGGCATCTAACACCCTTTTAACTATTTCTTGTACTGGGTATCTTGGACGACGGTCATAAGCAACCATGGATAATCCATCAAAATAAACGGCTCTGCTGCGGGTTACTTTAGCGACGATATCATCAAGCAAAATAGTTACATTTTTCCCTTCAATATCTAATAATTCTAGACTCTTCTTTACATTCTTATCTGACAGTGATGCTGTGATAACAGTGACATCTACAATCTTTGTACTTATGACTAACGCAAGATTCGAATAATCGCCATGGTAGGGTATATTTAGCCCATTTTTTTCTGAGTCCAAGTAACCAATCACTTTATAACCCAGTTGAGGGGTTTCACTAACTTTATCCAAATAAAAGTGAGCTGTTTGAGCGTTTCCTAAGATCAACACATAACGGGGATTTCTTCCCTGTAAGCGCCATTATTGAAGAATTAGTCGAACCGCAAAGTGTTCAGTTAAGGTCAGGCTCAGTGCGATCGCCTCAAAATAAAAAAGGAATCGATTATGAAGCGTATTAGGCTCGTATAGATTAATGCAAATGAAAATTACGACGAATGCAACAAGCTGTGATTTGATTAACTGGCTGATCTCAAAAGCCGCTGTCATAAACCGTCTGGACTGGTAAACCCGATGTGCTTTAGAACTGATATACCAACATAAGATATAAAGTAAAAATACGATAAGATAGATTTGAAAATCAAAGACAGACATGTCATTTTTATACTTATACAACGCGATTGCAAGGTAAAAACCTAAATAGAGGACAATGAAATCTACAAATTTTGAAATATCATCTAATATCGCATTAAACTCTCTTATCAATTGCGCTTCCCCTAAATTTGTATATTTCCCCTTTAATAAACATATAAAATAAAGGCTCAATCATAAATTTTGTGGGATGGTGGGTTCCTGACATAAGCCTTCCGACTAATATCGAATAGCTTGAGGAAGAAGTATTCATCATCAGGATAGCCATATCCCTGACGTCGTAATGTC
>Ga0123339_10001413_pt1 | contig 16654 bp, 21 predicted proteins | sample lystaG_FD_89956 | JGI IMG/M metagenome (GOLD analysis project Ga0123339, IMG submission 89956) | Glacier valley bacterial and archeal communities from Borup Fiord, Nunavut, Canada, to study Microbial Dark Matter (Phase II) -... | ecosystem: Environmental > Aquatic > Freshwater > Ice > Glacier ... | reverse complement strand
ATTGAATATTTGAATCAACAACCACATCAACAAAATCTACCATTAAATTAAAAGAGTCGCGTGAACTCATATTCTCAAACACAAAAAAGTCTCCAAAGTGTTCGTCAATTTCGTTAATATCATACTCCCAAAGTTCATCATCAGCACCAGCCCAACTATCAAAATCGATAATTGTTTTTATGTTACCCGTCAGTAAGTTATAATAACACTTCATTCCGGAATCCAGACCATCTGCAATTTCATTTATTTGAACATCAGTAAGTACCATAATAGTAGGTTTCTAAGTTTGCGTATAACGGGTGGCTAGGGCGCGGGCGGAACGAAGGCGTATTTCGCCTGAGTGGCAGCCTGTGGCTTAGCTAGTGTTATACGGCGTGTTTATTTATTTCAAAAATCATCTGAGATCTTCAAATTACCAGAATCAAGAAATCTTGAAATGATTATCTTAGATACAAACAATTGCTTTAGTTTCTTGGTTGATATACTCAGTTTACCCTTATATAAATCGTTTATCTCTTCATCACTAAGATTAACAATATCAGGTATAGCTATCTCAAAATCAATATTTTCATCAGGAATACAAAATGAGAAATCAGATTCATAATCAAATTGATATTGCCGATCTTTAATCATTTTGAATAAATCGCTAAAACTCATTCCGACACTTATGCCAGTTGTGGTTTTAAAACCTTTTGAGAAAATCTCAATTCTGAAAATTGTATCAGAAACCTGCCATAAGGTTAATCGTCCACCATTAGAATAATGAACATTTTTTCCATTCTTAGGGCTTGTCTCATCTTCGGAAAGTAATGCCGAAGTATCTGCGACTGAAACATATTTTGTAAAATCATACGATGACATTGGGGTGTTTAAATGAAACACATCAACACCATCATTAATAATTGAAATCACATTGTCATTTGATTGTTTAACTTTTCCATCTGCTTTGCAAGATGTAAAAATTGTAGCAAAAAGAATCACACTAAATATCCTATAAATCATAATGGAATAGCTTTGATATTCTTTGAAAAAAAGTAAATCTATTGATATAAACTTAAAAAAATCACATTATAACCCAAACAAAATTACTTTATCAGCCGAATCTATAGTCAACAATCTTTCTTTTACAAACGTTGCACCACTTCTGAGGCTGTTTCTTTCTCTTTGATGTTTGATTCAAAATTGCAGGGAACAAAACTTACCGGTTCTAACATGCCGTATAACACCCCTGCAACCGCATTGCGGTTATATCCTTATTATAAAACCCGCACCATTTTCCAAATACAATCTTATATTCAGTCCTGGAGTTGTTGGTTTTATTCATTATTCCGGAATTGCTGGGTGTGTTCAGGTTGGTCAGTCACATAATGTTAACTAACTTGCTAACACTTAATTATGCACTATTATTTCCATTTTATGCCGATAGATGGCTACGATAAATTAGTATCTTTCAGTCAAACTGATGCTTATCCTTTAGATAATATTTTTATGTGCATTGGACAATTCAACGAATTTTTATAGAAACGATGAAGATGCTTAATATTGATATTATTTGTGGAGTTAGCCGTTGCTTAGCAAAATAGTAATTTAGTGTCTAATGAAAAGTAAAGTGTTTTTATAAGTATTATTTGGACAGCTAAAGTACACAATATATTTATTAGAAAGTAAAATTGTATTGAATAAAACAAAAAAGTCGCTTTTTCAAGCGACTGCAGTGTCATTACGAGAGACGTAATGTCCTAAAACAAAAGTAGGTTATCTCACGACAACCTATCTCTTTTAACCTTAAATCTAATACCATGAAAAACACGTAACAAAAGTAATGGTCTTTGAAGTCTTATGCAAATATTCTGACATAAAAAATATGTTATTTAACATGTTTTAATAATTGGTGTAAATGGTACACTTATAAAAGAGACCTCTACCCTATTCTCCGTTTTTATACTTCAGTTCATTTCCTAAAATCTCAGCCGCTACAGCAACACAATAGGCACATGGTCTCTTGGCATAATACTCGCTGTTTCTGTCATCTGGAGTGGGATTCTGAGGAGCTTTACCAATTTTAAGTAAGTCTGCGCAAATATAGCTGCCCATTTTAGTCTTGAAATTTAGGCCTGTACGTTGAATCGCTGCGTAGGAAGTTGTTTTGGAAGTTTTATCGTTGGGGTCAGTAGCCGGATGCTCCATTCCTAAAATCAGAAACATACCGGTGACTGCACCACAAACTTCCCGCAAACGTCCCATGCCTCCACCAAATGGAGCTGAAAGAATTTTGATAGTTTCAAGGTCTACCCGATAAAAATCGGCATAAGCCATGGCTACTGATTGGCTGCAATTGTAGCCTTCCTTAAAGTGATCTACTGCTTGCTGTGTACGGGTTTCAATATCTATTTCTTTCATTAATAGGTTATTTTTTTATCAGAAGGATATTTTTGATCGCTTCAACCAGCTGATCTTTGGGCAAAGCACCTGCGCTCATCTGTGGTTTGCCTTCCATGGGTACAAAAAGCATACTGGGAATGCTACGTATACCGAAAGCTCCTGCAAGTTCTTGTTCTTTATCGGTGTCGACTTTGTAGATATAGATTTGTCCGTCGTATTCTTTGGACAATTCTTCCAGAATGGGTGCCACGGCCTTACATGGTCCACACCAATCGGCATAAAAGTCAATGATGCAGGGTTTATCACCCAGGTACTTCCATTCGGTTGGATTGGCTTCGTAATTGACTACTTTCTTCAGAAATTCTTCTTTTGTTAAATGTATTGTTCCCATTATTTTTTCTTTTTTAATTTCTTCTACTTTCTTTTCGTTTTTCTCTGGTGTTTTTGCGTTACAACCAGAAAATGCAAACATTGCTGCTAAAACTAATACCCAGGTCTTTTTCATTTTGTTTCATTTAGTATGATACAAAAATACGATGCCAGGTGTTCTTTTTAATAAAATTTACAAGGTAATGGAACAGGTTGCAAATTGATTTTAATCAACTTTTTTATTGAGATACACCATCCTTATAGTATATAAACCCGGTTAGACATGTTTTAGTTCGTTTTCTGTCAGTAAAATAGTCTGAATGGTTACAGTATTCTTATTGGCACTGTGTTTGATTATACAGTCCTGTATCCGTTTGCGAAATTTCCAGCAAGTCATTTGGTTTAGGCCCAGGTGGTCGGCATAATTATAGGATGAAAGATCTTTTTGGAGTACACAGACGTTATATGCAATATAAAAAGCTTTGTTTATGGGAAATTTTATATTGTGAAACAAGGTGTGTGAAGTGGCAGATTCTTCTGATTTACAGCGGGTACAACGGCGGGACGAGGGTGATTTGCCTTCACAAAAATTCGTGTGTCCACATTTCCTGCATACAAAACCATCCTTCCATTTAACTCCTGCAATAAATTTCAGTACCTTGTCTGGGTCTTCAAAAAGTTTCTGGGCAAATTCTGGTGTAATATTTTCTTTAGATATCATTCTAACAAATGTTTAATAGGAAATCCGATGCAAAAATAGTAAAATAAAATGGTGCGACCTAAATAATTTAATGGTGATACTATTATAATTCAAAACAAATCATATATCTTTGCAACGACAAACAAATAGTCGGAACTTAATTTTTGAAAAGATGATTACTGAAGCAATTAATGATCGCTATACCAATCTCAGTGAAACCAGCTGCTGTCTATCCTGTGGTGGTGCCATCAATCATGCTGGTGCAATGCCTGGTGAGGTTTGTTTGGATCTGGGTAGCGGGCGTGGAAACGATGTTATTCGTTTGGCTGAAGAAGTTGGAAACAGCGGTTATGTATATGGACTCGATATATCAGAAGGAATGATTGCTAAGGCTAGGACCAATCTGAAGAAATTTGAAGTCGGTAATGCTGAAATCCTACAAGCTGAACTCGAACGCATTCCACTGGAAAATGATAGTGTCAATCTGGTTATATCCAATTGCACCATCAATCATGCTTCAGACAAGCCAGCTGTTTGGAACGAAGTCTATCGGATTTTAAAGCCGGGCGGGCGTTTTGTGGTAAGTGATATCTACGCGACCAAGCCTATTGCAGAAGAATACCGGACGGACCCCTTGGCTGTAGCCGAATGCTGGGCTGGTTCCGTGACGCGAGCTGAGTATCTGACGATGCTGGAAGCTGCTGGTTTTAATGATATTAAGATACTGGAAGAATCAGATCCATACCCTAAGGGTCAAGCCGAAGTGGCAAGTCTGACGATTTCAGGAATAAAATAATATGGTTTTTAATAAGAACCGTATATTCACAACCTAAATAATAAATGTATGAAAAGTGTAGTGAAAAAAAAGTGTTGTTCGGGTAACAACAGCAAAACGAAACAAGCACAATGCTGTGCCAAAGTTTCCATTATCGTAGCTGGTTGTCACGACTAAGCTATAAAAAAGGAGGCTATTGTCGGGGAAGAAGTTCGCTGACAATAGCTGACTTTAATTCTTTAATATTCAGTTAGAAAACTGTCAACATATGTCATTATCCAAGCACAACATCCTTGTCCCCATCAAGGATTCCGACGATTTTTTTGTTGCGAATCCCTTGTCTAAATCTGCTGATATCATTTCGGAAAGTGAAATGAAACTGCTCAATGATCAACTTGATCCAAGCGGTGATTTTACCCAACGCGGATATCTGGTAGACGAGGCCAAAGAAAAACGGGATTTTAAACTGGCTTACCTTGATTTTGCTGAAAAACGGGAGGAAGATGAAGTGCAATTGTTTTTTGTGCCGAACTATTCCTGCAATTTTGCTTGCTCCTACTGTTATCAGGAAGGGTACAATCCGGTACAGAAAGTGGTTAGCACGGAAGTTATTGATGCATTTTTCAGATACATCAAAACCGAATTTGCTGCAAAACGTAAATACATCACTGTTTTTGGTGGTGAGCCGCTTTTACCGGGGGATTCTCAACGCCAAATGATCGCTTATTTGCTACAGAAATCAAACGAAGTGAAACTGGACGTAGCCTTTGTTACAAATGGCTATACTTTAACTTCTTATGTAGATTTATTAAAATCGGCCAACATACGAGAAATTCAGGTGACCATTGACGGAACGCAGGAAGTACACGATGGGCGACGTTACCTGAAAGGAAAACAACCCACATTTGATCGGATTGTGGAAGGTGTGGATGCCTGTTTGGAAGCAGGGATAAACATCAACCTGCGCATGGTAGTTGACAAGGAAAATATTGGAAATCTGGCTGGACTTTCGCGTTTTGCCATAGATCGTGGCTGGACAAGTTCACCACTGTTTAAAACCCAGATTGGTCGCAACTACGAGCTCCATTTTTGCAACAGCACACCAGAAAAGCTCTTCGACAGGGCTACTTTGTATCAACATTTGTACGACTTGCTGAAGGAACATCCCTACATCGCTGAATTTTACAAACCTTCTTTTTCCATTGCTAAGTACATTTCGGAGCACGAAGAGTTGCCTATGGCGCTTTTTGATTCTTGTCCGGCCTGTAAGACGGAATGGGCGTTTGATTTTACCGGTACGATTTATTCCTGTACGGCTACGGTGGGGAAAGAAGGCGAAGAGCTTGGTACTTTTTACCCGGAAGTAACCCGGAAGAACGATGTAATTGAGGAATGGCAAAATCGGGACGTCACCACCATTGAGGAATGCAAAACCTGCTCGGTCGCTTTGGCTTGTGGGGGTGGTTGCGCTTCGGTGGCTAAAAATAAAAACGGACACATCAATTCACCCGATTGTCGTCCGGTAAAAGAATTGCTATCGTTGGGTGCAGCGTATTATTTAAAAGATTAAAATCGGAAGATTATGAAAGAAATAAATGCAGCAGACTTCGAAAAGGAAGTCTTAAAGGGCACAAAAGTTGTTATTGATTTTTATTCAACGGAATGTGCGCCTTGTGAAGCATTGGCTCCAAAGTACGATGCCATGGCTGAATTGTATGGAGAAAAGATCAAGTTTCTAAAGATATTTCGTCAGGAAAATCGCGAACTGGCTACTGAATTAGGGGTTAGTTCCTCTCCTACTTTGTTGTTTTTTGACAATGGAAAGCAGGTTTTAGATACGATAAGTGGAGGCATCAAGAAATCGGAGATCATGGAACGCCTGGACAAGATGTTGACTCCCCAAGAAGTGGCAGCGATCAAAGTCCATCAAAAGTCTATCGTTACAGATTACGATGTAGCCATACTCGGAGGCGGACCTGCTGGGCTTACAGCTGGTATTTATCTGGGGCAGGCTAAAATAAAGACGGTTCTCATAGATCCAGCTTTACCCGGGGGGTACATGGGCATCACCCATCAGGTATCGAACTATCCCGGTTTTGAGCAACCTCAACCTGGATTTATGTTGGCGCATTATATGAGCGAACAGGCCAAACACACCGGGATTGATTTCAAAGTGGCGGTAGATATAACTTCTGTGGATCTGGTAAAAAAAGAAATTGTGATTGATGAGCTGGAAACGATTCGTGCTAAGACCATCATCATTGCTACCGGTACAACGCCAAACACGATGAATGCTCCCGGTGAAAGCGATTACAAGGGCAAGGGCATTTCGTATTGTGCCACGTGCGATGCCAAATATTTCGTGGATAAGGATGTGACTGTCATTGGTGGTGGAAACTCTGCTGTCGAAGAAGCTTTATTTATCACCAAGTTTGCCCGTAAAATAACGATGATACATCAGTTCGCTCAGTTGACTGCAAACCAATCGGCCATTGAACAGCTACAGGCGAACGATAAGATCAGCGTTTTGTACGAACACGAACCACGCAAATTTGAAAAACGGGGTGACAAGATGATCACTTTTGTTGAAGATTTGAAAACTAAAGAGTTGAAAGAACTCGAATCGGATGGCGTCTTTGTATTTATCGGCTTTAAGTCGAATGTATCCGTGTTGGGTGAATCCCTTCCGGAAAGGGACAGTTGGGGATACATATTAACCGATGAGGACTGCAAAACAAACCTGCCGGGTATTTACGCGATTGGCGATATCATCAGCAAAAAATACCGCCAGATTACAACAGCGGTAGCCGATGGTACTGTTGCGGCGATCTCCATTTCCAAAGAAATGAATTGATGGAGGTTTTCAAGTTTTGATCAAGCTCCTGAATAAGATTCTTTACGAATTGAAAGTATTTTTTGAAATCAAATAAAACTGAAAAATGAAACAAATATTAAAAAAACACTGGCTTAGAATAGTCGGAATAATACTGGGCGCCATTGGCGGTTTCCTTTACTATTATTTTGTAGGTTGTGCAAGTGGCACATGTCCCATCACCTCCAATCCCTACATCAGCGTTATTTACGGTGGAATAATGGGCTATTTAGTCGCTGACATGTTTAAGAAGAAAAAACAGGAAACGACTTAAATAGATTGATTAATAAAACAGTATAACTAATTGTAATATAAAGTATAATGAAAAAGAAGATATTCACATTTCTAATGGCTGGTTTTGTACTTGGTACCGTTTTTACAGCTTGTTCTGCGAAGGCAAAGGAAAATACGACAGAAGTGAAACAGGAAACGACAGGCGGTCCCATTCACATAACCAAAGCTGAATTTTTGACCAAAATTGCCAATTATGAAGCCAACCCGAAAGAATGGAAATACCTGGGAGATAAACCCTGTATCATCGATTTTTACGCTACCTGGTGTGGCCCTTGTAAAGTGATTGCACCCATTCTGGAAGAACTAGCCAAAGAATATGAAGGACAAATCTACATCTACAAAGTAGATACGGATAAAGAGCAAGAATTGGCCGCTGCTTTTGGCATTCAGAGTATACCAACCCTCTATTTCTGCCCTATGGATGGAGCTCCACAAATAGCGCAAGGTGCCATGCCGAAAGAGGTTTTCAAAAAATCGATCGATGAAATTCTTTTAAAGAAGTAAGACTAAGCTTAAAGAAATGGGGTTAATTTGAATCGAGGCTGTATCTTTGTGCAAAATTCAGAATAGATGAAAATCCTGCCCCATTTCTTGGAAAAATATAAGAATGCCTTTTACATCCTTTTCTTGATCCTTTGCCTTCTACCTGCAGTAACTCCTCCCGTAGCTCTATTGTCCGGATTGATTTTTGCACTGGTTTTCGGCCAGACATTCCCAAAATTTAATAAGGAGATGTCCAAATACCTCCTGCAGGGATCGGTTGTTGGACTGGGATTCGGAATGAACATGCAACAGGCTTTGGCCTCTGGAAAGGATGGCATGCTGTTTACCATATTATCTGTTGCAGGTACTTTGATCTTAGGATCTTTCTTGGCGAAAAAGATGAATGTCGATCGGAAGACCGGATACCTTATAAGTTCGGGAACAGCTATATGCGGTGGAAGTGCCATTGCTGCGATCGGCCCTGTGATCAAGGCAAATGAAGGCCAGATGTCGGTCGCTTTGGGTACGGTATTCATTTTTAATGCAATAGCACTTTTCTTGTTTCCCACCCTGGGGCATCTATTTGGATTGAGCCAGCACCAGTTCGGGCTTTGGTCTGCCATTGCCATTCACGACACCAGTTCTGTGGTTGGTGCCGCTTCTGCCTATGGCGAAGAAGCTTTGAAGGTTGCCACAACGGTTAAAATGACCAGAGCTTTATGGATTATCCCGGTCTCTTTTGTCACCTCGTTCCTTTTTAAGAGCAAGTCCAATAAAATAGCCTTGCCCTGGTTTATTTTCCTGTTTATATTGGCCATGATAAGTAATTCGATCTTTGTATTGCCTACGGATCTCACCACCACTATTGTTGCAATTGCACGAAAATGCTTAACCCTGTCCCTCTTTTTCATCGGAGCCTCCCTCACCATTACGGTACTTCGAAATGTTGGGGTTCGTCCGATGATTCAAGGTGTTGTGATCTGGATTATTATCAGCTTGGTTTCTTTGAGCTATATTTTAAATTTTGCCGGATAAAGAGTCCATTAATTTTTTAGTATTTTTTCAAGAACCGCTTTTACCTCCTCTGCTGTTGGGCTAATAGCCAATATATTACCTTCTTTATCAATCAGAAAGGTGCCTCCACCCCCATTCCCTACTCCATATTTTGCCCAAATAGATCCTTCATCTTTCAATTCGATAAGGTTCAACCATGGGTATTTATCCTTATTGGCAGCATTCACAGCATCTGATAGTTCACTTTCACGAGCTACTCCCACAATGGTGAAGCCCTTGTTTTTATAGGTTTCATAGACTGGTATCATACTTATGGCAGACCTTCTGCAAGGCCCACACCAGGATGCCCACAGGTCAATTAATGCCACTTTCCCTTTTACCTGATCGGAAAGTTTAACAGCTTTCCCATTGAAATCGGGTGCTGTAAAGTCAATGAATTTTCCACCTATTTTGATGGTTGAAGCACTTTGAAATACGTTCTTTAATCTATCTGTAAACGGATGTGTAGGATATTTTGGGGCATAGACGGTATGGTACAATTCGGTAAGCCTAGGAAGTTCCTTCTTGTAAAAATCAGGTGCATATGAATCTGATGCTCTGTTTATTTTATTTATCAGCATTTGATAACTGACCAACGATGTGTTATCTTTTATGTACTGCATTTCCCAATCAAATATTGCTTTTTCTGCAACATTTCCTCGCTTTTCCAGATCAATTGCCTCAGGGGTCATTGCTTTTCCTGATTCTTCCATTTTTGTGATTAAAACATCCAGGCTATCTATTGCTTTTTGGTCCTTATTGTCCCATACCTTACGTTTCTTATTCCGCAAATCGATGAATGCCTCTGTATACCAACGATTTTCTTTTCTAAGCGTATTCCATTCTTTCTCTATTGATTTACGATGAAAAAGGGAATCTTCCAAAAGCTGATAGTCTCGTACTTCCTGATTCAGTTTACCACCAACCACTTCATTTTTAAAAAAAAGGTCCTTTGGATGAAGTATAAAGCGAACTGTCCCTGATTCCGCAAAAAATGAAATGGGACGCATATTTCCTTGTATATGTTCATCCTGAAATATTAATTGATACGTTTCTTCCACATGGCAGTTTAGTTCGTATTCAAATTTTCCATTTTTGATGGGAATATCTATTGCATTTACACGTGCATCCCCACCACTTTTGGTTAAAAGGATACGATCGCTTTGCGGACGGTCAATGACTTCACCTTTCAAGAAACAATGGATTGGTGCATTGGAATCTGAACGATCGTTAACGGCATTTTGAGCAAAAGAGGCCGAGACGCTCAACAGCATACCGAGAAGACATAAAAAGGGTCTATTTTTTTTCATGGTCGTATGTTTTATTCTCTGAAGAAATAAGTACTTAATGAATCAATTTTAAGATCTATCTGGAGTTCTTTATCTTCGATGTTTTCGCCTTCCAATCTGGAGTTATTTTTAATATCTGCAAAAACATTATTGATGCTCATATTCTTTAAATAAACCTCAGAACCAACTGCTTTAACTTTAATCTGTTCATTTTTAATCTGTTGAATCGTGACAGTCGATTTATTTTGAGCTATGCAATTGATGTCTAAAAGGCTAAATATATATTTACCATTATTATTATAATATTCTGAACCCAAATAAACACTGCCGCTATCTGCAAAAATAGTCAACGATTTGGCGTTAAAACGTTCAATGTCGAGTCTATCATTGTGTCTGGCAATAATGGTTTTAACGTTTGCACACTGTATCAGTATTTTCCTTTCAAAACTCATGCGATCGTCTTTCTCTACGAAAAACAAGGTATCATTCTTGACAAAATAAGAGATTGGTCTTGAATCTTTTACTTTACCCGGATACGAGATGGTCAGTTTATTGGTATCACCTGATTCTATATAAAACCTCGTTTGCCGTCCGCTCACAATAACCGAGAAATTTGGCAGGGTAAATTCTTCCTTAAATAGTTTAGGAGGTGTTTCTACATGATTACTGGTTACTATAAACAGTGCCAGTAAGCCTCCCAAAACACAAGTAAGAAAGGCTATTATATATTTAGTACTAGTTTTCATCGTTTTCGTTGTTTTTTAGTTGGGTTATCAAATCGGCCAAATCTTTACTGGTTAGTTTGAGAATTTTTATTTTTTGAATGAACTGGGGCAATTCTTCCGCAAAAAAATGCCTTCTTTCAGTAGCTCCAAGTAAATCCAAGGCATTTATTGAAACAAAATAGCCAACACCTCGTTTGTTTTCAAAAATACCTTCATCACTCAGAAGTGCATACGTCCTGGCCACCGTATTTCGGTTTACCTCGAGTTCTGCAGCCAAATCACGTACAGAAGGCACACGATCTCCGGGTTGCAAGGTCCCTTCAAGTATTTGATGGTATATGTTTTCTGCTATTTGCAAAAAAATACCCTTAATGGATTTAAATACGATGTTCATTCTTGTCTTTCTTTTAGTTTGTGGTAACCAATAGGCAATAAAAAAAGCCAACTTAGACCAGCCATGCCATAAACGAAAAGTTGATTGCACGTTAGATCCTTGATTAAATCAAAATCATTCACATAGATTTCGTATGATGGATATTCAGGGTAGAAGATATGAGACAAAAGTAACATGACTGCATAAAGTGTATAGAACAATCCAACTGCCAGAATGAGCGATTTAACCAATGCAAAGCGTTTAAAGAAGAGTCTGGAAACAAAAAGAAAAACACCCATTGAAAATACAGCCATACACATCATGACTATGTCTAAAGTAGACTGGTACTGATATAATGACGTAAAACTTAATAACTCAATTTTTGCAATATGATTTAAATTTAAATGTAGCACTGTGAATCTGGCCAGTCGTGTGTCTATCCAAAAAATACTAAAAGCCAAAGGTGCGAATAGGACAAAATAAATCAGAAATTGGATCAAATATTTTTCAAAAATTGATCCAGGTAATAGCAGATAATTGCATGTGTTTTTCTTTTCACTCAAATCAGGGAATGCCATTCCAATAATCGCGCCCATACCCATGATAAGAAATACTAATGGATCTCTGTATTGATTCAGTTTAAAATCGTATTTTATATCTTGATTCATATCCCATACAAAATACAGAAATAAGGCAATAGCAATTCCTAAAACCACAAATAAATACCTCTTATGATTGATCATCAGATCGTTACGGAACAAATGCCAGAACCGTTTGGCATTAAAGAACTTATTGGTATTCATAACTCTTTCGTATTAGATTTTTTTGTTTACAATAGCATTAAATAGCATTTCCATGTCGATCACTGACTCTTCATCCTCGTCCGTCGGTGTTACGATCACCCGGTAGCCCATGGGGCATTTTTCAGAATACAGCAGATTCTCAAGTCCCTTGAGACTGGAAACTGTTTCAAAATGCAATTTTTGGCTTATGTTCTCGATATTTTCCTGATAAACGATTTTACCTTCGTCAATGACCACCACTTTATCAATGATCGTATCAATGTCTTTTACCTGATGGGTAGATATTAAAACCAATTGTTCTTCGGTGACAGATCCAACGAGTATTTTGCGGAAAATGCTTTTTGATGGGATGTCCAATCCGTTCGTTGGTTCATCCAATAATAAAACTTTGCAATTGGTTGCCAGAGCAAATGCTATCAGGAATTTCTTTCTCTGACCATGAGATAATTGGTTTAAGTGATGCGTTTTCTTCAACTGAAACTCTTCCATCAGTTTTTCCAGCTTCTGTTTATCAAATGATGGATAAAGTGCAGCCGTAGCACTTACATAACAGCCTATCGTAATGGATGGTAACGAAAAGTCTTCTGGAACCATGTACAGATCCGCTAAAAAATTGGGGTCTCGCTCGCCTGGATCAAATCCATTAATGTCTAATTTGCCAGAAACAGATTTCCTCACTCCTACTATGATCTTTAGCAACGTTGATTTTCCGGCACCGTTACTACCAAGGAGTCCGATTATTTGACCGGCATTTAATTCTAAAGAAAAATCTTCATACAACAGATTTTTCTTTTTGTAATGGAAATTAAGGTTTTTAATGTTTATCATGTCATATGTGTTTAGTGTGCTACAATACTATGACACAAAGAAAAGAATACATTGTTAGTATTCAAAATAAAAGGGCATTTATTTTGAAATAAAGTTTTACTAAAACTAGTAAGTGTTTACTATTCAAAACATTGAAATGTAGTAACTCTAATTTAGCCTGGCACTGGAAATTTACACAAAGCGATTAAAGAAACGATGGAGCAGCCTACAAATGCAGACTACCCCATCGTTTCATCCATCTATTTCCAATACCACGCAGTAATATCAACCATCTGCCCCTTTTCAATTCGATACAACCGTTGATTGGTTTCTCTCGATTTCAAACTACCGCTTTGTTCCAAGTATGGACCTAACTTTATATACTGGAAAGCAGTCAATGATAAGCCCGCCGGTAAATCCTGCTTTCCTGAATACCACCCGACCTTCACCTTTGCAACTGTCTGGTTTTGAAGAAAGGTTGCCTGCTTTTCCACTTCAAAAGGAAAAGCATCTCCACCCATAAAGCATACGCAAGTAATGGCATTTCCATAAATAGTCAGCAAGTCCAGAAGATCCTGCTCTGCCAACTCAGTACCAATATCGTCCCACAATTGAGGGCTATGACAACCCCGACAACGATTGGGACAGTTTGAGAGGTTGATGGCCAGAGTTGTTTCGTCGGGAATCTCCTGAAAAACGATGTCGTAGTCAGCGTATCGGAGCATAATACCTTTCAGCGGCTTCCTTTTGCCGGCTTTGTGAGAAATTACTGACCCGTTTCATGTAACCAATCACCCGTGTCAGATAGTCAATGTTTGCACTTTGGCATTTGGGGCATACCTTTAAATACCGTTTATCGATATGACCGCATTCATTGCATACGGTATTTGGAATATTGAACGTAAAATAGTTGCATCCTTCCTGAGCCACCACTCTGAATAAATTTCTGTATTGCTCCTTGCTTAGGTGTTCTTCCAGATTCAGGTGAAGGGCTGAACCCCCTGTCAAGTGCTCAATATACTCCTTTCCATGTAGTCGGACTTTGTCCAAAATGTTCAATGTCTGATCTTCCACTGCGTAGAAATAACTGTTGTAACATTCCCTGGAAACATGGTAACCATCTTCCCTATCCCATTTGGCATGCTTGACACCAACATTTTCGGCAGGAACCATTTCGCAATTGAACATGACCTCTTTGGTCTTGTACTTTTTATTGTACCTTTCCACCAAACCCAGAACCTCTTTTACAAAATCCATGTATTGGGGACTATCCTTTATTTCAATGCCCATAAATTCAGCTGCTTCCACCAGACCGTTTACACCTATGGTTAAATACTGCCGGCTCATATTGATGTATCCGGCATCAAATAAGGGCAACAGTCCTTTGGCCTGTAGATTTTTCAGGTTTTCATTGTAACCTATCTGTACTTTGTGTACCAAATCCACGACTTCTTCCAGGAAGGAAAGATACGGAAGTCCTTTTTTGACAGCATGTTGTATGCAGCGATTCAAGTTGATGGTCAGCACGCTTTTGGAACCCGTCGAAACACCTCCGGCACCCAAGGTGTAGCTGAATCCGTTATCCTGAATTTCGTTGCGCAACCGACAGCAACTGCTCAGCGAATCTGCATTTTCACTCATGTAGGTAAAAAAGGAATGGCCTTCAGCGTACATTTCTGCGGCATAATCTCCGTATTCTGTATCGAGCACATCTCCATCCTTAGTTAACAAGGCCATCGTTTCAACGGGAAAGGTCAAAATGGCTTTGGTGCGTTCCTTGTTGTACCATTTCATGAAGCGTTTCTGCAACCAGTTGAGCGAGTTCCATTCGGGTTTGCTTCCATCGGGGAATACAAAATTTTCAAACAGGCTGTTAAAATAGTATTGATCGTAATAGGAAATGTTCCAGAACACGGCCTGGAAATTTCTTGCTCCGGTGGGCTGATTGATGGAGTAAACGATCTGCTCAAAACAATCGGTTATTACTTTGTCCAGAGACCGTTGCTTCTTTGATAAATCAACAATCTTTTGAGATTCGAGGTAATAGTCCTTACCATATTCCAGTTCGATAAAGTAGTTTAAATACATCAGAAATTCAGGCGTGGCACAAGCACCGCTCAACATACTGGAAACCATAAACACCATATTGACAAAACCTCCGCAAAAGGATTTGAGGTTGGTGGGTACAGTGGAATTTCCGCCAATGGAAACGGTTCCACCAATGAGCCACGGGTACATGGTGATGCTGGCACAGTAATTGGCCAGGCTCGTTTCGTCGTTCTTATAAATGAAGTGATTGTTCAGTAGCTCCAGGTACTTATCGGACAGTTCTTTTCCGTAGATATCCTTTAAACGATCCGTAAGCATTTTTCGGTTTAAGCGAATAAAATTTGATTTGGGCAATTCTCCGATTAAAGTGGCAATATTCTTGTTGTCTACATTGGCATTGGCATCGTATTTGCTACCGGATGCCGGGTTTTTGGCGTCGCAGTAATCCATCAGGAAACTCAGCTTATCGAGTACTTCACGGTCTTCCAGATGCTTCTGGCGGTAGAGCATGTAGGACTTTGCCACGTTGTAATACCGTTCAGACATCAGGGCTATTTCCACCTGATTCTGAATATCCTCCACCGGGGTTTCGTTTTTGATGCTTACACGGCATAAAATGTTTGTAAGAACATCTTCTGTGGCAAAACTGCCTACTGCCAAAAATGCTTTGGCGACTGCATTCTTGATTTTGTCGATGGAAAAGGGTTCTTTTTTTCCATCCCTTTTGACAATAAAAATCTCTGAACTGATCATAGTTAATGTTTAAGAATAAAACAAAATGGTTTATTTCATAAACAGAACACCGTATGGAGGTTGATGATGAAAGATTCCAGGATAAACCACAGGTCGCCTGGATTCATTCTATCGCCTTTCACCCGAAAGCTCTGAATAATGGTTGTGCTAGTGGCAGGTCTTCTGACTTGTTTCGTTCCAACGCCTTCCCAGCTTTTAAAAAGCCAGTGGCAAAGTTTGTTGGATAAAAGTTCTTTTGAGAGAACTGAAACTTACAGCTACGGGGATAGTTCCTGATTTAAACAGGATTCCCTTTTAATTCCTTGGCACGCGGACGTGATTTGGAAACCAATATGACAACAAAGATAGAACTATTTAAGAAATTTAGTCTGATGGGTTGAAAATATATTCCTGCCAAAGACTCTGAGTTCATTTAAGTCTTCTGCATTGGGTCTACCTCTGTGAACGGTTAGAAAACGGCCTCTGCAATGAAATTCTTTTTCGTCCAATGGTATGTTTCTAGCTTTAAGAAGTGATTTTATCTGTGAATAGCTGGAGGGTAAAATAGCTGCTGAACTGAAGTTTACCACATTTTTTATTCCAGGATTCATCTTCGCAATAAAATCTTTAATGTGTTTATCTACTCCTGCAGCATAGACAGCACTGCCTAAAAAGAGCACATCCACGTCTTCAGAAACTGGTACATCAACTGTTTCTGCCTTTATTCCTAATTCTTCGGATAGGGCTTCAGCCATTTTTTTCATATTTCCTGTTTTGGAATAATACCTGATTGCAATTTTCATAAAATAGTTATCGTTTAATTTATTTACTAAAGTTTCGCACTTCTCCTAATTGTTTGACAAAGAACCAGAAGAGAAATGCGTTTATTCTCTAATTCCTTGTATTTCAATATTATATATTCATCCATTTCGTCAATCGTCATCTATT